>SMVB01087600.1_pt1 | contig 22995 bp, 21 predicted proteins | sample 2456461 | NCBI WGS metagenome assembly SMVB01 (sample SAMN11095934, study PRJNA526329) | marine sediment metagenome | biome: Marine sediment; feature: Surficial sediment; material: Deep marine sediment; isolation source: Hadal surficial sediment | place: Pacific Ocean | collected 2014-05 | depth...
ACCGGGAGTACCGCGTTGACGCGCTCACCGTCATCGAGCGGCAGCAGATTAACCATCGGCCGACCGCGCGCGACCCGGCTTGCACGGGGCAGACGATACACCTTGAGCCAGAACACCCGCCCCCGGCTGGTGAAACACAGCAGCGTATCGTGACTGTTGGCGACGAACAGCTTGTCGATGAAATCTTCGTCCTTGACCTTGGCCGCCGAGCGACCGCGGCCACCGCGTCGCTGGGCCTGGTAGCTGTCGAGGCTCTGCGCTTTGGCATAGCCGCCATGCGAGATGGTCACGACCAGATCCTCTACGGGAATCAGGTCCTCGATGGTCAGCTCATCCTGCAGCTCGATGATCTCGGTACGACGCTTGTCGCCATATCGCTCACGGATCTCTTCGAGCTCGCTGCGGATCACCCGCATGAGCTGGTCCGGATCACTCAAGATATTAGAATATTGATTAATATCATCTAATAACTTATTATATTCATTAATTATTTTATCACGCTCCAATCCCGTCAGACGATGCAGCCTGAGATCGAGAATGGCCTGAGCCTGGGTTGGCGACAGGCGGTATTGACCCGCTTCCGAAATACCGTAGCCATCCTCCAGAGCGTCGGGCCGCGTGCTGACATCGCCGGCGGCAGCCAGCATTTCGGTTACCGTGCCGGGCTCCCATGAGCGTGCGACCAGCGCATCGCGCGCCGCCGCGGGCGATGCCGATTGTCTGATGAGTGTGATGACCGCATCGATGTTGGCCAGCGCCACGGCCTGCCCTTCGAGCACGTGGGCCCGCTCGCGCGCCTTGCGCAGGTCGTAAATCGTCCGCCGCGTGACCGTCTCGCGCCGGTGCTTGACGAACGCCTCGAGGATTTCCTTGAGATTCAACAAGCGCGGCTGGCCATCGCGCAATGCGACCATATTGATGCCAAATACGCTTTCGAGCTGGGTGTGCTTGAACAGGTTATTCAGCACGACCTCCGAGTTCTCACCCCGGCGTAATTCGATCACCACACGCATGCCGTCCTTGTCCGACTCATCGCGCAGCTCGGTGATGCCCTCGACCCGCTTGTCGCGAACCAGCGCGGCGATCTTCTCGATCAGCCGGGCCTTGTTCACCTGGTAGGGCAGCTCGGTGACGATGATCGCTTCCTTGCCACGGCTATCGACAGTTTCCATGTGGGTGCGCGCGCGCATGTACACGCGGCCACGGCCGGTCATGTAGGCGGCATAGATGCCCTGGGCGCCATTGATGATGCCCGCCGTCGGAAAATCCGGACCCGGTATCTTCGTCATGAGGTCACGAATCGAAATGTCGGGATCGTCGATCAGCGCAAACACCGCGTCGATGACCTCGCACAGGTTATGCGGCGGAATGTTCGTCGCCATGCCAACGGCAATGCCCGACGAGCCGTTGACCAGCAGATTCGGCAGCCGCGTGGGCAGGACCGTCGGCTCCGATTCCGAACCGTCATAGTTGTCGGCAAAATCGACCGTCTCTTTGTCGATGTCCGCAAGCAGCTCGCTGGCAATGCGTGCCATCCGGACTTCGGTGTAGCGCATGGCCGCGGGTGCGTCGCCATCGACCGAGCCGAAGTTGCCCTGGCCATCCACCAGCAGGTAACGCATCGAGAACGGCTGGGCCATGCGGACGATCGTGTCGTAAACCGCCGTGTCGCCGTGTGGATGGTACTTGCCGATGACGTCGCCGACGACGCGCGCCGACTTCTTGTAGGACTTGTTGTACTCGTTGCCGAGTTCGCGCATGGCGTACAGAACACGCCGGTGAACCGGTTTCAGGCCGTCGCGAACATCGGGCAAGGCCCGGCCCACGATGACACTCATCGCGTAATCCAGATATGACTGCCGCATCTCGTCTTCGAGATTGACAGGCACTACTTCGTGAGCCGCTTCAACCATCGGTAGCTAAAATCTGTGTGAGCCTGGTGGACTGGGCAGAACGGCCGCATCGCCTCATCATTCGATTACGTTGCCAACCCCGACCGTGTCGTGCCGGATACCGCGCCAGATTGTTCGTTTCGTTTGCTTCCAGAGCCGTTCGACCCGCGCCTTCACTGTTGGCAATTCGAGACGAGTAATGGGCCAAAATCAAACGCGTATGCTAACACAGCGCACCGGCCTGCCCTAGCGTCGCAGCAAGCCCGTCGGGGAGTCAGGCGCGGGCAGTGCCGATTTGACTGGCGATGCCGATCAGGCATTATCCAATGGCCTGCGGCCCGCCGCCGCCGGCAACGAACCACAACGATTCAGACGAAGGAACCGCACTATCCGCGGAGCATGGAACCGGTCGATCTCATCATCAACGCAGACTGGATCGTGCCGGTCGAACCCCGCGGCGCCGTGTATCACGAACATGCGCTGGTCATCAATGAGGGCCGCATCACGGCCTTGCTCACCCAGGCAGAAGCGCGCGCAACCTGCGCGGCCACCACCGTGGTGGACCGCCCGAACCACGTCCTGCTGCCCGGCCTGATCAATACCCATACCCACGCGGCCATGACGCTGTTCCGGGGCATGGCCGATGACATACCGCTCGAGACGTGGCTCGGCCAGCACATCTGGCCGGCCGAGGCACGCTGGGCGGGTCCGGAGTTCGTCCGCGACGGCACGGAACTGGCCATCTGTGAAATGCTCCTCGGCGGCACAACCTGCTTCCAGGACATGTACTTTTTCCCCGATGTCGTCGGCCAGGCAGCGATCGAACGGTCCATCCGCGCCGTTGTCGGCATGATCGTCATCGAGGCGCCGACAATCTGGGCGCAAACCACCGACGAATATCTGGACAAGGGCCTGGCCGTCAACGACCGGTTCCGTGACCACCCGCTCGTACACGCAAGCTTCGCGCCGCACGCGCCCTACACGATCGGGAACCAGACCTTCGAACGCATCCGGGTACTGGCGGACGAACTCGACATCCGCATTCACATGCATGTTCACGAAACTGCCGACGAAGTGGCGACCGCGTGCAAGCAGGACCACCGGCGGCCGCTGCGCCGCCTCGATGAACTCGGGCTGCTGACCGCCCAGCTGACCGCCGTGCACATGACCCAGCTCGAGGACGCCGAGATCGACCTGCTCGCCGAGCGCGGCACCCATGTCGTGCACTGCCCGGAGTCGAACCTGAAACTGGCCAGCGGCTTCTGCCCGGTCGACAAGCTGCGCCGTGCCGGCGTCAATGTCGCGCTCGGCACAGACGGCGCGGCCAGCAACAACGACCTCGACCTGTTCGGCGAGATGCGCACCGCCGCACTGCTGGCCAAGGGTGTCGCCGGCGATGCGGCAGCCGTGCCGGCCGCAGATGCGCTGGAGATGGCGACCTTGAATGGCGCCCGCGCGGTGGGGCTGGCCAATTCGATCGGTTCGCTGGTGCCGGGCAAGTGGGCCGATGTCATCAGTGTCGACTTCAACGTAGCGGCCTGCCAGCCGGTATACCACCCGATCTCGCAGCTCGTGTATTCGACCAGCCGCGATCAGGTCAGCGATGTCTGGGTGGCCGGCAACGCCGTGGTCACCGGGGGCCGGCTGGTAAACGATGATCAGGCCGACGTGCTGGAACGCGCGCGCGCATGGCAGCGCCGGCTGAACGGGGCCGGAGACCGGGATGGCTGACGCACACACGGCCAATGTCGATCCGGCCGAGATCCGCAAATTCGACGTGCTGGCGAGCCGCTGGTGGGATCCGGCCGGTGAATTCAAACCCCTGCACCAGATGAACCCGGTCCGCATTGCTTACATCGACGCACGGGCGCCACTTGCCGGCCGCGCCTGCCTCGACGTGGGGTGTGGCGGCGGCATCCTGAGCGAGGGCATGGCCGAACGCGGTGCGGCCGTGACCGGCATCGACCTCGCGCCGGCCGCGCTGGCGGTCGCCCGGCTCCACCTGACCGAATCCGGTCAGGCAGTCCGCTATCTGGAGACCTCGGCCGATGCGCTGCTGGTTGCTGAGGCGGAGCAGTTCGACACGGTGACCTGCCTCGAAGTTCTCGAGCACGTCCCGGACCCGGCGCAGCTGGTCGCCTGCTGCGCGGGCCTCGTCAAGCCGGGAGGCGCGGTGTTCTTCTCGACCCTCAATCGCAACCCCAAGTCGTTCTTGACCGCGATCGTCGGCGCCGAATACCTTCTCGGTCTGCTGCCCCGAGGCACACACGAATATGCGAGGTTCATTCAACCGGCCGAACTCGATGACTGGGGCCGCGCCGTCGGGCTCGAACTGGTCGATCTGACCGGGCTGCATTACGCACCGTTGCGCGAGACCTTCTCGCTCGGCGGCAACGTCGACGTAAACTACCTCGCCCATTTCAGCAAACCGCGGCGCGACTGACCCGCCATGCCGAAGCCACCGCCGTACGCCGCCGTCCTGTTCGATCTCGACGGCACGCTGCTGGACACTGCGCCGGACATGATTGCGGCACTCGACGCACTGCTCGCCGAACAGGATCATGGGCCGGTCGACTATGCCCGTGCCCGGCTCCACGTCTCCAGGGGAGCGCTGGGCCTGATCGACCTCGCGTTCGGTGCGCTCGGCATCGAACTGGAACAGGCTCACCGGGTGAGCCTGTGCGACCGGTATCTTGAGCTCTATGCAAACCACCTCTGCCAGGCCACCACGCTCTTCGACGGCATGGCCGACGTACTTGTGCGCCTTGAGGCGGCAAACCTGGCCTGGGGCATCGTCACCAACAAGCCCGGTTTTCTGGCCGAACCGCTGTTGGCCGAACTGGGGCTGTTACCGCGCTGCGCTGTGCTGGTCAGCGGCGACACACTGCCGGAACGCAAGCCGCATCCGCAGCCGCTGCTGCATGCGGCCGGGCAGATCGGCGTGAGCCCCGAGCGCACCGTGTATGTCGGCGACGATACGCGCGACATCGAGGCCGGCAATGCCGCCGGCATGACCACGGTCGCAGCCACATACGGGTTCATTCCGTCGGGCGATGATCCGGCGCGCTGGCCGGCGAATCACTGGATCGAACGCCCGGTCGATTTGTTGACGCTGCCCGGGTTGGATACTCTTGGAGGCACATGATTGACGCACAAACACTCGTAACCGCCCTGTTGGCACTCGCCGTTGGCGTGGCGCTCGGAGCGCTGGGGTATGCGGCATGGCGCCGGGGCCAGCTGGCCGCCCTGGAAACCGAGCTGGCGGCCGCGCGCGGCGAACTCAAGTTGCAACAGGCGCTCGAACAGGAGCGCCGGCAGACGATGCAGCAGGCCGAAGAACGCCTCGCCGCATCCTTCGCCGACCTGGCCGCCAGAAAATTCAACGAGCACAGCGAAAGCTTCCTGCGGCTCGCCAAGCAAAGCCTCGGCGTACATCAGGAACGCGCCAAATCCGACCTCGGCGAGAAAGAACAGGCCATCGCACGCCTGATCAAACCGATCCAGGAGGCGCTCGAGAAGACGCACCGGCAGATCGGCGAAATCGAGAAATCCCGCCATGAAGCCTTCGGCGGTATCAGGGAACAACTCAAATCCATGGCCGCGAGTCAGGAGGCGCTGCAGGGCGAGACCCGCAACCTCGTCACCGCGTTGCGCCGTCCGGAGGTGCGGGGTCAATGGGGTGAGCTGACGCTGCGCCGGGTGGCCGAGTTGGCCGGCATGGTCAAACACTGTGACTTCATCGAGCAGGTCCACAGGGAGACCGAAGACGGCGCGATCCGGCCTGACATGATCGTGCGCCTGCCCGACCAGGGCACGATTATTATCGATGCCAAGACGCCGCTCGATGCCTACCTGACCGCAATCGACGCCGAAGACGATCAGGCACGAAAAACAGCCCTGCAACGCCATGCCCGCAACGTCGCCGAGCGCGTCCGCGAACTGGCCAGCAAGGCATACTGGTCACAGTTCGAGCATAGCCCCGAGTTCGTCATTCTGTTTATCCCGGGCGATCAGTTCCTGGCCGCGGCCATGGACGAAAACCCGATGCTGCACGATGAAGCCATACGCCAGAAAATCATCATCGCAACACCGACGAGTCTGATCGCCCTGCTAAAGACCGTCGCGTACGGCTGGCGACAAGTCCAGCTGGCCGAGAATGCCGAACAGATCAAGCGTCTGGCTCAGGACATGCACGATCGCCTGAGCACCTTCACGGGGCATCTTGCCCGGCTCGGCAAGCAACTCGAGAACAGCGTCAAAGCCTACAACAGCGCCGTCGGATCCATGGAACGAAAGCTGTTACCGGGCGCGCGCAAATTCGTCGAACTCGGCGTGCAGGCCAAAGAAGAAATACCCCCCCTGAACGAAATCGAGACCGCGACCCGCGAAATCGAGGATTTGTCCGACGACCGGGAGACGCCTGACCCCGAGGTGACGCACGAACCTGTGATCACTGCCATCGATGTCCAGACCCGTAAAATCGAGGACATCGACATCGAAGCTGGGGAAGGGCAACCCGGCCGCGACGACCCGACCCCGTCATGAGCGACTTCGATCCCCGCCACTACGCACCGGCCGGTGACCTGCTAAAGGACCGCGTCATTCTCGTCACCGGCGCCGGCAGCGGCATCGGCCGCGCCGCTGCGCTGAGCTTCGCACGCCACGGTGCGGCGGTGGGTCTGCTGGGCCGTACGCTCAGCTCGCTCGAATCGCTCTACGACGAAATCGTCACGGCCGATCTGCCGAAGCCGTTCATCGCGCGCATGAACCTGATCAAGGCACAAGGCCCGGACTACGAGCAACTCGCCGAAAGCATCGACAACGCCTACGGGCGGCTCGACGGGCTGCTGCACAACGCAGGGCTGCTTGGCCCGATGTCACCCATCGAACATCACGACGTCCGCGAATGGAGCGAGGTCATGCACGTCAATCTGACCGTACCGTTCGTCATGACGCAGATACTGCTGCCACTGTTGAAGCAATCGGAAGATGCGTCGGTGCTGTTCACCTCCAGCGGCGTCGGGCGCAAGGGGCGCGCGTACTGGGGCAGCTATGCGGTATCGAAATTCGGCATTGAAGGCCTGTCGCAGGTGCTCGCCGCCGAAACCGAGACCGAAGGTCGTATTCGCGTGAACTGCGTAAACCCCGGGCGCACACGCACGTCGATGCGTGCCGCCGCCTACCCGGGCGAAGACCCGGCAAGCCTGCTGACGCCCGAGCAGATCCTCGCGCCGTACCTCTATCTGCTGGGTCCCGACAGCCACGGCGTCACCGGCCAGAGCCTGGACGCGCAGTAACGCAACCGTTATTGACGCGCGGGGGCCGGCAACATGCGGTCAGCCTATTCCCGGCAACTGATACCGCCCGTTCCTCTTTCCCTTCCAACGGCAGATTCCGCGTGCGATCATCGATGATCAAACCGGGTGGAAACAAACCAATCATGATGTCGGCTTGTTTGATTGAGCCTGGGGGAAAACGAACCGTGCATCGGCCTCCTTCGGGCGACGAAGCAACCGGCACGGCACGACCCGGGTTTTTGGGTCGGCTGGTCTTGTGGCAAAAAATCATCCTCGGGCTGATCGCCGGAATTATCGTCGGCATCCTTATCAAGTTTCGTTTTGCCCTAGGCGCCACGGTCAATATGGATGGTACGGCCCTTTATCAAGGGGTAGCCGCGTTGTTTGTCGCCCAGGCGTACGGAATAGACCTGAACAACGGCAATTACGTCACTATCATCCTGACATCAACGCTGGCATCCATCGGCAGTGCAGGCGTGCCGGGGCCCGGCCTGATCATGCTGACGCGGGTTCTTACCTCGGCAGGATTGCCGCTCGAAGGCATCGCACTTATCGCCGGCGTCGACCGTATCCTCTGCATGGCCCGTACAACCGTAAATATCACCGGTGATGCGATGGTGGCGGTACTCATCGGCAAGAGTGAAGGTGAAATTGACCTGGAAATCTACAACTCGAATGCCCGGCCGGTTGCACTGAATCGCGGCTGTTGCGGCAGCGACTGCTGTGGGAGCGGCTTCAGCCGCGATTCCTTTGCGTTGTGAACGGCAGCGACGGTTATAACGAAAAAACCTAAAACGCCAACAACGCCTGATCGAGATCGGCAATCAAATCGGATACATTCTCGATGCCGACCGATAGCCTCAGCATGGACGGCGTAACTCCCAAATGAGTTTTGGTGGCATCCGGCACATCGGCGTGAGTCATGGTATAGGGGTGTTCCATAAGACTTTCCGTGCCGCCAAGACTCACTGCCAACTTGATTATTTGCAATGCATCGAGCACCGCGAAGGCTTCCTTTTCGCCGCCCACGATATCGAATGCAAAGGTCGCCCCCGCGGCGCTGCACTGACGAGTGTATAGATCAAAGGCAGGCATCCCGGAAGTCAGGAAGCCCAGATAATGAACGTGCCCGACTTTTTGATGCCCCTGCAGGTAAATCGCGATTTCCCTGGCGTTATCTACTGCAGCGTTCATGCGCAACTTCAGCGTCTCGAGAGAACGCAATATGAGCCAGGTCGTGTGCGGATCGCACATGGTGCCCAGAATGGTGCGCATACCGCGCACCGGTGCAATCATATCTCCTTTACCCACAACCGCCCCGGCTACAACATCCGAATGCCCCGCCACATATTTGGTCAGCGAATAGATGACCAGATCTGCACCGTGTTCCAGCGGATGTTGAAACAAGGGCCCCAGGAACGTGTTATCCACGATAACGGGCGGGCGATGCCCGGTCTCGGCGCTGATCTTATCTGCTGCATCCGCCACCGCCCGTATATCAACCAGCCCGTTGGTCGGATTCGCCGGCGTTTCAACAAAGATGGCGCCGACACGTCCTTTGAGCCGGGCACGTTCCAGGGCCGGAAGCAGCGTTGGAGCTTCCAGCGAAGCCTCGAATGATTCCGAGACGATTCCAAACTGCGATAAAATATTCCGGATTAAAAATTCGGTGCCGCCATAGACCGGGGCGGAGTGCAGAATCACATCACCCGGGCGCAGGAAAGTCCAGAGTGACGTCGAAATTGCTGCCATGCCTGACGAGAAACTCAAGCCATCTTCGGCGGACTCCCAGAGCGCCAGGCGATCTTCCAGCACCTCCAGATCAGGATTATTAATGCGGGAATAGATCAGCCCCGGGTCTTCATGAGCTTTGGCTTCTCTTTTGCCGTATGCGACCGCAAAAAAGTCCTTGCCATCTTGCGCAGTCTTGAACACAAATGTCGAAGTCTGAAAGATCGGAACCTTGAGAGCACCCTCGGACAAATGGGGATCATACCCATACCCCATCATTTGGGTTTCCGGGTGCAGCTTGTGATCCCGGATATGGGTATTGCGATATTTCCTGGTCATGGAAGCCCCCAGGCCGATCAGTCAAAAAGCCAACTTCGAGACAACGAGCCGAACTGCAGATGATTCTAGCCGCTCTCAAGCCGCAAAACACAGGCATCGCGCAAGCCACAGTGCGTGCACGCCGGTCGGGGCCTGCACACGGCCTGCCCATGCAGCACGATGGCGGCGTGCAGAGCGGGCAGATCGACACGCTGGTGTTGCAACTCCGCTTCGACGTGGCGCCGGCACGCCTCGTAGCTACGGAGCACTGACGGCGGGACGCAACCCATGCGTCCGAGCCAGGTGCGCGCATACTTGTCGGCGATGAACCGCTGGCGATCGAACGCGTAACACAGGATCGCGTCGGCAGTCTCATAACCGATGCCATGCACACCGAGCAACGCGCGCCGCAGCGGAACCGTGTCGATGGCGGCCAATCTGCGCAGGTTTCCCACCTCCCCGGCCCACGTAGCCAGCGCCTGCAGCCGGCGCACTCTCACGCTTTGACAGCCCGCCGGGCGGATCAGCGCCGCCAAGTCCGCAGATTCCGCCGTCGCAATTCCGCGCGGGTGCAGAACACCTGCGCCGCGCAGTGCACGAATCGCCGCGGCGACATTTGCCCAGCGCGTATTCTGTACCAGCACGGCCCCGACCATGACCTCGAAGCGCGTCCGCGCCGGCCACCAGCCATCGACATCATAGGTGTCGATCAGGCGACGACATGCCGCGATGAGCAGCGCTGCGTGACCTGAACCTGCCGGCCGGCTCACTCCGCTGCCGGCAGTTTGAGCCCGCCGGCCGCATACAGAGCCTCGATTTCACCGACTTTCAGGAACCGGGTCTTGCCGGCGCTGAGCGAACGCGGGAGTTTGACAGGACCGTAGCGGGTGCGGATGAGGCGGCTGACCCGAAAACCCGCCGCCTCCCACAGGCGCCGAACGATCCGGTTGCGACCTTCGCTGACGACCACCCGATACCAGCGGTTGGAGCCTTCGCCGCCGGAAAACTGCAGTTCGTCGAAACACGCCGGACCGTCCTCCAGTTCGATTCTGCTGCGTAATTTCCGCAATGCCTGGTCGGTCACGTCGCCGAGCACCCGCACCGAGTATTCGCGCTGCAGTCCGGACGACGGATGCATCAGGACGTTGGCCAGTGTGCCGTCAGTCGTCAGTAGCAATAAGCCGGAGGTGGTGAAATCGAGACGACCGATGCCGATCCACCGCCCCTGCGACAGGTGCGGCAACTGCTCGAATACCGTCGGGCGCCCCTGCGGATCCGAACGGGTGCAGATCTCGCCCGGTGGCTTGTGATACATCAGGGTTTTCTGGCGGATCGGCTTGCGCGACACACGCACCGGTCGGCCGTCGACCTTGATCTGTTCTTGCCCGGTAACCTTGAGCCCGAGCGTGGCGATCTTGCCATCGACGGTCACGCGACCGTCAGCTATCCACCCCTCCATTCCGCGCCGGGAGCCGAATCCCTGGCCGGCAAGCCATTTCTGCAAGCGTTCCGCCACCTGACATCTGCCGGACGACGATCAGGGTTTTTTCAGCGGCACGACCGTTGCCGGCGCACCATCGATGGCCGGTTCCTCGGCGTCGTGCTCGCCCTGCTGTGCGGCCGCCGCGCGCGCATCGTCGAGCGAAGCGACATTATCGGCTTCGGCCGCCGCATCGGTCAGCGCGTCAAGCGCCTCGGCCTCGGATGTCTGCGCGATATCTTGTTCCAGTTCGGCCGTCTCCTGGACATCCTTCGCTTCCGGCCGCGTACCGTCACCACCGTCAAGCAGCACGTCGCCGCTGGGCAAATCGAGTTGCACGTTCAGTTTGTCGAAGTCCTTGAGTTCGGACAGCGGCGGCAGGTCATCGAGCTTCTTCAGGCCGAAGTAGTCCAGAAACTCCTTCGTGGTGCCGAACAGGGCCGGCTTGCCGGGCACGTCGCGGTGACCGACGACCTTGATCCAGTTACGCTCGAGCATGGTGCGAATGATGTTCGTGCTGACGGCAACGCCGCGGATATCCTCGATCTCGCCACGCGTAACCGGTTGGCGATAGGCGATGATGGCAAGCGTCTCGAGCAATGCGCGTGAATAACGCGGCGGCCGTTCTTCCCACAGCTTGTCAAGCTGATGCGCCATTGTGGCCTTGATCTGGATGCGGAAGCCGCTACCGACTTCGATGACCTCGATGCCACGCTCGGCATAATCGGCCTGCAATTCCATGATCGCCGCGCGTATATCCTGCCGCGCCGGCGGCCCATCGTCGCCAAACAGCGCCTGCAGCTTGTCGAGCCCCAGCGGCCGCCCGGCCGCGAGCATGGCGGCTTCGATTACGAATTTGAGCTGCTTGCTATCCATCTTTCTGCCCTGTGACTGGATTCTTACTCAGATGCCGCCGTGCCCGGTAGCGGCTCGGCGAGCTCTTCATCCGGCGTGTCGGACACCTCGTCTGCATCTCGCCGCGCTTCCGGTTCAGCCACGGCCACTTCAGCGGCACCCGTGTCGGTCATGCCCTGCAATGGAGCATCTGGCGGCACATCCGGCATGGCGTCGGCGAAGCTGTCATCGCCCCCCTCGTTCGCACTGGTCGCCGCCCGCACGTGAATCGGCGCGAACGATTCAGCTTGCACGAGTTCGATGACGCGTTCGCGCATCAATTCGAGCAAGGCGATAAAGGTCACGGCAACCCCCATGCGACCCTCGGCCGGGTCAAACAGATCAGCGAAATCGGTGAACTTGTCGTCGGACACGCGCGACAGTATGTCGGACATACGCTGGCGCACGGACAATGGCTCGCGCTGAATATGATGGTGCGCAAACATTTCGGCACGCGACAGCACCTCCTTGAATGCAACCAATAATTCCTGCATCGTCAAATCGGGCGGCTTGACGTCTTTTTTCTCATGAATCACGTCGGCACTGGCCTGGTGCACATCGCGCTCAAGACGCGGCAGCTCATTGACCGCTTCGGCGGCCTGCTTGTAGCGCTCGTATTCTTGCAGCCGACGCACGAGCTCGGCGCGTGGGTCTTCCTCTTCCTCCTCCAGCTCATCGCTGCGCGGCAGGAGCATGCGTGATTTGATCTCGGCCAGCATCGCGGCCATCAGCAGGTATTCCCCGGCCAGCTCGAGTTGCAGGTCGGTCATCATGTCGATGTAATCGACGTATTGCTGGGTAATCTCGGCAAGCGGGATATCGAGGATATCGAGGTTCTGCCGGCGAATCAGGTAGAGCAACAAGTCGAGCGGACCTTCGAAGGCCTCCAGGAAAACCTGCAGCGCATAGGGTGGTATGTACAAATCCTGCGGAAGCCGGGTGACCGGTTCGCCATCGACAATGGCGAACGGCATTTCCGCCTGGGCCGGGTTACCGCCGGCGGCTTCCGCGGAGAGCACCGGGTCTTTGGGAGCGGGGCTGACGACGGTCAGTTGCGGTGTGGAATCTGTGGTCTGCACCATAGCGTCAAATCACCACGCCGAGCAGCGCCGCCATGCGTCGTGCCAAAGAAAACACTGGACTCAACAACCCCGAAAAAATCAACCCGAGGACTATTATAAGACCGTAGCGCTCAACCGCATCCAGTTGCCGTCCGAAGGATTCAGGTACGAGCCCGCGCAGGACCCGTCCGCCATCGAGCGGCGGGATAGGAACCAGATTAAAAATCATCAATAACATATTGAAAAATACCCCGATTCCTGCCATTTTTGTCAACAGAATCCCGGGCATGCCCAAGATCGGTATCGTCAGCTTGAACACCGCGTACAACAGCGCCCAGCCCAGCGCCATGAGCAGATTTGCGCCCGGGCCGGCGAGCGCCACTGCCACCATGTCGCGTTTCGGGTCATTCAGGTTACGGATGCCGATCGGCACGGGCTTGGCCCAGCCGAACAAAATCCCACCGAAGAAAAGCGTCATCAACGGCACCGCGACCGTGCCGATCGGATCGATGTGCTTGATCGGGTTCAGGGTCAGGCGGCCCAGCATCTCGGCCGTGCGATCGCCGCAGCGGCGCGCCATCCAGCCATGGGCGGCCTCGTGTACGGTGATTGCGAACAGGATCGGGATCGCATAAATCACAGCGGACTGAATGAAGTTCAACAGGAAGCTTGCGGACATCGGCCGCATTATACGGACCCAGCCGCACGCCGCCTATCCGAAATTACGCGAATCGCCTTTGCCGCGGCGAAGGAGGATCGGGTATTCGCCGGTCAGATCGACGACCGTCGTCGGCTCGACCCCGCAGTTGCCGCTGTCGATGATGATATCGACGTCATGGCCCAGCCGCGCGAAGATCTCGTCCGGATCGTTCAGGGGTAAATCGTTGCCCGGCAGCAGCAGCGTCGAACTCATCAACGGCGCACCGAGTTCGGCCAGCAATGCATTTGCGACCGCGTGGTCGGGCACGCGAATGCCAATGGTTTTACGTTTGGGATTTTGCACGCCGCGCGGGACATCACGGGTAGCACGCAAAATAAATGTATATGGCCCCGGCGTGTGGGCTTTGAGCAATCGGTAAGTCCAGTTCTCGACGCAGGCATAGGTGGAAATCTCGGCAAGGTCGCGACACACCAGTGTGAAATTGTGCGCCTTGTCGGTCTGGCGAATACGCGCAATGGCCTTGACCGCCCCGGGATTATCGAGCGTGCAGCCGAATGCGTAGCAGGAATCGGTTGGATACACCGCGAGCGCACCCTGCCGCATTCGGTGGACCGCCTGCGTGATCAGCCGCGGCTGGGGGTTCAAATTGTGAATTTCAAATTGCTGTGCCATATGTGCATTGTAGCCGGGACACGCTTGCGCCATGTACGTCAAATAACGCTCGAATCGCCGCACCGGATTTGCGTATCATGCCGGGCAGCCCCCCAGCCCGCACGAGATACCGCATGCACGCCATCATTGATCTACTGCCACTCATCGCCTTTTTCGTCGCCTACTGGCTCAGTGATTTCCAGACTGCGATGGTCGTCATCATGATCGCAATGAGCATTCAGGTCATCGCCACGCGGTTGATCACCGGCACGGTTAGCAAGATGCTGCTGATATCAGCCGGACTCGTCGTCGGCCTCGGCAGCATCAGCTTGTTGCTCCAGAACGACCTGATTTTCAAATGGAAACCAACGGTGCTGAACTGGCTGTTCGCTGCGATCTGTCTCGGCAGCCAGTATATCGGCAGTAAGCCTGTCGTGCAGCGCATACTCGAGACGGCATCGAAGGAAGATATCCGCCTGTCCCGCGCTCATTGGCACCAGCTTAACCTGATGTGGGTCGCCTTCTTTGTGCTATCCGGGATTGCCAACATTATCGTGGCATATCGTTTTTCCGAAGCCGTGTGGGTGAACTTCAAGCTATTCGGGCTGCTCGGCATGACAATCGTCTTTATAATCCTTCAGACGATCTGGTTAAACCAGCGCATGATACCCGGGCCCACTGAACCCGACACCGATAATTGAGGATCGCCATGCTCTACGCCATCATCAGCCAGGATGTAGAAAACAGCCTGCCGCTGCGCGCCGGCGCGCGCCCGAAACACATCGCCCGACTCGAACAATTGCGTGACCAGGGGCGCCTGATCCTGGCCGGCCCCTACCCGGCCGTCGACGCGAACGATCCCGGCGACGCTGGTTTCACCGGCAGCCTCGTAGTTGCCGAGTTCGACAGCCTGGATGATGCCGATCAGTGGGCCGCCGCCGACCCATATGTCGCAGCCGGCGTGTACGAGAACGTACTCGTCAAACCATTCAGGAAAGTCCTGCCGTGAATGACGCTCGTATCGCCGAGATCCGGGCGCGCATTGACGCGGCGCTGCAACCAAGCGACCTTGAGATCACCGACGAAAGCCACAAGCATGTCGGTCACGCAGGCGCGAAGGACGGCCGTGGACATTTTCACGTGCGCGTCGTCGCCGAGCGCTTCGCCGGCCTGCGCCCATTGCAGTGTCACCGTCTTATCTACGACGCCGTCGGCGACCTCATGAATACCGACATCCACGCGCTCAGCATCGTGACCAGCTGCCCGAAAAAGGCCTCCTCCTAGGCCAAATTCACCCCGTCCCGCGCCCGTGCGAATACAGTCGACAGGCCAGCGCATGACGCGCTGCCGGTGACCGCCTGTCGGTCTATTTGACAAAACAAAGCGGTGCCATACGGCCCTCCTGGCGGCGCAATCGCCGCATATCCAGGCGATGTTACGTAAAACCGGTTTGCGCCCGGAAGCATGCTGCAACCCTTCGACCATATATAACTGATTGATTCAATACGCATTCGGACGTGACTCAGCATACGTGCGTAAATACCCGATATCCTTATGTAAAGCTCTTGACCCCTAACAGATTTGGGAATAATGTCCCTGCCTATGGTTATTATGTATAACCATGGAAGTAGACCAAAAACAGGGGCTCCTGAACGCCTACCGGCGCTTATTGAGGCCGCTGATACGAATATTAATTAGAAATGGGGTCGCCTACGGCGAATTCGCAGAAGTAGCCAAAGAGGTTTATGTCGACGTCGCGTCTCGCGACTTCAAAGTACCCCATCGAAAAATGTCGCAGGCCCGGATCGCGATTGTGACCGGCCTGACAAGAAAAGAAGTCGCTCGGTTGTTGAGCGGTAATAAACGAGACAAAGAAGATCTAAGTAGCAATCACAATCGAGTGACACGGGTTCTGACAGGCTGGCATACCGATGCCGACTACACCGGCCCCTATGGCCTACCACTCGAACTAGCATTTGAAGGAGAGAAGGGGCAACCAAGTTTTTCCGACCTTGTCCATCGTTATAGCGGAGATATGGCAGCTCGAGCAATGCTCGATGAATTGATGCGAATTGGAGCTGTAATCGAGACAGAATCTGGTTGGTATAAAGCTTTGACTCGCACATATACCCCAGCTATTCACGAGCCAGCCAGTTTAGAGAGGCTAGGGAGCGTCGTTTACAACTTCATAAATACGATCGACCAAAATATATTTGAACAAGACACTACAAAGCGAAATTTTGAACGATATGTTTTTGCTGATAACGGAATTAAGGAAGAAGATCTTCCGCGATTCCGAATGTTCATCAAAAAAAGGGCGCAACTGTTATTGGAAGAGATCGACAACTGGCTTTCGCAACTTGAAGAACCCGATGGTATTCGTAGCAAGCCAATAAGAACAGGGCTTGGTATCTATCACTATGTAGATGCCGACGATAAAGAAGGCAAGTAAGCGAGAAAACTAGGCTCGCCCAGCCAATTAAATAAAAATCAGTTAGCACCGCGCTAACTACCGTCAACAATCGGAGATTAATCGATGTTTAGTCCGCTGGTAAGGCGCGCTGGCGCATGCACAGTCGTTATATTCGCCACCGCAATTTTGATATTTCCCGGAATGGCTCAAAGCGAAATAACAAGCGAGCAATCAGACCAGGCACAACCCGCAACATTTCTCACAGGCATCCGAGGTGACGGCTCACTCGCGCTGGGAATCAGCGCCAGCGGGCTGCGTGGCATCAGCGCCAGCGGGCTGCGTGGCATCAGTGCCAGCGGGCTGCGTGGCATCAGTGCCAGCGGGCTGCGTGGCATCAGCGCCAGCGGGCTGCGTGGCATCAGCGCCAGCGGGCTGCGCGGCATCAGCGCCAGCGGGCTGCGCGGCATCAGTGCCAGCGGAATTCATCTTAATGGCTCGACGCATTACTCACAATCTGACGAACAGTCATCAATCGATTTTGAGCCAATTCCCCTAGTAGCGGTCGCGCCGATTGATAACATAACAATCGACAATTCGATGATTTCCGTTAATGGTCAAGATGTAATCTTTGATGAACAAACAGTGCTCTTAACAAGAAATAATACCGGTCAATTTATAACACTGACAGGACTCGATGCGATCAAAAATCTGGCAGTCGGAAACTACATTGCAATTGCCGGAGAATTAATTGATCCAGGCCAACAATTAGCAACGATTGTAATTCAACTTAACGTTCCGTACGTTGACGGTGCATCACCCATATTTCTGAGCGCAATACTAAATTATGTCAGCCAAAACGTTGGTGAAGCACGCTCAGGGAAATCCACAATTATTTATTCTGGCGCACTACATGATCGACGGCTGCTTCGGACTGAAGTTGGCGACATCGTGGAATTTTATGGCTACAGAACACGAGAGTCGTCAGGAAAAATATTTGCAATCAATGGGGTACGCATCGGGAACAGATAATCGCGTCTGCCCCACAGCAATCCCATGTAAGCACGAAAGGGCGACAACAAATCGCGGATAAAGCTTCTGTGTGCAGCTTTATCCGCGATTTGATGTTTTTCACGGCTAAAGCCGCTCCCACAAAAGCCCTCCCCGCTACGGTCTGTACGCCTCGATGACAACCTCTGCGTTCCAGCCAAGGCAGCTAGAGCATTAAGTGGGACAACAATGTTGTCTGCCACATCTTTGAGACGCACATAAACACGGTGATATCAATTAACTTCAATCACCAAAATAGTATATTCCAAGGCCACAATCGTTTTGCACCAAACGTTGAGACAAACGAACATCTTGATGCTTCTGACTGTCTTTCACATTCTGCTCCCTTTGGCCGATCCAATCATCTAGCTCGACCAAAAGTTTCATTGCCTTGTCCTCAGCGTATTCCTTAAATTCTGCCATGTCTTCACGCGATAGATTTTGAGTCCAAACGTATTTTTCGAAATTCCCCGAAGGTTGAAACGTTCCATTCGTTGCTCCAGAAAATCCTTTACTATTTAGTAATATTGTCTCGAAAATCCTTGAGAGTGAATAACCAATTGTCTGAACGAAATGAATATCTAAGTCGTAAGGAATACAATATCGCTTAATGGGCCTCAGCATTCCCCCTGCATTTTCTTCCACAGACTTAGTCCGCTTGAGCTCGACGCGCATGGCACCTGGTGGTATATCCCCAGCATACCGACTCGTCAAATCTGTAAATGAAGGGAATTCTCCGGAAAATGGCAATTCTCGAGGCTGACCATCAGAGCCACAGAAATCTAGATCGGTATACCAAAAATGTAAAATATCGGACGGTGGAAAATTTGTCTCCCACCAGTCTTCATTCAATTTCGCCGAATATTGCCAACCGATATCTCGAATAGACTTGACCTCCTTTCTAGTCAACCCAGTCATGACGGCAATTCGAGAGATGTTGGTCGGTCTACCGCGAATTCCATAGTCCTCGGTCGCGGCTTGCACGAAAGCCATCTTAGCTAGCTTTGCAAACTCTCTGAAGCTGATGCCGGTTCGCAAGAGTAAGCGGACGAGCGGAAGCAACATTCGATGAAGTGTCACTAGCATTTCTTTCTGAACTGGACTCTTCATGCGCGAAAATATAGTGAACACATCGAACCCGGTCAATGTGTCGCACTAATTGGGAAAACAAGCCCAAAATCAGAGGTTTACAATTCCATCCATCAGATTGATTCTAGAATTTTTGGGAATAAATTAAAGATTGATTTTGCAGGTATTTTTACCAGATATGGCACTCGATGCAGCGTCCTCAGTCTGCTAGCATCGCCAGGAAGGCATCTTCCGTCATTGTTTTGACACCCAGATTTTGCGCTAATTTTAGTTTACTTCCAGCTTTCTCACCGTAGATCAGCAGATCTGTTTGCTTTGAGACACTGCCGGTGACTTTCCCGCCGAGCGCCTGAATATGTGCTTTTGCCTCGGCACGCCCCATTGTCTGCAGCGTGCCCGTCAGCACGACCGTCAGGTCGGCAAACGCTCGATTCGCGTCGACCGCTGGCGCTTCCGGCGTGGGCCATGTGATACCGAGTTCCAGCAACGCATCAATCACGGTCGAATTTTTAGGCTCACGAAAGAATGCCTGGATGTGAGCCGCCACGATCGGTCCGATGTCGGGCACGGCCTGCAGTTCCTCCTCGCTGGCTCCGGTCAGGCGGTCGAGGGTTCGAAAGCCGTTTGCAAGATTCAGCGCGGTCGCCTCGCCGACTTCACGAATGCCGAGGGCATACAGAAACTTTGCCAAAGTCGTTTGCTTGCTGTGGTCGAGACTCGCTACGAGATTAGCCGCAGACTTCGGACCCATGCGGTCGAGCTCGACGAACTGCTCCTCGGTCAGGCGATAAAGATCATCTGCTGCCTTGATGATCTCGCGGTCAACCAACTGATCGATGAGCTTGCTGCCCAAACCCTCGATGTCGAGGGCCCGACGTGACGCGAAGTGATTGATCGCCTCCTTGCGCTGGGCCGAACAAAACAGCCCCCCGGAGCAACGTGCTGCTGCCTCGCCCTCCGGGCGGATGACTGCAGACCGGCAGACCGGACATTTCCTCGGTAAGCGCACCTTGCGCGTGCCCTCCGGGCGGCGCTCGCGTACGACGCGCACGACCTCGGGAATCACGTCGCCGGCCCGGCGAACGATCACCGTGTCGCCCACCCGCACGTCCTTACGCTGCAACTCACCAATATTGTGCAAGGTCGCGTTACTGACCGTCACGCCGCCGACGAATACCGGCGCCAGGCGCGCGACCGGAGTCACGGCACCGGTCCGCCCAACCTGCCACTCGATGGCCGCAACGGTCGTCAACTGCTCCTGAGCCGGAAACTTGTGCGCGATCGCCCAGCGCGGCGCGCGCGAGACGAAACCGAGCTCACGCTGGCAATCAAAGTTGTCCACCTTGTAGACCACGCCGTCGATGTCATATGGCAACGTGTCACGTCGGGCGGCGATCGAGCGATAGTAATCGAGGCACCCGGCCGCACCCTCGACGACAGCCGACTCCGCACACACCTTGAGGCCCCAGCTCGCCAGTCGCGCCAGCGCCTCGCTGTGCGTGGCTGCCACCGGCGCACCGCGCACGGCACCCAGGCTATAAACAAACATATCGAGCGGTCGCGTGGCCGTCAGACGCGGATCGAGCTGGCGCAGGCTGCCGGCGGCCGCATTGCGTGGATTCACGAATGTCTTCTCGCCGGCCTCGCGCGCCCGCCGGTTCAGGGCCTCGAAGCCGGCGCGCGGCATAAAGATCTCGCCACGCACTTCAAGGTAATCGGGATAGTCGTGCCCGCGCAACACGAGCGGAACGGAGTGGATGGTGCGCACGTTATGGGTCACATCCTCGCCGGTTTCGCCATCGCCGCGGGTGGCCGCGCGTACGAATTTACCGTGCTCATAGACGATACTGATCGCCGCACCATCCAACTTCGGCTCGACCGCGTAACGCTGCGCGCCCTCCTCGCCGAGGCGGGCGCGGACGCGCTGATCGAAATCGTTAACCGATTCCTCGCTGAACGCATTGTCCAGTGACAGCATCGGCAGGTCATGATGCACCTGTGCGAACCCTGCGACCGGCGCAGCGCCGACCCGCTGCGTCGGCGACTCCGAAGTCACCAGCAAAGGATACGTGGCCTCGAGCTCGCCGAGCTCTATCATGAGCCGATCGTACTCGGCGTCGGGCACCGACGGATCATCGAGCACGTAGTAGCGATGATTATGGCCGTTGATCGTTGCACGCAGCGCGGCGACGCGTGCGCGCGCCCGCTTGGGCGCCACCGGCCCGGATTGTTTGGAAGCCCCTGCCATCAGTTACGCCAATGGATCTTCACCCTTCTGCGCGGAGACGCCGCTTCAGGACGAGCCCTGATGTTCGAACGCGATGATTTCCTCGCGCAGGTAACGCTCGCGCTGCACACTCAGCGTGCTGCCGTGTTCGTCCAGCAACTCACCCTCCATCCGCCGGGCCAGCAAGCGGGACGTCTGCAGCATGTCATCGAACACCTCGACGCCATTACGTGCACCCGGCAGTTGCATGAAGATACTGACACCCGGATATAAATCCGTCTTGATCTTCTTCAGATCGAATGCCCCGGGCTCTATCAGACTGGCAACGCTGAACTCGGCGCGTTGGTCCTCAGTGTCCGCACACCAATGAAAAATGCCGAACGCACCGTGCTGCAGGCCGAGGTCACGCATTGTCAGGATCAGCTGGTCACCACGAAAACCTGCATGATCGCGCGGCATCAGACGGATGGCGATGATCAGCGTGTCATCGCCAGGCGGTACATTCAGCATGCTTGGGTCGGCCGGTAGGGCCGACTGTTCCGGTGCCGGTTCGGCATCAGGAACGATGCCCGGCTCACCACCGCTGGTCAGGTCAGGCCCGGCCTGCGCGTTATCAAGCGATGGCTCACGCCGGCTCGCCTGAGTCTGGATCCGCTCTTCAAAGCGTGGCTTGTAACGCGTATAGAGGTAGATCACGCCGACGAGGACGATTCCCGTCACCAGCAGCAGCCATCTTAACTCCGCCACAATACGCTCCGAACTGGTGGTCCGACCACTAACTGGCTGCGAGTTGTACGGCCTCGTCGATATCGACCGACACGAGGCGCGACACCCCTGGCTCACTCATCGTCACGCCGGTGAGTTGGCCGACCATCTCCATGGTCGTCTTGTTGTGCGTGATGCACAGGAACTGAACCGTCTCGGACATCTCGCGAACGATGTCACAGAAGCGCCCGACATTTGCATCGTCGAGCGGCGCGTCGACCTCGTCGAGGAGACAAAATGGCGCGGGATTCAACTCAAAGATCGCGAAGACCAGCGAGATAGCCGTCAACGCCTTCTCGCCGCCTGACAGCAGATGAATCGTGCTGTTGCGCTTGCCCGGCGGGCGCGCCATGACCGTTACACCGGCATTCAGCAGGTCTTCACCATCGAGGCTCAGGTAGGCGTGCCCACCGCCGAATAATTTCGGGAACAGGCGTTGCATGCCGACATTAACGGCGTCAAACGTTTCCTTGAAGCGCGTTCGCGTCTCGCGGTCAAGCTTGCGAATTGCCCCTTCCAGGGTCTCCAGCGCGGTGGTCAGATCTTCGTACTGCGCGTCGAGATATGTCTGTCGCTCGGCTTGTTCGTCGAACTCCTCGATCGCCGCGAGGTTAATCGCACCCAGGCGGTCGATCTTGCGCCGGATCGTATCCAGACGTTCCTCCCATTGTTTAACATCCGGGGGCGCGACATCCGGAGATCCGGCATCCGCGCTCTTGTCGAGCGCAGCGACGACCGCGGCCAGGTCGAGGCCGAGTTGATTAAACTGCTCGGCAACCCCCTCGCAACGAACCTCGATTTCCCGCACGTGCATGCGCAGGGCATCGACCGCCTCGCGGGCCTCGGTGACCCCGGTCTCGCAATCGGTCCGGCTCGCCTCCCCGGCGCGCAAATCCGTCTCTGCATTCTCGAGCTTGCGACGCTGCTCGCTGAGCTCGCGCTCGACACCGACCTCGCGCTCGAGTTGCGCGTCAAGCTCCTGTTGCATGCCGGCGATCGGCGCGGCGGCGCTGACAACCGCCTCACCCAATGTATTGACCCGGCCCTGCAACTGCTCATGCTGACCGCTGATGCGGGTCAGGCTGGTGCTGGCCGACTCGCGCGAAGCGCGGCGGCTCTCATATTCGACATTGATGCTCGCTGCGTTATCGCGCTCGGCGCTGGCGCCTTCTCGCGCGGCGCCAACCTCGGCCTGCAACTGCTCGCGCTGAGCTTCCAGCGTCGGCCGGCGTTCTTCGACGCGCTCGAGTGCGGCGGCCGCGTGTTCCAGCTTACCCTGCGATGCGCGAATGGCCTCACGCATCGACTCGAGCTCATCGCGAACCGTTTGCTCGTCACGATTCAGCGTCGTCAGGCGCTCCTTCGTCTGCTCGAGTTCACGACGCGCACCGGTTAAAACGGTCGAAACCTCACCGAACAGGCGGTTCGCCTCGGTCAGCGCCTGATTGGTATCGTTGCGCCGGGTCTCC
>SMVB01104701.1_pt1 | contig 22995 bp, 22 predicted proteins | sample 2456461 | NCBI WGS metagenome assembly SMVB01 (sample SAMN11095934, study PRJNA526329) | marine sediment metagenome | biome: Marine sediment; feature: Surficial sediment; material: Deep marine sediment; isolation source: Hadal surficial sediment | place: Pacific Ocean | collected 2014-05 | depth...
CGCGTTCCTGGAGAAAGGATTGACCAGCCGCAAGCTTGGCTGGTTTCTGGGCATGGGCCTCGTCGTCGCATTGCAGATCTTCACGCCGCATGTGCAACTCATGTACTTCTCGTCCCTGGCACTGTCTCTGTACGCAGTCATCCGGATTGCCGGGATGGCCCGCGCCGATGGCCGGACGGCTCTACGTGTAGGGCTTTATCTCGGCGTTGGGTTCCTGTGTGCCGCGGCGATCGGAGCCGTCCAGCTATTGCCAACGTTTCAAATCCTGGACATCGCGGTACGTGGTGGTGGAGAGACGGGCTATGCTTTTGCGTCCTCGTGGGCGATGCCGGTGCAGGAGTTGAGTGCCGTATTCCTGCCGGATCTCATTGGTTCTCTGGGCACATACTGGGGCTCGAATCCGTTCAAGCAGCACACGGAGTACGTCGGAGTCGTACCAGCCGCGCTCGCCTTAATCGGACTGACACTCGTCCGACGAGACCGCAGGGTAGCGCTGCTTGCAGGACTGGCAGCTCTGTGCCTTCTGTTTGCGCTCGGGTCTGCTACCCCGGTACACAGACTGGCGTATTACGTCCTCCCGATGATTCGTCGCCTACGTGCGCCCTCGATGATGATGGGGCCGGCGGCCTTCTTCATTTCGCTGCTCGCCGGGTTTGGTTGGCAGCGTGTGCTCGATGCGCGGCGATCAGGCGAGTCGCTTCCATGGGCCTGGATCGTCGGACTGTCATCCCCGGTATTGTTCTTCGGACTCGCTGCTGCGGTGGATCCGAATGGACTCGTACGCTGGGTACATACAGCATGGTTTCCGGTGGGCTGGCCCAAACGTCCCGGTTTCGAGGAAATCGCTATATTGAGAATCAGCGGTATCATCCTCGCGGGTGTCTGGCTGTCGGTCTTGTTCGTCGCAGCAGGTGTAGTCAAGCGACGCCTCCCTGAGCTGGCCGTAGTAGCCCTGATCGCGCTGCTCGTCGTTGACCTCGGTCGAGTCGATAGCCGGTACATCAGTACCACGACACCGCTCGAAGCCTTTCCATCGGATCCGGTAGTGGAGCATCTCGCAGCTAATCTACAGACCGGTGCGCGCGTGTTTCCGCTGCTGGAACGTGGAGGCTATGGTCAGAACGAGCTGATGACATTTGGCATACCAGTCGTGACTGGCAATCAGAATTTTCGACTCAAGTGGGCAGATCAGTTGTATGGCGGTCTGGCGTACACCAACTTGCTCGAACCTTCCATGTGGCCGCTGCTGGATCTCGATTACGTTCTGACCACTGCGCCCATAGAGACACCCTTGCTTGCTGCAGAGGCCCGTGGACCGCGGGGCACTGCGTGGAAAGTTGTGGACGATCGGGCGCATGCCTGGTTTCCCGGGCGAATCGAGACCGAGCCAGATATCGATATAGCGTTGCAACGCATACTCACCCGTTCGTCTGCGGACGAGTTTGCCCTTGTCCGTGTAACCCCGGAGACTCTGTTGCCCTCCGCCGGCTCGGGGACGGTGGAACTGATCAGCTTTGAACCCAATGAACTAGTGTTCGCCGTCGATGCCACTGAATCGGGACTCGTGTTCATCTCGGAGATCTACCATCCGGCCTGGAAGGCTACGGTCGACGGTGAGAGTGTTCCGGTGTACCAGGTCGACATCGCGTTCCGTGGAGTGGAAGTACCAGAGGGGAAACACGAAGTACGGTTCAATTACTCCATGGACGGATTCCGAGCGGGGATGCTGATCAGTCTGCTTGGCTTGTTGGTCACGATCGGTGGAATCGGAGTTGGACTCGTATCCTGGTTGCGTCATCGGGATCCTGCAGAACCAGGAACATGACAGCGACCCGGAATCGACTCCCGCCAGCCATTCGTGTCGGAGCCCTGGTCTTTACGGTTCTGGCTATCACGTTCGCCGGCGTTGTTCTGTGGAGGCAAGCAGGCGATCTCTCGCTTCGTTGGACAGAACTCAGGTCCGCTGGCTGGCACCTGAGACCCGGCTGGCTAGCCCTCGCTCTCTGCCTCTGGACGGTGAACCTGTTCGTCATGGGCCGTGTGTGGGTGGTATTCGTGCGAGTTCTCGGTAGTGATCTGGCGTACGTAGAAGGAATCCGCATCTGGCTGGTGACCAACCTGGGCCGGTACGTGCCGGGCAAGATCTGGCAACTGTCTGGACTCGCCGTATACATGCGCCAGCGACGTCAGGCAGGTGGGATAGCACTGGTGGCAGCCCTCACATTTCAGGTCTTGATTCTGGCTACTGGCGTAGGAGTCGGACTTGCCATTTTGGGTGCTGGATTGGCGAATGACAGGATTCTGGTTTCGATAGCCATGGTCGGTCTGTCTACCGCCGGCCTCGCCGTGCTGCTGCGGCCCGATGTGATACATCGCGTGGCGGCATGGATCACGGTGCGCGTGGGTGAATCACAGCCACCGAATGCCGAATTGAGCAGGGGGGCGGTGTTGAAAGCCTCGGCTGTTCTGGTGTTGTCCTGGGTAATCTATGGTTTCGGTTTATGGTGCCTGTGGCGCGGAGTCGGAAACGTCGGGGGACCCAATCAGGTTCTGTGGACCGGAATCTTCGCCGCCGCGTATGTAGTGGGCTATCTGGCGCTTTTCGCTCCGGGGGGGATAATCGTACGAGAGGGAGTTCTTGTCGCACTCCTTATCGAAGTTGCGGCTGTCAGCGGGCCCACGGCAGCGGGAATAGCCATTGCGGCCCGGCTTCTTGCTGTCGCATCGGAGTTGCTGGCTGTCGGGGTTGCCTGGATTCTTCCTGGTGGAGACCGGTATCCGGAGGTAGAAAGTGAATGAGGAGCAACCCGTAAAGAACGTCGAGCGCCGGGGCAGGGCACTCGTAATCATGCCGACATACAACGAGTCGGGGACTCTGGGGTCCCTCATGCCTCGCGTGCTGGCTCAAGACGAGCGCATCGATACCCTGATCATTGACGATGCCTCGCCGGATGGCACGGGCGATCTGGCTGATGAACTGGCGTCCGGGAGCGACCGCGTACACGTCATCCACAGGGCGAGGAAGCTCGGACTCGGTACGGCGTACCTGGAGGGCTTCCGGTACGGCCTGGATGCGGGGTATGAATACATTCTGGAGATGGACTCTGACGGATCACATGATCCGAAGTATCTGTCGGATTTGCTCGATGCCATTGACGCCGGTGCTGACCTTGCCATCGGTTCGCGATATGTACGAGGAGTAAACGTGATCAACTGGCCGATGTCCCGCCTGCTGTTGTCCTATTTCGCGAATAAGTACGCACGCTGGATCACCGGTTTGCCCCTGACCGACGCGACCAGCGGATTCAAATGCTTTCGGCGGCGAGCTCTCGAGGCGATAAGTCTGGAAAAAGTCGGATCGACCGGCTATGCGTTTCAAGTAGAAATGGACTTTCGGGTGTGGAAGAAGGGCTTCGAGCTCACGGAAGTTCCGATCGTGTTCACTGATCGAGACGAAGGTGTGAGCAAGATGTCGGGGACGATCGTCCGGGAGGCGGTGTGGCGAGTCTGGGCACTCCGACTGGCGTCTCTGTTTGGACGGCTCTAGGGGGAGGCTTTCAGTTAGGCGGGGAATACGCCTGTTGGCAGGTCTCGGCGCTAGTTAACATAAGATATATTATGCGCCTAAATGCAACTATCGAGTTCTATCCCGCGATTCCACCTACCCACGCTACTCCTCCGAGCTTGCCCCAGCCACAGAAGATGAATCCTGCTCATCGGGAATCGTCGACGCTCTCGGTTCGATAACGGGTACCGCGAGTGCCGGCAATTCCTCCAGGGCCCGGGTCCGGGCCTCGCCCAGCCGAACCGCGTAGAATGCTCCGTCCGCTGCCGCGTCCTCATCGCTGGCCAGCACTTCGTAAATCAGCACGGCTTTGGCGTACTCACCAGAATACTCGTGCAATCGCGCCTGCGCCGCGCGCGCGCGCCGTGTCTGGTAGTCGTGCGGAGACTCTGCTGCCAAGCGATCATAAGACCGCAACGCCGCCGTGACGTCCCCCATTTGCTCCTGAGCTGCCGCCAGCATGGTCGCGGCATGATAGCCGACGGGCGTACCGGCACCAGCGTTCGCAACAGGCTCCAGCGCCCGGATTGCGGCTTCGACGCTATCCCGGCGCATCTCAAATTCTGCCAGCAGCAATCCAGCTTCACTGGCCTCAAGCGTACCCCCGAATTGCTCGATGAATACGCCCAATTCCTGTCGGAGCTGTGCGGGCGCTGCTCCCTGACTCGACAAGCGGAGTTGGTCCAGCCGAATCGCCGCACGCTCCTGAAGATCCGCCTCGTACCGAACGTACACGACGCCCGCCGCTGCGACGGCCACGAGTGTGATGAGTCCGACGGTTGCTGCCCGCCTGTTCCGCTGCACCCAGAGCGTGGCCGAGGCGACTGACTCCATGATGCGGTCTTCCGTGTCAACCTGATCGCGCTTTGGCTGCTTTGCTATGGATTTGGCCATTATTTATTATTCAGGTGCAATGTGATATTATCTGTGTTAACACTAGCTAACAACTCAAGTTATACGGCCCAGCCCGTGTACGTCATCGTGCCAGACCACTCCAATCCAATTCCCGCTCAGCCACCAAGAATGGGGTCTTGGCCATGTGACGTCAACGCAAGGCCGAACCAGGGCTTTTCCGACTCATCAGATGCTGAGACGCTGCTCAAGCCTGACTGCCGAGGACGAAGCGCACGACGAGAAATCCACCCACCAGCAGTACTACGAACAATATGGACAGGAGATTGAACCAGCGGTCGATGAACCCGCGGATCCGCTCACCAAACAAGCGAATCAAACCGGCGACGAGAAAGAACCTCGCGCTTCGACTCAGTGCGGAGATGAATACGAAGGGTACGAAAGAAACGCTGAACGCACCGGCCGCGATGGTAAACACCTTAAAGGGAACCGGAGTAAATCCGGCTGTCCCGAGTGTCAGCCAGAGATTGTCGTTGTACATCCGTCCAAGGTTCTCGTACTGATCGCCGGCTCCGTATAGGTCCAGGATCGGCTGGCCGATCGACGCGAACAGAAAGCTGCCGATCAGATATCCCGCTATCGCCCCCAACACTGAGCCCGCGGTGCAAATCAATGCGAACCAGAAGGCACGCCGGGGTCGGCCAAGGGCAAGTGGCAGGAGTAGCACGTCGGGCGGAATAGGGAAGAAGGACGCCTCTGCAAAGGCGATGCCGAACAAAGCCCTGACTCCTCCGGGCCGATCTGCCCAACGCAGGACCCAGTCGTAGAGTCTGCGAAGCACACTGCGGCGGGGCACCGTGTCGATCACCATCCTCCGTCACCCACGAGAGGAACGAAGTGAGAGTCTTCCACGGTCGTAATCTCGAACCCGTCTTGTCGTCCAATGACGAGGGACAACTGCTGACCTTGGGCGTCTCCGATTGGAATCAGCATCCGCCCCTCAGAGGCAAGCTGGTCAAGGAGCGGCTCGGGCACCTCGGGGGCAGCAGCGCCTACCAGAATACGATCATAGGGTGCGTGCTCCGGCCAGCCAACACTGCCGTCGCCTGTGCGCAGCTGAACATTGCTGAGCCGGAAATCAGCCAGCGACGCAGCGGCCAGCGCCGCAATCTCCGGTACTACCTCGATCGAATACACTTCCGCGGCAAGCTGGCTGAGCAAGGCTGTCTGGAATCCAGAGCCCGTTCCGATCTCGAGCACACGCTCGGTTCCGTCCAGGGCCGCCAACTGCAAATGGAGCGCGTGGACTCCAGCCCTGGAGATCGTCTGACCATGCCCGAGCGGAAGGGCCACGTCCTCATAGGCGCGGTGTCGGACTGCCTCGGGTACGAACAGGTGCCGGGGCACAGTATCGAACGCATGCAGCACGGCCAGGTCGGTAATCCCGCCGGTCCGCAAGGCCTCAATCAATCGAAGTCGTGAGCGGCGATATGCTGTGCGTCCTACAGGTTCCATGACCGTACCTCATCGATCAACCGATGATTCGTGAGGTCCAGATGCATCGGAGTGATCGAAATATAGCCGGCTTCCAGCGCCCGAAAATCCGAGTCCTCTCCCCCGTACCACCGGGACACTCCTCCCCCAATCCAGAAGTAGTCACGTCCGCCAGGATCCTCACGTCGCACGAGGGAATCTGAATAGACGCGGCGACCCAGGCGCGTCACACGAATGCCCTTGATCTCAGACGCAGGTATGCCGGGGATGTTGACGTTGAAGAACGTTTCCTTTGGAATCGAAGGCCGTCCGAGCATCTGCACCAGCAGCTGATGCAACACGTCCGCGTAACTCCGGATGTCGCCCATTCCCTCCCCGGCCAGCGAAATGGCAATCGCCGGTATACCGAGAATCGTTCCTTCCATCGCGGCTGCAACGGTACCCGAATACAGTACGTCCTCCCCCATGTTCGGGCCGTGATTTACCCCGGAAAGCACGAAATCCGGTCGATGCTCGAGCAGTTGGTTGACTGCAATCAACACGCAGTCGGTAGGAGTGCCATCGATCACGTGATGATGGGGCTCTATCTCCGTAATACGAAGGGGGCGATGCAGGGTCAGCGAGTGGCTGACCGCACTCTTCTGACGGTCCGGAGCCACGACCGTAACGTCACCGAGTCGCCCGGCCACATCGGCCAGGAGGCGAAGTCCCCTGGCGTGAATTCCGTCGTCGTTCGTGCAAAGTATGCGGGGTGGTTCCTGGCGACCCCCGGGGTGACTAGCTGGCACAGATCACAGATCTAGCAACTTCATCAATGCGTCAGATTCTCGTCGCAGGTCTCGCACCGTCTCGGTATTCCACGCGATACGTGATGCGCGAATCAGCTTCCCGTCCTTTCGGAGTTGATCCAGCTTTTGGCGGGCGCCTTCAATCGTGTATCGTTCTGTGTGCAGCAAGTGTCGGATCAGGTGGACGAGCTTGATTTCCTTCCGACGATAAACCCGGTTGCCGCCCTTGTTTTTGATCGGCGTGAGTGCCGGGAACTGGGTCTCCCAATAGCGGAGAACGTGCGGCTTGAGGTCTGTCAGCTCGCACACTTCGCCAATCGAATAGTACTCCTTTGCCGCGATTCGATCCGCCAACCGCCTAGCTCCAGCGTTCGGGTTTTGGTTCGCGTGACATGAGTCGGGTCAACCCCTCGATGGGATCGACACCTTCGTACAGCACAGAGTATACGGCATCGACGATCGGCATTTCCACCCCATGGGCTACAGCCAGATCACGCGCAGCCCGCGTGGTTCGCACACCCTCTGCAACGGCCGTCATCCCGGCGAGCACGGACTCCAGTTCCTCTCCGCCGCCAAGGGCCAGGCCCACTCGACGGTTACGGCTCAAGTCGCCCGTGCAAGTCAGTACCAGATCACCCATTCCAGCCAGCCCCGACAGGGTTATGGCCTGCCCCCCCATTCGCTCAGCCAGCCGGCTCATTTCCGCCAGACCGCGCGTAAGGAGTGCCGCCCGGGCATTTGCGCCCAGACCGAGACCATCGCTTATTCCGGCGGCAATCGCCATTACGTTCTTCAGGGATCCACCGACTTCCGTACCGATCACGTCCGGTTGCGTATAGAGACGGAAGTGCGGGTTCTGACAGAGTTGCTGGACCGACTTTGCGTTGGTGGAGCTGGTCGACGCCAGCGTCACTGCCGTCGGGAGATGGTGAGCTAGTTCGGTCGCGAAACTCGGCCCGGAAAGCACGACCGAGCCTGCCTCAACGTTCGGCCCCAGCACTTCGCCGAGAACCTGTGTCATCCTCAGTCCCGTATCCAGCTCAAGACCCTTGGAAGCGCTTACGACCACAGCCTTCGTCGGCAGAAACGGAGCGGCCTCCTCCGCCACGGACCGGACTCTATGCGACGGACTGACGGACAGTACGAAGTCGACGCCATCCAACACCGCAGAAATGTCGTCAGCTACGGTCAGACTTGATGAGAGGAGAACGCCCGGAAGGAAGCGTTCATTGGAGCCTGCATGACGCAACTCGTCGGCCATGGCGGACGACCACGTCCACAAACGGACGTCGTGTCCGTTTCGTGCTAGGAGATCGGCTAGAGCCGTACCCCAGCTTCCCGCACCGAGGACAGCCACTCGTGCGACCATCACGTGCTTCCCTTCCAACGGAACTTGTTCTCAGTACCATTGAGCAATCGCCGCAGGTTGTCGCGGTGTGTCCACCAGACGAAACAGGCTACCACGGCGCAAAACGTAACCGTGTGCCTCGGCTGATCCATCAGCCAGGCCAGAAGCGGCACGACGCTAGCCGCGGCGAGGGACGCAGCCGAAACGATCCGTGTCAGGGACACGATACCGATCCATATGAGAACCGCTATGATGGTTGTAACAGGCGCCAGGGCCAGCAGTACACCGGCCCCGGTGGCAATCCCCTTCCCGCCCCGGAATCCAAGGAATACCGACCATACATGGCCGATAATTGCCGCCAGCCCATACACGACGGCCAGGCGGGTGTCGCCCGCTCCATCCCACGTTACGAACCAGAGTGCGGGGCCCAGCCCTTTAAGCACGTCTACGACCAGTACCGGGATCGCCGACCACGCTCCCAGCACCCTGAAGGTGTTTGTCGTACCCAGGTTTCGGCTACCGTGCTCACGCAAATCGATGCCGCGGATGCGGCCGATGAGATAGCTGGCGGGAAAGCTGCCAATCAAGTAAGCGAGCACGACGAGGACCAGGACGGTCATTTGCGCGCTTCCTCTCGCCCGCGCGGTCGGACTCGAACGGGCGCACCCGTGAAGCCCCAGGTATGGCGGAACCCATTGCGCAGATACCGGCGATACGATTCTTGAATTTCCTTCGGGCGATTCGACCATACCACGAAGGTGGGAGGCTCGGTGGATACCTGACTCCCATAATAAATCCTCACTTCGCCCCTTGTGCCTTGGGGCGGCTGTTTCCGCTCGACAAGGGCCCGTAGAACCCGGTTGACCTCAGCCGTGGGAATCCTGCGTTGACGCTCGACCTGGACCTTGCGTGCCAGTTCGATGGCCTTTCGGACCCGCTTACCACCCAGCGCAGATGTGGTGATGATCGGCACCCAACGCAGGTACGGCGCGCGTTCTCGCAAGTCTCGTTCGAACGAGGCGACCACTGCTGGCCCACGCTCCTCGATCAAGTCCCACTTATTGGCGACCAGCACCAATCCACACCCGGCTTCCCACGCCTGCTCGCCAATTCGGAAGTCCTGGTTGGTCACACCGGTTTCGCAGTCTACAAGAAGAAGGCAAACATCGGCTCTCTCCAAAGCTGTGGCCGCGCGAAGACGGCTGTAAAATTCCACCACGTCGTCCACCCGGGAGCGTCTCCTGAGCCCAGCCGTATCAATCAGGCAGATGCGTTCGCCGTTAAAGTCCATGTACGTGTCAATCGCGTCCCGCGTCGTCCCCGCTTCCGCGTGAACGAGAACCCGTTGCTCACCCAGGAGTCTGTTTACGAAGCTGGACTTTCCAACATTTGGTTTGCCGATGACGGCGAGCCGAAGGGCGACATCGTCCGTGACCGGCTCCGCCTGGTCTGGCAATTCATCCAACACGCGATCTAGCAGATCGCCAGTTCCGCGACCACTCAAAGCGGCTACCGGCACGGGGTCATTCAGACCAAGGGCGTGGAATTCATGCTGCTCGACAGCGTCGCTAAGTTCGTCGAGCTTGTTGACGGCGAGTACGACGGGCCGGTTCGACCGGCGAAGAATGTCCGCCATGTACTCATCGATGGGGTGGATTCCGTCCCGTCCGCTCGTAACGAACAGAACAAGATCCGCATGCTCAATGGCTGTCATGACTTGCGCCCGAATTTCCCGGTCCAACGGACGCTCCTCAATGTCCAGGATTCCACCAGTATCCACAAGCAGGAAACGTCGCCCGTTCCAATCCGCTTCAGCGAATTGGCGGTCGCGCGTAACTCCTGGTCGCTCCGCGACTATGGCTAGTCGTTTGCCTACGATACGGTTGAAAAGCGTGGATTTGCCGACATTTGGTCGACCCACGATCGCGATGACCGGCAGACCTACGGCGCTGCCAGCACTTCCGTGATGTGTTCCGACGGGCATATCTGAAGCTCCGGAAGTTTGGCCTGAAGTTCATCGAGTCGCATGTCATCGAGAAACAGGTCGTCGTCGTTAAGGGCAGTCATGCTGAACAGCGCCAGGTCGTAATCCTGATAAGGCTCCAAGGCACGATAATGATCCTCACCCCCGAGCAATCCGGCCGTCGTGACCATCGGCCCGTACAGGCTGTTGATCGCGGACACCGTCTCCAGCTGAGCGCCGGTCGCACCGGCTATCTCATCAGCCAGCTCACGAAGATGCTGCAACATTGAGGATCCGGTGACAAGCACTATGCGTTGACCTTCGAGTCTCGGGAGTGCGCCGAGATTGCTTCGCACCTGATCCCGCAGGATCGAAATTGCCCCCACGCCATTCGCCATGAGTTCCTGATCATCGAAATACTCCATACTGGGAACCTCGATGTTCGCCTGCAGAAACAATTCGTCGGACGCATAACACCAGGCCGTGCCGCGCTCGCTTCGTGCCCGCTGGCGCGCGACATCGATCTGCTCGAGGGCATGGCGACATTCCGCCGACTCCAACTGGTGGACTCCCCTGTCAGCGTTGAAGGCGGTAAGACCCACCGGTACGATCGACAGCGACAGGATGTGTTCTCCTCGCTGGTACAGGTCATCGATCGTTTTCTCGAGAATCGGCCCGTCATTGATTCCCGGGCACAGAACGATCTGGGCGTGGACCGCGATGCCGCCGGCGGCCAGGCGATCGAGGTCATCTCCGATGTGCGCCGACCTCGGATTCACCAGCATGGCAAGGCGGGCGGCGGGATCAGTAGCGTGTACGCTGACATACAGCGGTGTCAGACGCTGTTCAAAAATTCGCTCCCATTCCTCGTCCCGAAGATTCGTCAACGTGACATAATGACCGTACATGAACGACAGCCGATAGTCGTCGTCCTTGATGTAGAGTCCGGAACGCAACTTGCTCGTCTTAGGATTTCCCTTCACGAAGCAAAACGGGCAGGCATTCGTACACCGTTTCACTTTGTCCGGTTGCGGCACAATCCCGAGCGTTACATTGGCATCCTTCTCAATGTCATACACGACCGGCCGACCGTCCGGCTCGACGCCTTCAATTTCCAGTCGGTCGTCGGCTTCATAGAACATGAGATCGAGCGAATCCCGCACCGACCGACCGTTGATGCTCAGGAGTATGGTGCCCTCGCCAATGCCGAGCTTAGCCGCGATGGAATCGCGACGAACTGATTTGACGCGAATCATCCGGCTGCTCGGGGACCTGCCTCGGAGTCACTCGCCAGAATCTCCGCAGCCTCCAGGAAGCTTGGCGCGGGCACGAGCACCCTGATCACGGCCAGGCCGCCAAACGACACGACGTACCACCGGTCCTTCTGGGACAGAACGGTTGCTCCGATGTCATGACTTCGAAGACGCTCGGTGGTGAGCACGGCCGCGACTTCGTCCGTGTGTTGTGCCACCTGTGCCCAGCCTTGAGTGATCCGGACATGCTCATGGTCAGAACAGACCGGAGCATGGCGCCCACCGCGGCGACACACGGAACAGAGTATACGACCACAAATCAGGCAGGCACGCTCTGCGATTCGGGTGCGATGGCTTGCGCATGCAGACGAACCGTACAGGACTCCACACCGAACGCAGTAATCGGGCGCTTCGAGTCGCACAGAACCACAACCCGTGCAGAGACCACTTACTTCGCCAGGGGAACGTATGCTCTGTCTCGTCGTTTCTCGCAGTCGACTCAGGAATCCGGCACCTGATACCTGAAGCCGAATACCTCGAGGTCACTCTCAACCTGCAGAGAGAAGGCGGCCGTCTCTGACTCAGCTGGCAGCATGAGTTCGAGCATTTCCGTGAACAGTTCATCACCGTTCTCGCCAATGAACGTAACTGACACTGAGCGAGTACTGCCGGCTATGCCAGACCGATTCAGCACCTGCCCATCGATCAAATACGTCGTCTCTCCCACCGCCGAAAGCTGCATGCCGAGAAACTCGAAACTCATTGCGTCCCGTCCTTCAATCACCGCAAGGGCACCGTCGCTGTCGTCCAGCTCGCGCTTCGAATTAATGAGCAGGATGTAATGCACGCGCTCAAAGGGATACCGATCTACAAGCTCCGTGGCGAGTGGCATCAACTCTTCAAATTGGTCGGATTGACCCAAAGAATTGGCGAGATTATAAAGTGTTTCCTTGTTGTATGGAGCCAGGTCGAGTGCACTTCGAAATGCGATCGCCGCCGGCGCGAAATTCTGAGCGCGGTAGAGACCGATGCCCACCTGTGACCATTGTCCGAAATTCAAGTCGTCTCTGGACAGTAGATCCTCGAACACCTGCTGCGCTTCCTCCTGGCGGTCGGCATCCATCAATTCGATGGCAAAACCCAGTCGCCCGAGGATGTCATCCGGATGTGCGGACGAGAATTCTGCATAGATCCGGAGCGCTCCCTCGGAATCACCTTGGTTCTTCCGGATCCCGGCGAGATTGATGCTCGCAGTTCGGACGATGTCGTCGCTTCCACCTGCCTCCAACGCCGCTTCGTATAGCTCTGCCGCCCGATCATCCTCTCCACGCGTCTGGTAAATTGATCCCGCGTATGCGAGCGACCGGGAATCACGGTTGATCACGTTGGCACTTTCGAAGCGCTCCAGCGCCGTTTCCTCATCTCCCCCCTGCATGAGCGTGATCGCTGAGTTGAATTGCGTTACCCATGCACCGAAGCGAATCTCGGCGACCTGATCTGCGCAAACGGGTTGAATCTGGAGGAGCGTCGTCAGCATCGAATCCGCGCCAGCCAGGTCAAACAGACCCAGGTATGCGTTGGCTGCCAGGAGGTAGGAGCGGGGCGGTATGTTATCCAACTCCCAGTTCCGCTCGAGCTTCGAAAGCGCCCGGACATATCTTTCCTCTCTTGAGCGTGTATCATTGCGGCTCGCGGCGAGTGAGAACTCCACCTCCGCACTGCGAATGGCCGAATTCCCGCCCGTTACGCAATCTTCCTGGGCGTACGCCGACGCTGGAATGACTGCGATCGCCGCCAATGCGCCCGCGAGATATCTCATGTAGTTTCTCACCATAATCACACCAAGTCCTATCATGAGTAGTGTTTTCACTTACTGATACGTATAGTGCTGTTGCGATGTACGAGTCCGTGAATCCACATCCTGCCGAACGCGTCGGGACCGCGCAAGGACGTCCTTAGCCTTTATACCATCCGTAGTTCGTGAGGTTTCCTGTATTGAACAGTACGACAGTCTCTCCTGGGGCCAGATCTCCCCGGTCCCGTAATGCTGCGGCAGCAGCCATCGTCGCTCCACCTTCGATTCCTATGGCGAGACCATCGGACGCCGCCAGATTGCTGGCCGCCGTGCGCATTTCCTGGTCCTCCACCGCCACGGCACCCCCGTTTGACTCCCGCAGTACGCTAAGCATCAAGGCATCACCCCTGGCCGTGGGAACCCGGAGTCCCCACGCTTCAGTATCTGCATTGAGCCAGGCTTCCGCTTTGTCGGCCCCGCTCTCCCACGCACGTACGATCGGCGCACAACCCGCGGCCTGTACAACATACATGCGTGTCATCGGTCGATCGATCATATGCAGCGCTCTCGCTTCCTGGATCGCCTTCCAGGTTCCAATCAGACCCGTGCCTCCACCGGCAGGATAGATAATTGCGTCCGGGGCTCGCCAGCCAAGATCCGCAAGGATTTCAAGCCCCATCGTCTTCTTGCCCTCGATCCGGTATGGCTCTCGCAGTGTCGCCATATCGAACGCGCCGGTTTCCTCAGCATGCGTGGCTGCACGAATCCCGCAGTCGGAAATCAACCCTTCGACCGCAACGACATCCGCTCCGTAGACTCGGCACCGTTCGAATACCGCCGTTGGTGTATCCTCCGGCATGAAAATCGTCGCCGTGACACCAGCCCGTGCTGCGTATGCAGCCAGGGCTACACCCGCATTGCCAGCACTTGGAAGAACAAAACTCGACGCACCGTCGTGCACCGCTCGCGTCACGGCGACCGACAGGCCGCGATCCTTGAAGCTACCGGTCGGGTTTCCGCCCTCGTCTTTCAACAGCAGACTGAGACTCAACGCTTCACCGGCCTTCTCGAGACGTATGAGTGGTGTGCCGCCTTCACCGAGTGATACGGGAGCCTCGCCCGGGAGCACTGGCAAGAGCTCGCGGAATCGCCACATACGATCGGAGCGTGCGGCCCAGACCTCGCGAAGGTCGGAATTCGCACCGTCTTCGACGATAGAATACCGAACGAGTTGAGGTGACCCACAATCGGGGCAGAGTGTAGCCAACGGTGTGGGATCGGATGTGTGAGCGCAGGCTCCACACTCCAGCCGGAACGAAGTCATGGCAGGTCACCGCTGGTCAGAACTTCGATGATTCTGCTGGCGGTGATCCGTCCGATACCAGGTACTTCAGCCAGATCGTCGATGGTCAGCCTCCTCACCGCGGCTACGCTGCCAAAGCGGCGGAGCAGATCTTTTTCTCGCTTGGGTCCGACGCCCGGCACCCCCGAGAGCTCTGATTTCAATGTCCGTCGCCGGCGCAACCGCCGATTGTAACCGACGGCGAATCGATGCGCCTCATCACGTGCGGACTGCAGCAATCGCAAGCCTGGATCCGTCGATGCCAATCGTATGGAATCCGTCCGACCCGGGACAAATACCTCTTCCAGTCGTTTGGCGAGGGCGACGACGGGTAGATCAGACACGCCGGCAGATTCCATGGCCTGTAACGCAGCACCAAGCTGGCCTTTCCCCCCATCGATCACAACCAGATCCGGAAGCTCCCTTTCCTCGGCCACTCGTCGATGAAAATACCGTCCTACGACTTCTTGCATCATCGCATAATCGTCGATTTCTCCGTCCGGTGTATCACGAACGCGAAATCGACGATACTCACGCCGATCCGGGCGGCCGTTGGTCAGCCAGACAGCACTCCCGACCGACTCGCGCCCGCCAAGTGTCGAGATGTCGAAACAAATCAGCGATCGTGGTGCCCTATCGAGGTCCAGGGAACTCTTCAATCGGTGTGCTGCCTCTGGAACAGAAGTTACCAACGACCCATCGTCGGCAGCGGAAGGGCCCCTGGCTCCAAGGTGCCGTGCATTATCTTCCGCAAGTTCTACCAGTCTCCGTTTCTGACCCCGGCGCGGTCGAAGAATATCCACCCTGTCCCCGCGCTGTTCAGCCAGGACTTCCGCCAGCACTTCGTGGTCCTCTGGCAGGACGGAAACGAGTATCTCCCGAGGGACATCTCCCACCGGAAGATAGAAACCCCGTATCGCAGCACCGACCAGCTGGCCGGGGGAGGCACCGGTTGCCTCCCCGAGGAATCTGGCCTCCCTCCCCAGCAAATGCCCGTCTCGCACACGAAGCACTATCGCACAGACATGCTCGCCGGCCGGGGATACGGCCAGTACGTCGCGATCCCCGCCGCGAAAATCGACGGTGGTCTGGCGGCGGCGCAAGACGTTCAAGCCATCCAGGACATCCCGCAGTTCGGCCGCTCGCTCGAATTCCAGTCCAGCGGCAGCTTCCTTCATCTCGCGGCGGATCCTCGACCGAAGATCAGCACCATGCCCCCCCAACACGTCGAGGATCTGGTCGATCATGGCGCCGTAATCTTCCTGTGACTGGTATCCGACACAGGGTGCCTTGCAGCGATCAATGTGGTAATCGAGACAGGGTCGATCGGGTGCCTGGCGAGGCAGGGGATAGTCACACGTGCGCACTGCAAATGTGGTCTTGATCATCCGCAACGCGCGCCTCATCGCTTTCACGTCTGTGAAGGGCCCGAAGTAGCGGGAACCGTCCCGCTCCAGTCGTCGTGTGACCAGAACTCGGGGAAACGGCTCGTTAACCGTGACCTTAACGTATGGGAAAGACCTGTCGTCCTTCAGGAGTACGTTGAATTGCGGAGCACGCTCCCGGATGAGGTTGGCCTCAAGCAACAAGGCCTCCGCCTCCGAACTAACCAGAATCGTCTCGAAATCTGCAATGACCGCCACCAGTCGAGCCAGCCGCGGATCCCGAAACCCATCTGGGCGAAAATAGGTCCGGACGCGGGCGCGCAACGACTTGGCCTTGCCGACGTAGACGACGGATCCGGTCGCATCGAGAAACATGTAGACCCCGGGAGATGCCGGAAGTTCTGCGAGTTTGGCGGTGAGTCCGTCAGGTCGTGTCATCGAGAACATCGATCTTTATGCGCGGCGGCTTCCCCGCGACCAGCAAGTATGTCACGCCTCCAGTAGCCAGGACTGCCAGAAGCAAGCCGAGGCTTGCAAGGAAAGATCCGCCGGAAAGTCGCTCTTCCAATAATCGACGTACGAGTTGGGACGTAGCCGCGGCAGCGAGCACAGCGACTCCTAGTCGCAGTACGGAACGCAGGGCTGCCGCGTCGAACAGTCGTCCAATGCGGCGGGAGAGCAGCCACCAGTGCAACAGCAGGTTCAGCCAGGCGCCGCATGCGCCTCCCAGTGCGAGTCCTACGGCACTGTACGGCCCGTAGCCGGCATTTCGCATTGAGAGAGTCAGAAGCACACTGATGAATATGCCAGTGCCCACCGAGACCGCAGCAATTCGCATCGGTGTGGCCGTATCCTGCAAAGCATGAAAGCCACTGGCAAACAACTTCATGCAACTCATCGCCACTAGTCCGAGGGAGTAGGCTCCAAGGATTGCGGTGACCAACGCCGTACTGTCCGCCGAGAACTCCCCTCGCTGATAGATGACGCCGACGGCCAGGTCGCCGTACAGCAGAAGCACGACGGCTGCCGGCAGAACGAAAAATGTGATCTGGAAGAAACCGTTAACCAACCGAATCCGGAGTGCTTCCGCGGTAGCTTCCCTCGACATGGCCGGCAGTGATGCTGCAGCAACGCTGATCCCAAACAAGCTGATCGGGAGGTAGAGGAGGCGCTGCGAGTAGCCCATCGCCGCCAGTGCACCGGTGCCTGCCAAGCCCGCCAATGCCAGATCGACCAGCGAAGAGATCTGGAAGATCCCCTGGCTCGAAATGACCGGCAGGGAGTTCTTCAACACCCGCCGCATCGGCTCCCACCCGAAATCGAGTGCGGGTCGACGTGCCCCGGACAGGCGTATGGCTGCCGGCAGTTGAATGCCAACCTGAAGCACGCTACCCGCAAGCGCGGACCAGGCAAGCGCGTGCGCCAGGGACTCGACCCCGAAATAGGCCGCCGTCAGAAGGCCGGCGACCTGTGCCAGATTCCAGACGGCGGGTGCCACGAATGGTAGAAAGAACCGGTCATGCGATGTCAGTACGCCAAGACACCAGGCGCCCAGGATCAGCACCCCCGACATGGGGAACAGAATCCGGACCAGCCCGGTAGCCAGAATCCGAGTGGGCTCGCTGGCGCCCCCTAACAACGCGCCGGTGATCCATGGTGCGAGCAACACACCGAGTCCGCTCAACAGGGCCGCGACGATCAGTACGAGCCCCAGGACCGACGCCGCGAGTCGGGGAGACGATTCTTCCCCGGGTTTGTTCTGCGCCAGTTGTTCGCTGTAGACGGGTACAAACGATGCTGACAGGGTGCCCTCCCCGAGCAGGTTGCGGATAATGTTGGGAATCTTGATGGCGGCCCAATATGCGTCCGCAATGAGGTGGGTCCCGAGAAAGGCAGCTACGGCAACGTCCCGGGCAAGGCCCGTCAGGCGGCTGATGAAAATACCGGCACCGACCGACGTAGCGTGCTGTCCCTGCCGTCGGCGCCACGGCCGGGAGCGAAGGGTCACGGGCTAGGGCTCAGTCGCCCGGGGGCAGGTTGCGCGATTCAGCGGGTTCCCCATCAAGAAGCGACCGGAGAAATCCCGTTTCATCCTGGATGGATTCAAGGCTCTCAGCAAGGTAGCGAACCTCACCTTCGAGACTGGAGATTCGCTCTTGCAACCGACCATCTTCATCGGAGCTGTCCCGCGCGATGCGCCGGGCAAGCGCACGTCCGAACTCCGAATCAATGACGATAGCCAGGAGCGGAATCATCAGTACTACCAGCAAAACGAACGCCCAGATAGCCATACCGGATGTTAGTCCCGATCCTGCGGACCAGCAACGTCTCCGTGCTCGATCAGGCGATCGACGAGATCCGGGCCATACCTTGCCAGGAATGCGACTGCGCCAAGCATGCGCTCCTGAGAATGTCCGGCCGGAGCGAGATTGGCCACGAGCCGCTGCAATTGCTGCATGGAAGAGGACTCGCGCTCGGAAACCCGGCGATCCACCACCCGGCGCAGGTCGTCCAGAACCCTCTCCATACCATGGCGGGCTTTCCCCACTGCCGATTTGAGGCCCGGAAGCTCTGCCTCACCTACTGATTCCAGATTCGCGAACCGTGTCTTGATATCCTGGTCGAGTCGCGCTAATGCACGGGAGATTCCCGCGGGCCGGCCATTCTCGAGAATCTGATGCCGTAATGCCCCACTATCCTCCTCTACGACCGTTTCATCTACTCCGAGTTTGTGGAGCAAGCGGTCGACTCGCGATTCGATCAGCAACCAGCTATCGCGCGCCGCAACGGCAGGCATATCTACGTCCAGGGTCTGAAACAACGGCCTGAGCTGAGCCCAGTAAGAGAGTTCTCCAGGGCCGAGCACGGAGACGGCTATCGGTAAGAGCCAGCTTTCGATGACCGGACGCAGCGCAGCAGCCGGTGTGAAAGCGGTGGGTTGCTCATGTAGTAGCGCGACCAACCGTTCGGGCGACCATTCGTTTCCGACGCCGCTGGTGAACCCACTCGAGTTTGCCAGCAAGTGACGCCGAGCAGACCCGTCATCGTAGAACAATTGCACGCCAGATTCAGGCGGACTCAATTGAATGGGAAAACCCGCCTGTTGCACAAGCTCCATTCCCCGGGCCATGGCGTCGGCAATTTCGGCGGGGCGTTGAATGATCCGGCCATACAAACCGGCGGCTGCCTGCCGTATGGCCGGACCAGAAGAATCGAGGAGCACGAGATCGTGGTCGGCAAATACATGCGCCATGACCTTCACGAAAGCTCCGGACATCGTCTCACCGGGTCGGTACGCCTCTCTCACCGCGTCGAGAAAGCCGACTCGATCGTCTCCGGAAACACGAATGCCGGCGAGTTCGCCGAGCCGCTCCACCTGGCCAGTGATCGTGTGTGGAAGCACGGCCTCACCCACGCTTCGCCCCTGCCGTCCCTCAGGCGGATCCAGCCGAATTTCAGTGAGCACCTCGTCCATCCCGAGGACACGGCAGAGGCCAATTTCGTCCCAATCGTGATCATCCGCTGCCACCCAGAACGCTGCGAGCGTCGGCCGATCCGTCGAGCGCTCCAGCTCCGCCGCCAGCTGAATCGCCGTCGCCGTCTTGTAGAGGGTGTACAGCGGACCAAGAAACAAACCGGGCTGCTGTCCCGTCGTGACGAGCTGGCCGTCACCCCTCAGTATCGCCTCCAACTTAGACCGCGCTCGAGCGGATGTTGCGACAAAGGCCTCGGGTCCGATCCGACCAGGCCGGTAGACGCCCACCTCTCCAACTGATCCGGGTTGTATGACAGCGCGAAACAAGCTCGCTGCCGGTCCCCCGGCAAACGCCTCGGCAGCCAGGGATCCGGGCACGGCCAGAATGCGCGGCGTGATCCGGAATGCGCTCCGGGCATGGTCCTCACTCATCGCGCATGGCCGGCAAGAATCAGGCGTTCTGACTCATTTGTGAACCCGGTACCGCTGTAGTCTCCGTATCGGTACTCGGTATCGAGACCCTGTTTACGTAGCATGGACTCCAGGTGCTCGGGCTCATAGAGACGCACACGCTCCTCAAATTCCCGCGCCGGTTCTGACGATTCCATGGGCTCAATAACGATACGCTTTACGACCATGTCGCCAATTATCTCTCGCGTCTGCGTGACACGCCGGTCGCCGAACCATCTGACGTCCTGAGGTACCAGCTGAGCGCGCACTCGCCGGGCGTTGAAGAAGTCAAGCATGAATGTGCCACCCGGTGTCAGGATTCTCCTGATCTGCCCGATCACCGCACGGTCTTCCTGCATGGTTGCAAAGTAACCAAACGACGTGAAGAAACTCGTAAGACCACCGAATGAGGAATCCGCAAACGGAAGATCGCGCATGTCCCCTTGAATGATTGGCAGACCCGAATCGACTTTCCGCACTTCTCGCAGCAGTACGGCTGAGAGGTCGAGACCCATGGCCTGAAGTCCGACTCGTCTGAGCGCACGAATGTGGCGTCCCGCTCCACATGCCAAGTCCAGCACCCGAACATCACCTGGTGGAACCGTGTTCAAATATAGATCTACCGCTCGTACAGCCTCGGCCTCGTCCCGATGTGGATATAGAGCCAGGTACTCCTCACCGAACCAGTCGCGGAACCACTCCCGTGTCTGCTCAGGGCTCGTGCCGGTCACTCAGTCGCCCTTGTGATAGGGTTCACCTCGTAGAATCGTGCCAGCCCGGTACAACTGTTCCAATAGAATGAGTCGAGCCATTTCGTGCGGCAGCGTCAGATCGGACAGTGAGACCGTTCGATCCGCGAATTCCAATACCTGCTCGCCAAGACCGAATGCCCCACCAAGCACGAATACTGCCCGGGAGGGTCCGTAGCTGGCCATTTCACCGAGCTCTTCTGCAAGGTCCCGACTGGAAAAGCGTTTGCCCTGACGCGTGAGGGCATACACCCTGCTACCGTCACCAGGCAAGCGCGTCACGAGCCGTTTGGCCTCGGATTTCCGTATCTTTGAAGGTGTTCCGCGTCCTTCGGAAATCTCGACAATCTCCAATCTGAAATACCTTGCCAGGCGAGTCTGGTAGTCCGCAATGGCATCAAACAGATTTCCGCGGATAGTACCGATGCAGACGATCATCACCTTCATTGGGCTGTCACCCGTCTGTCAGTACCCATCCCTGCCACATGCGTGACGGCCCGGAGCAATGCATCGCCCCCTTGCCCCCACTCCAGATGTTCTACGATTTGCCACACCGGCACTGAAAGCGGTAGTGCGGCAACCAACTTGCCAACATCCTTGCCCGTGCAGACTACACCACCAGAGCCGGCCAGATCGACGATTCTTGCTACAGTCCGTTGATCAAGAACCGCGTGGTCAGGGAGTGCCAGACAATGCTCCGGAGCCAAACCAAGTCGGGTCACGGCGACGAATACGGCCCCCGGCCACATGACGCCGGTCACGGCCAGGTCGGGTGCAGGCACGTCTATATCGTGAGCTGCCTCAGAGACTGGCGAGAGAGAGGTGGGGACAATCCATGCATTGGCAATGTGTACACCCGGAAACGAATGCGACAGAGCTGTTGTCAGGTGTGCTACGGCTTCCACAGGTGCGTGCCGGCGAACGACGATTACGACGTCAGTCCGCCAGAGTTCCGCCCACCGGTCCCGAAACGGGCCGGCTGGAAGACGAAGCTGGGTGCCACTGTAGTCTGCCGAAATAGTTACGATTTCCAGGTCCCGTTCAAGTCGCCGATGTTGAAAGCCAGAATCGACGAGCACGACGGTGGCCCCCTGCTGCGCCGCCAGACTGGCAAGCTGTCCCTTGTCCCGTCCGCTCAATACCGGAATGTCAGGGTTTGTGGTGGCATGCAGAGCCGTTTCGTCCGCGAGACCAGCTGTTAGAACTGCCACGCGTGATCCGGAGTCTGCCAGGTGTCTGGCCAGCGCTACCGTAATCGGTGTCTTTCCGCTGCCGCCGATCGTCAATCCACCGACAGAAATGATCGGCACGGGTGCCCGAACCGGCTTGGCGAAACCCACTGTCCACGCAGCATGGCGCACATCGACCACCATGCCATAGACCGCCGATATCGCCCGGAGTACAGGACTCGGAGTGCCCTTCCACGACCGCCGCACCATGTTCTCCACGCGGCTCCTGTGGACCATCGAGCTCACGTCGTTTCGACCCGCGCTGCCAGCAACTCCACGCAGGCGTCTGCTACTCGGCCGGCTGCTCCTGATCGACCGAGACTATCTGTTACGACCGCGAGCTGCTCGACCATCTGGCTCCGTCGCCGTGTGTTGTCAAGCAATCGTCCGGCCTCCCAGGCGAGCGCTTCCGGGGTCATTGCTGCCTGTATGAGTTCCTGCACCACGTTATTCCCCGCGACGAGGTTTACGAGCGCAATATGCTCGACCCGGATGAGCCGTTTGATGATACCGTAAGTCAGTCGATTCATCCGGTACCCCACAACCATCGGGACCCCAGAGATAGCCAACTGGAGAGTAATCGTGCCCGACTTCGTTATGGCGGCACGCGACCTCCGCACCACGGCCTCCGCATCAGCCAGCATGGTCGGCAGGCAATCCCCATAAACGCTGTCAGGCAAATCGGGTGATTGCGCGACCAGCACCTGGAGTTCCGGCCGCTCGACAGCAACCAGGTTCGCAGCCTCGAGAAACACGGGCAACATACGCTCGACTTCCTGGCGTCGGGATCCAGGAAACAGACCCAGAACTGAGCCCTCAGGGGCGGCATGCGGAACCGGCTGGTCCAGGAGAGGGTGGTCGACCAACCGCACTGAAGCACCGTAACTCTCCAGCAGATCCTGCTCGAAAGCAAATACGACACACACTTCGTCCGTCCAGTCGGCCAATCGTCGCGCCCGCCGCTCTTTCCATGCCCATACCTGTGGAGCGATGTAGTACAACACCGGAATTCCCAGGGATCGCGCATGTCGGGAAAGGGGCATGTTAAAGCCAGGATAATCGATGGGCACAACGAGATCGACGTTCAACCTGCCCAGCGCTCTGAATACCTGTCGGCGAAGCAGCCACAGGTCTGGTAAGCGCCGGGCGACCTCAGCGAAGCCGAGTACGGCCAGACGATCGAGATCTGCGAGCAGTTCGACCCCCTGCGCTTCCATCCGGCTGCCCCCAAGTCCTACCAGCCGTACGCCAGGGAGGCGGAGGCGCAATTCTCGAGCTAGCTCTGCTCCGTGCTGGTCCCCAGAAGC
>SMVB01135245.1_pt1 | contig 22974 bp, 23 predicted proteins | sample 2456461 | NCBI WGS metagenome assembly SMVB01 (sample SAMN11095934, study PRJNA526329) | marine sediment metagenome | biome: Marine sediment; feature: Surficial sediment; material: Deep marine sediment; isolation source: Hadal surficial sediment | place: Pacific Ocean | collected 2014-05 | depth...
CGCGTCGTCACCACCGACGGCGAGTTTCATACGCTTCGTCGGCAACTCGATCGGTACGCCGAAGAGGGGATCGAGATCGTTCGCGTTACCGCCGATCCGGTCGACACGGTTGCGGCCCGGCTCGCCGATGCGATCGACGGCCGCACGGCGCTGGCTGCGGTCTCGAGCGTTTTTTTTCGCAGTGCCCGTATTGTCCCGGGATTGGACGAGGTGGCGGTCGCGTGTCGCGGAACCGGTGTTGCCTTGCTCGTCGATGCCTACCACAGCCTCAATGTCGTGCCGTTCTCGATCCCCGCCATGGGCCTGCAGGACGCATTCGTCGTCGGCGGCGGGTACAAGTATTGCCAGCTCGGCGAAGGCAACTGCTTTCTTCGCCTGCCGCCCGGGTGCGAGCTGCGGCCCGTGGTCACCGGCTGGTTCGCAGAATTTGACCTGCTTACCGATGGCCACGATCGGGAGGGCGGCGTCGCCTACGGCACCGGGCCGGCGCGTTTCGCCGGCTCCACCTACGATCCGACGAGCCACTATCGCGCCGCCGCGGTCTTCGATTTCTTCGAACGGCGGGAGCTCGTCCCGGAGCTGCTGCGGGAGGTCAGCCGGCACCAGGTCGGGCGCTTGATCGCCGGCTTCGACGCCCTCGATCTCGATCCCTCCGTGATGTGCCGTGATCGCAGCGCCGATGCGGCGGGAATCGCCGGGTTCCTGGTGCTTGAAACACCGCGCGCCGAGGACGTTTGCGGGGCGCTGCGCGACAGCGGCGTGCTCACCGACTATCGCGGCGACACGCTTCGCTTCGGGCCGGCGCCCTATCTTTCGGACGATCAGCTCGACGCCGCCATGGTGGTTCTCGGCGAGGTTGTTGGCCGCTTGGGCGAGCCTTAGGCCGCCCGCTATTCAAAGAAAGAGGATGACCCGATGTCGGAAACGCTGAAGCAACTGGTCGACGAGCTGCGTGGCGGCTCGTTGAAGGTGGTTGATCTGACGCAGCCGCTGGGCCCGGATACGCCGGTGATCGGCTTACCGGAGATGTTCGCCTCGTCCCCGGGGGTGAGCATCGACGTGATCTCGCGATTCGACGACCGGGGGCCGGCCTGGTACTGGAACAAGCTGTCGTTCGGGGAGCACACGGGGACGCACTTCGACGCACCCGGCCACTGGATCACCGGCAAGGATCTCGATGACAACACCTGCGACACGATTCCGGCCGGGCTTTTCATCGGCCCGGCGTGTGTGTTCGACGTCACCGCGCAGGTCGCCGAGGATCCCGACTTTCTCCTGACCCCGGCGCATGTCGCCGAATGGGAACACGCCCACGGGCAGATCCCGCCCGGCTCATGGGTGCTGTTGCACACGGGCTGGAGCGCGCGCACCGACGCCGATGCGTTCCTCAACGTCGCCGAAGACGGTCCGCACAGCCCCGGTTTCCACGCCGACACTTCGGCGTTGCTGGCGACGGAGCGCGACGTTCTCGGTGTCGGTGTCGAGACGGTGGGCACCGACGCCGGGCAGGCGGGAGGTTTCGACCCGCCGTTCCCGAATCACGCCACCATGCACGGCGCCGGCAAGTTCGGCCTCGCCAGCTTGTGCAACCTCGATCAGCTACCCGCCACCGGCGCCATCGTCATCGCGGCGCCGCTGAAGCTGGTCGGCGGCAGCGGCAGCCCGCTGCGCGTCCTGGCGATTACCCCCGCCTGAGGGCGACGTATTTCACGGGGCTGGTGTGGCCCCCGACGATCTCGAGGTCGCCGGGCGCGACGTCCAGATACTCTCCGAGGAGCTCGAGGACGCGCTTGTTGGCCTGGCCCTTGCTCGCCGGCGCTCGGGTGCGGACCTGCAGCGAGCCATCGCCGAGCTCGCGAACGCTGTCGCTCTGCGCCCCCGCGTTCACCTTCACCCGGAACCGCATCGTCACCTCCTCGACCCGTGTCTGCGTCCCACAAGCTTCATGCACACCACCCCGGGACCTCTTCAGGAGAATGCCGACGGTTTCACGATAGACGCTTTCATGGTGGGCGCGAGACGGCGCCGGCGAAAGTCCGAAAAAACATGAGCCACGGGCCCATCCGTTGCCGCGTCTGTAGGTGGACGGCAACGCACTTGCCCCTGGTAAGGCAGCGGAGGTGGAGTATGACAAGCGGACAGGTCATCGGACGATACCGGATCATCGACAAGATCGGAGATGGCGGCGTCGGATCGGTTTTCCAGGCCGTCGACACGCGTCTCGATCGTGTTGTGGCGCTGAAGTTCCTGCGCCGGCGCTGGCAGCACGACGAGAGTTTGCGGGCACGGTTCCGCCGGGAGGCATTGATCGCCGCCTCCCTGAACCACCCGAACATCTGCACCGTTCATGACATCGAAGAGGTCGAAGGCTGTCTCTTCATCGTCATGGAACGGCTCCACGGTCAATCGCTGGAGTGCTGCGTGGGCGCAGGTGGCATCGGCACGAACGCGGTCGTGAATGTCGGCGTGCAGGTTGCCGGTGCGCTGGCGGCGGCGCACGATCGTGGCGTCGTTCACCGGGACGTCAAGCCGGCGAATGTTTTCCTCTGCGCAGACGGCGTCGCCAAACTCCTCGACTTCGGGGTGGCGAAACCCGCCGCCGCGCCCGAGCCTGAGGTGGTTCCTGACAAGGTGACCGAACCGGCCGGCGACACCGGCACCGGGAGGCTGGTCGGCACGGTCGGCTACATGTCGCCCGAGCAGACGCGCGGCGATGTTGTGGACGGGCGCTCGGATCTGTTCTCGCTCGGCGTGGTCTTGTACGAAGCGGCGACCGGCGTGGGGCCCTTCGACGCCCCGACACCCTCGACGGTGTTCGAGCTTCTCTTCAGCTTCGATCCACCGCCGCCGACGTGCTTGAATCCGTCGCTGCCGAAGGGGTTCAACCGGATCGTTCGGAAGGCGCTGAGCAAGTCACCGGCGGACCGATATCAGTCCGCCGGCGAGATGCGGCAGGAGCTGGAGGCCCTCGATCTCACGGTCCGGATCGACGAGCCGCCGGTTCCTACCATGCTTCCAGCCCTCCGCACCCCGCGCCTCGCGCGGAGCGCCTGAGCGAGGGCTAGCCCGCAGCAGGAGGGCGTTGAGATATGCGGGCTACCGGCAGATCGGCGAACTTATCGCGGCCGAAGGGGTCCCCACGGCCGCGCACAATGAGGGGCTCGTGATACCACGGGCCCCTCATCCCTTCATCTCCGTCGCCGCGGCCTACTGGCTCCCGTCCGACGTCTCCGCCATTGCCCGCTGCAGCTGTTTGACCGCCGAATCGTCGGTCATGTGGCGCTCGAACCAGTGGCGCAGGTATAGCTGGGTGCGCAGGAAGTTGGACGGGTTCGACGTCGTGCCGTGCCACTCATCGTTGAAGCGAATCATCGCCGTCGGCACCCGCAGCACCTTGAGGGCTGTGTAGAACTCCTCGGTCTGGGAGATCGGTGTCCGCATGTCGTTGACGCCGGTCATCAGCATGGTCGGCGTGGTGACGTTGCCGACGTACATCAGCGGCGAGCGTTGGAGGTATTCGCCGGCGTCTTCCCACGGCATGTTGTCGAAGTTGCGGTACCAGCCGATGCCGTCGGTGGTGCCGACAAACGACAGCCAGTTGATCACCGGGCAGTTCGCCGACGCCGCCGCGAAGCGATCGGTGTGGCCCACCACCCAGGCGGTGAGCACGCCACCGCCCGAGCACCCGTAGACGTACATGTTGCGCGCGTCGATGTAGCCCTCGGCGATGACCGCGTCGACTCCGTTCATCAGGTCGTCGAAGTCCTTGCCCGGGTAGGCGCGGTTGATGGCGTTGCCGAAGTCGGTGCCGTACCCGGATGATCCGCGGGGGTTGGTGTAGAGCACGACGTAGTCATTGGCGGCGTGGTTCTGCCAGCCGAAGTTGAAGCCGACACCGTACATGCCGTGCGGGCCGCCGTGGATCGCGAGCATCAAGGGATATTTGCGCGACGGGTCGAAGTCGGGCGGCTTGATGACCCAGCCCTGGATGTCGAAGTCGTCGACGGACTTGTACCAGATCTCCTCGACCTCACCGAGCTCCAGGTCGGCGAACAGCGGCCCATTGTGGTCGGTGAGGAAAGTGATGTCGGTGGGGTTGTCGACATCGAAGGTGACCACCTCGGCGGGGCGATGGTACGAGCTCATCGTGCCCACCGCGACGCCGTCATCGGTGATGCCCGTAACGCTGAGCTGATGGTTGCCGTCGGTGACTTTGCGCGGCGCCGCCGGCGCAGCCAGCGGTGCGAAGTAGAGGTTCCTCGTGCCGTGCTCGCCGACGGTGAAGAAGACGCCCGATCCATCGGCGGCCCAGTCGAGGATTCCGGGCGAGCGGTCGAGGTTCGGTGTGATGCTGCGGCGGCCGGAGCCGTCGGCGTTCATGACGTACATCTGCCGCTCGATGTAGGTCTGCTCGGTGTAGTCGTTGCTGGTGAAGGCGATCATGCTGCCGTCGGGCGAGGGCACCGGGCCGGAATCCGGGCCCTTGTGATCGGTCAGTTGCGTGACCTCTCCGGTGGCGACGTCCATGCCGTAGATTTCGGATTCGCGCCACTCGTACTCGGCGTCCTCGACCAACAAGCCGGAGAAGTAGAGCGTGCCGCCGTCATTGCTCCAGCGCGGCGCACCGAAATTGTAGTCGCCCGCGGAGACTTGGCGGTGCGTCCCGCCGTCGGCTGAAACGACGAAGATATGGCGCATGCCGTCGTCGAGGAAACCCTGGCGATCACGCCGGAACATGGCATCGTCGACGATGCGCGGGTTCGCGGCCCACTCGGCGCCCTCCGGTCGTGGCACCGGGATGTCGATGCTCCATTCATCGTGGGTCGGCCGGACCATCATCGTAAAAGCTATCTGGGTGCCGTCCGGCGACCATCGAATGCCGCCGGGTGATTCGCTGACGTTGGTGATCTGGCTGGGCTCCGAGGACAGGTCGTCCATCCAACGGACGAAGATCTGGGTGCCGCTCGGTTCGCCCTCGGTAACGTAGGCGATGCGGGTGCCGTCAGGCGACCAGCTCGGCGACCCGGCGTCCATGAGCTTGCGCTTGCGCGAGCCGTCAGCGTTCATCATCCACAGCTCGGTGCGGCGCCCGTCGTTGCGCATGTCGACGAAGCTGCGCGTATACAGGATGGTGACGCCGTCGGGTGAGATGCTCGGGCTACCGACGCCTTCGACGCGGGGGTACAGGTCGAGCGTCAGCCGGTTGGCCATCGGGTCTTGCGGCGCCGAAGCCGCCGGGGCGACGACGAGGGCGAGCACGACGAGCGCCGCGGTCGCATGGAAGGGTCGGATGGCCGCGCGCGGCCGGGTGTGATGTCTCATCGATTCCTCCGTGGTTGCTCGGGCCCGCCGGCGAGGGACGCCGTTCGGGCTCCATCACACGTTCACCACGGCCTGCTAGCCTGGATATCGCGACGGGTAGCTACTGCGCGGGCGCGATGGCGCGCGAGTAGTGCGTTGAGATGCCCCGGCTAGCGCCGCAGTCCATGTTGGTAGGGAAGCACGAATAGCCTACGATTTACCGGAACAGCTCTCCACCCCGCGCCGTCGGGTACGGTGCGGCCTGATTCCGAAGCAGGAGGTGCGTATGGTCGCTGCGCGCGAGCTACGTGTTCACCACGCCAATTCGCCGGGGCAACTCGGTCGCTTGTCATCGATTCTCGGCGACGCCGGCATCAACATCGAGGGCTTCGGCGTCTGGAGTGGTGAGACGCGGTTGTTCGTCACCGATGTCGACCGGGCTAGCCGGCTGCTCGCGGACGCCGGGTTTTCCTGCAAGATGGTCGACGTGCTGCGGCTTCATCTGCCCGACGAGCCCGGCAACCTCGCCGAAGTTGCCCAGGCGCTCGGTGACGCAGGCATCAACATCGACTACGCTTATTCGTTGACCTCGACCGTTCCCGGCGAAGCGGCCTTCATCCTCGCGGTCATCGATCCGGGCGCCGCCGAGGATCTGCTCGACTAGCCCGATGTTTGTTTGGTTTCGGCGACGACTCCCTTTTGTAATAATTAGAGGGTCGACCGGGGGATCCCTACCCCTCCGTGTTCCATCGAGTATCCCGGACCATGAAAATCAGTCTCAGTGCAACCCGCCGCAGTATGGTCGCCGCGTTGGTCTTGGTCTGCGTGCCGGCGACACCGACGCACGCCGTCGCGCAGGATCTTGACAAGCTGGCCGAGCGGGCCATCGACGCCGCCGCTGTTCTCGATGAGATCATGGGTACGCCGGAGGCCGCGATTCCGGAGTCTTTGCTCGAGGATTCACGTTGTGTTGCGGTGATCCCCCATGTCGTGAAGGTCGGGTTCATCTTCGGTGCCCGGCATGGCCGCGGCCTGCTGAGCTGTCGGGTGGGCGGTGGCTGGAGCCGGCCGAGCTACATCGCCATCACCGGCGGATCGTTCGGCTTGCAGATCGGCGCCCAGGCGACCGACTTCGTGCTGGTGTTTGCCAACGAGCGCGCTGCCCGGGCGCTCACCACCAACAAGATCACCCTCGGTGGTGATGCGTCGGTATCGGTCGGCCCGGTGGGGCGTACCGCCGAAGTGTCGACCGATGTGTCATTCCGCACCGAGATTTATTCGTACTCCCGCTCGCGCGGGTTGTTCGTCGGAATTTCCCTCGAAGGCGCGTCGCTCAGGGTCGACGAGGACGCCAACGAAGTGGCGTACAAGGGAGCCATCGACGCCGAAGATCTGTTGTTCGACAGCAGCGGCGTGGTGCCGAACGAAGTTGCGCCGTTCCTGCGGGCGTTGCAACGTCACGATCCGGCGGGCCAGTGAATTCCCGCAATGGGAGGTTCGAGTGAGCAGCACATCTGACGCACTGCTCCGCGACCGCGTCCAGGAAGGACAGCTGGTCGAATCTGTCGAAGAGATGTCCGAGGAATACAAGCGCGAGCTGCGCCACATCGTCATGGTATCCGGCGATACCGAGCTGTTGAGCGCTCCGGCCTACTACTACGCGGCGCGCAAGGCCCCGTCGGTCAACGCCATGATCTCGGCGATGGCGATCATTCAAGACGAGCTCGGCCATGCCCACATCGCCTACCGTGTCCTCGAAGAGCTCGGCGTCTCGCGCGAGTGGCTCATGTTCGAGCGTGAGCCACACGAGTTTCGCTATCCTTACGCGTTCGACGTGCCGCTGGATTCCTGGGTCGAGCTCTGCGTCGCCAACGCCTTGTACGATCAGGCGGGGTTCTGCTTGCTTTCCGACGTCCACGACAACACCTCATACGGCCCGTGGAAACGTGGCCTGGTGAAGGTCGGCAAGGAGGAGAACTTCCACCTCCTGCACGGTCGCCGCTGGATGAAGAGGATCGTCAACAGTGGCGGCGAAGGTCGCCAGCTCGTCCAGGACGCGGTCAAGTGGATGTTCCCGATGACGGTCGAGTGGTTCGGCTTGCCGGACGACCTCAAGACCCACAGCAGCCAGCTCGACTACAAGATGAAGGGCCTGACCAACGACCAGCTCCGGCAGTACTGGATGGACAAAGCCGTGCCCGTCTGTGCCGAGCTCGGCCTCGACGTGCCGGCGCACCGCAACGCCGCCGACACCGCCTGGGAGCTCGAGTACGAGCTGCCGATTTTCTTCGACGTGGGCGAAAAGCGCTGGGACTTCGACCACCACATCACCTGGGACGAAGTCGTAAAGCGCTGGAAGGCGCGCGGGCCGCGCAACGAGCAGATGATCGCGGACATCCAGCGCTCGGCGGGCGACTTCTCGTGGATGTTCAAGGATCTCTAGCAGGGTGCCGGCCCCGGGGGTTTCTCAGGGCTCAGCCGGCAGGGCGAGGTGAACGGGTGGCGGGACTGGTGGCGACGACAACAAACGAACCACCGCGCGAGCGCGACCGCGATGCCGAGACGGTGTCGTTATGGTCGGCGCTGCGCGGGGTCATGGACCCCGAGGTTCCGGTCAGCTTGGTCGACCTCGGGTTGATTTACGAGGTGCGCGCGGTCGGCGGGCGGGTCGAGGTCGATCTCTCGTTCACGGCGACGGCCTGCCCGGCGATGGGCTTCATCCAGGACGACATTCGCGAGCGGCTTCTGGCCGAGCCCGGGGTCGAAGAGGTCACCATTCAGGTGGTGTGGGAGCCACCGTGGACGCCGGATCGGATCAGCGAGACCGGAAGAAAGCAGCTCGAGAGCTTCGGCATCTCCCTTTGATGAGTAGGTTGCCGGCGAGCTCCGCGGGAGTTTCGCCACGGCCTGCTGGATGCCGCGGCCGGGCCGCTACGGAGCAACGATGGCGATAGGTCGACTTTACGAAGTGTTCGCGCGCAGCAGGCGCGACGACGCGCTCGGGCACGTCGGCACGGTGAACGCCACCAGCACCGACTTCGCCCGCGTCTACGCGCGCACTACGTACGACGAGGAAAACTGGATCGAGATGGTCGTCGTCGAGCGTGCCGCATTCATCCCGGTGATCGAGCTCGAGCCGCTCGTCAAGCCCGAAGGGTCAGAGTGATGACGACGATCGCCAACCCCGAGGAGCTGACCGCAGAAGCGTCGCAGAGCCTGGCGAACTGGCTGATGGCGATGTCGGACACCAAGCACCTTCTGGGGTTGCGTTATGCCGAGTGGTGTACCGGCGGCCCGGAGCTCGAGGCCGACATCGCGGCGAGCGCGATGGCCCAGTTCGAGCTTGGTCACGCCCGCGTGTTGCGCGGTATCCTCGGCGATCTTCCCGAGGATCCGCGCGACGATTCCCGCGACACCGATCGCGGCGCATGGTTCAGCATCGGGTCGCTGGATCGGCCGTTCACAGACTGGGTCGATCTCGTCGTCGGCAACGCCCTCGTCGACACGTTGCTGACGGTGAACCTGCGCTCGGCGCTGGCCGGCAACTATCGCCCGCTGACCCAGCGGCTGCGCAAGGTGCTTGCCGAGGAGAAGTATCACTCGGTGCACGCCGGGGCCTGGGTCGACCGGCTGGCCTCGGGGCCCACGGCGACGGTCGAACGCTTGAACGCGGCGATTGCCGGCGTCTGGCCGCATTGCATCGCCTGGTTCGGGCCGGATGCCGGCAACGGGCTCGACGAGCTTCACGACGCGGGAGTTCTGGCCGATGGTGCCGCCGGCCTGCGCCGTCGTTTCATCGAAACCGTCTCGCCGATGCTCGAGGGGACGGCGACGCCTGCGGCGGGCGACGTCGACTGGGACGGTTGGAACAACGCCAGCCGTCGCCACGGCGTGCCGGAGTTCGATGACGTGTGCTTCGCCATGATCACCGGCGCCAACACTCGCGCCCTGGGTGTAGGTACCTGAGGGCCGGTCGGCATGCCAACGGACCCTTCTCCCTACACCGCGGCGTTGCCCGAGGCCGTGGCGTGCCCGTTTTGCGGCAGCCGTGACAGCAAGCCGCTGGCCACGTTCGGATCGCTCCTGATGACGGCGCAGTACCACTGCAACGCCTGTAACACGACCTTCGAGTGGGTTCGTCGCGACGACGCCGAGTCGAGTGGGTCGGGGCCTGCCGTCGCGCAATGATCAAGATCCGCGCGGCGACAGAGGATGACGTCGCCGCGATCAGCGAGGTCTTTCACGCCTGCTACGGGGACGACTACACGTTCCCCGAGTTTTACAACGAGACGTTCCTCAAGAAGCTCGTGTTCAGCGACGACACCTTGGTACTGGTTGCCGAGGATACCGACAGCGGTCGCGTTCTGGGCACGGCGTCCGTCGTCCTCGAGATCGGGGCGTTGACCGATCTCGTCGGTGAGTTCGGCCGTCTCGCCGTGCATCCCGACGGGCGCGGCAAGGGCCTCGGCAACCTGCTGATGGAGGGGCGGCTCGAGCGCGTGCGCGATCGCCTCCACGTCGGGCTCGTCGACGGCCGCGTGACCCACCCGTTCACCCAGAAAATCTCACAATCCCACGGCTTTGCGCCGGTGGGCTTTTTCCCGATGATGGCGCAGTTCGGTACATCGCGTGAAAGCCTCGTGTGGTTGGTGCAGTACTTCGGCGACGCGCTCGAGTTACGCCGTAACCACCCGCGCATCGTCCCGGAGGCCTATCACCTCGCCGTCATGGCGATGGAGAACATCGGCATCCACCCCGACGTCATCGTCGACGAAGAGGCGGCAGCATACCCGCACGTGGATGGATTCGATGTTCAGGAGCTGTCGACGGAGGGATATGCCGACCTGCTGCGGATCGAGCGCGGCCGGGTGCGCCGGCGTGAGATTTTCGGGCCCATGTCGCTGCACTACGGCTTCTTCAAGATCAAGGCGCAGCACGCCAGCTACTTGATCGCCCGGCAAGAGGGGCGCGTCGTCGGCGCGATCGGTTTCACCCATGACGAGCACGAGCGCAACGTGCGCGTCTTCGAGATGATCCACCTCGACAACCAGGTGATCCACTTCCTCCTGGCGGAGCTCGAGACGCGTTATCGGGGGTGGGGTGTCGTCGCCGTACAGATCGGCGTGAGCGCGCACGCCACGCGGATGCAACGAACCCTCCTCGAGGTCGGCTTCTTGCCCGCCGCATACGTCCCGGCGCACGCCTTCCATCGGGTCGAGCGGATCGACGTCATCACGTTCCTCCGCCTCCTCGAACCGCTCGACCTCGGCGAGCTCAAGCTCATCTCGCCGACCAAGGAGATGGCCGAGCTCGTCATCAAGGGGTTCGCGCGTCGCGAGGTGTTCCCGGAGCTGCGCGACGCGGTGGACCGCATCGGGTTGTTTGCCGGCCTCACCGAAGAGCAGACGATGCGGGTGGCGGGATCTTGCACGCACGCCACGTTCGCCGCCGGTGCACGTATCTTCGAGCACGGTGAAGCGTGCTCGGAGATGCTGCTGCTGCTCCACGGCGAGGTCGAGCGTCTCCTTCCCGACGGCTGCTCGGCCGGGCTGGTCGGGGCGGGGGAGTGTCTCGGCGAGGTCGCCCTGCTCACCGGCGCGGCCCATTCCGCCACCGCGATGGTGCGCAGCGACGTACATGCCGGCGTCATCACGGGCGAGGATCTCAACGCGCTTGTTCGCCAGCGACCGGACATCGGCGTGGTGCTGTATCGCAATCTGGCCAAAGGTTTCGGTTCCAGGCTGAAACGGCTAGACGTCGAACACCGCGACGTGTAAAATACGACCGCAGTATCTGGATAACTTCAGAAGTCGCACTCGATGTTGAAGAAAAAGTTCCGGGTGCGGCCGCGTGGCAACTAGGCAGGACGTCGTCGGGGGCGTACTGGCAGCCACTCGCGGGCCGCACCCGGTTTTTCTTTCACGGTGTGCCCAGGACCCCCGAGCCCTCCAGGGCACCGTCGAGGCCTTCACTCAGCCGCCGACCGCGGCGTCGTTTCCTCGCCGAACTTGCGTCCCAGGTCCACCAGGTAGGTCTCGATCGTCGCTGTGTAGCCGAATACGAAGCGTGACATGAAGTCGACGTTCGAGCGCCAGGCCGGGAACTCGTCGTAGTCGGTAATCGCCCGCCAGACGACGTCGGGCGGCTGCGCGTAGCGGGCTGATCGCGAGGCGGATGCGCCCCAGCGAGGGGGGGCCATGTCCGTGCCGACTCCGTTAGCCCAGGAGAGCACAGCTCCACGAGCTACTTGTAGACTGGAGGGCCATGCTCGAGCTCGACGAGGTCTCGAAGCGATTCGGCGATCAAGTTGCCGTCGACGCGCTCAGTCTGGAAATTGCTCCGGCCGCGACCACGGTGCTCATCGGTCCGAGCGGTTGCGGCAAGTCGACGCTGATCCGGTTGATGATCGGCTTGCTGGCGCCCGACAGCGGCGCGGTGATGTTCGACGGCGAATCGCTTGCCGGCGCCGACCTTCCCATGGTGCGCCGGCGGATGGGCTACGTGATCCAGGAGGGCGGCCTTTTCCCCCACCTCACCGCGCGGCGCAACGTTACCTTGATGGCCCGACATCTGGGATGGGATCCTCGCCGCGTTGACGCCCGAGTCGCCGAGCTCGCCGACCTGACCCACCTTGCGCTCGACGCCTTGGAGCGCTATCCGGTGCAGTTGTCGGGGGGGCAGCGCCAGCGCGTCGGCCTCATGCGGGCGCTCATGCTGGACCCCGAGATCCTGCTGCTCGACGAACCGCTCGGCGCCCTTGACCCGATGATCCGCGCCGAGCTCCAGGATGAGTTACGGGAAATCTTCCGGGCGCTGAGAAAGACGGTGATCCTGGTGACCCACGACATGGGGGAGGCCGGCCACCTCGGCGATACGATCGTGTTGATGCGCGGCGGGAGAATCGTGCAGCAGGGCGGATTGCGCGATCTCGTGGAAACCCCCGCCGAGGACTTCGTCCGCCGGTTTGTCCACGCTCAGCGGAGCGTGCACCAGATGCTCGGCGGCGACGGATGAGCCGCTACCCGCGTCCTCACCCGCCCTCGCCCTCGCGCCCGACGCAACCCGCCGGGAGATCCGGGTCGGGCTACGCTGTGTGGAGCGCATTCGTCGGACTCGTGGCCGTTGCCGCCTGCTCCACGCCGATCGACGGGCGCCCGGTCGTGGTCGTCGGCTCCAAGGCGTTTACCGAGGCGGTCGTGCTGGGAGAGGTGATCACCCAACTGGCCGAGCACGCCGGTGCTGACGCCGACCACCGGCGGCAACTCGGCGGCACCCGCATCCTCTGGGAAGGCCTGCTCGCCGGTGAGATCGACGTCTACGCCGAGTACACGGGCACGATCGTGGAGGAAATCTTGGCGGCCACCGATGTTGCCGGCGACGAGCAGATGCGCCGCGAACTGGAGCGTCAGGGCGTTCGCATGAGCGGGCACCTCGGCTTCAATAACACCTACGTGATCGGCATGCTCGAAGAGGTCGCCGCCGAGCTCGGGATTCGCACGATATCGGACCTCGCGGCCCATCCGGCGTTGCGATTCGGCTTCAGCAACGAGTTCATGGATCGGGCTGATGGGTGGCCGAGCCTGCGGACGCGCTACGCGTTGCCGCAAACGAACGTCCGCGGTCTCGATCATGACCTCGCCTACCGCGGCATCGAGAGCCGCAGCATCGACGTCATCGACCTCTACTCGACCGACGCCGAGATCGAGTTCTACGGCCTCCGGCCGCTCGACGACGACCGCGGCCACTTTCCTGCCTACGAGGCGGTGTTGCTGTTTCGCGATGACTTCGTCGAGCGTGCCCCGGCGGTCGTCGAGCAGCTCCTCGCGCTCGAGGGCGCGATCGACGCGAGCGAGATGGTGGCGATGAACGCCCGTGCCAAGCTCGAGCTCGTTCCCGAGGCAGTCGTCGCCGCGGAGTTCATCGAAGCCCGTTTCGGCCTGGAGACGCAGGTCGTCCTCGAGGGGCCGTTGGATCGGCTCGGTCGCAACCTACGGGGGCACCTGTGGCTCGTTTCGGTGTCGCTGCTCGCGGCCATCGTCATCGCCGTACCGCTGGGCGTTATGGCCGCACGCCGGCCGCGTCTGGGAGTGGCGATCCTCGGTGTCGTCGGCGTCGTGCAGACGATCCCCTCGCTGGCGTTGTTCGTTTTCATGATCCCGTTGCTCGGGATCGGTGCGCCGCCGGCGATCGCGGCGCTGTTTTTCTACAGCCTGCTGCCGATCGTCCGCAACACGCATGCCGGGCTGACGTCGATTCCGGCCGCCTATCTTGATTCAGCGGCCGCCCTGGGGCTGACGCGGTCGGCGCGTTTGCGGCTCGTCGAGCTGCCGATGGCGTCGGTGTCGATTCTCGCCGGCATCAAGACCTCGGCGGTGATCAATGTGGGTACGGCGACGCTCGCCGCGCTGATCGGCGCCGAGGGCTTCGGGCAGCCTATCCTCACCGGGATCCGGCTCGCCGACGAGAGCCTGATCATGGAGGGGGCCGTCCCGGCGGCGCTGTTGGCGCTTGCCGCCCAGGGGTGCTTCGAGTTCGCCGAGCGTTGGCTCGTGCCGCCGGGCCTGAGGATCGAATCCGGGGCATAATGTGGTCTCCATTCCGAGGAGTTCTTCAGCACGCCGGTAATCGAGGCGTGCCGTGGCGAAGGTCTTGAGAAAGAAAGCGCGGCCGATCATCAAGAAAAGAGCGCTGCCGATCATCGGCTGGCGCGAGTGGGTGTCGTTGCCGGATCTCGGCCTGGAGGACATCAAGGCCAAGATCGACACGGGAGCGCGCTCCTCGGCGTTGCACGCGTTCGACCTTCGGTCGTTCACGGTGGGTGGCGTGCCATGGGTTCGTTTCCACGTCCACCCGATGCAGCACGGGGGCCCGACGGTCGGGGCCGAAGCCGAGATCGTCGACATGCGTCGGGTTCGCAACCCCGGAGGCCGACAGGAGCTACGCCCGGTGATTCACACCGCCGTCGCGTTTTTCGACAAGCAGTGGAAGATCGATGTGACGCTGACGCCGCGCTGGGGGATGAGCTTTCGTATGCTGCTGGGAAGGCAGGCGGTACGGCGTCATTTCCTGGTCGATCCCGGTCGTTCGTTCTGCGGCGGGCGGCTGCACGACGAGCGATCTCTCCCCGAAGAGATGAAAAGGAAGATGAATAAGGCGTGGAGGGGCGGGAAAGTACGTCGAAGGAGGCCAGCGCCATGACCATACGGCCCCGCCCCATGAAAATCGGCGTGCTGTCGCTGAATGCCAATCTGTACTCCACGAGGAGACTCACCGAGGCGGGGCGTGAGCGCGGCCACGACGTCAAGGTCATCAACTACCTGCGCTGTTACATGGACATCACGGCGCGCCGGCCGATGGTGATGTATCAGGGGAAACCGCTGAAGGATTTCGATGCCATCATCCCGCGCATCGGCGCCTCGCGCAGCTTCTACGGCACCGCCGTCGTGCGCCAGTTCGAGATGATGAACGTGTTCACCGCGGCCGATTCCCAGGCCATCTCGCGCTCGCGCGACAAGCTGCGCAGCCTGCAGATCCTGGCCACCGCCGGGGTCGACTTGCCGGTCACCAGCTTCGCCCACGACACCAAGGACAGCAGCGACCTGATCGAGATCGTCGGCGGTGCGCCGGTGGTGATCAAGCTGTTGGAAGGGACCCAGGGCTTGGGCGTCGTCCTGGCGGAAACCAAGAAGGCGGCGCAGTCCGTTATCGAGGCGTTCCGCGGGCTCGACGCCAACATTCTCGTGCAGGAGTTCATCAAGGAGTCGAAGGGTGAGGACATACGTGCGTTCGTCGTCGGCCGCCGCGTCGTCGCCGCTATGCGGCGGCAGGGCCCCCCGGGTGAGTTCCGCTCGAACCTCCACCGGGGTGGTGTCGCGGAGCGCACCAAGCTCACGCCGACGGAGCGCAAGACGGCGATCAAGGCGGCCTCGACGCTGGGTCTGAAGATCGCCGGTGTCGATATGGTGCGCTCCGACCGGGGGCCGCTCGTGCTGGAGGTCAACTCGTCGCCGGGACTGGAAGGCATCGAGACCGCCTCGAGCGAGGACGTCGCCGCCGCGATCATCAAGTATGTCGAGAAAAACGCCCGGCCCGCCAAACGGCGTCGTGGCACGAGGTATTGACTTGTTGAGAATCGGAGACACCGACGTGCGGCGCGGCCGCCGTGCCCGTATCGAGATCCCGGTCGGGCGCATGCCCACGCAGGTGATGGTGACGCTGCCGGTTCGTGTCGTGCACGGCGCCGAAGACGGCGTCCGGTTGTGCGTCACCGCCGCCATCCACGGAGACGAGATCAATGGGGTCGAGATCATTCGCCAGGTTCTCGACCTGCTTGATCCGGCGGATCTGGCCGGCACCGTGATCGCGGCGCCGATCGTCAATGTTTTCGGATTCTCCAGCCATTCGCGTTATTTGCCCGATCGTCGCGACCTGAACCGCTCGTTCCCGGGCTCCAGAAAAGGGTCGCTGGCCGCCAGGTTGGCAAAGATCCTGATGGATGAAGTGGTCGATCCGTGCTCACACGGGATCGACCTCCACACCGGCGCGGCGGGGCGCATGAACCTGCCGCAGGTGCGGTGCGACCTCGAGGACGGCGAAATACGGCGCTGTGCGGAGGCCTTCGGCGCCCCCATCATGATTCACTCGCGCGGGCCCGGCGGCTCGTTGCGTCGTACCGCGACACGCGCCGGGAAGAACGTCATCGTGTACGAGGCCGGAGAAGTTCTGCGCTACAACCCGGCGGCGATCGAGGTCGGCGTCCAGGGCATCCTCGGTGTGATGGCGTCGCTCGGCATGATCGCCTCGAGCCGCGACAGCTCCGTGGAGCCGGTGAGCAGCCACCGGCAGAAATGGGTCAGGGCGCAGCGCGGTGGCATTGTCCACATACAGGTCGAGCTCGGCGAGCGCGTGGTGAACAGGCAACAACTGGCGGTTATCTCCGACCCGATGGGTGAATGCGAGTACCTGATTCGGTCGCCGGGCGACGGCTACGTGATCGGCGGGATCACCAACCCGCTGGTCAACCGGGGCGACGCGGTTCTTCACATCGCCTTCATCGACCCACCGGCTCCGATCGAACCGGATATGCCCGCGCAGATCGACAACGGTTTCGCCGAGGGGTCCGGGGCCCTGCGGCTTCCGGTTGACCCGGCGAACGGGTCGGTTGGGCCGAGCGCGGCGGCGGGGTCGAGCGCGTCGGATGGGTCGAACGATGGCCACGACGCATGAAGGCGATCACCTTCGAGGGCAAGCGAACGGTCGCTTATTCAGACGTTGACGATCCCGGCCTCGAGCAGGCCACCGACGTGGTCGTTTGCGTCCAGGCGGCGGGAATCTGTGGCTCCGATCTGCACCCGTACCACGATCGCGAGAAGGGCCTCGACCACGGCACCGTCATGGGGCACGAATTCGTCGGCGAGATCATCGAGGTGGGCTCCGCGGTCGAGCGCTTCGCCGCGGGCGACGTTGTTTTCAGTCCCTTCACGACGAATTGCGGCGCTTGCTTCTACTGTCGCCGCGGTCTGACCAGCCGCTGCACATCGGGTCAACTGTTCGGCTGGGTTCACGACGGTGCCGGGTTACACGGCGCCCAGGCCGAGTATGTCCGCGTGCCGCTCGCCGACACCACGCTCATGCGCGTTCCCAAGCGCGTCAGCGCCGCAGCGGCGCTGTTGCTCGGCGACATCCTCTCGACCGGCTTTTTCTGCGCCGAGCAGGCAGGCGTCGGTGTGCTCGACGGCAACGGGTCGACGCCGGCCGCCGGCGCTCGGGCACCGGCGGTCGGCGGCACCTACGCGATCGTCGGCTGTGGCCCGGTCGGGATGATGGCGATCCTGGCGGCGCGCTACCTCGGGGCCGCGGAGGTCTTTGCCATCGATGCGGTTCCGGAGCGTCTCGCGGCCGCCGAGCGACTGGGTGCCGTTGCGCTCGACTACCAGGTCGACCCGGTCGCCGGCATCGTGCGCGAGGCCACCGATGGTCGCGGCGTCGACGCGGTGATGGAGGCCGCCGGGGCGCGACCGGCCACCGAGCTGGCAATCGAGATCCTGCGTCCCGGCGGCGTCCTCTCGTCGGTCGGGGTACACACCGACGAACGATTCGGATTCACGCCGGCCAACGCCTACGACAAGAACCTCACCTTTCGTTCCGGCCGCTGTCCGGCTCGCTACTATATGGAACGTTTGGCACCCTTGGTCCGAGACAAGCAGATCGAACCGGAGTTCGTGTTTTCCCACCGCATGCCGCTATCGGACGGTGTGCGCGGCTACGAGATATTCGACAAGAAGCTCGACGGCTGCACCAAGGTTCTGCTCGAGCCTTAGCAGGGTCGGCGACCCTGGGAGAAATTTTCTCTCGGGCGCTAGGAGGAAGTGATGGAGGTTCTCGAAACGGTTTATTTCGGCAACACGGTGCTGCAGTGGGGGATCGCCGTCGGCGTTTCGCTGCTGACCGTGTTTGCCTTTCAAGTGGCCAAGTTGATCGTCATCCGCCGGCTCCGGAAGCTAGCCGAGATGACGGAGACGGATATCGACGATTTCGTTCTCAAGCTTCTCGGCAGCACCAAGTTCTTGCTGATTCTTACGCTCTCGCTGTACGGCGGCTCGTTGATGTTGAGCCTGACGGAGTCGGTGCGCGACTACCTCAGCTCGGTCGCGATCGTGGCTTTCCTGCTGCAAGCGACGCTCTGGGGCAACCGGGCCATCGACTTCGCGTTGATGCGCTTCACGCAGCAGCGTTTGGACGCCGAGGACCCGGCCAGCACGACCGCCATCGGGCTCGTCGGCACGGTCCTGCGCGTCGTGTTCATCGTCCTGATCGTTCTTGTCGGGCTGGCGACGATCGGCTTCGACGTCAACGCGCTGGTCGCCGGCGTCGGCATCGGCGGCATCGCGATCGCGATGGCGGTCAACGGCATCCTGCAGGACCTGTTCGGCTCCCTGACCATCGCGCTCGACAAGCCGTTCGTCGTCGGTGATTTCATCACCGTCGGTGACTTCAGCGGTACCGTCGAGCACGTCGGCCTGAAGAGCACCCGCTTGCGCAGCAACACCGGCGAGCAGCTCGTCATGTCGAATAGCGATCTGCTCGGCAGCCGGCTGCGCAACTACAAGCACATGGTCGAGCGCCGCGGGACGATGAACCTGAGGGTGACCTACGACACACCGGCCGACAAGCTCGAGGCCATCCCGGGGATGATCCAGGAGATCCTCGACGGCGAGGATCTGGCCCGCCTCGACCGCGCCCATTTCGCCTCGTTCGGCGATTTCTCACTCAATTTCGTGATCGTTTATTGGATGCTGACGCCGGCGTACGGCGACTTCATGGACACCACCCAGTCGATCAACTTGAAGATCGTACGGCGCTTCGCGGAAGAGGGCATCGAGATGGCTTTCCCGACCCAGACTATCCATCTCGACAAGGATGGCTCCTGATCCCGGCATTGGCTCGCCGGTAGGGTAGCGGATACCCTCCTTGCCGCGCCGTGCGGGCGAGCTCCCACACGATTACCAACGAGTCGAGGTACCGAGATGCTGCGACCCACCGTCGTTTGTTCCCTGTTGATCGCCGGTTTGGTTGCCGTCGGCTGGCCACCGGGAGCCGCCGTCGACGCGGCGACCGGATCGCAGCAAATGGAGCTGCGGAGTTGGATTCGCAGCCCGGCCTACGGGCCTGACAACCGGTTGGTCTTCGAGCTCAACGGTGATATCTGGGTGTCGGGGACGCGGCGCGGCCAGGCGGATCTGCGGGCCGACAAGATCGTCCAGGTAACCAGCGGGCCGGCATGGGACCGCGATCCAGCCTGGAGCACCGGCGGTGAGTCGATCGTTTTTGCATCCGACCGCGACGGCGGCACCCACCTGTGGCGGGTGGTTATCAACGACGACGGTCGGGTGACCGGCACGGCGCAGTTGACCGCCGCGGAGGCTCCCGATACGCAGCCGACCGTGGCGCCCGACGGCGCCATCGTCTTCGTACGCGGGCGCAACGCCGGCGCCGATATCTGGCGACGCACCGCTGCCGGCGAGGAGCAGCCTCTGATCGAAGACGACGGCGCCGAGAGCTCGCCCGTGTTCTCGCCCGACGGCAGCAAGCTCCTCTATATCGCCGGGCGAGCCGTTCATGTGGTGACGTTCGACGACGACGGCGCGATCGACGAGGACGACGCGGTGATCAGCGGCATGACCGTCGCTGATGTTGCCTGGGCCCCGGACGGCGAGCGTATCGTGTTCACCACCCGGGGCGGCTCGCCGGGCGTGTACGTGGCCCCCGAGGACGGTCGCTTCAGCAACCTGCTCGCCGAGGTCAGCGCCTCGCCGGCCTGGTCGTCGGATGGTAGTCGGATCGCTCTCGCTGAGCTCGCCCCCGTGGGCCCGGGCTACAACGGCGACCCCGACCGCGTCGGGGATCGGGCCGTGGCCGACATCTTCAGCCCGCCCGACGACGTGGCGCGCTTCTGGCTCATCGACGCGCCGGCGCCGTTCGCCACCGAGCCCGAATCGGTGCGCGTCGCCGTGCGCACCGACCGGGCGGTGCACAACGGAGAAGCGTTCGATCGCGTCTGGCAGCGCCTGGCCGACATCTACTTCGCCGACGGTGAACGCGGCGCGGAATGGGTCCGACTTCGCGATCAGTTCCGCCCGCCGGCGCTCGCCGCCGAGAACGAAGCCGCGCTCGAGGATGTTATTCACTCGATGCTGCGTGCCCGCCCGACAGCGCGTGACGCGGCGACCGGCCGCGCCGCGGTTTCCAGCGCCCACCCGATCGCCACCGCCGCCGGGGTCGAGATTCTCGAAGCCGGCGGCAACGTCGTCGACGCCGCGGTCGCCGTGTCGTTCGTGCTCGGTGTCGTCGAGCCCGACGCCAGCGGGCTCGGCGGCTACGGCGAGATGGTCTTGTACCTGACCGACATGGAAGAGCCGGTCGTTATCGAGTTCCTCACCCGGGCGCCGCAAGCGGCGACGCTCGAGAACGCCGCGCTCGATAACGCCACCGGGCCGATGCTCGCCAACGTGCCGGGGGTGCCGCGCGGCATGGAGCTGGCCTTCGACAAGTACGGCAGCGGCGAGGTCGAGTGGGACCGTGTCATCGAGCCGGCGATTCGTACCGCCGAGGAAGGCTTCATCCTCGATGACGGTTTCACGACGACGCTGGTGCTCGAGCGCGAACGCTACAGCCCCTGGGACAGCAGCATGGAGTTGTTTTTCCCCGCCGGGGAGCCGCTGAAGGCCGGCGACTTGTTCAGCAATCCGGACCTGGCGTGGACGCTCCGAGAGATCGCCGAGGGCGGCGCCGACGCGTTTTATGAGGGCGAGGTAGCGCGCCGTATCGTCGAAGATCTGCGCGGCCAGGGCAACGCCATGACGATGAACGACATGGCGCGCTACTTCGCGGTCGAGCGACCGGCCGTGGTCGGTGAGTATCGCGGCTACACGATCTACGCCGCCACTCCTCCGGTGAGCGGCGGCGTGTCGTTGGTCGCCAAGCTCAACTTGTTGAGCAACTTCACGTCGATGGGCCTATACAGCGAGGATGCGGCGTCGATGCACGCCCTCGTCGAGGCGTCGAAGCTACAGCCGTCGTCGCGCGGCCGGATTGCCGATCCGAGCCTGTGGCCCGTGGATATCGGCCCGGTGATCGATCCGGAAGCGGCGAGGGCGCGCTGGGCCGGTTGCTTCGACCCCGAGAAGGCGACGTTGCCCGACGACCTGAGGTCCCCGGGTGGTGGGATGCCGGAATGCGCCCGCGAGCAGGATCGCATCGCCTCGGTGTGGTTCGAGAACGACCTTTCCTGCGAGGACACCGATGACGGCTGCCGCTACACGGGCACGACCGCGTACGTGGTCGCCGACGGCGACGGCAACTTCGTCGCGGTGACCCAGACGCTCGGCACCTGGGGTGGGAACTTTTACGTCACGCCGGGCGTCGGCTTCCCCTACAACGACAAGCTGCGCTCGTATGGCTCCAACCCGACCGCCTTCGGCGCCCGGCTACCGTACGCGCGCAACGGCACGTCGATCTCGCCGACGCTGGTTTTCCGTGGCACCGGCGACGAGCAGGAACCGTTTCTGGCGGTGGGCGCCGCCGGAAACGCTTGGATCGGGGCGGCGGTCTACTCGGTGATCACCGGGATGATCGATGGGGGCCTCGGTCCCCAGCGGGCGCTGGAATTGCCGCGCTTTCTGGTCTCCGGTCGTGGTGGCGGTCGCGGCGGTGGCGGCGCCGGCAGCGGTGCGCAGCAGGCGGCCGTGATCACCGCCGAAGACATCATCGCCCCGAGCGTAGTGCGGGAGCTCCGAGCCCTGGGACACCGCGTGCAGATGATCTCGCTGCGCGGCGAGATGCGGATGGGTTATGGCGCCGCGGTGGTGATCGAGAACGGTGAAGTGACGGCGGGCGCGGACCCGCGCCGCTCGGGAGACGCCAAGGCTGCTCGGACTCCGTAGACACGCGCTTCTCCGCGCCCGCAGCAGGAGGGCGTTGAGAGATGCGGGTCAACCAGCGCGGCGCGCCAGCACCTGACCGCGTGCGAAGACGGCGGCGGGCATTCTTCGCGGGGCAGGGCGCTGCGAAGGCGAACGAATCTGCTCGAGTTCCGCGAGCATTTCCGCGGCTGACTGGTAGCGCGCCCGGCGGCGCTTGCTGAGTGCTTTGCCGATGACCCGGACGAGGTCAGGCGACAGCGCCGGGTTGGCGCCGTGCAACGCTGGTGGATCGGCATGGAAGATCCGGCCGAAAAGCATCGCCTCGGTGCTGCCGACGAAGGGCTTCGCATCGGCCGCGATCTCGTACAGCAGGACGCCGAGGGAAAAGATATCCGAGCGCGGATCGAGCGTTTCACCCCGCGCCTGCTCCGGCGACATGTAGCCCACAGCGCGTGCGAGCCGGCCGATAGACCGCGCCCATCCCGCCGATCGCAATCCGCTCCTCGATTCGCCACGCGCCCAAGCGCTCGCCCTCCAGGTTGGTCGTCCGGAGGAGCAGCAGCGCGTCGGAGGCGTCCCAAGGAGCTCCCTCGCTGAGGAAGTCGGGGGCTTCCCCGTGTCGGATCAGCGATTCGAGCTCGCTCTTGAGAGCCGGGTCGTCGCCGCAGGCCTTATCGACGAACGCGCGCTGCTCGTCCGGCGCCTGCTCGAGGGCACTCTCGAGCAGGCGCCTGACGCGCTGCCAGTGGGCTGCATCCGGTGTGGAGCGCACGATCTGTTGTTCGCCATCCAGTTTTTGGCCCCCAACATGGGCTGCTGCGACGCAAATAGTATCCCGAGCTACTAGTGGTCACCAGGGCATACCCCTAGTCATATACGTAACCCTCGCGGTCCTTCTGCTCGGCTGGGAACGGCCGGCGGTCCTCAGCCACCGTCGGAGCCGCCGCGCCGGAACGGGAAGCTGATCCCCTTCCAGAACCACGCGCCGATGGCCTTGAAACCGCCGCCGATCTTGTTGAGTGGGCGCGCCCACACGTCGTTGTTCGATGCCATGCTCGGGTAGTTGTGAGACCACATGCCCGGGATCCAGATGGTGTTGGCGAGGCGCTTGGGCATCTCCCGGAGGACCTGGCCCGTCACGCGATCGGCAACGCGCGCCCCGGGCGAGAAGTCCGGGTCGAGGTCGCCGATCACCGCGATGAGCGTCAGCAGCGATTTGACGTATAGCAGCAGGTCGCCATCGATGACGTAG
>SMVB01011376.1_pt1 | contig 22942 bp, 26 predicted proteins | sample 2456461 | NCBI WGS metagenome assembly SMVB01 (sample SAMN11095934, study PRJNA526329) | marine sediment metagenome | biome: Marine sediment; feature: Surficial sediment; material: Deep marine sediment; isolation source: Hadal surficial sediment | place: Pacific Ocean | collected 2014-05 | depth...
CCAGCGACATCTTCGGCATCCTCGCCAACATCTACCGCGCCAGCGACATCTTCCGCGTCCTTGCGAACATCTTCGGCGTTCTCGCCAACATCTTCCGCGTCTTCGCCATCCTCTTCGGCGGTGTCGCTGAACTCTTCCATGTATTCGCCAGCAGGCATTTCCGTCTCAGCAGACTCCTCAACCAAGTCAAACAATTCGTTGCTTAGATCGAATCCTTCGTCATCGTCCAACTGAAGCGTCGGCTCGTTAAACTCGATTACCGTTTCACTGGGTTGATCTTCTTCGGTGGTCGCCAGGGACTCAGCAGCAAGGTCAGCTTCGGTTTCTTCGCCAACCTCTCCGGCGTCCTCGCCAACCTCTCCGGCGGCTTCGCCACCCGTTTCAGCTTCTCCAGGAATCTGTTCAGTCTCACCCACAAGCGCTGCCGGCTCGTCCTGAAGCGAGCCTTCACTGGCCCCGTCATCGTTGATCAACGCCGCGTGGCCGAGTTGTCCGAGGCTACGCTCGACAAGTTCGAGGATATCTTCAGTACCTCCGCTCGACTCATCGTTGAGTCGTTCCAGGTAGTAGTCGATACCGCTGATGGCGTCCGCCAGGTGATCCAGATCTTCCCACTGCGGAACATGGTCGGTTACCAGGGTTTTTTCAATGTAGCCTGAGCAGCCGCCAAGTAGTCGAGCCGCGCGCGGCAACAGTATGATGTCGAGCGCTCCACAGATTCCACTGAACAGTTCCGGTATGGCGGCTAGATGTTGAATATCCCACTGTGATGATATGTAGTCGACGATTGCCTGCTTGGCTTGATCCAACCCAGCACGCGCCTCCGTTACAACCGATTTCTGAGCGTCACCGGCGATGATTTCCAGTTCAGGCTTATTACCCCCTGTTGAGAAGCTGGCGAGATTCTCATCCACCTGCACGAGTGCACTCGCGATGCTCAACAACATGTGTTGATCTACCTGTTCCTCGTCGCTAATGTTACTCAGAATCTCCAGCTGGTCCGCAACGATAATTTTAGAACTCTCAAATCCGAGCAGTGACAAGGTGCTGCCAATCTGTTTCAACGGGGCGGTCAAGGCAGCCAATTGATGGGTACTCTTATCACTTGCGCGGGTATAAAGATCCAGGTGATCTTTGACGATCGCCAGCTCTTCGCGAAGGGCATCAGCGGCACTGGCCAAGGCTTGCCGCCCCGAGATGGCCAGACCACTCGCCTGACCTGTGCGGGACACTGCCGCACGCAATTCTGTTAGAACCTCACTGCTGTAACCGTGAAGCTGCGCGGTATCGAGCAACAGTTGAACCAGCTCAACGGAAACCTCATTTTTCAACGCGGCCGCACCATCGGTAGCCAGCGTGCGAATTTCCGAATCCATGCGGCGCAACAGTCTGATTACATCCCCGTCGAGTCGGTCCTGTTGAGGATTCAGGCTGGCGATGAATTCGCCAAAAGCCTGCCACTGTGTTTCGTGAGGCGTGTTGGCACAAACCCGACACAGACTCTGCGCAACTTTTACCAACGTATCGAGCGCCAGTTGTAGATTTTCTCCTTTGATGATCGACAACAATACCTGCTGATAGGCGGAACGAATTTTCTTCGCTTTGTCGATGCCGTCGATGCTGTCGAACCGATCCAATGCGGATGCGCTGGCACTGGCCGAGATATCGATGACCGTCTGCGTACTCTCAATCGGTGCCTCATTGAGATAGTCGCGTATCTCGTTTACCAGAGGCAACATGGGTTCACAGGAATCCGTCGCACCTCGTTGAATCTCGTCGACGTAGCCAGGGAGTTCCAGGATGCCCTGCATCAAACTTTGTACAGCGCCAGTCTGGTTGTCGGGATTATTGTCGAGCAGTTCCTGTGCGAGGCGTTCGAGATGATCTGCGAGGAGCGTGACACCTTGCAATTCAAGCATGATCAATGTGCCGTGAACTTGATGTAAACATGTCAAGCACACACGCATGCGGGTTTCGTCCCGATTGGATTCCGCGTACGCCTCCAGCGCTTGACGAGATTCGTTCAGCGTTTGGAGGAGCTCGCCCTTTACCCAATCAAGAGCGAAATGTTCCTGGCTTGTGCCCATGGTCGACTAAACCTTGGTCTCTACGCTTGTTCAGGAAGTTTGAAGCCCTCGACAGAGGTCTGCATTTCACTGGCAATTCCGGCCAGATTCCCGATTGAAGCAGCCGTTTGCTCCGAACCGTGTACGGTCTGCGCGGTGATCTCCTGAATGACGTTCATCGTATTGGATACATGACCGGCAGAGGCCGCCTGTTGACGGGCCGCGTTACTGATGGCCTGAATCAACTCGGCTAAATTAGTGGAAACGTTTTCGATTTCTTCCAGTGCGACACCTGCGTCCTGTGCCCGTTTTGCACCACCAACCACTTCAGACGTGGTCTGTTCCATGGAGATGACCGCTTCGTTGGTGTCGGTTTGAATCGTCTTGACTAAAGCCGCGATCTGCTTGGTGGCAGCACTCGAGCGTTCAGCCAATCGTTGTACCTCATCAGCAACCACAGCAAAACCGCGACCCGCGTCTCCTGCCATGGAAGCCTGAATTGCCGCGTTGAGAGAAAGGATGTTGGTCTGATCCGCAATATCGTTGATGAGGGAAACGATATCGCCAATTTCCTGGCTGCTTTCGCCCAAGCGTTTGATCCGCTTGGAGGTTTCCTGGATCTGTCCACGAATGGTGTCCATCCCATGGATGGTGTCCTGTACTACTTCAGCACCCTTGTTGGCGATTTCCACCGCTCGCTCGGCAACTGCAGCCGACTCGGCAGCGTTGGACGACACCTGATCGATCGAAATCGCCATTTCATTGATGGCTTGTGAAGCTGCGCCGATTTCCCTGGCCTGATTCTCAGCGGCACTGGCAAGGTTACTTGCGGTACTCTGAGTCTCGCTTGCAGCCTTCGATACTTGCAGGGACAGATTGTTGATGTTCGATACCAGAATACGCATCTGGTCAATGGCGAAATTGATGGAATCGGCTATGGCACCGGTGAAGTTCTCGGTGACCGAAGCATGGATTCTGAGATCTCCCTCGGCCAGATCCGCAATCTCATCCAGTAACTGCAGAATTGCAGCCTGGTTACGTTCGTTCTGTGAAGCCTGCTCGGTGAGCTGCTTGCGCGTCTGGCTGATCATCACGACAGCGATCAACGCGACCAGTACGATGCCAACGACCGCTAGCAGCAAGCTCGTATTGCTGACGATGTTTATTTCTTCGGTGTAGATCACGTAGGCCATACCTGCCATCGTGGCGGCCAACACCAACATCAGCGTTCCAATAAACGGAGACAACTTTCCTGACTTCATAATCCTTTACAACCCGTTAATTACTCTCATCCGCAACATTGAAGAATTTTTCATCCCTCAATATCGATTTCAAGTTCGTTTCATAAAACAAGCGTCCACCGTGGCGAAATGCGCCGCGCACATAGGGCTTCAGCGGCTCGATACCCTCTGCCGTGGTCTCTTCAAAACTTTCTTCGAGAAAATGCTGTATGCCGAGTGATTGCTCCACTAACAGCCCCGCAACCAGATCATCGTCGCTCACCACCAGCACGCGCCATAGAGACTTAGGCAGCGTCTTGGTCATGCCCAGGTAATCGTGCAGGTCAATCACCGGCATGAGTCGGCCGCGCACATTGGTTACGCCCAGTACCCAACTCTTGACGACCGGTAGTGGGGCGAGCTTTGGCAGATTCAGAATCTCATCGATCTCACCCATGCGGGAGACCAGCCGGACCCCGCCTACCTGATATCCGATACCCTGCCATTCCGAACGAGTGCTTTCGCGCGACGGCAGAGGTGCTGCGTGCCGAAATGTCGCGGTTTTTATCTCCGTCAATATGCTGAGTGCTTGACTTGCGGTCATGGTTTGTTCAACCCGCCAATGCCTGGTTGACCGTCGCGATGAGGAGACGATCGTCCACTGGCTTGATGAGATAACCGCAAGCGCCCTGGCGTTTGCCCCAGACACGATCCGCATCCTGGCTCTTGGAGGACACGATGATTACCGGTATGTGGCTGGTGTTTTCGCCCTTGGTGAGCTGGCGGGTCGCCTGAAACCCGTTGATTCCCGGCATGACGACATCCATCAGAATCACGTCCGGCTGTTCCGCCGCCGCAATGCTAATTCCATCGCTCCCACAAGCGGCCGTTAAAACCTGATGGCCATGGCGAGCCAACGCATTGACGAACTGATGCGTTTCAGTGGGAGAATCGTCGACGACTAGAATCCGTGCCATCGTTTCCGCGACCTCTTATTCAGTCCACTAACGAGCGTATGGTCCCAAGCAGTTCCTCTTTACTGAACGGCTTGGTGATATATCTGTCGGATCCAACGATCCGTCCCTTGGCCCGGTCGAACAGGCCATCCTTGCTGGACAACATGACCACCGGGGTAGCCTTGAATTCGCTGTTGTTCTTGATCAGCGCGCATGTCTGGTATCCGTCCAGGCGGGGCATCATGATGTCGACAAAAATGATTGCCGGTCGACAGTCGGCGATTTTCGCCAACGCATCAAACCCATCTGTTGCCGTGATCACATCACAACCTTCTTTCGTCAGCAAGTTCTCGGCGCTGCGGCGTATCGTCTTGCTGTCGTCAATTACCAAGACCTTAACGCCTTGAAGTTCCTGTTGCATCTCTTAGGTCCTCACCGACTTTCGTCGTACTACCGTCCTTTGCGTATGGCACTGCCCATGGCGACTCAAGATTATCGATCACGCTCTTTTTAAGCGGCCAATCTCAGTGATGCGTTGTATCACGATTGTTAAGAACTGATCTATAACCACCCGGTAGGAAGGGGAATCGGGTCTCATTAACATTGCTGCCTAGTCCACATATCGGTACTTTGGTACCTCTTAATCGATCTCGGACGAGGTTTCCCCGATGCCTGATGTGACTGACCGCGATGGGCTGAAAATTGCCTTTGTCATGGATCCGCTTGCCACGCTCTCCATCAAAAAGGACAGCACCCTCGCGATGATTCGCGCGGCGCAACGCCGAGGATGGCAAGTAAGCTACCTTGAGCAACGCGATCTCCTGTTCGCCGAGGGCGAACCACGGGGGTTGCTTCGCAGCCTCGAATTGACCGGCAAATTTGCCGAGTCACTTGCTCCTGAAGATGCACACGACGGGTGTTACCGCCTCGGCGAGCCCAAGATGACCCCACTAGCCAGCCTCGACATCATCATGATGCGCAAGGATCCACCTTTCGATATGGAGTACATATACTCCACCTACCTTCTCGAACGGGCGCAATCGCTTGGGGTTAATGTAATCAACCACCCCGGGAGCCTGCGCGACTGTAACGAGAAGTTCTTCGCTACCGCATTCCCCCAGTGTTGCCCCCCGCTGGTGGTCAGTCGCCGTGAAGACGTTTTGCGGGATTTCCATAAAACTCACAAAAACGTGGTCTTCAAACGCCTGGACGGAATGGGCGGTACCTCGGTATTCCGCATCATGGAAAACGACCCAAACCTCACCGTCGTGCTCGAAACGCTCACCAAAGGAGGATCCGAACAGATCATGGGCCAACTCTATCTTCCCGAGATCAGTGCCGGTGATAAGCGTATCTTGATGATCGATGGCGAACCCGTCCCTTATGCACTGGCGCGAGTGCCGATGGCAGGGGAATCCCGGGGTAACCTTGCCGCAGGAGGAACGGGGATTGGCCAAGAACTCAGCGAGAGAGATCGCTGGATTGCTGCCGAAATCGGCCCGGAGCTCAAGCGCCGCGGGCTGACTTTCGTCGGCATCGACGTAATCGGCGACTATCTAACCGAAATCAACGTCACCTGTCCGACTTGCATTCGCGAGCTCGATACACAGTTTTCGCTGGATATTGGCGGTATGCTCATGGACACAGTTGCCGCTAAACTCTAAACGATCACCAACAGGTTTACCTCGAACACCATGGTAGCCGCCACAATAACCCCCCGCGATCGACTGGGCTTTACGCTTTTTCTGGCAATCTCGCTACACGCCGCAGTCATCTTAGGGGTCACGTTCACTTCGGAGCTCACTCTTGAGGCGAGCCCGACAATTGAGGTCACCCTCGTTCAACACAGCGACATCGAGGCACCCGAGGACGCCGACTTCATCGCTCAAGCCAACCAACTCGGGAGCGGCACAGCCGAAGAAGTACTCGAAACCACCACCGATGAACAGGCTGATTTTCATGACAACAAATACGCCGAAGTGATATCGGAGCCGCTGGCGGCGACCCCTCGCACGCTATTTCAGAAGCGCGAGTTACTCACCACGGTGACAAGCGCCGAAGAAGCGGCAACCATTGAGCTCGAAGCGCCCGTGGAAGAGGTTATTTCGACAATCAGGACCAAAAATTTTTCCTTTGAAGCTCTCGCCAAAGAGATCGCGAGCCTGGAGGCGCGTATCGCCGAAACCCGCCAGACCGAAGCCCGGCGACCCCGGGTAAAACGTTTGACGAGCGTATCGAGCAAATCCGCATACGAAGCAGCGTATCTGAACACCTGGCGCAAGAAGGTCGAACGTATTGGAACCGCCAACTACCCTGGCAAGGACGGTAATCTTCGCATGCTGGTGGTCCTTCGTTTCGACGGATCGCTGAAGGAAGTGCGTATACTTGAATCGTCTGGTTACAAATCCCTGGATGACGCCGCTTTGCGTATCGTGCGTCAGGCGGCGCCATTTCAAGACTTCCCTGTGGAGATGCGCAAGGCGTACGATCAGCTGGAAATCATTCGTACCTGGAAATTTTCCCGCGCGAGGACTCGACTTGGCAGCTGACAACCTGAAAAACCATTTTCTCCTGGCGATGCCCGGTCTTGCCGGTTCCTATTTCGGCGCCACGCTGACCTATATCTGTGAGCACAACGCACAGGGCGCGATGGGATTGATGGTCAATCGTCCAACCGATATCACTCTAGCCGAGCTACTCAGTCAGCTCGGCATCAACGCCGGCAGCACCACGAATGAGGTGCCCGTACTCGAAGGTGGGCCGGTCTCCGGCGCACAGGGTTTCGTTCTATATACGGATGACACGAACGACGACAACAATTTCCCCGCTTCGCTCGACTTGGGAAACGGCTTGATGCTGACCACGGCCCGGGACGTTCTGGAAGCCATCGCGGAAAACCGTGGTCCCAGCGAGTACCTGGTAACGCTCGGTTATGCCGGTTGGGCTGAAGGTCAGCTCGAGCAGGAAATCACAGAAAACAGTTGGTTAACCTGTCCTGCCAACCGCGAAATTCTCTTCAACGTTCCTTATCCCGATCGGGTCAACAAGGCCGCGGCCACGCTTGGGATCGATTTCCGGCTAATGTCCGGCCAAGCGGGACATTCCTGAGTCCTTATTTGATGCGCCCATCCATGCCGGAGGTATATGTCCTCGCATTCGACTTCGGAATGCGGCATATCGGTGTGGCCATTGGTCAATCTGTCACCCACAGCGCAAACCCTCTCACCACCCTATCAGCCAGAGAGGGGAACCCGGACTGGGACCAGCTAGGTAAACTCATCGACACCTGGAAGCCGCAGACTCTACTTGTTGGGCTTCCGCTGAACATGGACGACACCGAAAGCGAAATGGCTGAGAGGGCCCGTGGATTCGCTGGAAAGCTGGAACAACGTTATTCGCTGGCGGTACATATGGTCGATGAGAGATTGACCACCTTCGAAGCAAAACGGATCGACCTCAAGGGTGCACACGAAATCGCGGCGAAGCTGATCGCCGAAACCTACCTCAACAGTTGAATCTTGCTACTTTCAGGGTCAGCGTCGGTAGCTGAGCACAGAGTCCTGGTCGTCTTCGAGCTTGAAACCCTCCACCGACTGCATCGGGTCCGGGTCCGCATCGTTGCCGAGTTTGATCAACAGACGCAAGTCATTCGCCGAATCCGCATGGGCTAACGCTGCATCGTAAGTAATCTCACCTTCGCTGTAGAGGATGTAGAGCGCCTGGTCAAAGGTCTGCATGCCCTGCTCTCTGGACTTGCTCATGAGCTCCTTCAACAGGTGGACGTCGCCCTTACGGATGTGGTCAGACATCAGTGGTGTGTTGACCAATACCTCGATTACCGCCCGCCGACTTTGCCCGTCGACCGTCGGCACGAGTTGTTGGGCGACCATTGCGCGCAGATTCAACGAGAGATCCATCCAGATCTGGTCGTGTCGGTCGCTGGGGAAAAAATGGATGATCCGGTCCAACGCCTGGTTGGCGTTGTTGGCATGCAACGTACACAGGCACAGATGGCCGGTTTCGGCAAAGGTAATGGCGTGCTCCATGGTTTCCCGAGTGCGCACCTCACCAATCATGATCACATCGGGCGCCTGACGCAGGGTGTTTTTCAACGCCACCTCGAAGGATTCGGTATCCACGCCCACTTCCCGCTGGGTGATGATGCAGCCCTTGTGCTGGTGAATGAATTCGATGGGGTCTTCGATGCTGATGATATGCCCGGAAGAATTTTCGTTACGATGTCCGATCATCGCGGCCAGCGACGTCGACTTGCCCGTACCCGTGGCCCCGACAAAAATAATCAGACCCCGTTTGGTCATGGCAAGCTCTTCGACGATGACCGGCAGGCCCAAGTCGGAGATCAACGGAATATTCACCTCGATTCGCCGCAGCACCATACCGACCAGGTTGCGCTGAAAGAAGGCGCTCACTCGGAACCGGCCAAGGCCCCGGGTGTTGATGGCAAAGTTACACTCGTGCTCACTCAGGAAAACAGCCTGCTGATCTTCATTCATGACACCGAGCACAATCTCTCTTGCCTGCTCCGGGGCCAGGCTCGACTTACCCGCAGCAAAGAGTTTGCCATTGATCTTGAGCATCGGCGGTTTACCTGGGGTAATGAAGAGGTCAGATGCCCCTTTCTCCACGACCAGTTTGAGCAGTTTGTCGAATTCCATACCGGTGTCCCCTAAACGCTCTAAAAATTCTCCGGAATCTTGGCTTGCTCGCGCGCAATTTCACGGGTGATTAACCGCTTCTCTACCATGTCCTGCAAACATTGATCAAGGGTTATCATTCCGACACTGGCACTGGTCTGAATCGCCGAATACATTTGCGCCACTTTGCCTTCGCGGATGAGGTTCCGTATCGCCGGGGTCCCGATCATGATTTCATGTGCTGCAACCCGGCCTCCATTGGCCCGCTTGAGCAGTGTCTGAGAGATAACCGCCTGCAACGACTCTGACAACTGGGAACGCACCATCGCCTTTTCTTCAGCAGGGAATACGTCGATCATCCGGTCGATCGTTTTTGCCGCCGATGTGGTGTGTAAAGTCCCAAGCACCAGGTGTCCGGTTTCCGCCGCGGTGAGTGCAAGTCGGATAGTTTCGAGGTCTCTGAGCTCACCGATGAGAATAATGTCCGGGTCTTCTCGTAAAGCCGAGCGCAGCGCTTCGTTGAAGCCGTGGGTATCGCGATGCACCTCGCGCTGGTTCACGAGACATTTTTTGCTTTCGTGGACAAATTCAATAGGATCTTCAATGGTGAGGATGTGGTCATAACGTTTGTCGTTGATGAAATCCACCATCGCCGCGAGCGTGGTGCTCTTTCCCGAACCGGTCGGACCGGTCACCAGGACCAGACCCCGGGGCACCATGGCGATGTCTTTGAAGACCTGGCCCATGTCAAGATCCTCCATAGTGAGCACCTTGGAGGGAATTGTTCGGAACACGGCACCTGCGCCGCGATTCTGGTTGAATGCATTCACCCGGAAACGGGCAACTCCGGGAACCTCGAACGAAAAGTCGGTTTCCAAGAACTCTTCATAGTCCTTGCGCTGCTTATCGTTCATTATCTCGTAGATTAGCGAGTGCACCTCGGAGTGCTCGAGCGGCGGTAAATTGATGCGTCGTACGTCACCATCCACCCGAATCATCGGCGGTAACCCCGCCGAGAGATGCAGGTCGGAAGCGCCTTGCTTCGCGCTGAACGCGAGGAGTTCGGTGATATCCATTGGCTGTCCCTGTCTACCTCTGTTGCCCGCCATGACCCAAAATCAAAACCGAAGGAAGTAAAGCTCACGCCGGACTTACCTATAGTATTATCTAAGTTACTGATTAACCACGCTCTAATCGACTCTACTCTGGAGGCGTGCGAAATCTGAGACACCGTTGGCACTATGACTTTGCGCTTCATCTCCGAAAATATCGTGGCGGTAAAAGACGCTATCAGCGAGGCCGCCCGTGCAGCAGATCGAAACCCTGCGGAGGTTCGCCTGATTGCCGTCTCGAAACGCAAACCCGCCTCAGACATCAGCAAAGCGGCGTCCGCCGGTATTGAGGATTTCGGTGAAAATTTCCTGCAAGAAGCGATCCCGAAGATCGAATCATTAGCCCATCTGGGGTTACGCTGGCATTTCATCGGAGCGATCCAGTCAAACAAAACCCGCGCAATTGCGACATACTTTCAATGGATCCATACGATAGACCGGGTCAAAATCGCCCGTCGATTGAGCGAACAATGTCCCGACGGCAAAGTGCTCAACCTTTGTATTCAGGTAAATGTCGACGGAGACCCCAACAAAGCAGGCGTTGCTCCGGCAGACACAGCGGAATTGCTAAACGTTCTGATGGATCTGCCGAGGGTCAAGGTTCGCGGGCTGATGACGATGCTTGATCGATCCTCAGAACCCGGTAACAGCTACTCGCATCTCGCGGAAATTTTTGATTCGCTGCGTCCCTTGGCGGATCAGTGGGATACACTTTCCATGGGGATGAGCGGGGACTATCGCGACGCAATCAGCGCTGGTGCGACTCATGTAAGGGTAGGCACCGCAATATTCGGACCGAGAAGCTAAGGACACTTATTTGAACGATCAACCCGAGCAAGCAAATCCTGGCACCACCCGGATCGCCTTCATCGGTGCAGGCAACATGGCGCGTAGCCTCATCAACGGATTAGTCGCAAGCGGACATACTGCAACCGATATTTGCGCCAGTGACCCGTCTGTCGAGCAACGTAACCTCATCGAGGCGCTGGGGGTTACCACCTACGCCGATAATGCCCCGGCCATCGAAGGGGCGGACGTCATCGTAGCCGCGGTAAAACCGCAAGTGCTCCGTTCGGTGCTCAACGGCTTGACGATCCAGGGCGATTCTCAACTCCTGATCTCCGTTGCCGCAGGCGTACCCATTGGTAGCCTCCGGAACTGGACGAGCCCGGAGCAACCCATTGTGCGTTGTATGCCCAACACGCCCGCCCTCCTGGGTGTGGGTGTCACCGCGCTGTATGGAAATGCTCACGTTACTCCAAATCAGCACGCAACCGCTCAGCGCATCATGGAAGCCGCCGGTAAGGTAGTGTGGTTAACCGATGAAACTCAGTTGGACGCCGTCACCGCTGTCTCAGGTAGCGGACCGGCTTACTTCTTCTACCTGATGGAAGCCATGGTTGCCTCGGCCGTTGAACTGGGTCTCGACAAGAAAACTGCAATGTTTTTGACCCTGGAGACTGCATACGGTGCAGCCTGTATGGCTCGCAACGGCGATCCATCGCCTGCAACGCTGCGCGAAAACGTGACCTCTCCCGGCGGGACGACGGAACGTGCACTATCTATACTTAACGAACACGATGTGCATGGCGCCATCAAACAAGCTCTGGCTGGGGCAACCCGCAGGGCGGAAGAATTAGCTGAGGAATTCGGAAACCCATGAACGAAGTTTTATATTATCTGATTACGGCTATTCTGCAGCTCGTCACGATATTGTTCGTTGCCCGCTTTCTACTGCAGGCCTGCCGGGTGGACTTCTACAATCCCATTTCCCAGGGAATCGTGCGCTTCACCGACCCGCTTCTGCGTCCCATCAGGCTGGTACTACCGGGTTACAAGAATCTGGATTTTGCCGCTTTTGTTGCCGTGTGGATCACTCAGATCGTGCTAGTGGTATCCATCGCCACCATTACGGAAAGAGCCATGGAGTTCATTCCGGTTATTTTGCTCAGCTTGATGCAAGTGATGTTGTTGTTCGTCTCCGGCATCCGCTGGATCATCCTCATCGTCATCATCGCCAGTTTCATCGCCCCCGGCAGCCAGCATCCAATTCTTTCTCTGCTACGGCAGATCACCGAACCGGTACTCGCCCCGGCAAGACGACTGTTGCCACCCATGGGTGGGCTCGACTTCTCTCCTATCCTGGTCTTCCTGCTCCTCGGCGTTATCGAGATCATCGTGCCGAAGTTGTTCGCAACCGTGCTGTAACATTGAAATCGGTGGCCGAAGACAGTGTGCGCTTCACCTGTAAGGTCATTACCCGCTCGAAAAAAACGGGTTGGGGGGAACCGAGGGCCGGCCATGCCGTCGTGCGGTTGAGTGCCGCCCCGATCGGTGGGAAGGCCAACACCGCACTCAAGAAATTCCTGGCTAAATCATTCGCCACCTCACCCAGCTCCGTTCATATCGAGCACGGAGCAAAAAGCCGCATCAAGCTGATCCGGGTGGATCGTCCGGGCCGGGTTCCCTCGCACATCCACCGCTGAGGGGCGCACAAGGTGCTGCGCGGAGAAAAAGAGCAGGGAAACGGGCCGATTTCGTGCTTTGCTCGCAGGAACCTTTTCGACCACCTAGACGCCTAACCTCTTTTTTGACCCTTCTGCTTGCCTGGCCAGTGTTTTAGACTCCGCCGTCCACTCGATTCCTTATCCACGGTTGTTACGGATGTCCGATCAGGCTCGAGCCGATTCCGTCGGTTTAGTAATCCCCGAAGTGTATCGGCACGAAGCGCCGTTCGTGCTGCAATGCGGGGAAACACTCGACGGCTTCGAACTGGTTTACGAGACGTATGGGAAACTCAACAAGCAGGCGAACAATGCGATCCTCGTATGTCATGCGTTGTCTGGCAACCACCATGCCGCGGGTTTTCACGAACCAACCGAGAGCCGACCCGGTTGGTGGGATAGTTGCATCGGTGCAGGCAAACCCATCGATACGCAGCAATTTTTTGTCGTCAGCCTGAACAACCTCGGTGGCTGTCACGGCAGTACCGGACCCTGCTCGATCAATCCACAGACCGGTTCGGCGTTCGGCCCCGATTTCCCGTTGGTTACCGTCAGCGATTGGGTCAGAAGTCAGACGTGCCTTGCAGATCATCTCGGCATCGCGCAATTCGCGGCCGTCATCGGGGGAAGCCTCGGCGGCATGCAGGCCATGCAATGGGCCATCGATTTTCCCGATCGGCTTCGCGCGGCGGTGCTGATTGCGTGCGCCGCAAAACTTTCCGCACAGAATATCGCTTTCAACGAAATTGCCCGCCAAGCGATCCTCACCGACCCCGAGTTTCATGAGGGCAGGTATCGTGAGCAGGGGAAAAATCCCGACATCGGACTGATGTTGGCGCGCATGCTCGGGCACGTAACGTACCTCTCGGATGATGGCATGCGTCAGAAATTCGGACGTGAACTCAAGTCCGGTGACTTGAGCCTCGGGCACGACGTAGAATTTCAGGTGGAAAGTTATCTGCACCACCAGGGTCGATCGTTCTCCAAACAATTCGACGCAAACACCTATTTGCTCATGACCCGTACTCTCGACTACTTCGACCCGGCACGAGCATTCGAGGGCGACCTGGTGGCTGCGTTGTCCAATGCGTTATGTAAGTTCCTCGTAATTTCCTTTACGACGGATTGGCGGTTTCCCGTAGCACGATCCAAGGAGATTGTGGATGCGTTGATAAAGGCGCAAAAGAACGTAGCGAGTGCAGTTATTGAATCGGATCGTGGGCACGACTCTTTCCTTCTGCAAATTCCTCGCTATTTCGAAGTACTGAGCGCTTTCATGAAACGATTGCAACAGGAGGTCGGCGATGCGCACTGACCTCGCTATCATTGCGGAACTAATCAATCCAGGCGCGCGCGTGCTGGACCTTGGCTGCGGCGAAGGTGAATTGTTGGCACATCTGCAGGATACCAAACAAGTTAACGGCTACGGGTTGGAAATAGACGCTGACAACATTGCAACTTGTATTAACAAAGGTGTCAACGTGATTGAACAGAACCTCGACCAGGGCCTGGACAACTTCGCAAGCAAAAGCTTCGATATGGTGGTAATGACGGAAACGTTACAGTCGGTCAGAGCACCCGACTTGATGTTGGACGACATGTTGAGGATAGGCGAAGAGTGTATCGTCACTTTCCCGAACTTTGGTTATTGGCGTTGCCGCCTGCACATCGTTCTGCGAGGAAGAATGCCGATTGCCCGACATCTGCCATATTCGTGGTACAACACGCCCAACATTCACCTATGCACGTTCCGTGACTTCGAGCAGCTTTGTAGAGACAAAGGTATTCGTATCATCGAGCGGTTTGTTGCAAATGCTGATCATGTCAATCGACCGCTGATGAGTTTGTTCCCGAATTTTTTTGGCGCGATAGCATTCTACCGACTCGGGTCCGGTAGCGTATGAAACAATTCTCGCCCTGGTTGCTGATCGTGCTCTGGTTGACCAGCCCAATCACCCGCGCCGAACAGATGCAGGCTTTCGGTGACTGGGAAGTACACTACGCGTTGTTTCCAACCGAATTTCTGAATCCTCAGATCGCGAGTCAATATCAGGTAACACGCGGCCGCGATCGAGCCTTGCTCAACATTTCAGTTCTAGATGTGAACGACAATCCCGTACGTGCCGAAGTCGCTGGCACGATGACAAATCTACTCAGCCAACAGCAACCTCAGGCATTTCGAGAAATCCGCGAAGGAGTTGCGGTTTATTACCTCGCGCCGGTACGGCATACGCATCGTGAGTTGCTCCGTTTCAGAATAACGATTTGGCCTCCCGGCGACGGCGAGAAAGTACTGACCTTCCAGCAAACCATGTATTGGGACAACCCATGAAGGTAGTTCTCGCCACCAATAACGAGGGCAAACTGAAGGAATTCCGCTCGCTACTTGCACCTCTCGGGCTGAACCTGGTCGGGCAAACCGAACTCGGAATAGCAAGCGTCCCCGAGACCGGGACGACTTTCGTCGAGAACGCTCTTGAAAAAGCCCGTCACGCGAGCGCGATGAGCGAATGCCCCGCACTCAGCGATGACTCCGGGCTGGTTGTCGACTGCTTACAAGGTCAGCCGGGGATTCATTCGGCCCGGTTTGCCGGAAGCGACGCAACCGATGAGGAAAACAACAACAAATTGCTGGCTCTGCTCGGTAACGGTCAAACCCGCTCCGCACACTTCTACTGTGCCCTCGTATTCCTACGCCACGCGCAAGATCCTGCTCCGATAATCGCTACAGGCCAGTGGCATGGCTCCATCGTCATCGAGCCAAAGGGTAACAACGGTTTTGGTTACGACCCGCTCTTTCTCGTTTCCGGACTGGGAATCACCTCTGCCGAGCTTGATCCAGAAGCCAAAAACCGGATCAGTCACCGAGGACAAGCTGTTCAAGAATTATGCACGAAGCTAACTCCATTGATCTAACGATTCCGCTGAGCCTTTACATTCACTTCCCTTGGTGTGTGCGTAAATGCCCTTACTGTGACTTCAACTCTCACCCGCTGAGAGGAACCCTGGACGAAGCGGGTTACCTCCGTGCTTTGCGCCAAGACTTGAGCGCTCAGCTCGAAGATGTGCCCACAAGATCGATTCAAAGCATTTTTTTCGGCGGTGGAACACCCAGCCTGTTTTCGCCTGATGCGTTCGCGAAACTGTTAGACGGTCTGTCAGAACTCATGACCCCAGACGCGGAAGTGACCATGGAAGCAAATCCTGGCACCGCCGAATACCATGATTTCCATGAGTATCGTGCTGCCGGAATCAACCGTTTGTCTTTGGGAGCACAGAGCTTCGCAGACGTTCAACTCGAGCGTCTCGGCAGGATTCACTCCGCTTGCGAAACACACGCGAGTTTTGCCAAGGCGCGGGAAGGCGGTTTCGACAACATCAATCTGGATCTGATGTATGCGCTTCCACAACAAACCGTAGACGAAGCCATGTTCGACCTCGAAACGGCTATCGTGCTGGCTCCCGAACACATCAGCTGGTACCAGTTGACCATTGAACCCAAGACCGAGTTCGCCAGACGCCCGCCCATTCTCGCATCGGAGGCCGCGGTAGAGGACATGGAGAAACGCGGTCACGCATTGCTGGCCGAAGCGGGTTATCGACGTTATGAGGTTTCCGCCTACGCAAAAGATACGCATCAGTGCCTGCACAACAGCAACTACTGGAAGTTTGGCGACTATCTTGGCGCCGGGGCCGGTGCCCACGGCAAGAGAAGCAACGCCACAGGCATTATTCGCACCAGCAAACCGCGCCAACCGCGACTTTATCTGGCAGACCCCGAAACGAGGAAAGAACTTCCATTGCGGTCAGGTGATCTCCCCGGCGAGTTCATGATGAATGTACTGAGGTTGTTCGACGGGGTGGAATTCGAACTATTCACCCAACGCACCGGTCTTCCGATCGAGGTCATCGATGAACGGTGGCAGTCGTTGGTTGATCTGGGCCTCGCAAGCGAGGAGCGACTCACCGCCACGCCCTTAGGCTACCGTCACCTCGATTCGCTGATCCAGCGTTTCCTGTAAGGGCGATTGCCCCGTCCCGGACACTAGCCTGGATTATTCATGAAGAAGCGTAACGAGGTTGAGGTCGCCAGTTTGCAAAGCAAATTGCCAGAGTAGTAAGACGCCGAGCCTCGCAGGCTGGGTGCAACTCGCTTGCGAGTTGCTTTGCAGTTTGCCCTGCAAACTGCCGCGCACCCGTAGGGAGCACGCCCGCCTGCGAGGCCCGGTGTATTGCTGCTATCGGCGACCGCAGTAGCTTGTTAAATAATCCAGGCTAGATACGTTTGAACGCAAGATTCCAGACCTCGTGCCCCAGCGCTTGACCACGCGCTTCGAAATTGGTCACTGGACGATCGGGATTACCCCCGGCAAAGCGGCCGGCACCCGCCAGATTTTCAAAGCAGGGCTCGCGGTCCAGAACATCGAGCATCCATTCGGCATACGGGTGCCAGTCACTGGCGAGTAACAGCTGGCCACCGGACTTCATGCGATTCGCAAGCAGAGTTGCAAACCCTGGTTGGATCAGCCGCCGCTTATGGTGGCGCTTCTTGGGCCACGGATCGGGGAAATAGATTCGGACTTCGTCAAGGCTTGCTGGAGAGAACAATTCCCCCAACGCGGTTCGTGCTTCGGCGTTGATAATTCGTACGTGTTCGAGGTTCTCGTTCTGTAACCTCATTAGCACCGAACCAATGCCCGGCTGATACACGTCGATTCCCAACAGGTTCCAATCGGGATGCTGCTGCGCCCAAGCAACGAGGGCATGACCCATGCCGAAGCCTATCTCCAGCCCTAAACGTGCACTGCGTGCGAATGTCGAAGACCAGCCCGGTGACTGGGTAGCGCCTGGCGAAACGGATATCAGGAACCGCTCACCGTATTCGGCGAGCGCACGAGTCTGACCCTTGGAAATTCGGCCGCGGCGGCGCAGGTAGGTGCGTGTGGTCAACGTCGTAATGCAGCGCCAACGAGGGCCAACCAGCCGAAAATGAAGGCAGCGCCGCCAATGGGTGTCAGCAGACCAAACAGTGACGGGCCGTTTAACGCAAGAATGTAGAGGCTGCCGGAAAACAACAGGATCCCGCTGAGGAAACTCCAACCGGCAAGAGTTATCGCGGTTGGCGTGCGCGCGTTTACTTCGATTTGACGTCCCCAGATTCCGACGACAAGCAATGCCATAGCGTGGCTCAGTTGGTAACTGACCGCGGTCTCCCACGCGTGAAGTAAGGTTGAAGTCAGCTGGCTGCCCAGGGCATGTGCGCCGAATGCACCAAAAAGAACGCCGGTGGCGCCAAACAACGCCCCGGCGGTCAAAAATATCCTGGGATGTGGCACTTAAGTTAAATTACGCTGAGATAGCCGCCTTGAGCTTTTTCATCGCGTTTTTCTCAATCTGGCGAATTCGTTCGGCCGAAACGTCAAATTCTTCTGCCAGCGTGTGAAGCGTGCTTTTATCATCAACCAACCAGCGGCGCTGGATGATTTCCTTGCTGCGCTCATCCAATTGTCCAAGTGCCACGGCCAATTTTCCGCTGACATCCTCGCGCCAGTCTTCTTCGGCCACCAAATCGGCCGGATTAGTTCCTTCGCGCTCGAGAAAGTGCGCCGGTGCCACTGGCTGCTCATCGTCGGTCGCATAGCCATCGAAGGCCATATCGCTCGCAGCCAGACGACCCTCCATCCGAGTCACCTCCTGCTCGGAAACCCCCAGTTGATCGGCCATGGCCTTCGTTTCCTCGTTGGTCAGCCAGGCTAAACGTTTCTTGGAGCTACGCAGGTTGAAGAAGAGTTTCCGTTGAGCTTTGGTCGTTGCGACCTTGACGATGCGCCAATTACGCAGAATAAACTCGTGCATTTCCGCCTTGATCCAGTGTACGGCGAAAGAAACCAGTCGTACCCCCACTTCCGGGTTAAAACGCTTAACGGCCTTCATGAGACCGACATTACCTTCCTGGATCAGATCTCCCTGGGGAAGCCCATAACCCTTGTATGATCGCGCCAGATGCGCAACAAACCGCAAGTGGCACAACACCAACTCACGTGCCGCATCGAGATCATTGTCGTAGTAGAACCGTTCGGCGAGCACCTTCTCTTCTTCGGCGCTCAACACCGGAAAGTTGCTCAGGGTCTGCAGATAGGCATCGAGGTCCCGGCCGGGTGACAGACTGCTCAGCGGCAATAGACTTGTGGTCATTTGATACCTCAGGTAACACTAACAGTTTAAGTTTAGCACTCTATGCCAGAGACTGCTAACCTCTCAAAAACATTCTAACCCATTGAAATCACAGGATTTCTAGATCAGTCAAGCGCTGTCTTGCCGCTAGAAGCGCACCGGCAATGCCTAAAATTCCGCCAACAGCCAACAATACCAGCAGAAATTTGGGGTCGAAACCGCTCATTTTCAACTCCTGACCATAACTTCCCAGCAGATGCGTGAGCGGCGTCTCAACGATAACCAGGCACAAACTGATCAGCATGGCGGCGATCAAACCCCCGCCGAGACCGTAAAAAGCTCCGAAGTATAGGTACGGACGGCGGATCTGGCGATCCGTGGCGCCGACTAATTTCAAAACTCGAAGCTCCTCCAATCGCGCTTCTATCGCCAACCGCACCGAGGTTGCCGTAACCAGCACCGCCCCGAGTCCGAACAATGCGCCCAACATCATTCCCAACCGACTAACGACCCGGGTGATGTCCGTCACCCGCTGCAGCCAGGTCTTTTCCACGACGACTTCGCTTACCCCGGCGCTGCGACCTGCAAACTCGGCGACCAACTCGAGATCGACCAGTGACGCATCCTCAGCCAGCGTCGCTCGCAACGAGGCAGGAAGAGGATTTTCTGCGAGTAAATCCAGGGCATTCGCGAGGCCCGTATAGGTCTGGAACTCTCGCAGCGCTTCGTCCTGGGTGGTGACTTTCACGCCGCTGATTTCACTGCGGGCAAGTAGCGCCGCGGCCGCGGCCGCTATCTCGGCATCAGCCAAACCCAGATCGAAGTACACGGACAGACCAGGTCTGCCCTCCCACGCCGTCGTCATGCCAGTTAGGTTGATCTGCACCAAGAACAATCCTGCAGGCAAGGCGAGTGCGATCCCCACCAACAACCATACCAGCATGCTCGTCCCGAGCCGGGCGCTCACGAAGTGCAGGGTTTCCCGGGCAACCCTCCTATGATCGCGCCACCAGGTCAACGGTCCGGTATGCGACCGTGGCCAGGGGTCTTTGCGGGGTCTATTTTTCCGTGTCATACGAACCTGGCCCATTATTCTGATCTCTGACGATGCTGCCGTTGCCGAGCTCGACGATTCGCCACCCCATGGATTCGATCAGACCGTGATCATGACTGGCGATGATCACGGTCGTACCCACCTGGTTGAACTGTTCGAACAGATGCATGATGTCCCGAGACAGCTCAGGATCGAGATTGCCCGTTGGCTCGTCCGCAAGAAGGATTTTCGGTCTTGGTACGACCGCGCGTGCGATTCCAACTCGTTGTTGTTCACCCGTCGAAAGTTGGCCGGGAAAAAGATGCTCCCTGGGCAGCAAACCCACGCGGGACAATGCCGCCCTGACACGTCGGGCGATGTCTTTTTCCAGCATGCCAGACACCCGCAAGGGCAACGCGACATTGTCGAACACCGTACGGTGGGCAAGCAGGTGGTGGTCCTGATACACAGCGCCGAGGTTCTGGCGGTAGTAGGCCAAGCGCCTCGAGCTGATCTGGGTCAGGTTGACTCCGTTAACCAGGATCTGACCTCTGGAAGGTTGATCCAGACACATCAACAACTTCAAGAACGTGCTCTTACCCGCGCCTGAATGCCCGGTCAGGAAGGTCATTGAACCTTCTTCAAACGCAACCGTTACGTCCTTCAACGCCTCGTGGCCATTATCAAAACGTTTGGTGACCTGATGGAACTCGATGTGTCCCACTTAGTCGATCGCCAGCAATGCGTCTACGAAACTATCCGCATTGAACGGGCTCAAGTCTTCGAGCTGTTCACCGACACCAATGAAATAGACCGGCTGACAAAACCGCCGCGCGATCGCAAAAATCACCCCGGCTTTGGCCGTGCCGTCAAGTTTGGTGATAATCAATCCCGTCACACCGACGGCTTCATCAAATTGCTCGACCTGACTCAGCGCATTCTGACCCACACCCGCATCGAGGACTAACAACACTTCATGGGGCGCGGCTGGATCCAGACGATTGACTACCCGTTTGATTTTTTTCAGCTCATCCATGAGGTTGGTATTTGTCTGCAAGCGTCCCGCGGTATCGGCGAGCACCACGTCGAAGTTGCGCGCCTTGGCAGATTCTACAGCGTCATAGACCACGCTCGCACTGTCGGCTCCCTGCGGTTGGGAGATCACGGACACCTCATTGCGTTCACCCCAGCGTTGCAACTGCTCGACCGCGGCGGCACGAAAAGTATCTCCCGCGGCCAACAACACGCGCGCGCCGGTATCCTGTAAATATTTGGCGAGCTTACCGATTGTCGTTGTCTTGCCGACCCCGTTAACACCCACAAAAAACACCACGGCCGGCTTTTTTCCAGCCACCGAAAACGTCTTTTCCAAAGGGCGCAACATCTCTTTCAATAAGGTTGCCAACGCCGCGTGCAGAGCCATCGTATCGTTTAGCTCCTTGCGTTTTACCCGCGAGGTTAACGCTTGCATGATCTCTCGAGTAGCGTCCATCCCTACATCCGTCTGCAGGAGCGAGGCTTCGAGATCCTCCAGGACCCCGTCGTCGATCTCTTTTTCGCCGAGCAACAGGGTGCCGACGCCCGCTGCAAGCTGACTGCGCGTTCTACCCAGCCCTGCTCTCAGCCGACCCCAGAACCCCGGTCTTTCGCCGTCATCTTCAAGCAAATCTTTATCGACGTCACTCACTCTGATCATCTCACCTCGATCACAAGTCTGCTACCTTCTGCTTTGATGTACATCACTCCTGCTGCTACGGGACGGTAATGGCTAAAAACGAAGTGCGCATTATCGGTGGTAAGTGGAAGGGGCGAAAGATCGGATTCCCTGCTTCCAAAACTCTGCGCCCAACGCTGGGTCGAGTCCGCGAGACATTGTTCAACTGGCTGGCAGCAGATATCCAGGATGCTCGCTGCCTCGATCTATTTGCTGGCAGCGGAGCACTGGGTTTCGAAGCCTTGTCACGAGGCGCTCGCCAAGTCATCTTCATCGATAACAACCATCACGCCGCGCGCGCCCTGCGCAACAACGTGACTCTGTTACTGGGCGACGAAGACCCTGTCTGCGCGCAGGTTCACCATCAGTCTGCATGCCAGTTTCTCGACCAATGCGAATCCATGGCAGCGGAGCGCTGGGACGTAATTTTTCTCGACCCACCTTTCGATTCCGGATCTCTAAGCCGGGCTCTGGCAACAATCGCCCAACGAAACCTCTTGGGTGAGCGAGGCCAGGTTTATGTGGAATTACCCACCCGTGGCTCCCTCGAACACCCCGGATGGCGGTTTGCCAAAAAGTCCCGAGCAGGTGACAGCCAGTTTGGTCTCCTTGCCAGGGAAATGTGACGCCGCTACCATCGCGCCGTTTCTTCATTATTCTCGGGAGGCGAGGTAAGTTAATGAGCGTGGTAGTGTACCCCGGTTCGTTCAATCCGATCACGAACGGGCATACGGATCTGGTGAAACGTGCACTGAATCTGTTTGACCACGTCGTGCTCGCCATCGGCACGTCTGCGCAAAAAGATCCCAGCGTCGAGCTGCGGGATCGAACTACGTTATGTCAAATAGCTTTGGAAGAGTTTGGCGACCGCGTGTCGGTTGAGGGATTCAATACTCTCCTGGTCGATTATGTACGCAGCAAGGGAGCACGCTTCATTTTGCGCGGCTTGCGCACCATGACCGATTTCGAATACGAATTTCAGATGGCGGAGATGAACCAGTCCCTCGATCCGGGGATCGAATACGTATTTTTGCCTACCTCCAAGGAGTGCTCGTTTATATCATCAACTCTGGTACGCGAGATCGCCTCATATGGTGGCGACATTTCTCAATTCGTACATCCGGCCGTGGCGAAGGAATACAGTCGAACGGACTAGCCCGGATGTTGCACGAGGACGCAGAATTTTGGGTGAGAGATCGTGGTCGTGATGACGGCTCGTGACCGAAAGCGCAGTCGCAGCTACGGAATTGAGGCTTCGCATAGACGAACGCGCTGAACATCTGGCGTCTTGGCGGCCGCGAGATCCAGCCAAAAATTGCACAGGCGCATCAACGACACTTCGAACCTATTTCGAAATATAGAAAATTTCTAATAATTTCAAAATGTTAACCATCCTATGCGCCGTACTCGTGCAACGCCCTTACCTAGTCTGGATTATTCATGAAGAAGCGTAGCGAGGTTGGGTCGCGCAGTTCTGCGAAGCAAACTGCCAGAGTAGTAAAACACCG
>SMVB01166256.1_pt1 | contig 22935 bp, 18 predicted proteins | sample 2456461 | NCBI WGS metagenome assembly SMVB01 (sample SAMN11095934, study PRJNA526329) | marine sediment metagenome | biome: Marine sediment; feature: Surficial sediment; material: Deep marine sediment; isolation source: Hadal surficial sediment | place: Pacific Ocean | collected 2014-05 | depth...
GACGCGATACTGCTCAATCGACTTGTCCTTGCAACATCCAGTTACGCCGGTGCCGATCGTAGTAAATCCACAACACGTCCCCCCGCTGGGTCTCGACGAAGTAATACTCGCGATGCACCTCGCGTACCCACCAACCACCCGACACCACGTACGGTCCTCGCAACCGCACCGCCGGCCCTTGCTCAAGGCCACGAATGAGCCAGCCGTCAGGCTCGCTGCGCTCGCGCGCCGGGAGCTTCACCGCCTTGTCGAAGACGCGACGCACGAGCGGCCGCACGAAACGTCCGATGATCTCGGCGCGACGCCGGCTCGTGTTTTTTGGCGGCTCGGTTGTCTCCGCTGTTTCAACCTTTCTCGGACCGACTCCCCGCGCCGAGTCACCGCCCAACAGTGTGAGCTCCAGGTCCCGCGGCAGCTTGGTCTTGGCTAGCGGCTCCCAGGTAAAGCTGGCCTCGGGAAGGTGGGCCTCGCGCGGCTTCGCCCACACCACCGCCTGGCGTCCGAACTCGGCGCGCACGCGCGCCAAGGCGCGATCGGCGGCGGCTGCGTCGCGCTTGGGCTGGTTCCAGAACAACGATAGCTGCCCATCGGTGATTCGCTTGCCGTGCGCCGTCACCGTCATCTCGACGATGCCCCCTGTGAGGTTGGTACTACCCAGCCGTAAGCGCGTCAGGTCGAGAACGATGGCGGCATCGAGCGTCGCGTCAGCCGGCCGGACACTCTTCACGATCCGGGTGCCGTCGTCGAGCGTCATCTCGAGGACCATCTCGGTGAGCCCTTGGTGCCACGAGGCGAGCTGCTCGAGCAGTGCCGGGATCAATCTCTTCATATAGAAGAGAAGCCGGTTGGCGTCGGCTTCGGGATACTCGAACTCCGCCACCGTTTGCACCGGGATCGGCGGCGGAGCCGGCACCAGCGGCTTGCGGCTCTGGCCGGATGCCTCCTTATAGAGGTCGACAGCCTCGGGACCGAAACGCTTGCCGAGGCCATCGGGAGGCAAGTCGAGGAACTTCCCCACCGTATGAATGCCCAGCTTGTGGAGCGCATCGCGCAAACCTGGATCGATATGCAAACGGTCGAGCCGCACAGCCAACGCCGAACGACGCTCGGCGTCGGCGGTATCGAACACCGTGATGTCGCGCGCCACCCGTGCCGTCGCGTACGTGGCGAATCGGGTGAAGCCCACCGCAATGCGTGCCGTGAACCCATCGCGCTCGAGCTCGGCCCGCAACCGCCGCGCCCATTCGGTAAGTGAGAGCTCGATGCGCCCGAGCCCCGCCGCGTTGACCCAGAACACGCCGGGCTCGTCGGCGCTGGGCTCGACCTCGGGGGTGAATCGCCATAGCAGCTCGAGCAACCGCCGTACGCCCTGGTCGATTTCCTCCTCATGCACTTTGCCGGCGCACAACCGCCGGCACAGCGACAACCCGGCGGCATACCGCGTTCCGGGCAGCACCCGCGACCGGTAGGCCCTTTCATTGACCCACAGGACTCTGCCCTGCGGCTTGTCCTCGTCGACGACGGCCACCGGTCGATCGATCCATTCGGGATGGCAGCGCACCAGGAGCTGCAACGGCAGGGCAGGCACATGAATACACGCCAAGCGACCGATGTGCATGGCGGTGTCGGTGGCCGCCTCGTCGCGTGTGGCGGCTGCATGCGCGGTGCCGAATCTATTATCGACCGCGAAGACGGTGCTAGCCCTCATATCTCAACGCCCCCCTGCTACGGGCGCGGAGAAGCGCGCATCTAGCCTGGTCGGGCTTCTCGACGTATTGGCGGACAGAAGAAATTCGGCGCGCCGCGATTCAGGAAGGTAGCTCTGGGGGAGAGCGCAGCGCTCACTCGACGACCGTGGTCGTCGAAGCGAGGCCGCATCGCGGCACGCCGATATCTTTAGCCCCCGTTCGGGCTGCGGGTCACGGGGCATTTTCGTGTCCTTCTAGGAAATAAAATTTTCTTGTGATGCTATGGCGAAAAAGACGGGTGCAGCCGGGCGAGGGGTTGTCAGTACATTCCCTCGGGGCCGCGGCAGATTTCAGTGTGCATCCAACCCGGCCCCCGGTGCTTGTCTTTCAGGATCCGCAGCTCGCAGGCGAAGCGGTCGTCGCCCACCCTGCGGATGCGCGCCTCGCCACGCAACGACACCAGCGAGCCCAACGACGAGGCGCTGGCGCGCTTTTCCGTCAAGCAAAGAATCGCAGTGTCGTGCTTACGGGCAAGGCTGCGCAGCCTTGCTTGCAGCGCTGCCGGCACCCGGGGGTTGGCGCCCAGATCAAGCACCAGGAGACCAAAGGCACCCGAGCGCGCCAATCTGTCTGCGGCGCGTGCGACAGATGGCGCGTCGGGTACCCGAACCACAGCGAGTGCTTCTAAATCGACACCGGCTGCGGCGACGTCGAGCGGGAAAAAGCTGCTGTTGCTGCTGGTGATCCACGCCACCGTTTCCGCCTGACGCTGGGCATCGAGAACCATCGATGTCGCCAGCGTCAGGCAGGCACTGCCTCCCAACCCGGAAAGCTCGGTGAGCCTACCGGCGATTTCCTGCAGGTCCCAGCGCGGCGTCAGCGGTACGGAGCCGGGTGAAACCGGCCGCGGCGCGAGCGCCGTAGCGCCGAGGGTCACTCCCTGGGGGAGCGAACCCGAGGCCAACAAATTCGCCCCTGTAACGACCACATTGTCATCGCGTACCGGCAAGCTCATCGCACCGCTCATCAAACGCTCCCTTCCAAAAAACGCCGCACTTCGACGACCTTGCCGAGAATCTGCACCTCGTCAGGGTCGGGAATGATGGGCTCGTAATCGGGGTTCTCGGGGCGCAGCTCGATACGACCGCGGCTGCCCGTATCGCCGTCGCTCACACCGGAAGCGGAGGCTTCGGAACCATTCCTTATATAGAGCGTCTTGACCGTGGCCTCATCGCCGACCAGCGCCACCACGATCGACCCCGAGCTGGCGGTCGGCTGGCGGCGCACGATCACCAGGTCGCCATCCATGATGCCGACGCCGCGCATGCTGTCGCCATGTACACGCAGGGCAAACAGTTCGTCGCCGCTGCCGGATCGCGACGGCAGATAGCTCTCCACGTCCTCGACCGCCAGGTCGAAGGGGCCGGCCGGCACCCGGCCGAGCACGGGCACGAGACGAGGCACCCCGCCCTGCCCCATGGTCTCGGGCAGCGCGTAGCCGCGCGCCTTGCCCGGCGTCTGGGAGAGTCGCCCCTCCTCGACCAGCGCCCTCAAATGAGAGCGAGCGGACTCCACCGCACGAAAGCCGAGCGCATCACGAACCTCGCGCACGGTCGGCGGCCGACCGTCGAGCAAGCGGTCGCGCATGAAGCGAAAGACGCGCTCGCGGGTCTGCCCTGGAGGTGTGTATGCCATTGCTATGTGCCCGTTCCGTCAGCCGGCTGGTTTCTTCTAGATGCCGGTTTTCGTCCTCGAATCAACAGAAAGCAGTAAAACAGACATTTGTCTGGTTTGCAAGAGGAACCTTCCGGTACTTGGCCATCCAAGTAATGAGGTAGCCCCGAGCTGTTCGCTGGCGCGTCAACCTCTGGTTGTTCCGCAATTGGAAAGCGATGGCGCGCAACGTAGCTCAGATGGCTGCTGGCCCGGTTCACGATGTATCTGTAAACTGGTGTGTAGAAGGCTACACATAACGAGACAAAATCATGGCAACCAACCTCGCTCTCGATCCAGCGCTGATCGAACGCGCCCGGAAGCTCAGCGGCGAAAAGACCAAGAAGGCAGCCGTTACCAAAGCGCTGGAGGAGTTCATCGCCCGGCGCGAGCAGAAAGAGCTCCTCGAGCTCTTCGGCAGCCTCGATTGGGACCCGGATTACGACTACAAGGCGGAGCGCTTCGGCGCGCTGCCCTTCCTCGTTCCCGATCGCCGCGATCACGTGGAAGCCGCGGACCTGCACAATCAATGCCGTAAGCAAGGGCTCCAGGTCGCGACCATCGATGCCCTGCTCGCGCAGCTATGCATCCGGCACGACCTGGTGATGCTGACAACCGACAAAGACTTCGCCGCTATCGCCGAGACCCACCCCCTCCGCCTGCGGATCTAGCCCGCATATCTCAATGTGGGACTGGGGCTGGCCATTTCAAGATGGCCTGGCGGATGAGCTCGTCCGTCACCGCGGTAGGGACGATCATCGGCCAGGCGAAGCGCTCGCCCTTGGGCATGCGGCGCACGATCTCCTCGCCGCGCTTGCCCCCAAGCCGCCGGGCGATGCTGCTGGTTGACGCGGTACTCTATTTCCCCATCGAAACACCGCTGATCAACATCTCGCCCACCTCATGAAACATACTCTGCGTCCCAACATCCTCGGCTTCGGGGCCAAGAAGAAGCTCAACCTGAAGCGCTGCTTGGTACCGGAGGGCCCGTTCATGATGGGCACGCGGGGCGACACCTTCGACGAGTCGCCGGCGCACCGGGTGTACGTATCAGCATTCGAGATGGGGCAGACTCCGGTGCTGAACAGCGACTACGGCATGTTCTTGAAAGAGAACAAGGACGTCGACCCGCCGCAGTCGTGGGACGAGCCCGACTTCAACGATCCGGAGCAACCCGTCGTCGGCGTCAACTGGCACGAGGCCAAGGAGTTCTGCGCCTGGCTCGGAAAGAAGGTCGGCATGAACATGCGCCTACCCACCGAGGCGGAGTTCGAAAAGGCAGCGCGCGCCGGGCTGCAGGGGATGGAATATCCATGGGGCAACGACCCGGCGAAATCGGGCTACAAGTTGGACAAAGGCCCGCTGAAAGGTCCGTACAAGCCGGGCACCAACGCGCCCAACGCGTACGGTCTCCTCGACATGGTCAGCAACGTCTACCAGTGGTGCCTCGATCGCTATGACCCCATCTACTACGGCGAATCAGAAGAACGAAATCCGATGGGGTCGGGGCGCACCGGCCAGCGGGCCGCCCGCGGCGGCAGCTGGAACCGCGACACCCTGATCAACCGCTGCGCGGCGCGGGCCAGCCTGGCGCCCTATTTCCGTTGCAACGATTTCGGATTCCGCTGGGTGAGCAGCTTCAAGGTCGATCATTGAGGGGCAACCGAATCTCGACGATGAGGCCGCCATCAGCGGCGTTGCGTGCTTCGACGGTTCCGCCATGGAGCCGAACCGTACGCTCGGTGATCGACAAGCCGAGCCCGGTGCCGCCGCTCTCGCGGTCGCGCGAATCGGCAATCCGGTAGAAGGGCTCGAAGAGGTGGGCCAGCTGGTCGTCGCGGACGCCCGGCCCGTGGTCGCGCACCGAAACGACGGCGCAGCGTGACGCCGCCCCGGCGCCGACCGAATCACCGGCGACGATGTCGGCGACGGCCACGCCGATCTCGACATCCGTTCCGGGGTCCGTGTAGCAAACCGCGTTGCGTACGACATTCTCGATCGCGCTGCGCAGCAACGGCTCGTTGCCCCGCACCGAGCACGGCTCCGAAAACGCCAGCGTGACCGCCGCTTCGTTGCCCTTGGCTTCGAAGTCGGCGTCGACGGCGATATCGGCAACCAGTCGATCCAGGTCAACGTGGACGAATTCGGGCGCCGCATCGCCGCTTTCGAGACGCGCCAGCGTCAGGACTCGGCCGATCAGAACGTTGAGCCGCTCGGCCTCGGTCTCGATACGGTCGAGTGGACCCGCTGCTTCGTCGCCGGAGCGCTGTCGGGCGAGGGCGAGCGCCACGTTGAGCCGGGCGAGCGGCGAACGCAACTCGTGGGAAACATCGCTCAGCAGTTGGCGCTGGGTCGTGAGCAGCGACTCGATACGCTCGGCCATGACATCGAAATCACGTCCCAGATCGGCGAGCTCGTCGCGGCGTTTGCCGACCGCAGGGCCGACGCGAACGCTCAGATCGCCACCGGCGAGTCGGTGCGTCGCGTCGCGCAGCCGCAGGACGGGCGCCGTCAAATAACGCGCCAAGCCGTAACAGAGAATTCCGGCGGTCAAAAAAACGGCCAGCAAACGCAGCGTCAGCTCACCCGGCTGATCGATCGCCGATATCCAGACCATGTACCACGGCCGGTTGGCGAGATTGCTGCCGCCGCGACCACCCCCTCGGCCGCCCGCACCGCGATCGCCACCGCGACCTCCGGAGCGGTCGGCGACACCGGCACTGCGATCATCACCGCGGTTCCCGGAACGGCGCCCGGCGTCGGTGCGATCTTCGGGCTGCCCACGACCGTCGCGCGAGCCGGCAAAGCGATCGGCGCCGCCCCGGCGACCCCGGAACGGCCAATCCATCTCGGCGAGCATGACGTAGGCCACGCCTTCCGGGCTGACAACCTGCACCGCAATCAAGCGGCTGCCCTCGAACTCTTCGACGGCAAGCTCATCATCGCTGGCGGCCTGCTCGACGAGCACGGCGCCACCATCGGGCACGTCCCTGCCCGACAGCTCCCGACCGCCGGCGTCGAACAAGAAAGCGGTCAGCCGGTTGCGCTCCTCCAGGCGATCGAGGAAGGCGGCGAGGCCATCGTGCCCGCCCTCTTCGTAAACCTCGATCGCGGACTGAGCGCTGAGCGTCAATCCAGAGGCGACGAACGACCGAAATCGCGCGTTCGCCGCGCTGTTCTGCAACGTGACGGTGGAGATCACGAATGCGGTTCCGACCAGCGCCATCGCCAGCCAGAACCACAGGAAGATCTTGAAATAGAGGCTCCGCATGAGCTAGCAGGCGGTGGTGTCCGCGTCCGCGCTCGGCAACACATACAGGTAACCGACCTGGCGCACCGATTTGATGCGCTCCATGCCGTCGACTTCGTGTCCGAGCTTCTTGCGCAGGTTGCTGACGTGGACGTCGATGCTGCGATCGTACGGCGAGTACTTGCGACCCAGCACCTGTTCTACCAGGCTCTCGCGCCCGACGACCCGGCCGGCGTTGCGCAGCAGCACCTCGAGAACGTCGAACTCCATCGCCGTCAAGCGAACCGGAATGCCGTCACGCGTGACCGCGCGCGAGCCGGTGTCGAGCTTGATGTCACCGACCGCCACCACCTCGATCGGCGACGCCTCGCCGGCGGCGGCACGCGCCCTGCTGCGGCGCAAGATGGCGTGGATGCGGGCGACGAGCTCGCGCGGGTTAAACGGCTTGGGGAGATAGTCGTCGGCGCCGATCTCCAGCCCGACGATTCGATCGACGTCGTCGCCGCGGGCGGTGAGCATGAGAACGGGGACGTCCGACTGCGAGCGAATCCGACGCAGCGCCTCGAAGCCGTTGATCCCCGGCAGCATGACGTCGAGGATGATCAGGTCGTAGTCATTCTCGATGGCGCGGTCGGCGCCGTGGTCACCGCTGCCTTCGGCGTCGATCTTGAACCCTTCCGATTCGAGGTACTCGCCGACCAACTCGCACAGCTCGGCGTCGTCGTCGATGACGAGGATCTTCTCCGCCACCAAGTCGGAATCCTGCACGAGTTTCTTGATTTTCGGGCGTTCGCTCACGGTATTCATCTCATGTTCACCGTAGCACGCAAGTGTCCTGATTCAGGAGGGAAACGCCGTTAAGAACTGTTAAGTCAAGGCCTGCCAAGCTTTACAAACTTTTACCGTGCACCAACGGACACTAAACATCGATTCCTGCACAATCCGAGTCTAGTAAGTAGCCAGCCGGTGGGCTTGCCGAGGCGTTGCCGAGGCGGGCGGGGCGGGCCGAGAGCAAGAGCCCGGGTCGATGCTCATGGGAGCAGCAAAGACCTGTGATCGTGCCGGTGCCCGGTTCAACTCACCGTGCTGGTGCTGTAGAGGGAAAGGGGCGCGTGTTTCACAAAAGGTGGTACCGCCATTGATTTGAAGGGGACGGATCAGGCGGCCTCACCCGAAATCGACACGCGCCCCGTCCTTTGCCTGCGGGCGAGCGGCGATCGATGTGCCGGTCTTGGCGATCGCGACCCGGCGGCCGGTCGGAAAGCGGCTGCCGGTGCCCGTCGGTCGGGCAGTAGCTGCCGGAGCCCCCCCAGGCTGTTAGAATTCTTTGTTTGCAACTGATCTTCGCGTTTTCCCCTGAGAATCTGGAAACCTCATGAGCGAACAGGCAGTCGCCGAGTCGGCGTCCGCATCAGCGTCGGCAGCCTCCAGCCAGCCCACGATCATCGAATGCAAGGGGCTCGGCAAGACCTACGTCAGCGGCAAGCTCGAAGTGCGAGCCTTGCACGATGTCGACCTTCACGTGCTGCGCAACGAGTTCGTCGCCATCATGGGACCGTCGGGCTCGGGGAAGTCGACCCTCATGAACCTCCTCGGGTGTCTCGACACGCCCACGTTCGGCTCCTACCGGCTGAACCAGACCGAGGTCGCCAACCTCGACGACGACGAGCTCGCCGCGATCCGCAACCAGGAGATCGGTTTCATCTTCCAGACGTTCAACCTCCTGGCCCGGGCGACAGCGCTGCACAACGTCGAGCTGCCGTTGATCTACGCCGGCATGTCATCGCGCAAGCGTCACGAGCGGGCGATGAATACGCTCGAGCGCGTCGGCCTCGGGCACCGCTGGAATCATCGTCCCAACGAGCTCTCGGGCGGCGAGCGCCAGCGGGTGGCGGTGGCCCGGGCGCTGGTCAACAACCCGGCCATCGTGCTCGCTGACGAGCCCACCGGGAACCTCGACTCGCGGACCTCGTACGAGATCATGAAGCTGTTGGTGGAGCTCCACGAAGCGGGTCAGACGATCATCGTTGTCACCCACGAGGACGACATCGCCCGCTACGCGCACCGGGTCGTGCGGGTGCTCGACGGCCGTATCGTCGAGGACAAGCGCCAAACTCCGGTAATTCCCCCGCCGCCGCCTTCGAGGGACGACGAGCACGAGACACACGGTACCGGCGACGCACCGGAATCCGGCAAACAGTGACGCCGTCGCTCCCGCGGCGCTGCGCTTGGGCCGGCGACGACCCCCTGATGGTCGCGTACCACGATCGGGATTGGGGCGTGCCGGTTGTCGCCCTGTTCGAGCTCCTGACGCTGGAGAGCGCCCAGGCGGGGTTGAGCTGGTCGAGGATCCTCAAGAAGCGCGGCTTCCGTTTCGTCGGCGCGACGATCTGCTACGCCGCCCGGTGACGCCGGCGCCCGATTTCGACCGACCTCGACCGACAACTCGGCGGCAAACAGCATCGTGCGGTCGGCATCGACAATCGCCCACTTGATGAGCACGGCGGGGTTTTTTTCGACGCGCCCGCGGAACGACTCCTCCCCGTTGGTATGCACGATGATCGGGGCGTCGAAGTCGAACTCGGAGGGCGACAGCAACAATGTGTATCGACCCACGCCCCGGGCAGTAACCGTGACCTCGTTGCCGTCGCGCAGGACTTCGAGCTGTCCGGACGGCCCGCGCCGGGGAAACGCGGCGTACGACCGACCGCTGACGATGACCCGATTGGATTCGTCGATGGTACCTGCCTCGCCATCGAGCTCGTCGATCACGATCCAGTGGGCACGTTGGTATCGATCGGTGCGATCGGTTCGCCACCAGACGTGGTCGGGATAGGGGTCGCGCGGGGCGACGGCAAGAAAGGCCTCGATCGCTTCGGCTTCGTCCGGCCACCAGCTCGTGCTGTGACCGGACTCCGGCTTGGGCACGAACGTCAGATCGACACCTGCCGCATCGAACAACGCCATGAACGGCGCCACCGCGTCTACCGGATAGAGCCGGTCGCGGCCGCCGTTGACGACGTAGAACGCCTTGTTGCGAAGGTTGATCGGAAACATATCGCCGCCGGCGCCGACGCGCGGGCTCGACAGCACCGCGGGATGGCCGATGAACGGCAGAAACGCCGCCCACGGCGTCGCGTCGCGAAAGGCGAAAAACCAGACGCCCGTGCCGCCGTCTGAAACACCGAACATCGCGACCCGGTTGTCGTCGACGTTGTAGGTGCGTTTGAGTCGCCAGAGAATGCCCGACAGGTTCTCGACCTGGCTCGCGTGCCACCACAACGACTCATCCCAGGAATACGGAAACACGGCGATGTGATGGGAATCCGCTACCTGTTGTGGATTGCGCCACCAGCCACCATCGCTGTCACGCAACGGGCGATTGACGCCCCCATGCAGGTATACCCGCAGCGCGTACGAACGAGCCGAGTCGTAGTCGTCGGGAACGATGACCAGGAACGGATACCGCGTTCCGTCGGCGTTGTGCCGCTCCATCATGAGGCTTCCGGTGGCGGCGTCGGGATCGAATACCGGACCGGCCTCGAGGCGGCGCAAGAGCTCGTCAAACGCCGGGTCGAGCGACAGAATGCGCTCACCCGCGGCGGCCGCCTCGGCGCGGCTCGAAGCAGCCCAGTAGGCCGCGAAGGCGTCATCGAGGGAACTCTGCGCCGACGGTGCCGCAACACCGAGCGCACACGCTAGCACCGCTGCCGTTGTTTTCATCCCGGCAGGATAGTCGTTCTCTTGACCGGGCGCGGTCGGGCGCCTCGAAGCGGTCGTCGATTACGCCCGTGCCCGTATCCCCTCCGGCTGACCCGGAGGACCCGGCTCCCGATGGACACGATCGAGTTCTCGACGCGGACCTACCGGCTCCTGCTGAAGCCGTACCCGAGCGGCTTTCGGGACGCATATGGTCGCCAGATGGTGGCCGCATTCGAGCAGCAGCGCCGCGAGCGCCGCTACCGTGCCGCCGCGGTGGGCCCATTGATCTTCTGGTTCGACATCCTCGCCGACCTCTCCCTGTCCGCGGCCCGCCGCCGCCTCTCGCCCCGGTTTCAACGACCACGCTTCCCGAGAAAAAGAGAAACGCTCATGGGCACGCTCATCCAGGATCTCAAGTACGCGCTGCGTGGCTTGCGCCAGAACCCCGGCGTGACGATAGCGGCGCTGTTGACGCTGGCGATCGGCATCGGCGCCAACACCGCCATGTTCAGCCTGGTCGACGGCATCTTGCTGCGCCCGTTCCCCTACCCCGACCCCGACCGGTTGGTCGTCGTGTGGGACTCCAACCCCGGCCGCGGCTGGGACACCTTCAGCGTCTCGCCGCCCAACTTCATCGACTACCGGGAACAGAACACCGGTTCCGAGGCCCGGGCCGGGACCGGCTGGTGGATCAACTTCTACAACGAGCGGAGACCGCACTCGTCGCTCAACGACCGGACGCCCGACGAGGCGTACACTGACGATGGGGCTGGCTGCAGCCCGGGGCCACGCTCGGTCTCCAGCCAGCCCCAGGCAGCTTGAATCATGAACCCCGATTCCACCTTAACTTCGACGAACAACTGTCCGAAGGATGGGGTCCACCTCTGGGGTCCACTTCTCAAAGCTGAACCGCTATTACGAATCCGTGTTGCCGGCAGCGCCTCCACGATCCATTCCTTTAGCACGTAGGTCCAAACATTCGTATCGAAGCAGGACCGAATGACTTGCCTTACACTCTCGAGAGGGCCATCAACGAACGTGGAGAACCGCCATGCACACCTTCATCGCCCTGCTGAACTTCACCGACCAAGGCATTCAGAGCCTGAAGGACTCGCCGCATCGCGCCGACATGTTCTTGGAGGTTGCCGAGAAGGCCGGCGCGCACGTGAAGGACGTGTACTGGACGCTCGGCCACCACGACGGCGTCCTCATCATCGAAGCGCCTGACGACGAAACGGCGGCGGCGGTTCTGCTGTCGCTGGGGTCCAACGGCAACGTACGAATCGAGACGCTCCGCGCCTTCGACTGGGCCGAGTTCCAGACGGTTCTCGACCACATCTCCTGACCCCGAACGTTAGCGGGGTGCTGAACAACCCCCAGCCCCGAAGGGTTTCTTCACCCCCCGAAGTCTCTTCGGCACACCGCCAGCTTTCTCGCAGCGCCCGCCGCGTATCCGTCGATCGATGACCGAAGAAATCTCCGCCAGGCCCCTGACCTACGGGCGCATCTTCAAGTTCTGGGCACCTCTGGCCGGAACCTGGCTGATGATGGCCATCGAGGCACCGTTCCTCGGTGCCGTCATCGCCCGGCTCCCCGGCCCCACAGAGAATCTGGCAGCATGGGGCATTTCGGTCGCCTTCGCACTGATCATCGAAGCTCCGGTGATCATGCTGTTGAGCGCCGCGACAGCGATGGTGAGCGACAAGACCAGCTACCTGGCCCTGCGGCGTTTCACGTACATCCTCAACGCCGTGTTGACCGGGGTGATGGTGCTGGTGCTGGTGCCTCCGGTGTTCCGCTTCCTCACCGGGACATTACTGAACCTGCCGGCCGACGTCGTCGAGCTGATCTACGGGGCGATGACGCTGCTGTTGCCGTGGCCGGCGGCGATCGGTTACCGGAGGTTTCTGCAGGGGACGCTCGTGCGCCACGACATGACGCGGCGGGTCGCCTACGGAACGGTTGTCCGAATGATCTCCATGGCCCTGGCGGCCGGGGTCGGGGTACGCGTCCTTGGCCTCAGCGGCGCCGAGGTGGGAGCCCTGGCGCTCTCGACCGGCGTCGTGGCGGAAGCCGTCGCCAGCCGCCTGATGGCGGCGGGGATCGTCGCCGAACTGCTCGCCGGCCGGCGCCGGACAGAGCAAGCACAAGACCTGACGTTGGCCGGGATCACCGCCTTCTACTTTCCACTGGCGACGATGTCGATCCTGGCGATGGCGATACATCCCATGCTGACGTTCTTCGTCGGTCGCAGCCGCCTGCCGCTGGAATCGCTCGCGATCCTCCCCGTCGTGCACGGGCTGGTGTTCACGTTTCGCGCGCTGGGGCTGTCGTATCAGGAGGTCACGATCGCGTTGATGGGCGACCGCGCCGCAAACTATGAACGGATCCGCAACTTCGCCGCCGTTCTCGGCCTTTTCGTGTCGGCGGCCCTCAGCCTGATCGTCTTCACCCCGCTGGCCAACGCCTGGTTCGAAACCGTGGCAGGGCTACCGCCGGAGCTCGCCAAGCTGGCTCTCGTGCCGGCGCGTATCGCCGCGATCTTGCCGGCGCTGAGCGTGCTGATGTCTTTTCAGCGCGCCTTGCTGGTGAGCTCGAGGCTGACACGGCCATTGACCGGAGCGACCGCGCTGGAGATCACAGCGGTGGCGGCAATCCTGTCGGTCGCCATATTCAGATTCGACCTCATGGGCGCGGTTGCCGCAACGCTCGCGGTCGTGCTTGGCCGGATCGTCGCCAACGTCTACTTGACGCGACCGTGCATCGAGGCGGTGCGTAGCATGCGCGACGGGGGCGGCGTGTAAACGGGAGGGGGCTGGTCGGCATCGGGACGACTCGCTCTCGCGACACAACCCGTTGAGCAGTTCGGGCTAGTGGTGCTTGACCTCGCCGCGCCGGGTGCGCGCGTAATCTTGCAGCTTGCGCTGGGCGGCATCGAACGCGGCGTGGACGGCGGCGGTCAGGTCCTGTTCCTCTTGCCGGTCGATGGTGATCTCGTTGCCCGGCACGCCGAGGTGGATCCGAACCTTGAACATGCCACCGTGCCTGTGGTGACTGCTCGGGCCGTCGATCACCACGCGACAGCTCGTGATCCGATCGTAGAAACGCTCGAGCTTCGAAGTTTGCGCTTCGATGAGCTTCTCGTCACGCGTAGAAAGTGAAAAGTGGTGGCCCGTGATCTCCAGTGGAAGCTGCAATGTTCGCTCTCCTGTTACAGATCTGGTCAGCCGGTCCGGTCGCTCGGTGCTGCCGCCTTTTTTGCACCCTCTACTTGGAGGATAGTATTAGCTGGGTTCAATGTCAGACTCATTTCGACTCGCCCGGGAGCCTGCCGTGAAGATGAAGTCGTCGTTTCTCGCGCTGTTCGTGGTCACCCTCGTGTGCGCCCCCGCCGGGGCCACGGATGACTACCCGAGAAACTGGAATGTCGACGTGCTGCACTACCGGTTCCACCTCGAGCTGCGCGACGATACCGACGTGATTGCCGGCGAAGCCGAGATCACGGTCCGCTTCCTGGTGGCCGGAATCAGCGAGTTCTCGCTCGACCTGATCGGTCGGGATCCGGGCGCGGCGACCGGAATGGAGGTCTCGAGCGTGAGCCGCGACGGCGAATCTGTTCGCTTTTCGCACGTCGACAACCGGATCACGATCTCGATGGCCTCCCCGTCAACGGCCGAGGAGCGCCGCACCTTCACCGTCTCGTATCGCGGCGAGCCGGCGGACGGCCTGATTATCGGCGAGAACATGTTTGGGGATCGCACGTTCTTCGGCGACAACTGGCCCAACCGGGCGCGCCACTGGCTGCCGACGGTCGATCATGTTTCGGACAAGGCCACGGTTGATTGGATAGTCATCGCTCCCGATCACTACCAGGTGATCGGCAACGGGCGGCTGATGGAGCGCAGCGACCTCGGCGACGGGAATCGACGCACGCACTGGGGCTCGACCATCCCGATCCCACCCAAGGTGATGGTGATCGGCGTGGCGCGTTTCGCCGTGCAGTATGTGGGCACGGTAGCCGGCGTCCCCTTGCAGTCTTGGGTCTACCCGCAGAACCGCGACGAGGGCTTCTACGACTACGCCATCGCCGAGAAGGTGCTGCGCTTCTTCGACGGCCACATCGGTCCGTATCCTTACGAGAAGCTCGCCAACGTACAGTCAAAGACGCGCTATGGCGGCATGGAAAACGCCGGCAATATCTTCTATAGCGAGGGGTCGGTGAGCGGCGATCGCGCCGGCGAGGGGCTCATCGCTCACGAGGTAGCGCACCAATGGTTCGGCGATTCGGTGACCGAACAAGACTGGCATCACATCTGGCTCAGCGAGGGGTTCGCCACGTATTTCACCCAGCTCTACAACGAGTTCACCCACGGTCGCGACGTCATGGAGAACGGCATGCGGGGGGCGCGAGACACGGTCATCGTTTTTCACGCCGAAAACCCGGAGCTGGCGCTGATCGCCGAGCAGTTGACCGACCCCAACCGGATGCTCAACCGTAACGCCTACCAGAAGGGCGCCTGGGTGCTGCACATGCTGCGCCGGCAGATCGGCGACGAGGCCTTCTGGGCGGGCATCCACAACTACTACCGCGAGTACCGCGACGCCAACGCGCTGACCGAAGACCTGCAACGCATCATGGAAGAGGCCTCCGAACAGGATCTCCAGTGGTTCTTTCAACAATGGGCGTATGTGCCCGGCCACCCGGTGCTGGAAAGCACGTGGAGCTATGACGCCAGCGCCGGGCGCGTCACGATCACCGTCCGGCAGACTCAGCCCGGCGGAGCGCTCTTCACGTTTCCGCTGGACATCGGAATCTCCGTCGCTGGCGAGACGACGACGAGTGTAGAAACCGTACACATCGACGGCGCCGCCGAAACGTTCTCGTTCGCCGTCGATTCCGCGCCGACCGCGGTCACCCTCGATCCTGATACCTGGTTGCTGTTCGAAGGCGAGCTCTCCCCGCAGCCACGCGACTTGGCTCGACGCTGATGTCCACGCACCGAAACCACAGAGTCGCCGTCAACGCGATCGTCGTCGCAACGACGGTCCTGACGAGCTGCGGATCGCCGCCACCGATGCCGACGCCCTTTCCCGAAGACACACCCCGCTTGATGCTGTTTTTGGTCGTCGACCAGCTCAGCCAGGACTACCTGGTCCGCATGCGTCCGCTGTTGTCGGGTGGCTTCGGGTACTTACTCGACAACGGCGCCGTCTTCACAGACGCGCACCACAACCATGCCAACACGGTCACCGGCGCCGGGCACGCGACGCTGGCGTCGGGATGCTACCCACGACGTTCGGGGATCATTTCCAACCAGTGGTACAACCGCGCCACCCGCGCACAGGTCTACTGCGTCCAGGGCGAGCAATACCGTCGATCGCCGAGCAACCTCTTGGTCAGCACGATCGGCGATTGGCTCAAAGACATGGATCCGGAGTCAAAGGTCTTCGCCGCCGGGGGCAAGGACCGTAGCGCCATCCTCACAGGGGGCCACCAAGCCGACGCCGCGCTCTGGTACAACGGCGGTGACTGGGTTACGACCGGCTACTATACGGAGCCGGACTGGCTCGAATCATTCAACGATCGAAAGTGGCTCGACCAATTCTTCGGCGAGCTGTGGGAGCCGCTGCCGGTTGCCGACGACATGCTCGCGGAGATGGATATCGTCACGTTGGATGAGGGCATCTACCAGCGTTCCTTTCCATACGCCTTCGGCTCGAAGTCGTTGCGACCCACCAGCGGCTTCTACAACGACCTGCTGTCGTCGCCCTTCAGCGACGAGTACCTGGCGGAGCTCGCCAAAACGATCATCGTCGAAGAGAGCCTTGGCGTCGACGACCACCCCGATTTTCTCGGCCTCGCTTTTCACGCGCTCGACTACGTCGGTCACAGTTTCGGCCCGCATAGTCGGGAAGTGCTCGACACGATCCTGCGCCTCGACCAAACGCTCGCTGATCTCCTGGAGTTCGTCGATCAGCGCATCGGGCTCGACAATGTCGTCATCTCGCTGAGCGCTGATCACGGTGTCGTCCCAATGCCCGCCTACCGCAAATCGGTCGGCGACTGGGGCGAACGCACCGATATGGACGACATCGCCTGTTTCCAGGCCGTCGGGCGCGCCCTCACCGAACGGTACGGCAACGGCGATTGGCTACGGGCCGGCCTTTATCTCGACAACGAGGCGATCGAGGCGGAGGGGCTCGACCCCCTCGAGGTCGAGCGCGAGGTCGCCACCTTGCTCGGCAGATGCGACTACGTCGAGCACGTGTGGACACGGAGCGAGTTGATGGCAACCACACCGGTGCCGGCCACCGACCAACCGACCGAGGGCGCCGCGTATTTCAGGCAGCTGTTTTTCAACGGCTTTCACCCGCAACGCAGCCCCGACTTCCAGTTGCAGTACGCGCCCTATTACCTCGACCGGATGGCGGCCGGCTCGACCCATGGCACACCCTACGACTACGACACGTGGGTGCCGTTCATCGTCGTCGCCGCGGGCGTCGGACCCCGGCAGATCAGCGAGCGCGTCCACACCGCCGACGTAGCGCCAACGCTGGCCGGCATCATGGGCATCGAAGCACCGGCCGAGCTCGACGGCGTCGATCGCAGCGCTTCTTTGAGAAACAGGTAAGCAGCCGGCAGGCCTTTCTTCCGGCCGCAAACTTCCGGCTCGGGACGCTTCAGTTGTCGTCGAGCTTCGACACCAGAGCGTCGAACACGTGGCGCGCCGTGTCGAACTCATGGGCGCCGATCAGGCCGGCGAGCTCGGCAACCTGATCGTTGAACTCTCCCGGCCAGGTCCGCGCCGTGATCTCCCGCATCACCAGCTGGCATTGCTTGGACTTTTCAGACAGCAAATGGTGACGCAGCCCGCTCAGGTAGCTGCGCAGGACCATCGGGTCGGACACGTGCTTCTCGGCGATGGACGCCGCCGCGGGCTCCGCCGGCAACAACTCCGCGCCGCCGTCGAGTGCGGTGATCGAGTCGAGAACCTCGTTGAGCGCACCGGTAAACGCGTCGAGGGCGGCCTGGGAGGTCGTCCCGTCGCTGCCGATGAGGCTGGTCTCGAGATCCTCCGCGGTGGAGCGCACACGCTCGGCTCCCAGCATGCCGCCGACGCCCTTGACGGCGTGCAGCAACAGATGGGCAACTTCGATGTTGCCCTTGGCGATCGCCGATTCGATCTTCGCCGCCGCACCGAGGTAGTCCTGCCGAAACTTGCTCAGCAAGTTGCGGTACAACTCAACGTTGCCACCGACATCCTGCAAACCGATCGTCGGATCGATGCCGGGCGACCCCGGCGACGCCGGCGCCTCGCCATCGAGAACGTCAAGTGCTTCATCCTCTTCGTCAATCGTATCGGCGTCGTCGGCGTCTCGGAACGACTCATCACCCCCCTTGCCGGCGACCTGGCGCGCCATCTGCCGCGCCTCCTCGACCTCACGCGCTACTTCCGCAGCCGCGGGTTCTTCGACGTCGATCGTCGGGCCGTCGGGTTCGGCGAGCTCCGGGTCCGCATCGTCGAGGTCGGCGACGTTCGGATCAGCGTCGGCGGCGTCACCGGCGCCGTCGAGCAGCTCGGTCTCATGGGACGGAGGGCCGGGGACCTCCACCGTCGCGTCGACGCCCGAGGAAACGTCCGGCTCCGGATCTGGGCCGGCGATTTCCGCGGCGGATGTGCTCTCCTCGACGGCGTCGGTTTTCTCGAGGATCCCATCGAGTCCGAGAGCGCGCGGCAACCCGTCCCCCTGCGGCTCGATCTCCGAGGTGGCGTCGGGATCGAACTGTCCCGCGCTACGCTCCGCGGCGGCGATCGCGTCGAGATCGCTCGTGTCTGGCTCCGCGGCGGCGGCCGGGTCGAGATCTCTCGTCTCCAGCTCAATGGTGGCGTCCAGATCATGGTCGCCGAACACGACCGACTCTTTCTCGGCCTCGCGCTCAGCTTCAAGTTCGCCTTCCGGCCCGTCTTCCGGCTCGTCTTTCGGATCAGCTTCAAATGCGGCTTCGAACTCGGCTTCCAGCTCGGCTTCCGGCGCAACGACCGGCGACTCCGACTCCGACGCGGCGGTCGAGGCGTCCTCACGAACACCCTCACGGAGCTCCTGCAGCTCGACTCTTGCCTCGGCCGCCTCGCGCCGCCCGGCTTCGGCGTCGGCGCGCGCTTCCCCGAGCCTCTTGCGCACGACCAAGGCGTCGGCCGCGGTATCTTCGGAACGACGCTGCGCTCGCTCAGCCTCCTCCTTGAGATCATCCAACTCGCATTGCGCCTCTGCGGCTTCTTGCTTCACGCCGTCGAGCTCGCTGCGCACGTCGTCCACCGCCACCTCGGCATTCCGTATTCTCTCGTCGGCCGCGGCGGATAGCTCACGAGCGGCGCGAGTTTCCTGCCCGGCGGTTTCGAGCTCGACCTCGAGCTCGGCAACGCGGGACCGTGCCTTCTCCGCTTCGTCGGAGATCTCGTCGACACGCTGCTGCGCTTCCTGCGCCCTTTCCTCGGCGTCTTCGACCTTCTCCTCGGCACGTTCGGCCTTGCGCTCCGCCTCTTCGGCGCGGCCGACAGCGTCGCTCGCTTCGTTGCGCGCCGCCTCGAGTACCGCTACCGCCGATGCCTGCGCCAGGGCGCCCGAGAGCAGCATCCCGAACCTCCGCGCCCGCACTAATTGAGCGTCGCTCCACTCGCGCTCGGCGTCCACTGTTTGCATGGACACAAAAGCGAACAGCGCTCCCCGACGCGCGATCGGGACCAGCAGCGACGTCTTCGCGCCTTCCGAGGCGTACAAGCGCAGCTCCGCGGCGGCATCCGGCGGAAGCTCGGCGGCCTTGGAGATAACGACCATTTCGCCAGCGCCAAGCTGCGAGTAAGCCCAGGGGATTTCGGATCGGGAAATGCCACGGTTTTCGGCGTCCAGCGGCTCGGTGCCGCTCCGCAACCACGACGATCGAACCAAGAACTTGTGATCGCCGCCCTCGTAGCCGTTGATGACCACGCGATCAACCCCGAACGACTCGCCGAACGCCTTCAGGGCGCGCCCGATCGAAGCGTCGCCGGCATCGTCGATGATGCTCTGTGCCGTCTCGATGAGGAGCGTCTCAAAAGGATCGGCTCCATCCACGCTGTCATCGCCCGGCGCCGTATCGACCAGGAGCACTCCGATGACCTCGACGCCGACGACGTCTCCGCCGCCATCCGACCGCGGCACGTGAATCCAGTGAAAGGCATGTTCCGCGCCACCGCAGCGCAATGAACCGTCGCTCTCGGCCACGCTTGAGCTTGACCCCAACGCCTTCCGGTTCGCTTCCTCGACGGCCTCTCTCATGGCGCCCGTGGCAATCTCGTCGAAGTTCGAAACCAGTTCGTCCGCGGAGATACCAAGCAACCGGTCCACCGCCCCGTCCGCGCCCACCAACGTGCCCGCGGCATCGAAGGACAGCACGACCCCGTTCGCCCGCAGCCCACCCAACAAGCCCTCGAGCTGGTCGCGCAGGCGGCCCCGCTCCCGCAGTATGCGTCCTTGCTCCCGCTCGACGCCTTCCAGAGCCTCCCGCACGCCGGCAAGCGCGCGGAGCTCGTCGGCTCCGAGCAAGCCGTCGTCTGCGCCGTCGTCAACCATCGCCTTCGTCCTTATAGAAGCTGTTGAAGATTCCGCCGTCACCCACCCTCTTCGCGGGCAAGCAGGAACCCCGCGGCAAGGTACCCCGAGCGTCATCGAAACGCCAACCTGAAAATAACCGCCCGCACCGATGAAAGCCACGGTTTCGCCCCTGAAAACCACGTCGCGGATAGGCTCGCTAAATTCGTACCTTGCCTATTATTCATGGTGCCGAGCGAGCCGACGCTGGCCGCCGTCTCCGCCGTCCCTGCCGCTCCCCGCCGGCCCTATCGTGGCGTCCCATCGCCGTCTCCATCGTCACAATTCCGAACCGTCGAGCCCAACACCGCCCGGAAGTACATCGCCGAAGGATCGGACGGCCGCCGCTCCTCGATCGACGGTAGAATGAATATTCATTATGTCCGAAGCTTGTAGTTCTAAGTCGCGGATGCAAAGGAACTTGCATCGCGCGTCGGCGTGCGCTCGTGGCGAGCAACCTGGTCGCGCAGGAAGGCAGGGAAAACGTCCTTCTCGACGGCCGGATCCCCGCCCCTCACTTCGCGCCGGTGAACACGACAGCTCAACGGCTTCGCGGGCTGCTATCCTGCGTCGACGTCATACGCCCATACAACGAGCGGACGGAAGATAGGCGGCTGTCGGTGGAAGTGAAATCCGTTCTGGGCCGCCATCCTATCGACATCGTTACCGAGCATGACCTTGTCCACATCGTCGCCCCGCTCCTCCGGATCGGGACCGCGGAAAACTGATCCTTCCCGTCCGGTGCCGTTTGTAGCGGCCCTGAGCGCGGCGATCGCGCTGACGCTCGTCGCTTACTGGCCCACCGCGGGCGCCGGATTCCAGAGCGACGATTTTCGCTGGCTGTGGCACGCACATTTCGACGGCTGGGCAGATATCGGGCGCGTCTTCACCGAGACGCTGGGGTTTTACCGGCCGTTCACCCAGATGCTATGGATGTTCGATCTGCGACGCGCGGGGCCGGACCCCGCGGCCTTCTTTCTCACCAACCTCGTGCTGCACCTTGTCGTGCTCGGGCTGTTCGCCGGCATTGCGCGGCGCCTGCTCGAGCCGCGGTCGGCGGCCACCGCGGTGCTGCTGGCGGCGCTGAGCCATCACTACAACAACATGGCGGTGATCTGGATCAGCGGCAGGGGTGCGCTGCTCGGAACGGCGGCGGCGCTCGCCGCGCTCTGGCTGTGGGACCGCTGGTGTTGCGAAGAAGGCGGCTGCGGCGCGTATCTCGGCGCCTGCGCCGCCACGGCGGTCGCCCTCGGGTCTTATGAGGCTGTGTTCGGCGTGCCGTTGCTTATGGCGATGATGATTCGCTACCGCGGCGGGGCGCGCTCGATGATCGCCGCGCTCGGTCCCATCGCCTTGTGGGCACCGTATCTGTGGATGCGCGTCGCCGTGGGCGCGCGCCAACCATGGAGCGAGGGTGAAGGATACTCCTACGACGCCGCAGCGATGCTTCCGAACCTGCTCGAATACATCGGGCGAGCGGCGATGATCGACTTCATTCTTCTCGGCATCGTCGGCATCGCCGCTGCGGCGGCCGGCGCGCTCGTTGTATGCGCCCGCGCAGCATCGTCGCGTGGTCGCCCGGTGGTCGTTTTCGGCGGCCTCTGGTTTCTCGTTGGCCTGCTGCCGGCGTTGCCGGTGGGGAGCCGCTCGAGCCTCTATGTGTACTTCGCTGCCCTCGGCATCCACTTGATCGGCGGCGCGCTGATCGTCGGCGCAGCTGACGGGCTGCGCCGGCACAGCAGCCGCGCGGCAACAGCGACCGCTGGCGTCATTGTGTTGCTCGTGCTCACCGCCTGGCCCCTGTTCGCCTGGGATCGGAACCATCGCCCGGCCGATCAGGCGCGATTGTCGATGCGCGCCGTCGCCGAGATCCGTGCCGCCGTCCCGGCTCCCGGCAGCGATGAGTGCGTGGTGCTGATCGACACCCGTGCCCGGCGACCCAACTTGCACCAGGCGTTCTCTGCCGACCTTTTTTGGCTCAGCGCGTTCACCTACGGGGAAGCTCCGTCGTATCGCATCCGCTACGCCGAAGACAGCGCCGTGGAGCCATGCGGGACGGCGCACCGACTGCGCCTCGCACCGGACGACCAGCCTGGTCGCGCCTTGCTGCAACACGACGACGCCATGGGCCGCTAGCCGGGTATCTCAACGCCCTCCGTCGCGAGGGCGTTGAGATACCCGGGCTAGCGATCGGCGCTACGAACGAGGCGGCCGCCCCACCGCATGTCGCGATGATCGGCAGGCTTGTTGATGTCCTCGCGGTCCGAAACCTGAAGCCGGCGAATCTCGGAGGCCCAGTCGCCGCCGCGCGTGCCGGTGCCGTCGGCATTGAGCACCTCGTAACCACCGCTTGCCACGCGGCGTGCCCCCGGCCACCACTCGACCTCGGTGCCGGCCGCGTTGCCCGCCGGCGACAACTGACCATCACCGTGGCGGCCCTGATAACGACGCCCGGCAGAGCGACCAACGGTCACGACCATCTCCGCCACGTTGCCGCTCATCTCGGTGACGCGATAATACGAACCTCCGAAGTTCAGGCGCGACGTCGCCAGGGGCACGAAGGCACCGGCTCGAAGCGGGCCCGAGACGCTGCTCGCCAATCCAATGGTTCCGTCGAACGCAACGTTGGCGCCTTTGCTCTGGTTGATGATGAGCTCCTCGGGCGTGCCGTCATCCTGCAGGGAGTACTTGCCAGCCGGTGGCACCTCCGGCCCCCAGGCGAACTCTCCGGCGTCGGGATAACGATCACCACGTGCTGCTTTCTCGAACTCCAACTCGCTCATCGGGCGCAACCCGCTCCAGTCGGCGAATGCCGCGACGTCCATCCACGACAAGTAGTTGGCGGCGCGATTGTAAGGCGTCGCACGAAAGACGGCGTCGGCTGAGATCGCGTAGCGATGCTCCTCTCCCACCGGCACCCCGGACGCAGGGTTCCGCGTCCCCTGTTGCGAA
>SMVB01391470.1_pt1 | contig 22920 bp, 20 predicted proteins | sample 2456461 | NCBI WGS metagenome assembly SMVB01 (sample SAMN11095934, study PRJNA526329) | marine sediment metagenome | biome: Marine sediment; feature: Surficial sediment; material: Deep marine sediment; isolation source: Hadal surficial sediment | place: Pacific Ocean | collected 2014-05 | depth...
ACGATAGTCACGAACGAAGCCGATGTCCATTTTACCCATCATCTCTGGCAGGCGTTTAATGAACGCTATCTGAGATTCCTGCTCCGCAGGCTCAAGGTCTTGCCATTTCCCAATGACAGGATTTAATTTCGCACTCTCTATTCGCTCTGGTCCGTATTGCCAGCCATTTGAGACTTTTTCCGAGCACCATCGACTATGTTCCATGCGAGTGAGAAGCAAAGCCTCTTCATCTGTAAACCGAAATTCCGGATCAACAACGGTACTGGTGGCACATCCAATTGCGCGCAATTTGGTTGCAAGGTGATCAGCGCTCTGCCTGGAGCTGGCCCTTTCCGGTTCTGACAAGGCAACCCAGTCGTACAGACTCGAATAAAGTCTTTTATCAACTTCAAGACCTTCCCGACGATCGAGATAGGCACTGTGAAACGCCCTGGCCAATAAGTCCAGCCCATCCGCCAATACATTCTCGTAATTCAGCACCTGATCCAGCATGCCAAAAGGATAAAGGCCATCGGGAATTTCTGGCCCACCAAAATTGGACTCCAGCAGTTGGGCGAGCCCGCTGGATTTGGCCATGTGTACAATAATAGGGGAATTGCACGCTTTTCTGTTTAACAACGTCGACCGTAATAAAAGCGCCAGATCAAGATTGTCGCTGTCATCCTCCAGACAAATGATATGTTCTGTTACCGTTTGCAGTAATTCCGTGTGAACGGATTCGAGAGCCTTGGCTTCCATGACCGGCATTTCAATGAACTTGATTTCACATAGGGATTCAAGGTGCGGATAGGTGGACAGAAAGATTTCACTTTTCTTTGTGGCTGAGCTGTCAAAAACTGAGAACCTCACCTGACTCTCATTGGCAAAGTGACAAATACGAACAGCTTCAAGAAGTATATGCTCTGCCTGTCGACCAAAATTATACAATGCAAGATGAACCTGATCCTGGCCAAAGTAGTGTGCAAAACATTCCGGCGGATAATCCCGAAACAAAATTCTCGCATTCAGGTCGTAGACACTAAAGAAATTAACCTGGGCAGCCGCAGAATCTGCATAGAATTTTGGGTAATTCTGAAGCCGTTCCGCGATATGGGTGTTATCTACATGCATGTGGACAAGTAGTTGTTCTGCTGCACCATGCTCACGCATAAAGGTACGTGCTTTGATGGCCAATTCAACATTGACACCATCTTCCCCGGTAAAGGCAACCAGATGATGCGCCTTGGCCAGGTTAGCCTTGTCGAAAATAGCCGGATCCAGGATATCGCCAACAATGACAGACATTTTCATGCTACGAGCACGCTCTACGAACGGGTTATCCGGGTTAGCTTCCACAATCACGAGTTTGTAATGTCCATGACATGACTGAACGAATTGCCAGGATCGCCTGCCAAGACCAGCCACCACAACATGGCCTTCCTTGAGCCGGACAAAGTAGTTTACTGCCTCGTTCCAGGCCCCCTGGGTCAGGTAAACCAGGACACCGGTAATCGATGCTAGGGGAGCAACGAACCGCGTGACCTCAAGTTGCCAGGGTAGAGTTTGATTGGCAGTCCATTCACCCTCCAATACAAACAATGTAAGAGTGTTATAGATTGCCTGAAGTATTCCGGTAACTAACTGCTCTGGCGCAAGAAGATACTGCCCCCACATTCCCAGCAGGAATATCCCGAACAAAATGATCGCAATTGTAAAACCCTGACGCACTGCCCGTACCGGTCTGTTTGGTTTTCAATAACCTCATGCTAACGCTTTTACGGGAGGGATACCAAAGGACTCGTTACATCGGTCAATTGAATCTGGACAAAAGCTCCCTTGTCTGGATATGCTCCTGGGAGTTAGTGGCGAAAATTGAAGCCGCATAATCAGTCACCCCGGCTTCGGCCAAGCCAGCTAGCGCATCCTCAACCTCTGAAGCACCACCAACCAGAGCAAGATCGCCTGGCTGATCTACACCTTCCCTTTCAAACATCGCTTTATAAGACGGTAACTGGCCATACATGGCAAGACCCTTTGAGATCTTGCTTCTGATTGCATCCGGATCATCAGTAACAGAAACCGGCAATGTCGCTATAATCCTGGGCGAGCCCTTACCGGCAGTCGAGGCAGCTTCAGATATCCTGGGCACAATATGTTCCTTGATGGTTTTCGGTCCTACCCAGGCAAGGGTTGTTCCATCGGTTCTACTTCCAGCGACTCTCAGCGCCTGGGGTCCGAGTGCTGCGACAACCACACAAGGTCTTTTGGAGACGGGCTTGAAGATTTCCGCCTCACAACTGAGGGTTTCACCCTGATAATCCACCTTCCCCTTCTCCAGGAGTGGCATCAGGATTGACAAATAGTCTCTCAAATGTCGTATCGGCTTGCTAAATCCTATACCGAGCTGCGCCATCATGACCTCGTGAGACAGACCAATTCCTAACGTAAAGCGATCACCCATCGCAGTCTGAACTGTCAGAGCCTGACCCGCCAACACCATTGGATGACGCGGATAGGTAGGCACAATCGCCGTTCCCAATTCAATATCGGGAACATGTTGTGAAACGACAGACAAGACCGTCAAAGCATCAAATCCGCCTGTAGGATGCTCTGCTATCCAATAGCTGGAAAAACCATCCGCGAGTGCAGCACGGGCATCTTCTGTGATTGCATCGATAGAGGCTTTCTGAACCAGGCCTGTTCCATTGATTCCTATTTTCATTACCAGCGCCTTCATAGAAAAAAAGAAGTGTACCCCAACCATCTTGAATTGACTCAAAATTAGGAAGAAGATGATTCTATCCCCAACAAATCACAGGCGAGACACTCTATGGATAATCCGGCAGAGGAACAGGAGCCTGCGGAACAGGGCGATTCAATCCCACGTTCATTTATGCTCATTGCCTCAGGCGCACTGGTATGGAACCTGCTCGGCGTCATGGCTTATGTCATGCAGGTAACCATGAGTGAATCCGCACTACAGGCACTTCCAGAAAACGAACGGCTACTTTATGAAACTATTCCCATCTGGGCGACTTCCGCGTTCGCCATCGCGGTAAATGGCAGCACCCTTGGATGCCTACTGCTTTTGTTCAAGAAGGCATGGGCATTCCCGGTACTGGTTGTTTCCCTGTAAGGAGTGCTGGTACAAATGGTCCATTCCTTTTTCATTGCAAATTCAATCGAAGTCTATGGACCGGGCGGCATGATCATGCCTGCTATGGTTTTGGTGATTAGTATTTACCTGGTCTGGTATTCATGGAATGCCAAATCCAGGGGCTGGATTAACTAGTTTTTGTTTGATATGGGAAAAAATGTCATCCTTTTTTCTGACGGCACCAGCAATACAAAATCAACCAACACCAACGTCTATCAATTTTACAAGGCAATAAAGACCCACCCGCTCAACAAATGTTTCTATGACCCTGGTGTGGGTTCATTTACAACGGATATTCTCGGCAAAGCTTTCGGCGCAGGTGTCTCACACAACATTAAACAATGCTACGAATTCATCGTCTCTCACTATGAACCGGGCGATCGGCTGTTTCTATTTGGTTTCAGCCGGGGTGCCTACACCATTCGAAGCCTCGCCAATATGATTCATTTGATTGGGCTCGTTGAAAAAAATTCAAAGAAAATTGGTAACAAGGGACCTAAACATCACAAGAAACAAACGCTGACCATTCAGCAGAAATATACCCGTATCGCCTACAATGCATACCGCTCAAACAAAACACCCGCTTTTATCATTGCACTCACGGCGCTCCGAAAACGACAACAATTACGTCAGTGCCCGATTTATGCAATAGGCGCGTGGGACACAGTCGGTGCGCTCGGACTCCCCAATTTCGATCGTGACCAGGCTGCATTCGGTGACCACTATTATCATCGCATATCATTACCGAAAAACATTACATACGCCTACCAGGCTCTCGCCATAGACGACGAACGACGCGAATTCGCGCCGGTACTTTTCACAAAGAATCCGAGGAACACGGACACAATCAAAGAAGTCTGGTTCGCTGGCATGCACTCGGATGTGGGTGGCGGCTACAAACTGAAGAAAAGCGACTCCCATGCAAAAGAACTTTCCAACAACTCCCTCAACTGGATGGCTGACCAGTTCGAGTCATTGTTACCTATCAATAGGTCCGCTTTCGGTCAAGGCATAGCCAATGGCTTCATGCATGATTCGAGAACGGGTTTCAACGATAATCTCTACACGAAAAAGACACGATCAGTGCCCAAAAACTCACACATCCATGCCTCGGTATTGAAAAGGATCACCGGGCCAATTCCAAACCCATCTGAAACGCGGGAACCGGATGGCGACTATCGACCGGTGGCGTTGAATGCGAGGGGCTTTAGAATCGACTATACGAACCCGCCTAATTTCAGCCTGAAAAAGAGATATGTGATTATTCACGACTAGCAACATAGCAATCTTGGACTTACCAATTAGCTACTAACAGTCGGCGACCAGAAGAAATATAAATTGTTAGGTAGTCTATTCACAGCTTTAGAGACATCACCTAGTCGCTTGTGTTCGGCTGAGGATCTTCCTTTCGTAAGACTAAAAGCCGCGAAGGGCGATCCGACGCTTCGGGCGCGGCCGTACCATGGATGGTTCGTCTGGAGGAAGGGAGATGCTTTAGCCGGATGCGGGTGACGACCAACAGTAGGGAAGAAAATCCCAAACGATAGGGTACATAGAACATTGACATTTTATTGGACTACGGGAGGTCTTCTAGGGAACGTCTGATGGGGAATCAAAACCTAACAATTACCTAAAATTCTACTCAAGCAGCACTAGTCGCTTCATCACCACCAAACCTTGCCCTGACCTTCCCGCGAATATCCCTCATTGCCTCAGGTAACATCAACATCGCCGGAGTCACCACCAACGTCAGCACAGTGGCAAATGTCAGGCCCGAGACAATGGCTGAAGCCAACTGCACCCAGAACGATGCAATCGGCCCCCCCACTTCAATCTCACGACCAATTAAGTCTACAGACACACCTATCGACATCGGGAACAAGCCAAACCCCGTGGTAAATGTTGTCAGAAAAACAGGGCGCAGCCTTAGACAACCTGTTTGCACAATAACCCTCTGCATCGACCACTCAGGATTCTCAGTTTTGAGGTAGTTGTAGGTATCAATAAGAACAATATTATGATTAACGATGATACCCGCCAGGGCCACAATCCCGACACCGGTCATAATTGCACTAAACGGATACCCGGTAATAATCAATCCGAGCATGACGCCAATTGTCGACATAACAACGGCAGACAGCACCAGTGCAGCCTGATAAAAGCTGTTGAACTGGGTAATCAACAAAATACCCATTAAAGCCAGTGCCAGTGAAAATGCAAAACCGATAAAATCCATGGTTTTATCCTGTTCCTCGTTGGCACCACGAAAAATGACCTTGATACCGGGATCTATATCCGCAGTTTGAAGCCACTCTTTGATTTCGGTAACCTTATCGTCGGCGAGAACGCCCGCGATAGTGTCGGCACGCACATACATGACGCGGACCCCATTCTGGCGGAAGATCGTACTGACTTTTGCTTTTGCCTTCCTCTCTACGAAACTGCTGATGGGCACCTGACCTTCCTTTGTGGACACCCGTAACTGATCCAACTGGGTGATACTGCGATACTCTTCCGGGTATCTGACCCGTATCTCAACTTCATCATCGACATCGTCCGGCCTGAATCGACCAACCAGCGCACCATTGGTAATTAATTGTATTGCGGCGCCCACGCTAGCGACGTCTGCCCCGAGCATGGCAGCTTTTGCCTTGTCAACTGTGATTTCCCATTCAATACCAGGCACTGGCGCTGTATCATCAACTCCAATCAGGTCATCCATGGCATCCAGATGGTCGCGAACTGTTCTGGTGGCGCTTGCCAGCGCTTCGAGGTCATTGCCTTGCAGCTGCAACTGGATATCTTTGCCGACCGGGGGACCCTGCTCCATTGATTTGACCTCTGCCCGGACGCCAGGAATATCGTTGATGGCATCACGAAATAAATCTTCAACTTCCCAGCCATTGATATCCCGGGTTCTTCGATCTGTCATTTCAACCAGCATTGAACCAATCTGGTCAGCAGTTGAACCACCTCTGCCAAAACTGATGCCACCGGAACCGGTGCTGGTGTAAATCGTGCGAATATTGCCTGCAGCCGTAACATGGCTCTCTACATCGGTCACGATATCCAACAATTCTTCTGACGAATAATTCCCTTTCGCTGCAACAGTTATCATTGAAAAGCTTGGATCTACATCAACAAAAAATTGGGACCCGTTGCCTGCTACCTCATACCATTTCACGATGCCATAAAGACAAGCCAGCGTCATGGCAACAACACTAATGGGGTGGTTCGTCGCAAAATTGAGAACTTTCGCATAGTACCTGACGGCTCCGGTCAGTTCATCAAAACGCCCCTGATCAACCAGTTGGGCATTACCTTCTACTACCTTTTCCCTCTGACGACTTATCAGCGTTCCCAATACTGGCGCAAATAACAGCGCATAAAGAAGTGATCCAATCAATACGGCAAATACAGTTACTGGCAGGTAACGCATGAATTGACCGGTGACTCCCGGCCAGAACATTAGCGGCAGAAATGCCGCCAGCGTTGTTGCAACAGACGCGACTACCGGCCAGAACATCCTCCGAGTCGCGTAGATATACGCCTCTCTCGGGGTTTCGCCCTCACCTAATCGGCGTTCCGCCAATTCGACAACCACAATCGCGCCATCAATCAACATACCCAGCCCTAACAGCATGCCGAACATCACCATGAAGTTATAGGTAAATCCTATTGCGTTTAGAACAATAAAAGCAAAAAGGAATGAGAAGGGGATTCCCATGGCCACAAGTATTCCGGAACGGAGACCGACAGCCGCAACTACAACCGTCAGGACGAGGAACATCGCTGTAGAAATATTGCCTTGCAATGTCCCTATTTGTTCAACAGTTTCCGGTGCCTGATCAGCTATATAGCTGATCTCAACATTCGGTGGGAACTCCTTCCTCGCCTCTTCAACCAGGGCTTTCACCTTGTCTGAGACATCAACGAGACTAGTTCCAACCCGTTTTGAAATTTCTATGGCAACTGCAGGCTTTCCATTTGCACGTGCATGACTCCTGGCATCTTTGAAAGTACGTTTTAGCGTGACGACATCTTCCAGTATCACGACGCCTTTACTCGTCGCTTTCAGGGGAATGGACATGACATCCCTGCCGCTTTCAATCAGGCTGGGAATCTTCACTGAGAAACTGCCACGACCTGTATCCACCGAACCTGCTGCAATAAGCCGATTATTCCTGGCTATAGCACCCAAAAGCTCTTCATTAGTGATTCCGTAAGCTTCCATTTGTGCCGGGTTGATAATGGCTTCAAGCACTTCTTCCCTGTCTCCACGGATATTTGCTTCAAGAATTTCACTAATACCTTCGATTTCATCTTTCAGGTTTCGGGCGAGTTTATAGAGAACTCTATCGGGTACATTATGGCCGCCTATGCCGATAGTAAGGACCGGGAAGTCTCCTGCTGAGACCTCATTGATGATGGGTTCTTCTGTTGTTGAAGGCAGTTTCACTTTCGCCTTGTCGACAGCCTCACGTACATCAAGGACCGCCTGGTCAGAATCAAAACTGGAATCGAACTCGACAACCAGCGTGGCGGAACCCTCACCCGCATAGGCATTGAGTTCTTCCACACCCTCAATTTTTTTGAGTTCAAGTTCCATTGGGCGCACCAGGAGTCTTTCTGAATCCTGGGGAGAGATGCCTTCGTGAGAAATAGTAATCACGATGACGGGTACAGATACATCGGGATTTGCTTCGATGGGTATGGTTCGATAGGCCACAATACCGGCAATCAGGATCACCACAAACAGGGACAATACCGTCCTGGAACGATCAATAGCAGCGCTAATTGCGGACATGGAATTCGTTTACCTGGGTTTATAACTGGGGTTAGGATTCAACGAGTGAGATAAGGGGAGTCAGGTCTATTTTTACGACCTGCCCTTCAAAGACTTCTTCCTGGCCAATTGTGATAAGGCTAATCACTTCAGGCAAACCTGTAACCCAGATGCCATTTGTATCCTCGCTAACGATCTTAACAGGCTTGAAATGAACCACATTCATGTCATCAACGATGCGCACACCAACGATTCCGGCATCATCCAGCACGAGAGAAGCAGGAGATATCAGATGAGCAGTTTCCACTCCAACAGGTACTCTCATGGTCGCTGTGAGACCCGCTCGAATCGAGTCGCCTGGATTCTCAATCGTCACCTCAATCGGGTAGGTTCTTGTATTGGAATCTGGGGACCGACCGATGAAGGTAACTATTGCAACGTATTCCTCTCCGGTGATTAGTGCCACTGCAACCTTGTCATCAAGGTGTATGTTCGCAATATTTCTTTCGGATACCTGCCCGGTCACAAGGATTGGATCTAACTCAATCAAGGTAACGCAGGTTTCGCCTGGCGACAGGAAATGACCCGCTTCCACCGGTTGCTTTTCGACGATACCGTCAAAAGGAGCAACAATTCTGGTTTTCTGGAGTGCGAGCTCAGCCCGTTTCGTCTTTGCGCGACTCTGTTCAAGAGTCGCCTTGGCCTTGGCGAGGATAATTTCTGACTGTAGACCACGCTGGTTCAGGTCTCGGATTCCATCGTACTCCAGTTGCGTACTTTTAAGATCCGCCAGTGCCTCTGCCAGGTCACTGCGACGGGTATCAATGGCGATCTGGCAAAGCAGGTCTCCCGCCTTGACTCGCTTTCCCTTCTCCCCTGGTACCAGTTCTATCACACCCGATACCTCTGATTTGACCTGAACAATTCGATTGGCATTTGTCTGCCCACGAACATCCAGAAAAATGCTTCTGGCGGTCGCGGTACTTCTGATTCCCCGAACTGACTGTACGTCAGAATCGCTTGCAGCACTTTCAAATGCTGTGTCTTCTTCTGCGACGGCGGTATTGCGCGCAAGATCGCCCGAGAACAGCCATACGACCATTCCAAAAGCAAAAAACAATGCAATTAGACTACGATTGCTCAAATCAACTCCAGTGATTGACGACACACGTCAGCCCCAAAACGGGCTCAAGAATGTAATCAAAAATGTTACATATAGCGGCTTTTTTTATCGTCTCACTGGAACCATGCGCCTAAGGAAGGCTGCGAAAAATCCGTTCTGGTGATGCAAAAATTATAATTAGTGTGTAGTTTAGTAACAAACTGGCACGATTACAAGATTCTTCTCTCCGCACACACTAGCTTTGCCTGGCCACTAAATGGGACCGAAGCTGCTAACTTCAAGGGCTGCAGTGAATTTTGGGCCAATTTTAAGGATATGGCCCCCCCAGGGCTCCAAAATTTGCCTTTCGTGATCCCTTCACGTAGTTTTTGGTAAATTATTTACAGGAAGCACCATGCAAGCGTCTGTTCTGGAACATTGGCAAATCAGCAAACCGGCAGTTCGTAGTCAAAATGGGCTGGTTGCCAGCCAGCACTATCTTGCTTCCAATGTCGGTGCGGCAATCCTTAGCTCCGGTGGCAACGCCATTGATGCTGCCATCGCAACGGGCCTCATGCTGGGCACCGTTGAGCCCTGGATGAGTGGACCTGGTGGTGGTGGCTACATGACCATCTATCTCGCCACGGAGAAAACAGTCAAGGTGGTTGAGTTCGGTATGCGGGCGCCTTTTGATTCTGTGCCGGAAGACTATCCACTTGCCCCAGAGGGTACCAATTCATCCGATTCCTTCAACTGGCCAGCAGTTGTAGATGACGTCAATATACATGGCCCACTTGCCATCGCGGTCCCGGGCTACATAAAAGGAATATCCCTGGCGCTCGAAAGTTTCGGCACCATGTCCTGGCAGGATGTCATAGAGCCAGCATGCCAGCAGGCAGAATCAGGCCTGCCCATTGACTGGAATAGTGCAAGGATCATCAGTAATTGCGCCCGTGGGCTTAGCCGCTACGATGAAACTCGCAGGACCTATTTCTCTGATGGATTTCCACCGGAACTCAATCTTGAGGGCGAGCTCAACACGCTTCCGCTAGGCAACCTTGGGTCTACCTTCCGCAAACTTCAGTCACAAGGGGCGTCTGGCTACTACCACGGAGAGCTCGCCGAGCAGATAGTCGCTGATCTGGCACAGGCAGGTTCCAGAATTACCTTAAGAGATCTCAACGAATACCAGGCAAAGATTACTGAACCCGTTTCAACCAGGTACCGGGATGCCAACATCTATATCGCCGGAAAACTCACCGCCGGTCCAAGCATTATTCAGGCGCTAGAAGAATTGTCATCCAATCTTAAGGCCACCGAGAGACCCGAGGCAGATGCCTATAAAGCCTATGCGGATTCACTTCTGTCTGCCTATTCCTACCGACTACAAAACCTCGGTGAGAAGACCCCGACCAACACAACTCATATCTGCGCTGCTGACAAAGATGGCAATGTCGTATCACTCACGCAGACAATCATGTCCGGATTCGGATCAAGAATCATGTTGCCGCAGACCGGGATTCTCATGAACAACGGGATGATGTGGTTTGACCCAAGACCAGGATCTGCCAATTCTGTTGTTGGAGGCCGACACCCTCTTTGTAATATGTGCCCGGTCATTGGCATCAAGGATAGCGGCAGCGTGTTTGCATTAGGTGCATGTGGCGGTAGAAAAATATTCCCTGCCGTTTTTCAGCTGATTTCCTTTCTGGTCGACTACAAAATGGAAGTGGGCCAGGCAGCTCATCAACCTCGACTGGACGTTTCAGGCACAAACCTTGTCACTATTATGGATAGTATAAATGATGAAATTGCTGAAAGCCTCAAGGCAAATTTCCCGGAAACACGCCTTCGCCCTAACGGTGTCAGCCCTAACTTTTTTGCGCTGCCGCAACTAATAGAAAGACTGCCGACAGGTGAAGCAAGTGGTGCCTGTTTTATCCCATCTCCCCATGCGAAGGTTTCAGCTGCCGATTGAATATTGCGCGTTCACGAAAATAGATAATCAACCCAACGGAGATGAGAAATACGGCTCCGCGAAGCTAGTTCTGGTCAGCGAGTTCATTTTTGTTTTTCATGTTGCGAAATGAGCTGACTGTTATCTGCCAATAGAGAGCAAGGTACCATTCTTTGTAGCACGTTCATCTTCACTGATATCCCGATACAGTTCGACAAAATCAAATACCAATTCATTCATACCGGCGGGTTCAGAGTTTGTCAGGTAGACCATGCCTGTCTGCAGCTCCCGGTTGAATATCATCTCGCTTCGCATGCCTCGAACATAACCACCGTGATGAACAAAACCTTCCTGACCTCCATAGTCGAACAGCCGCCAGCCAAGCCCGTAGTAAATCTTACCGAGATCCTTCCGGTATCTATAATGTGCCTGTTGGCGGGTGGTCCTGATGGCCCCCGTATGCATTCGGACCAGAACTGAATCCTCAAACACCTGTGGTTCGTGACCCAATTGAGCGAGTAACCACTGCCTCATATCGTTAATACTGGCATTTACACCTGCAGCCGGCGCAACTTTGTAATAATGGTGAGTTGTTCTGACCGGCTTCCATGAAGTCCCCGTCCATACATGTGGCACGGCATGATTCTCATCACTCAGGAAAGCTTCTTTTCCAAATGAAGCGCGGAACATCTGAAGCGGCTTGAAAAGTCTGTTAGTCACAAAAGTTTCATAGTCCAGATCTGTCTTTGCCTGGACAAGATCACCCACGAGGCTAAATACAACATTCTGATAGCCATAACACTCACCAGGCTCGCAGATGAAATCAACTCGATCTAATCTTTTGACCATCCGGCTAAACGACATGTTGTCTTCTATCAGGTTCGTATACGCATGAGGCATGAGTCCTGTCGTCTGCGACATAAGATGATGAAGGTTTATTTCCTGACCATAATCCGTACGTTTGAATTTCAAGTTATGAAGATTTTCAACCAATGGGGTTTGCCATTGGACCAGGTCATCTTCTACCAGCAGGGAAGCTGCAGCGGAAGCAAAGGTCTTGGAGATAGAGGCGATTCTGAACAGCGTTTTATCTGTAATGGGGTGAGATTCATTTTCGCTGCGAACCCCATAGACTTTCTGCAACACCACCTCGCCGTGGTCGACAATGATAAGCGCGCCCCCAGGTGTTTCATCCACCAGGGGCTGCACAAATTCCTGCTCAAATCTTGAAGCAAATTGGCCTGCACAACCAAATGCTGGACACAGCATAAGGACAAAGATGGATATAGCGATTCTGTGCATCAGTTAACCCCCGGACTTATTCTTAAGCTTACTTTTAATCTGGTTCTTGATGGTTAACTTCACGACAGAAGTTGGCATGGTGATATCAATTTGACCGGACCTGGCCTCGTAATCGTCGGGGCTTGCATTGGCAATGCCTGAACTCGAAATCCTCGCCACCACTTCAATTAAGTCAAAGTTAGCCAACCCCATCCCCTCCATCATCGCCATTGATTCATCTAACTTTATCAGACGAGGCAGGTCAGCCACTAACAGTTTTTGTACTGCCAGGGGCATCGGCGGCCCGGTAACTGCTTTGGCAAACACAAACACAAAGGAATCTGTCTTGACATCAACTTGACTATCAACCTCGACGAGAACCTCCAGCGACCTGGTACCGGTAGGCTCCGTCTCGGCTTTAGGAGACACAGGCCTGGTGGGCATAGCAGCAGAACTCGCAAACGGTGCTGTCTTGTTTGCGGTGCCAGCCACACCCGTTTGAGTTTCCAATCGTTCAAGTGCCTGTTGAATAAGTTTAGCCCTTGGTCCCTCCGCCATTGCAAGGGCGGCGATGAAATACTGATTAGCTGCAGAATATTCACCTTTCTGAAATGCATCCATGCCTCTTATCTCCAACATCGTAAGCTCATGTGGATTCAGCGCCAGTGCCTTACCAATTGCCACATCTACCCTAGACGTTATGACACGATTATCTGCAAGAAACAGGGATTCAGCATAATAAGAGGCAATACCTGAATCACCAGTAAACACAAGGCTTAGTTTCTTAAAGACAGCGGCTGCCTTCTCATATTCAGCTTGCCGATGATAGAGCTGACCCAGCATAAACCAGCCCTCGTGATTATCCGGTTGCTGCTCCATGCTTCTCGCCAGCTTCTCTACCGTCTGTTTCATCCTGACAGGATCATGAATTCCATCACTATTAAGCTCACCTGCAATCTCAACGTCACTGATAGCACCCCAGCTCAATCCAATATCTGAATAGGCAAATATGGCGAACAGGGGAACGAGTGCTGCAAAAACCAGTGGCAATCTGCCAATTTCAGAAACCGGCGTTTCACTACCGACTTCATCTGTATCGACAAGCAGGTTCTTTTGCAATTCAAGTTCCATCTCTGCGAAATCAACAGCTGTGATTTCCAATTCTTCCAGCTGCGCACTAAGTTCTGCTATGCGCTCTTCGTACAATCTGACATTGAGTTGTTCTCTCTCCTGCACCCTGTCCAATTGTTCATGAGGATCCTTTTGTATTCGCTTTTTCTCAAACAAAGGTTTAACGACAAGGGGACCAATAATGAAACCCGAGGCAAAAATACCCATAACAATCGCTGCCAGCCAGTAGGAAATAACCATCAATTCTTTCCAATCAGTTCTTTCAGTCGATCGGTATCTGACTTATCCATGACCAGACGTCGGCCTTTTCTAGCCACCAACAGTCGGATTAATATGAACACTGCTATGATCAGCAATACAGGGGGGCCAAACCACAACACCAGCGTTCCACCTTGAAGCCGAGGTTTGTATAGAATGAAATCTCCATACCTTTGATACATAAAATCGAGGATTTCCTCGTCAGATTTACCCTCCAGCAACAATCGATGTACTTCCCTTCGTAAATCCTTCGCGATCATTGAATCGGAACCCGCGAGGTTGGTATTGAGGCATTGGGGGCAGCGGAGTTCATCAATCAGAACCTTGTGTCGATCTCTTAATCCATCATTCGGAAAGGGATAGGCATCAATGGCTGCACTAGCCGGAAAGCTGAAGAAAAGGACGACGAAAACAAGACACCTCATTTTTCGCTGCCTGTTTTACTACGCCCGGTGATTTCGTGCCCGGTGTTTGCTTTCTTTTGTTCAGCTCGCAACAGTGCCACCACGGGAAAGATTTCACTGTCCCAGATTTCCCTGGTCAGTGCGCCCACATGTCGATACTGAATCACGCCATCTGTATCAATAACGAAAGTTTCCGGCGCACCATATACACCCAGATCAATAGCCAGCGTCCCCTTGTCGTCAACGATGTTAAACAGGAAAGGATTTTCATAGCGCCTGAGCCAGGCGATCGCCTTGACCGACTCATCGTTATAGTTAATGCCATACAGTGAAATATCCTCATCACGGCTAATTCGCATCAATTCCGGATGCTCCACCATGCAGTTAGGGCACCAGGTCGCCCAGACATTGGCTATAGAGACCTCCCCCTTTAGATCATTCTGAGTTATCAGGCGTTCAGGATCATGCAGATCTCGCAGCTGAAACTCGGGGAAGGGTTTGTTAATCAACTCGGATGGTAGAAAATGCGGGTCTTCCAGTCTGAACCCCAGGGACAGCACGAACACCAACAGTGCGAACACGACCAACGGAATCAGTAAGCTTTTGTTAACCGTCATGCGAGACTTCACCAGAGGAATATTTACAGATAAGTAAATTGCTCAAACCGTAACACCTGCCATTTCCTGTTGGTTAACAGCCTTTCCACGGCGATATCTTCGATCAACAAGCGTGACGAAACCGCCTAAAGCGATAAACAGGCCACCGAACCAGATCCACCTGACAAATGGCTTATACTGCACACGCACAGCCCAGGCAGTATTATCGATCGGCTCGCCAAGTGCTATGTATATGTCTCTAAAGAGACCCGGATCAATATCAGCCTCTGTCATCATATTTCGCGCAGCCTCGTAAAATCTTTTCTCAGGATGCAGCAGGGCGATTCGTGAACCGTTGTACATCACTTCAAACTCCCCCTGGTCCGCCCGGTAATTTGGGCCTCGCACCTTGTTCATCGCCTTGAAGGTGACTTCATACCCGGCAACTTCAACCATTTCACCCGGCACCATCCTAAGGTCTTTTTCTTCACTGTAGTAAATAGTCAAACAAACTCCCGTTATTGCCATGGCAATACCAAGATGCCCTAGCAGCATGCCGTAATATGAGAAAGGTTGCCTGAATATTGCCAGCAGTTTATTGGTTTTGTTGTTTACCCTTTCAAACATATCCTTCACAAGACCAAGAAAAATCCAGCCAGCGATGGTAACCACAAGAACAGCCACAAATTCAAATTGTGCTGCGAAGAAATAGACTAGCCCGGTGGTCATCGTCAAACTGACAAGAAAGGTGGGGACCAGGCTTTTAACCAGCCTGCTAACCGGTGTTTTCTTCCATCTCGTGGAGGGGCCTACTGCCATAAAGGCGAAGAGCACCATGACGATCGGGACGAAGATGGTATTAAAGTACGGCGGTCCCACCGAGATCTTTTTGCCGCTTGTCATGGTTTCATAGATCAGTGGATAGATTGTGCCGAGCAATACCGCACCTGTTGCAACCAGGAGCAGCATATTGTTCGCTAATACAAAAGTTTCACGGCTGGTCCAGTCGAACCCGGCTTCACTTCTTATGCCGGTTGCCTTGAATGCATACAAGCAAAGCGAACCTCCAATAACCAGGACCAGAAATATCAGGATGAACATGCCACGTTCAGGATCAACAGCAAATGCATGGACAGAAGTCAGTACACCGGAACGCACGATAAACGCCCCCAGCAAACTGAAGGAGAAAGCAAAGATGGCGAGCAACACGGTCCAGCTCTTGAAGACTCCACGTTTTTCCGTTGCTGCTAACGAATGAACTAAGGCGGTACCCACTAACCAGGGCATGAATGAAGCATTCTCCACTGCATCCCAGAACCACCATCCTCCCCAACCTAGCTCATAGTAGGCCCACCAGCTGCCTAGCGTAATGCCAAGTGTAAGAAATGCCCAGGCTGCATTGGTCCAGGGTCTGGACCATCTTGCCCAGGCTGAATCCAGCCTTCCACTTGTTAAGGTGGCTATGGCGAATGCAAAAGGAACCGCAAAACCCACATAACCCATGTACAGCATAGGCGGGTGAACAATCAGGCCAAAATCCTGCAACAGGGGATTCAGATCGGAACCCTCGGAAGGAAATAAGGGCAGACTCCGATCAAATGGATTCGAGGTCAACAGGATAAACAGGATGAATCCCAGGCTCAAACCACCGAGTACAGACAACACCCTGGCTCTCATATCAAGCGTTAAGCTGCCGCTTAAAATACTCACCGCCAAAGTCCAACCCGCCATTATCAAGGTCCATAACAGAAAGGATCCCTCATGGGCACCCCAGATTGCAGAGATCTTGTATTGAATAGGTAGATCAGAATTTGAGTTTCTTGCTACATAGTTGACAGAAAAATCATCAGTCACAAAAGCATTTGCCAGACAAAAGAAACTCAACAGGACAAATACAAACAGGCCGGCTGACAAGGAACCACCCAATGCCATTAGCTGGTTCTGATGTCGATACACTCCCAGTGCTGGCAATACGCTCAAACAAAAAGCAAGACCCAGCGACAGGATCAGACTAAAGTGGCCAAGTTCAACAATCATGCGCCGTTGTTATCCTTATGTGCCCTTGCCAGGGTCTGCTCCACTTCTGGAGGCATGTAATTTTCATCATGTTTCGCCAGTACTTCTTCGGCAATAAATATGCCGTCACTGTTCAATGTTCCCCGGGCAATAACACCCTGCCCTTCTCGAAACAGATCTGGCAGGATTCCCACAAATTGCACAGTGACTTCTGAAGTTTGCAGGTCAGAGATTGTAAAACTGACACCCAGATCTTCAGTCGATCTTTTAATACTGCCCATGACGACCATGCCACCGGCTCTAATCAACGGACCAACCGGGGCTTCTCCATTGACAATCTGTTCCGGGGAATAAAACAGATTGATATTTTCGTTCAGCGCAAGCATGGCAAGCCCAATTGCAGAGGCCGATGTCGCCACCAAAAACATAACGAGTAACAGTCGATTTCGCCGATGCGATTTCATTTTTCCAATTTTCAATTATGTGCTTCCTGTTTCAGGAGTTGTTTCTGACTTCTGATGATATTTTTCCTCATGAATATCGGCCTGACAATGTTATAGGCCAGCACGATCACCGTTAAGGCATAAGCGCTCCAGACATAAAATCCATGGCCACCCATATTCAGGAAGGCTGAAAAGCTATCAAAACTCATGAAGCAGCCACAATTTGTTTCACCCAACCGGTTCGAAATTCACGGTTGAGGATTTCATTACGCATCCTTGTCATCCAGAGCGAAAAAAACAGGCAGTAGTAACCAATCACCATCACCAGGAGAGGTATCCACATTTCTGCTGGCATGGCTGGTTTCTCCGTCATGGAAAAGCTTGACCCCTGATGCAGCGTAAACCACCAGTCTACCGAATATTTGATGATCGGGAGATTGACCACACCCACCAGGGCGAGAATCGCAGAGACTCGCCCTGCTGATTCGCTGTTTTCCATGGCTGACCGCAGCGCCATAATACCGATGTATAGAAACATCAAAACCAGGGTTGACGTCAGCCTCGCATCCCAGACCCACCAGGTACCCCAGGTCGGCTTGCCCCAGATAGACCCCGTAACCAGGGCAAGGAATGTAATGGATGCGCCAATGGGCAGGGCACACTGTAGCGCAACATCGGCTAATTTAATGCGCCATATCAGGTAAACACCACCGCTAAAGGCCATCATCGCATAACAGGACTGCGCCAGAATTGCTGCCGGAACGTGAATGTACATGATGCGCACACTATTACCTTGTTGATAGTCTTCTGGAACAAACAGCAATGCCCAGTCCATGCCAACAACAATCAGTGATAATGCTATTACCCAGAACCAGGGTAACAGCCGCCCGCTCATCTCGTAAAAAGACTTGGGCGCGCCGAGTTTATGAAACCAGTTCCACATAATTTTCAGAGTTTTCTACCAAAATTCATTATGTTAATAATGTTCTAGAATTCGCAGGGAGAGCCTTCAGCCCAGGGTGCTTGAAAAATAACTCTTATCAGGGCCATTTTACCCTGACCCACAAACGGGAACAGATATTAACAGATTTCAGTCTCGATCTGGTTGCCTCAAGTCAATGACTTAATGATATTTTCACACCGGCGCTGGTGGCAATTGGAGCAACTCCCAGGCTCATCAATAACAATGCGCCAAGCCACAACATGTGGCCAATATAGTCTCCTCCTGTCATGCCGGTTTTAATCATTTCAGTCGCCAGGATCAGAACGGGAACATACAACGGCAGGATCAAAATCGCGATCAATACACCCCCTGTTCGAAGACCGACAGTGAGTGCGGCACCGACTGCCCCAAAAAGACTGAGGATAGGTGTGCCTAGTAAAAGCGACAGCATGATCGCCTTTATTCCTTCTTCATTGACGAACAGCATCACACCGAGTAACGGGCTCAATAGTGTCAAAGGCAAACCTGTCATTAACCAGTGACTGATAATCTTCCCCAGGATTATCAGAAGAAAGGGCTGGTCAGTCAGCGCCATCTGTTCCAGGGAACCATCCTCATAATCACTCCGGAAAATCAGGTCCATAGATAACAATGTGGCAAGCAGCGCTGCAACCCAGATCACACCTGGCGCAATGCCCGCCAAAACTTTTTCTGATGGGCTGATCCCTAGCGGGAACAAACTAATAACGATGACAAAAAACACCAGTGGATTAACGATTTCTGCCGGGTTTCTGAACGACACCAGGACGTCACGTTTGATCGTATTAAGTAACATCAGGTGGTGCCGCTAATATTCAACTGGCGAATTTCGACGCCGATTTCAAGTGTCTGGTGACTCGTAAGGATGACGATGCCACCGTCGTTTAAATGTGAAGTTATTCGCTCCTCTATCAGTTTTACACCGTCGACATCAATTGCATTCAGCGGCTCATCAAGAATCCACACCGGACTCTGGAGGAGAAACAACCGTGCAAGATTCACCCTCTTGCGCTGCCCTTCAGACATGGTACCGCAAAGCGATTCTTCGAATCCGTTCAGACCGACTGCCGCAAGCGCACTATCAATGGCATCTGCCGTTGCCCCACCCTGGTAAAGATCTGCAAGCCATTTAAGATTCTCGCGCGCAGTCAGCTGATCCTTTACACCGGGTTTATGGCTGACAAAAAGAGGCCAGGATTCCAGTTGCCACCTTACTTCTCCCGAATAGTCTTCATAGAGTCCTGTCAGGACCTTGAGGAGGGTTGTTTTACCTGCCCCGTTGCGCCCTTTTACCTGCAGTAATTCACCGGGCTGAACCGCAAACGACAAATCACTGAACAGTATTCGCCTTTGCCTTTCACAGTACAGGTTCTGGACCTCGAGCATACTTCGTTCACCCATATTTCTGATGAGAATGTCTGAAAGAGAATAATTCAAAGTGAAGTGATTATTATAACAGCAAGTAATTCGTTCTGGTTGTCGTTGCACTGACGGTTGGAGTTTGCACAAACGTCAGTATAATCCTCCTTCCTTTTTCAGCGGATCAACCATGCTATTCAAGAACGCTTATATGTATCGCATCAAGAGCCCTTTTGACTATTCAACTGAGGATCTTGAGGCTGCGCTTGAATCCAGCGTTTTTAAACCCTGTTCGGGTATTCGCTCCACCAGCTTCGGATGGGTTTCCCCGTTAGGTGATCAACCTGGCGCACTGACTCACGAGGTAGCCGGAAGTATCCTTTTGACCGCAAAACGTGAAGACAAAATTATTCCAGGCAGTGCACTGGCTGATGTATTGGCTGAGAAGGTCGCCCATCTGGAAGAGCTTGAAGGCAGGAAAGCCTCTGCCAGGGAGAAGCAAAGGCTAAAAGATGATGCCAAAGCCGAGTTGACGCCACGAGCACTTCCACGATCGAAACAGATCCAGGGTTACATCACACCGAGCGATCAACTACTGGTCGTTGGTACTTCATCTGTCCAGGAAGCTGAACTTTTCATCAACTGCCTGAGAGATTCCCTTGGTTCATTCGCCGTTGTGCCGCCCCAGGTCAAATCAAAACCCACTGAAATTTATACCCATTGGCTGAAAACCCGAAAGCTACCAGACAACTTTAGCCTGGGTGATGCCTGCGATCTGCTGAACCCTGAAGAAGGGAGCACGATCACCTGCCGTAGACAGGATCTTGCCACCCGTGAAGTCAGTAACCATCTCGATGCAGGAAAAGTATGTACCAAAATCGGACTTCGATGGCATGGGGACTTTGCGTTCACCGTCGATAAAGACATTTCCCTGAAGCAGTTGAGGCTGGAAACTAATGACGACAGTAGTGATAACGAGGACGACCCTATCGGTCGGCTTGATGCTGCCTTTGCCAGCATGACGCTTGAATTCGCTAGATTTCTACCTGAGCTGTATTCGGCTTTTGGCGGAGAAAACCGTAGCTAAACCTCGTCCAGGTTTCGTCTAGGCTTCTTCGCCTTCAACCTTTAAAGGTGTGAAGCTGAATTTTTGCCCGCCGATTGCGGCCTCATACATCAGCCCACCGATGGCGTGGGTAAATACTGCCATACCTTTCGTATAGCCTGTTTCAACCTGAACTGCGGTGGCAGGACCGGCACTGGCATTGGCAGACGTGCCTGCAGTTCCGAACTGGGCCTGGGCTCCCGCCGTGATAGCCACCGCCGAAGCTGTAGCATCAAATTCATAGGTACCCAAGGTGAATTCGTTATAGGCACGTTCATCTTCGAGGAAAATGACCTCGCTGAAGACCTGCCCACCCAACTGGAAGCCAATGGTTAACTTGCTCAGGCTGACAGTGCCTGTCACCCGACCATTCCGATAGACCTGTCCCTTACCATAAGCACCACCAATGCCAATTCCACCTTTGCCAATATTTGGGAAAATCACATATCCATAGGACTTCTCAAAAAATGGCGCAACTGTGACATTAGACTCGAACACGCCAATCGTTCCTTCAAAATTGTCTGCGGACGCCGCTTGAATCATCAATCCAAAAATGGCTATTACCAATACTCTTAACATCTGAACCTCTTATTCAAAACCCTTTACCTGGATCCTTCATACGACCCCATCAAAGGAAGCATGTATCCAGTTTAACTGTCCTCAACCAATTGGACACCGAATCACCCTGAATAGTTTCAGTCACTCTTTCCCTGATCATCTGCCGTGATCGTTCCGGGTAAGGCCGACTCAAATAGCTGACATCTTCACCATAGATACTAGCGTGAAACGCTTTTGCACCTGCTTTAAGGGCATCTGCATTAGCCAGGACAAAGGGAGCATAAGTTGAACCCATTTCGGCGAGAACGAAGCGCGCGAAGGGAGTCGATTCAGGAAACGGCGCTAGTTCACCCTTGCCATCCCACTGGTCCGCAGATTCTTCTGCCCACCGGATGACTCGATTGTACTTTTGGATCGCTTTTTTCGGTGTTGGATCCATATTGGTGTGTGCTCTTAGTCCGCCGAGTAAAATGCAATCTACTGCTGTCGGCCTGTTCCCCAACATATATCGTGATTCCTGAAGTTGCGACTCCATGGCTTCGACAATTCTTATGTACTCTGCTTCTGCCGCGGCTTGTTGGTGTTCACTTTCCGTTCCCGTGGCGCGGCAGGCCCGGGGTCCCCAATTCCTAATCCTTGCTGCTGCGTCACTGTTCCCCGCTGCCATCCTCTCCGAGGCAAAAACAGCACTTTCTTCATAATGCCATCGATAGTGCACCATCGTTCTTGCGATCCACTCATCAAAATACTCTTCAAGGATATGAGTTAACAGGCCAAGAGGTCCATCAGGAAACATCTCTCTGCCTTTGAATCGTCCATCGAGCAACCGAATGACGGGTGTTGTATCCGCAAGCATCCAGTTCTCGGGTGTCAGCAACGCAGGGACTTGATGGGTACCCGAACGAAGTTCGATTTCCTTTGCGTTATCCGGACCTTTACGGCACATTTGAAAATCAGCCCTATAGAAAATCATTGCCGCTTCAAGCTTGCGGGTGAAGTAAGAAAGTTCCCCGCCATAAATCCTGTAGTGCTGGTTCATGAGGCGTCTCCTACCGAGATACTGAGTGTGCCAACATTCTCAATTTCTGCTTGAATTTTGTCGCCAACTTCAATTGGACCAACACCGGCCGGAGTACCGGTGAATATCAGGTCACCGGCACATAAAACGAATAGCTCCGACAGACGCGAGATGACTTCAGGGACCTTCCAGATCATCTGGTTAACGTCGCCTTTCTGTTTTTCCGAGCCATTGATGTTCAACTGAATTGACCCGAAATTGATCTCCCCCGTTTCATTTATGGGTACGATCGCCGAACAGGGTGCGGCGTGTAGAAAGGTTTTACCGGCCTCCCATGGCCTGCTTTTTTCCTTTGCTTCTGCCTGCAGGTCACGACGAGTCATATCTATGCCAACGGCATATCCATAGACCAGGTTCATCGCATCATTTACATCAATATGGCGGCCACCACGGGCAAGCGCAACCACCAGTTCCACTTCATGATGAACATCGTGACTAGCGGATGGATACTCCATCAATTCGCCATCCTTCAATATAGAATAGGCAGGCTTCATGAAAAAGAAAGGGGCTTCTCTGCTAGGATCATGCCCCATCTCAATGGCATGATCCGCATAGTTTCGGCCAACACAGTATATTTGTGACACTGGAAAGAGTTCATCACTATTAATGACAGGCAGTGTCACCCTTTCAACCGGTTCAAATAGATAATTCATTGAGCTTCCTCTCTACAAATAGAGTATTCCTGATTAAACACGTTCGCTGCTGTTCAGGTGAGTGCCAATCGCCCG
>SMVB01430811.1_pt1 | contig 22919 bp, 19 predicted proteins | sample 2456461 | NCBI WGS metagenome assembly SMVB01 (sample SAMN11095934, study PRJNA526329) | marine sediment metagenome | biome: Marine sediment; feature: Surficial sediment; material: Deep marine sediment; isolation source: Hadal surficial sediment | place: Pacific Ocean | collected 2014-05 | depth...
AGAGGCCTTTCCGAGAACAGCGCCCCGGCCTGAATCGCGCCTGCTCTGGAGTAGAGCCAAGGAGCACCATTGAAGAAGGATTATGACTTGCTGATCATCGGCGGAGGGTCTGCCGGGCTGACCGCCGCACGGTTCGCCCGGCAGCTGGACCTGACCGTGGCATTGGTGGAGAAAGGCCGCCTGGGGGGTGACTGCACCTGGACCGGATGCGTGCCCAGCAAGACCCTGCTCAGGGCCGCCAAGTCCGCCCAATCCATCAGAGATGCCGGGCGCTTCGGGATTTCCTGCTCCCTGCCGGTCGTCGATTTTAAGTCCGTGATGGGCCGGGTCGGTTCCGTGGTGCAGGAAATCTACGAAAGCGAATCGCCAGACACCCTGCAGGCCGAAGGTATCGTTGTCATCCAAGCTGCGGCCCACTTCATCGACCGGGAGACCGTATCGGTGGACGGCAAGGAAATCAGCGCCCGCCGGTTCTTGATATGCACCGGCGCCCGGCCAGCGGTCCCGCCCATCGAGGGTTTGGCCGATGTGGATTTTCTGACCTACGAGACGGTTTGGGACCTGGAAGAACTACCGCCAAGGCTGGCTATCATCGGCGGCGGCCCCATCGGATGCGAACTGGCCCAGGCGTTCTGCCGGCTCGGTTCATCCGTGACGCTGGTGGAGGCGGCCGGCCGCATCATGCTGCAGGATGAGCCGGAAGCATCAGAAGTGGTCGCCCAGCGCCTGATGGAAGAGGGGGTGAACCTCCGGACCGGGGCGGCCGTGGAGCGGGTGGAAAATACCGAGGGCGGCGTCCGGCTGGTCCTCGGCGGGGAGGACGGTCACGTCGAAGCCGACGCGGTGCTGGTTGCCGTCGGCCGTCAGCCCCAGGTGAACGGACTGGGACTTGACGAAGCCAAGGTGGCCCATGACCGTGGTGGCGTACGGGTCAACAAGTATCTGCGCACCAGCCGGGCAAACATCCACGCTGCCGGGGATTGCACCGGCGGCTACCAGTTCACCCATTACGCCGGTTACCAGGGGTTCATGGCCGTGCGGAACGCCTTCCTGCCCTTCAACAAGAAATCGGTGCTAGAGCGCGTGCCTTGGGCCACGTTCACGGACCCAGAAGTGGCCCACGTTGGTCTGACCCAATCTCAGGCCAGAGACCGCCATGGAGACAAAGTCGAGGCCGCCACCTGGCCCATGGAGCAGACCGACCGCTGGATGACCGAAGGAGACTCGCCGGGCTTCTTGAAGGTGGTTTACCTGTCCAACGGCAAGTTGTTGGGGGTGACCATCGTGGCCGCGCGCGCCGGGGAGATGATTCAGGAATGGGCGCTGGCCTTGGACCAAGGCCTGAAGCTGTCCCACATGGCTGAGTCGATCCACATCTACCCCACGTACTCCCTAGCCTCCCAACAACTGGCGTCCAAACTAAAGGTCGACCAACTGTTGAGCGGCCTGATGGGCAAGTTCGTGCGCAAGTACGCTCGAATGATGGGCTAAGCTACCCATAGCAACGACCGCTTTTGGCTGCTTCGGCAGATTCTTTGCTGCGGCTCAGAATGACGGGTGTTTGGCCCGGCCTCTTTTCAGATCCGTCACCTTGAGTGAAGCGAAGGGTCTCATTGTTCCTGTTGTTCTTGGTTCTGTGGCAACGAGATTCCTCGGCTACCGCCTCGGAATGACAGGCTGCGGGACATCAGCCGATGCCGCCCCAAAAAGCGGCGGCGCATTCCCAGAACGCACCGCCACCGAAGGTCTTTAACCCGGCATTGCCGGCCGGCTGCGCCGGTTAGAAGATGGCTATGGGGTTTACGGGTGAACCGGTGGTGTTGTGGAGGCGGAGCGGCCCGATGGTAATCATGAACTCCCAGCGGTTGCGCTCTTTGCAGGCGGCGGCCACTCCCTCCAGGTCAGCGTTATCCAGGATCCAGATACCCATGGCCGTGATGCTCACCTGGTGAATGGGACTGGGCACCTTCTCGTACTGAGGCGGGTTAACATCGTTGCCCGTGTCCGAGCCCATCATGGCGATGCCCCGCTCATAGAACAGAGGCAGCACCGAGGCCTGACAGGCCGTTGAGCCCGCTGACCGCTCCACGGGTCCCTCCACGTTGCGGCGGTGCAACTGCCCGGTGCGGATCAGCAGCACGTCGCCCTCTTCCACCTTGAACCCGCAGCGCTCCTCGGCGGCCAGGATGTCGTCAATCATGACGCCTTCGCCCCGTTCCACCCAGTCGATGCCCCGGATCATCGGCACATCGACCAACACCGCACGGGTGATGATTCCGTCTTTGGCTTCTTCCACCGAGCCAAAGGTCGCGCCCAGACTCGTGGAAACCAAGTGGGCCGGCTTGCCGTTGTAAGTCTTTCCGTTCCAGAAAAAATGAGACAGTGCATCGACGTGGGTGACGGTGAAGCCGTGGAAGATCATGCCGAAATAATCGGTGGCGGCGGGGAAGGCGCGGGAGCTGACCTTGTCCCCGCTGGCCCAACCCTCGCCGCTCTCCACCATGAAGTGTACTGGCGGAGAGGGCGCGTCGAGGCTCGGCTCGAAGCTGACCGTCCGGGACATTGAGATGCGGACTCCGTCCTGGACCGTGGCGATGGCCTGTTTCACCTTGGCCGGGGTGATGTAATTGGGCGCGCCCAACTCGTCGTCATCGCCCCACTTCCCCCAGTTGGAGAACTTGTCGAAATAACTGAGTACCTCTTCTTCGCTGGGAATATTAGCCTGCGGCATGTTCTTCCTCCAAAAAAAGCTGATTTCTGATTGCCACGATGGAACCGGGGCTAGGCTGCCATCGGGGGCGCCAGCCGGACGTCGATGATTTTCTCGCACCACCGTGCTACCGCCAAGAGCCGGGCTTCTTCGAAGGGCGGTGCAATCAACTGGATGCCCACAGGCAGTCCTGATTCCGCCAGGCCGATCGGCAGAGTGATCGACGGCAGGCCGCACGAGGTCCACGGTCCCTGGAACCTGGTGTCGCCGGTGTTGGTCAGGTCGGCCAGCGCGGCAGTCGGGGTGGATGGCGTCAGTAGAACGTCGGCCTGCTCCGCCAATAACTTCATTTCGGCGGTGAACTGGAGCCGCCTTTCCAGGGCCTTTGAGTAGGCCGCCGCGCCGGTCTCCAGGCCTTGGCGCAGCATCTCACGCAGCTTGGGGCGGTAGTCTTGGGCCTGTTTTTCATACATCGGTTTGTGGAACGCCGCAGCCTCGACGCCCATGATCAGCAACTGGTCCTGGATGGAGGTTTTGAAACTCTCCGGGAGCGTCAACTCCACGACCGACGCCCCCGCCGCTGACAGATTCTCCAATACGGACCTGGTCCGCTGCTGGGTTTCCTCGTCTGACTCTTCCATGAAGAACGAGGTGATGAGTCCGATGCGTGGCGGCCCCGCCGATTCCAGCCCGGATAGGTAGTCGTCGGCCGGCAAGCGTGAGGCGGCCGGGTCTTGTTCGTCGGGCCCAGCCATGACTTGCAGCAGGAGCGCCATGTCTTCCACCGTGCGGCCCATCCAGCCGACGGTGTCCAAGGACCAGCTTACCGGCACCACGCCCCGGCGGCTGACGCGCCCGTAGGTCGGCTTGAGACCGACGACTCCGTTGTACGACGCGGGCCGGAGCACCGAGCCCACGGTCTGGGAACCCATGGCGACTGGGCACATCCGGGCGGCGACCGATACCGCCGAGCCGCTGCTGGACCCGCCAGGCGTGTGGGCGGGGTTCCAGGGATTTTTGGTGTGGGAGGGATCGAGACAAGCAAATTCGGTGGTGACGGTCTTGCCCAGCATGATGGCCCCGGCGGCTTCGAGCAGGTTGATGGTGACTGCTGTTTCATCAGGAACATAGTCCGCGTAGACCTTGGATCCGGCGGTGGTGGGCACACCGGCGATGTGGTAGATGTCTTTGATGCCGATGGGCACGCCATGCAGTGGGCCGAGTTTCGCGCCTGCGTCCAGTTCTTCTTGACGTTGCTTGGCGTCGGCCAAGACGGTCTCCCGGTCAACGCGGACCCAGGCATCCAACTGGGGTTCCACTGCGTCCATCCGCTCCAGCAGAGACCGGGCCACCTCGACGGGGCCGATGTTCTTCCCGCGTATCTGCCTGGCTAGTTCCGCCGCCGATAGCTCGTAAGGCTGTGGCATGAGGTCTCCTTTAAAACGGGTGCGGGGGCCGAATCGGCGTCCAGAATACCGCACGTATGATTCTTGTTCTGGAAAAATTAATTTATGCTGTCCCCTTGATCCCTCCGCAGAAGGAGAGGGGCCGCGCCATTAGCGGGTTGTCGCTCCGGATTCTCCTGACGTACTCGAGGCAACGAGATTCCTCGTCGGCTGCGGCCTCCTCGGAATAACATCTGGACCCTGACCGTGTTCCCAATAGTGCGCCGCCTAAATTGGAGGACGGCGGGTGTGCCAGTCGGTGGCCTGCTCGTAAGCGTGGGCCACGCGGAAGACAGTCGATTCATCGAAGGGCCGGCCCGCGATCTGTAGGCCCACCGGCAGGTCGTCCGAGGTGAAGCCGCAGTTGATGGACAGGGCCGGAACGCTGGCCAGGTTGAAGGGGGCGGTGAAGCTGCGACGCCCGCTCAGCATCGCCATGAATTCCTCTTTGCTGGCCACGCCCGCCTTCTCCGGTATCAGCGAAGCTGGGATGGATGATGTGGGCATCACCAACACGTCCACTTCCTTCAGTGCGTCCAATATCTGCTGCCGCAGCATGTGGCGCAACCGCACCGCTTTCTGATGGGCCTGGGCTGGCAGGATCGCCCCGGTCAACAGTCGAAGCTGGAGATTGTAATCGTAATCTTTCAGGTGCTGGTCGATGCCATCGCGGTGGACTGCGGAGACATCGCCGTAGGTCACTACGGTGGAGATCGCGGCTGATTGGGCAATCAACGGGATGTCCACCTCTTGGACCGCCGCTCCCAGTTCTCCCAGTTGGCTGATGGCCTGAACGACGAGATCGCGCACCTGAGGGTCGACAGCATCTGACTGTACCCGTTCTGTGATGACCCCTACCTTCAGACCTTGGATCCCGCCCTCCAAGGCCGCCAGATAATCTGGGACCGGCACGTCCCAGGTGTAGCCGTCCTTGGGGTCGTGACCGGCGATCGCGCCCAGGGTCATTGCGCAGTCGGCCACGGTGCGGGAGATGGGACCTACTTGGTCCATGGACCATGACGCGCCCAGGACTCCGTGGCGGCTGACCCGTCCCCAAGAAGGCCGGATGCCGACCAACCCGCAGAATGAGGCCGGCCCGCGGATGGACCCACCAGTGTCCTCGCCCAGGGACGTGGCACACAGAAAAGCTGCGGTGGCGGCAGCGGACCCGCTGCTGGACGTTCCCGGGTTGCGGGAGAGGTCCCAGGGGTTGTGGGGCCGGCCGTAGGGATGGTGGAAAGCGTCGCCCATGGCGTATTCGCTCATGTTCAGTTTGCCAAGGAGCACGGCTCCGGCCTCGTTCAGTTTGCTAACCACGGTGGCGTCTTCACCGGGCACGAAATCCTTCAGGATATTGGAGCCGCCGGTGGTGAGTATCCCCTTGGTATAGACCTGGTCTTTGATTGCCATCGGCACGCCGTGCATCGGGCCGCGGTATTTGCCCGAAACAATCTCTTGCTCGGCCCGGCGGGCGTCGGCCATAGCCCGGTCCGCTGTCACGGTGATGTAGGAGTTGAGCTTGCCGTCCACCTGCGGTATGCGTTCAAGGTAGGCCTCGGTGGCCTCCACGGGAGATATCTGCCGGGACTTGATCAAGGATGCCAATTCGGTGGCGGATAGAAATGGCAACTCGGATTTATCCATCGTTGAACCTCTGGGGGCTGCTCTCTTGTCGACCCTGCGAGACGGGCGAAGCTGAAGCACGGCCATTTTGACTCCGGCCAGTCACATTGTCAACGTGAATCTGGTGCCGGCGGGGTGGGCCGGACGGGGCGGAATGGGCGGTGGCAAATACTCTGGGAATTCGGTCGTCACTGCTATAATCCAATCAGGATTCGGAGAGTTTTGTCACTCGATTGCAGGGGTATTAGCATGGATAACTTGGCAGGAATCATAATGGCCGCCGGTGATGGAACCAGGATGAAGTCCCGGACGCCCAAGGTGCTGCACCGCCTTTGCGGCAAGGAGCTGCTCAGGTACCCGGTGGAGCTGATGGAACGGTTGGGCGTGGACCGCATCGTCGTTGTGGTCTCTCATGCTAATCAAGAGGCCGTGAAAGAACTGTTGGGCGATTCGGTGCAATACGCCGTCCAGGATTCCAAGACGGGCACGGCTGGCGCGGTGGAAGCCGCCGCTTCAGAGATTCAATCAGGAGTCCAGCACATCTTGGTAATGGGCGGCGATTCCCCGCTGGTGAACGAAGAATCGGTTCGCCGATTGATCGACGGGCATGTGGAGGGCGGCCGCCGGATGTCCATCCTCTCTGGGATAGTTCAGTATGGCGGTGGTCTGGGCCGCATCAACCGTGACCATGGCTATCAGCGCAACGTTCTGGGCATTGTTGAGGATGCGGACGACACGGTACGGGGCGTTCAACCTGTCGAGGTCAACTCTGGGGTTTACTGTTTCCAGGCCGGTTGGCTCTGGGAGAACTTGGGAAAAGTGTACGCAGGCGACGGCCGGGAGCGCTATCTTACAGACCTGGCGGCCATCGCGGCAAAACAGGGCGATTTGGTGGTGGCTCAGGCCTCGGACGATCCCTCGGAGGTCATGGGAATCAATAACCGGGTGGAACTGGCCAGCCTTGAGGATATCCAACGCCAGCGGATACGCGAGCACTGGATGTTGGAAGGCGTCACCATCTCAGACCCTGCATCGGTGATGATTGACGCCGAGGTGGTCATCGGGCAAGACACGTTGATACTGCCCAATACCATGTTATTGGGTGGCACGGTCGTCGGCTCCGGTTGTGAGATCGGCCCAGGCTCCGTGGTCAAAAACTCGAACATTGGCAACGATTGCCGGGTGACGTCCTCGGCGCTTGAAGAAGCGGTGATGGAAGCCGGAGTGGACGTTGGCCCCTTCAGTCACCTTAGGCCGGGGGCATACTTGGAGTCCGGCGTGCATATCGGGAATTTCGTGGAAGTGAAAGAAAGCCGGTTTGCCACCGGGGCCGTGATGGGCCACTTCGGTTATGTGGGTGACGCTTCCATAGGATCCAACGTCAACGTGGGCGCGGGCATGGTTACTTGCAACTACGATGGCAAGGAAAAACACCGGACGGTGATCGAGAGAGACGCCTTCATTGGGTGCGATACCATGCTGGTGGCGCCGGTCACGGTGGGGGCTGGCGCCGTAACCGGGGCTGGAGCCGTTGTCACGAGAGACGTGCCACCGGCTAGACTAGCCGTCGGCGTTCCTGCTAAAATAGTACGCAGTCTTGGTGGTTCCAACTGACCTCCCGGTGGCGCTTCCCGCAGGCATAATCACTGAAAGAGTCATATACGCGGGTTGACCGGGGGGACGGGGTGTTTGGATACAGATTATTTACCGCAAATCTTAATCTTCTCAGTATTCGTTCTCTTGTTTGGGTATCTGAGCATCCTCCGCTCGGGTGGGTCTGCGGGCCTTAACGGAAGAGACGAGAATTCCCCGGCGCTTACCGAACCGCTCCTCTTCTGGCTGAAAACCTCCTGTCTTTTCACAGTTGTTCTCTCCGGCTTGGCGTTGACTCAAAGCGCCGTGACCACCCAATGGTGGCCCGTCTCCCTGATGGCTGTGGGGCTATTGGCCGGCCTTTTCTTGATCGACCGCGCATCCAACTCCCTGATCAAGCGTTTTCCCGGCTTGTCCCGGCCCTGGTACCGGGTGATTGCTTCAAATGGCCGGGGAGTTGGTAGATCAGCGCTTGGGGCTGACGGCCAAGCAAGCAATGGCAATAGCGACCATCTGAATGGCAACTGGGCCGCCGAACTTGCAGAGCCGGCCATCACGGAAGAAGAATTGACCAGCCTCGATGACCGAGACCGGGAGATGCTCCGTTCCATCATCCGTCTGGATGCGACCACCGTCAAAGAAGTCATGGTCCCTCGCCTAGACATGGACGCCGTCGAGGCCGACTCTCCCCTCCAAGCAGTGGCCGAGACGATGGTGAGCCGTGGCCACAGCCGTCTTCCAGTTTATGAAGAGACCCTCGACAAAATCCTCGGCATCGTCCACGCCAGGGACCTCATCGCGGCCCTGGTTTCGTCCAAGCCCAAGAGCTCGCTGCGAAATATGATTCGGCCCGCGTTCCTGATCCCAGAGACCAAGCGGATCGACGACCTGTTGGAGGAACTACAAGAGCGGCGGACCCAGATCGCCATCGTGGTGGACGAATACGGCGGCACTGAAGGCTTGGTCACCATGGAGGACGTGCTAGAGGAGATTGTCGGCGAGATCGAAGACGAGTTCTCCCGCTCGAGGGACGCGCAGGTGATGCTCCAGCCCGATGGCACGGTTCTGGTGGATGCCGGGGTAACCACCGAACATGTGGAGGAAATCTTCGGCACTCAACTCGACAGCACCGAGGTAGACACCGTGGGCGGCTATGTCTATCACAGCCTGGGGCGCATACCTCAAACCGGGGACATAGTGGAGACAGACCACCTGCACATAGAGGTGATTTCCATGTTGGGACGCCGTCTCCGGAAACTGCGCATCCACCGCATCGACGGGGAAGCGGTCGAGAAAAGCGTGTAGATTCCCCGGTATCCAGATTGCCGGAGGAGACGCCGGTACCGGGCGTCTCTTTTATTTTTGACGAAGGTAAGACCGCTATGGGTTGCCTTCTAACAGAGAGTCATTCTGAGCGGCGGCGAAGGATCCCATTGCTCAATCACCAACACCAATCGAGAACAACGAGACCCGTCGTTTCACTCGGGGTGACGGGGAATGGCCTCAAAAATATCGTCCGCACCTAATTCCGGTATTAGCGGCGCTACTGTTGTGTCACCTTGAGCGTAGCGAAAAGTCTGCCAAAGTGATGCTTGGAAGATTCTTCGTCGCGCGACTCCTAAGAATGACAGTTTTGAGGCAAGGCCGGGTGATGGGAAATGACCAAGGCAATTGACCAAATCCAGCCAATGCTCAAGATGGACCGAGAGCCCCGATAACCCCTACCGCCGTGCGATCAATTCGCCTGATACCACCAGGCGGTAGTCATAAACAAAACGCGGCACCGATGACACCAGATTGATGTCCGATCCTAACATCCCGTCCAGCCTCAGGTCGTCTTGGTGCACGACCTGGCTGGAGGTCGCCCGGTAGAGGAACTGGTTGATTCCGTTGTCGGTGATGATGAAGACGTCTTCACCGTTGCGCAGCTTTTCTGGAACCTTTTGCAGATTGAAGAAGACCGACCCTTCCCGGCTGATGGGACTCTCGGTGTGCCCAAAGAACCAAGAAGTGCCTGTTTCCCCAGCGTTTGCTGATTCGGGGATATGGCCGACGGTGTTATCGGGACTCTCGTAGGCCCGGGCGTCTCCCAGGTCCAGAATGGATAGCTCAGTTATTGTCGAGTCAATCCCGATGGCCGGAATCAGAATCCGGGTGGAGGGCGGGATGTCCGTGAGGCCAATACTGCCGCCGCTTTCCCCTATCGGTGAGAAACCGCGTAGCAGCGCTTGCTCGCGCAGATAGGCGGGTTCGTAGCCGAACAGGTTGTCCCAAGAATCTGCGGTAACGGCTTTGCCAGGGAACAAGCCTACGTTGGAGGCGATGCCACCGGTGATGGATGCGACCGTCCGTGGCTCCAAGACGGCCACCAGGCCATCTAGGTCCGACTTGGCTTTGGCCGAATACCCATAGTAGAGGCCGCCGGACGCCAGCAGCAGAAAACCGAAAACTAGAAGAAATATTCCCGTGAATCTGGCAAAGCGCCGCTGCAGACGTCCTCTAAAAAACAGATAGTCGTAACCGGCTTCCATGCCACCTCCTTCAACACTCACCACCCGAACCCACCAGATGTAGGGAGAGCGCGGTCCTAGAAAATCGTCCTATAAAGAGATCAGCGTGCCCTGGGGGTGTTCATGCTTCCAGGGGAGATTGGCTCGTTGAGATAGATGTCGCCGTTGCGGATCTTGATGTTGAACCCGCAGGTGGGGTTGATGCAGACCCAGGCCTTGTAATGGACTGCGGCCCCTTGGCCACCGTAATCAGACAAAGGGACGAGCCTCCCTATATCACAACTCATACATTTGGGCATTGCCGTGTCTTCCACGAAGTCCTCCTCCCAGCTCGGCGTGACCTGAGTGTACCACCGTCGATTGGCTTGGAACAACCGAATTTGGCCTGAAAATTACTAAAATTGACGAGTCCAGGCAACATCGTTAAGGCATTCGTTATTATGTTGCCTGGATATATTCCTCTTCTCGATGCTTCTGCCTACTCTAGGAAGTCTTTAAGTTTCCGTGATCGGGTGGGATGGCGCAACTTTCGTAACGCTTTCGCCTCGATCTGACGGATTCGCTCTCGGGTCACTCCAAACTCCCTGCCGACCTCTTCCAAGGTCCGGCTTCGGCCGTCCTCCAGTCCGAACCGAAGCTGAAGCACGCGGGCTTCACGCTCCGTCAGGGTGTTCAGCACTTCGCCCACCTGCTCTTTGAGCAATTGATAGGAGGCGGCGTCGGCCGGCGCTAATGCGTTCCGGTCTTCGATGAAGTCACCCAGATGTGAGTCTTCTTCTTCTCCGATGGGCGTTTCCAAGGAGACCGGTTCCTGGGATATCTTCAGGATCTCCTCAACCTTTTCCGGGCCAATCTCCATGGCCAAGCCAATCTCTTCAGGGGTGGGCTCGCGGCCGTATTCCTGAAGCAGGCGGCGGTGCTGGCGCATCAATTTGTTGATGGTCTCTACCATGTGCACCGGGATTCGGATGGTCCGCGCTTGGTCGGCTATGGCCCTGGTGATGGCCTGCCTGATCCACCAAGTGGCGTAGGTGCTAAATTTATAGCCCTTCCGGTAGTCGAACTTTTCGACCGCCCGAATGAGGCCGATGTTGCCCTCTTGAATCATGTCCAACAAGGCCATGCCCCGTCCGATGTATTTCTTAGCCACGCTGACCACCAACCGGAGGTTGGCCTCGGTTAGGCGGGCTTGGGCCCGTTCGCTCTCGGCATCGATCCGCCGGAAATAGGCGCGGAACAGCGGGTCCAAATCCTGCAGGTCCGAGAAGCTGCCCAACTCAGACAACTTGGCGTCCAACTGGTCTAGGGTGCTGTCTTCCAAGACATCCACCGCGTCGGGCGGTACGAGCCACGAACTTAATGAGAGTGAGATGACCTGCTGGTAGACGTTGTCCGGGTAATCGTTGAGTTCTTCAGCCATTGCCGCCAACAGGTCTACGGAGACCTCGGCATCGATGGCGTCCCTGAGCTTCTTGTGGTCGGTGATCTGGGAAATGGTCAGATCGGAAGGCAGCCCTAGTTGCTTGGACAAGGACTTCACCAAGGGCGCCGCCGCGACCATCCGTTTCAATAACCCAGCTGTAATCTCCCAGGGGCGTGGTGGACGGCCTTCCAGTTCCGTGAGTTCCTTTCGGAGGCCTTCGAGGTGCTTGCCACCTTCTATCTTCCGGGCCAGCGAGCGCTCATCGGCGGAGGTCAGTAGGCGCACTCGGCCGATCTCCCGCAGATACATGCGGACCGGGTCGTCCAAGACCTCCACGGACTCGGTCTCGGGCTCCCATTCCGGTTCATCGGCATCGGAGTCGGAATCGTCTTTGTTGGCGTTGCTATCGGAGCTTTCGGTACTCTCAGTGCTGTCGTCGTCTTTTTCCGCCTGCGCCGTACCATCCCAAGGGGCTTCACTGGGGCTCTCCGGCAGATTTGCCGGCCTAACGCCGGACATGCCGTCGCCGTCGGAGCCATCAACATCTCTGGCGGCATCGACATTCCGGATGATGTCCAGCACCGGATTTGGACTATCGGCGTCTTCCTGGCGGGATTCTAGGAAATCCTCTGGCGTTAGTTCTGAACTGTCTCTTCTACTGACCATGTTTGTGCCTCCTTAGCGGGAGATTTCCTGGACTTGGCCTTTACGCAGGCCTTCATTTTTCTTGATCTGTTGGTTCAATTGCAGGATATCTTGATGTTCGCCTTCCTCCAAGTCGGGAGGAGATTCGGCGAACCGTATCGCTTCCTCAGATTTCGAGTCTCTCAGGTCCCGTTCTTCCAGCAGGGACACGACTTCCAAGAATGAAGCGGTCCGTTCTTTAACGTCCAAAGGAATCGCGGGCTTGTCCAACAAAGCAGTTAGATGCCCCGAGACTTCATCTTCGCCGTCACGTCGGACAATTGCTATGGTTTCATCTTTATCCAACCCGGGGCTTGCGTCTAGCCAGCGGTTGAACAGTTCCCGGTTCTCGTGGCTCCGGAAGAACTCAGCTCTGAGTCCATCTGCCAATTCCCGAAGCTCCGGGTGATTCAGCAGCAATTGCAGGCAGTATTCCTCTTTTGGGTCGTGGTCCAACTTGGTGAAAGGCGACGCCGCCGTGGCCGCGGGGCGCGGATCCGGTCTGCGCGCCCGCCTGGCCACCGAAGGGCGGCTCAAGGCAGCTTTCACTGTGTCGATTGTGGCACCCAGTTTCTGAGCCAGATATTCGACGGCGCTGCCCTGTTGAAAGCCCTCGCCCAAGGAGTGGATATGGGAAGCAGTCTCGGCGACTATCTTGGCTTTACCCTCGGGAGTGCTCGTATCGCCGTGGTCCACGTAAGCATTGATCCTGAACGTTATCGCCGGCACTGCCGCCTCCACCAATCTAGACCAGTCGGTTGGGGAACGGTGAATCACTTCATCGGGGTCTTGGCCCGGCGGCATCACTATTATCTTTGGGTCAGGGAGATCGGACTGAGAAGAGCCGTCATGTCCCTGGTTCTTGATTGCCTTGGTCCTGAAACTATCCGATATTACGTCCAGACTGCGCAGCGTTGCGGCCTGCCCTGCTGCGTCTTGGTCCAACGCCATCGTCATCTTGGCGGTCAGGCGTCGAATCTCATCAACCTGATATTCTGTCAGCGCCGTTCCCATCTGGGCCACCACGTTCTTGAATCCGGCTTGGTGGGCCGCGATCGCGTCCATGTAGCCTTCAACTATCACAACCCCGTCTTTCCGCACGTCCGTCCGGGCCCGGTCCATGGCGTAGAGGAGCCGGCTCTTGTCGAACAGCGGCCCCTGGGGTGAGTTCAGATACTTGGGCTCCGAGCCGTCCAGAGACCTGGCCCCAAACCCCACCAGATTGCCGTGAGCGTCGCGGATGGGGAACATCAATCTTCCCCGGAATAGGTCGTGATTGAGACCGTCGTCCCCGGTGCGCACCACGCCAGCGCTGGCAAGCTGCTCCGGCGAGTAACCTTCGCGAGTCAGATGGTTCTTTAGTGATTCGCCGTCAGAGGGGCTAAGGCCAATCTCAAAATTATCGGCCGCTTTTTTATCGACCCCGCGCTTGGTTAGATATTCCCTGGCGGATGATCCTTGGGCCGATGCCAGGGTTCGTTGAAAGAAAGCGCATGCGGCTTCATTTATCTTGTGGGCGGTTTCGTCGCGGGTGCCTTCCCCTCTCTGGGGGAGGGCGATGCCGGTTTGTTGCGCCAATTGACGGAGCGCCTCGCCGAACTCCAGATTGTCGGCGCGCATCACGAATGACAGCACGTCGCCGCCGGTGGCGCAGGCCCCAAAGCAGCGCCATGATTGCCGGTCGGGAAAGACGTGGAAAGAAGGCGTCTTTTCTTGATGGAAGGGGCAGTTGGCTTTATAGCTGCGGCCGGACCTTTGCAGGGGCACCCGCGCTGAAACGACCTCGATGATATCCAACCGGCTCTTTACGTCGTCGACGACGGTCATAGCCCGCCCTCTTCGTTGTTGAGCCTGACACTCGTTGGCCGCCCGTCCGAATGGTTCAAGTGATCCGTGGCTCCACCGCCCACCAACAGGTTCGCCCCGGCTCTGTTCCAGAGAGGGGTTCCCCGATACGCATTGCGCATGACTAGTCCATGTTATTCTATCATGCTTAGGGCGCTGCTGCTCGGACGGGCGGAGCGGGCTCACCTAGACGTTGATTTTGATGCCTATGAAGCCGGATGGGTTCGAGATACTGCAACGGACCGTACGAAGGTGCCTGATGCTTGGGACTTCAAGAATCACTTATTTGCTCTGTCTGGCCAACTCCCGCTTCTGGACCAGCATTACTTGAAGGTCGTCGGTGACGACAGCATCCAAACTCGCGGCCGCCATCGCTGCTAGGTCCCGCTCGAAGTCCAGGTCCCAGGCCAGCACGCGAGAGCCTCCCGCGTGGAACTTCCGGTGCAACCCAGAGTTGTAGGAATCGTTGGCCGGGTCGTACCAGCCGGCTTGGACCAGGGGACTGAAGCAACGCGAACGGATGGGAAAGGGATGCCGCCGGGACCAGATGTAGCCCCGGTTGATATTCGGATCAATCTTCCGGAGTTCATACAAAGAAATCGGGTTAAAGCTGGCCACCAGCGTGCTGTCCCACCGGGCGTGACGCCGTACTACCTCAGCCACCTTGTGGGCGATGAGCCTCATCCCCTTCATGATGACCTTCATCTCAACGTTGATTAGGAAATCTGCTGGAAGGGACTCGAACACCTCGTCCAGCGTAGGGGGTTGTTCTCCCTTGAACTCGGGGCTGAACCAAGACCCGGCGTCCATCTCTCGGACCTCGCCCAGGCTGCGGTGGTTCACCGGCCCACTGCCGTTGGATGTGCGGTCCAGCCGACGGTCGTGAAACACCACCAACCTTTCGTCTCTGGTGAGACGCACGTCCAGTTCTATGCCGTCGGCACCCGCGTCCAGAGCCTTTGTAAAGGCCGGAAGGGTATTTTCCGGAGCGTTTACGGCGTCGCCACGGTGGGCAATAACCAGCGGCAGAGGCAGGGAGCCGGGGGCGAAATCCCAGCGGGTCACACGTTCGACGGTACTGTCCGTTGCCAAGTTGGAACCTCAGGGCGCCGGGTGTTGTCCCGGCGCAGCCACCATTATACCCGCCGCTTTTGGCTGCCAAGTCCGGCATGGAGTTAGCCAAGTTTACCCGGCGATATCTGGAGGGTTGTGGGGAGTAGAATGGTCAGGCGGTCCCGTTTCCCGTTGAATCTGGACCTGCGGTTGGGCGGTCCGAATAGCCAACCGCGTTATTGTGGAGGGCATGAGGCCATTCTCAGGAGTTAGAGGAGCGTTGCTGCCGGTGCTGCAAAGCGCCGACTTTCGCATCATCTGGTATGTGGGCAGCCTAGGCGAGTTTGGCCGGCGCATGGAACTGCTGGTCTTGAGTTGGCTGGTCCTCCAGTTGACCGACTCCTACTTCCAACTTGGTTTGGTGCTGGCCTTCAACAATCTGTCCCGGCCGCTGGTGTCCATGTTCACCGGTTACATCGCCGACCGGTTCCCCCGGGGCAGGGTCCTGATGGCAGGTCAGACGATCAACGTTATGGTCACGGCCATCTTGCTGGCGGTGATGGCCTACGACTTCGATCTGATCCAGGCATGGCACGTGTTTGCCGCCGTGTTCGTAATGGGGCTGACCAAGGCAATTGAGGACCCCTCCCGCCGCACCGCCATCTTCGACATCGTCGGACAGTTGCGGTTGGTGAATGCCCTTTCCCTGGACGTGATTAGCAACAACGTGGGGAAGATGGCTGGGCCAATCGTTGGCGGGATTCTGCTGGATACCACAGGATTCACCGGCGCTTACTCATTCTTATTGGTCATCCATTTTAGCGTTCTGGCGATGATGACCCGGCTTAGGATACCGAATTACCAGGGGACGGTTCAGATTGAACCGGTCTTGCGAAGCTTGAGGGTGGCCGTGGGTTACGCCTGGAGGAGCCCGGTTCTGGTGGGGTTGTTCTATATCACCGTCGTGATGAACGCCCTGGCATTCCCCTTCCAGCAGTTCATACCTGCCATCGGCCGCGACCACCTGGGTGTGGGGATTATCTTGGTGGGACTCTTGGTCGCCGCCGACGGCTTTGGGCAATTAGCCGGGGCGGGAATCATGGCCATCAGCCGCGACCTGCGCTACCACGGTCGGGTTTTCGTGGTGGGTTCCATGGGAGTCCTGCTGATTGGAGTAATCTTCGTATGGTCGCCGTGGTATGCGCTGACCTTCGGACTGCTGACGCTAAGCGGCATCTTTCAGTCCGGTTTTTCGACCATGCAGAGCGCCGTCACCATGCTGGCCACGCCCCATGACATGAGAGGCCGGATGATGGGCCTACTTAGTGTGTGCATCGGGGCCGGCACGCCATTGGGCGCTTTGGAGATGGGGGCGGTTGCTGCGGCGGTCTCCATCCAATGGGCCATCGCGTTGAACGCCTTCGCGGGTTTGTTCCTTCTCTTGCCCGCCATCGCCTTCACCCCCCTTCCCTGGAAACCGCTGAACCAGGTGGAATCGGAAGTTGCGCCTGACTCGGAAACGGCGGCCGGACCCGCCACCGGGGAGGCATAGCCTCATTGCCCTATCGGCCGTCCCTTGCCCGCTTTCTTGGGAACCGTTATATTCTGGTAGGCTGACGGGACGCAGCGTTGGCCCTTTGAAACTTCCGATACAAGACCCGGCGAAACCCCGGAGATGAGATGGCGCGAATCGTAGATTGGCCAGCCCGGATGAAAGAGGTTGCCGGGTTCGTCGGCTTGGACCAAGGCGAGCTTGACATCATCCAGTCAACCCGCGAACTGGTGCTGAAGCGGGGCGACGAGCTGACCGCCGAGGTTTACGACCATTTCTTGAAGTTCCCGGAAACTCGGCGGTTCTTCCTTGAAGAGGGCGGAGATGTCGATGAGGTAAAACTGGAGCGCCGCAAGCACAGCCTCATGCGCTGGCTCAGTGGCTCCATAGACTTCAAGATCGATGAAGACTACCCCATCAGGTTGCTGGCCACTGGCATCGTCCACAGCCACCCGCCGTCGCACCGGGCCCACTTGGGGTCCATCCCCAGCCGGTTCATGATTGGCAGCATCTCGTTTATTCAGACCGCCCTGGCCCGGATGTTTCACGAAGAGATGGACGACCCGAAGGAGGCCCAGCGGGCATCAGTGGCCTGGAACAAGATGCTTATGGTCCAACTCGATATCCTGATAGCGGGGTACGTCAGCGAGACCCCAACCGAGGCTGCGGACGAGGCGCCAGCCGTGCCTGATTTCGATTAGAGACCATTTACTGGGTTTAGAACATGGTAAGGAGAGAACAATATGGGAAAGGTGTTGGTGATTCAGGGCGCGGGCATGAACATGAGAGGCAAGGTACAGGTGGAGACCTTTGGGCCCATGACCCTGGACGAGATGAACGAGCAGATTCTTGGTTACGCCGAGGGCTTGGGCATGGATGTTGAGTTGTTCCATTCCAATATCGAGGGCGAGGTTGTGAACGCCCTTTACGACGCCCATGACCGGGACTTTGATGCCGCGCTAATCAACCCCGCCGGATATACCACTGTCGCCGGGCCGATCCGGGGGGCGATAGCCCAGGTCAAGTACCCGGTGATTGAGGTCCATGCCTCCAATCCCACTGCCAGGGGCACCGTATCCGAGGTGTTGCCGGTCTGCAAAGGCGCGGTATACGGCTTTGGAATCTACGGCTATAAGTTGGCCCTGGAAGCGGTCAAGCAGATGGCCTAGCGCATGGTCTTTTGCACAGCGCCACATCGGCGAGATCGTGCGGAAAACCCTCCCCAGACCAACTCTTCCAGCCCTTTCCCGGAATGCGTCTTGCCTCCAAAATATGGGCCGCGCTGGAACTCCGGTATTAGCGACGCTACCGTAATGTCACCTTGAGCGCAGCGAATGGTCTTCCAACGTGACGCCGGGAAGATTCTTCGTCGCTTCACTCCTCAGAATGACAGTTTTGAGGCCCTTCACCGGAAGGGGAATCCAGAAAGGTCATGCTGGAACGCTGCATCATGTTATTGAACCAAAACGGGCTGATTTAAAATCCGCCCGTACAGTTGCCGCCGGTGCCGCGCCATAAACGCCATTCTGTTACGTAGGGGCGGGTCTGTGACCTGCCCTGGTTAATGTCAGACATCGCTATTGACGAAATGGCTCGTCATCAGTCCCTGGAATCTTTCCCGGTTTTCGGCGGGATGACGGATCAGGCATAAAACGATCTACGAGACGCTAAATTAGCGGCCTAGCGGTCATTCGCACCTCAAGCAGCGGCTCTGCCCGAATACGGCGTCATGAACGTCCTGTGTGACCATCAGATAATCAATCACGACCCGGAGTGTTTTGCTATTATCGGCGATCTCATATTTCTCTTTCATGGAACGGATGAAGGCCATTTGGTCCGGGTTTAGTTGGACCTCGTAGGTTTCTTTGGGACCTGCCATATTGGTCTCTCCTTGGCGTTTAATTCCTTAGAGCGCGGCGTCTAATACCGCTTGGGAGATTTCGGCCAGCCTGGGCGTGTTGGTGGCCTCGGCCCGGAAGCCGTTGGTTATGTAAGCAAAAGCTAATCCCGAGTCTGGGTTGGCCCACCCGACGGATGTCCCAGAACCGCCGTGCCCGAATGTGCGGATCGTCTCGTTGCCCGGGGCGGCGGATCGAGGGTCTCCCAGAGAGAGTCCCAGTGAGCGTACGACTTTCCGGTCCAGGCTGTGGTCCAGGCCTTCGACCTGTTGCTTGGTCACTTCCGCCACCGTCTCCGGCTGCATGGTAGTCACGCCGTCCAGCGTCCCTCCCCCGGCCATCATAGCGTAGAAACGGGCCAGTCCCCGGGCCGTGGCGATGCCGCCGCCAGCGGGGAGGACTGCGGTATGGACCTCCGGCCGGTTGTAAATCGTCACTTGGCTGGTCCGGTCGCAGTCCTCCATGGCGTGCAACTTCGATACCCGCTCTTCCATGGATGGATCGATGCCCAAGTGAAATTCCTCGACCTGGAGAGGGCCGGTTATCTCCTCACGGATAAATTGGTCGATGGGCCGCCCGTCGATGCGGCGGACCAACTCCCCCACCACCCAACCGAAATTCCGGGGATGATAGGCAATCACCCGGCCCGGCTGATAATCCAAGGGTATTTGTTCCATGGCGGCGACGGCCGCGTCCCAGTCGTGCCACCGGTCCCAGGTCATGTGGCTGGGAGTGTCGGGGAAGCCCGACTGGTGGGTCATCACGTGGCGGATGGTGACTTTGTCCTTTCCTTTCTGAGCAAAACCGGGCCAATGGGATGCCACTGGATCGTCCCATTCGAACTTGCCCCGTTCCCAGAGGATGTGGAGACAAGCGGAGGTCACGGCCTTGGTGGATGAGAAGAGGACAAACATGGTGTCTTCGGTTACCGGTTTGCCTGCATCTCTGTCTGCCAACCCACCGAACAGGTCAAGCACTGGCTTTCCGTGCCGGTAGACCGCCAGCGCAGCCCCTGGATGGCCCCCGGACTCAATCTGCTGGTTGAATAACTCTTCCACGCGGTTGAGTCCCCGGGGGTCCATCTGAGCGCTTTCTTCGGCTAACACCATTCAGTTGCTTCCTCTATCAAATGCGACACACTGCTGGCTACTGCGACGCCCTGCTGGGCCTAAACTACCTTCAATTCCGCTCCGCCCAGGCCCTCTATCGTTATGGAGGCGGTGTCTCCGGCATTCACGGCTTTGGGAGACACGATGCTACCGGTAATTATCACCATCCCAGCGGACAAACCCAAGCCCTGTTCCGCCAGTTTATTCGCCAACCAGACCAGGGGTTCCAGCGGGTGGCCCATGACATCCGAGCCGTGGCCGCCTCCCACCACCTCGCCGTTGATGGTCATGGAGCCGTATGCCCCCGGCAGGTCTAGGTCTCGCCAATCGGACACCGGTTCGCCCAGAACGACCCCGGCATTGAAGATATTGGCGGCGACACCCGTCAGGAACTGGACCTTCGGGTCTAGATCTGGGTTGCGCCGGATATCGATTATCTCAAATGTGGCCGTCAGGGACTCCACCGCCGCTGACACCTTTTCCCGGTCGTATGGGGCGCCAGAGGGTGGCAGGTCGCCGCTTAGCCGGACCCCCACCTCGCATTCGAGGCCCAGTTGCAGAAAGTCAGCGGCCGTCAGAGTGCACGGAGAATAGCGGATGTTGTTCGCCAGCATTATGCCCAGGCACGGGTCGCTGACGCCGTTTGCCTGCTGCAGGACGGTGGTGGTATAGGCCAGTTTATAACCGGCTATCGGGCCCTGGTCCTTGGAAATGTCGTTCTGGAACTCCCGTTGAATCAGGTAGGCTTCTTCCAGGCCGCTGGGCATCAGCCGGTCTTCCAGTGCATACAATTGCTTGGCCCTGAATTGCCCGGAGAGGGTTTGGGCTGCCTGCTGTATCTTGGCGTCTGCTGACATTTGCTTGACTCCCTATTGTTTTAGCTGCGGACTCTGCTGTGGACCGCGATCATGCGAACGGTTCTAGTTCTACCTCATGCAGGGCGGGCACTACTTCTTGGCCAAGAAGTTCCAAAGACCGCATCACGTCTTGGTGAGGGATGTTGCCGTCGCTGCCAATCAGGATCAAATATCCTGGACTCAACTTCTGGACCGTGTCCGTCAACTTCTTGATCACCGTTTCGGGACTGCCCACAATCACGGCGTTCACGTCTTGGAGGTCTTGGTAGCTCATGGGAGGCCCGCCTCCACCGCCCAACCGCCTTGCTGACATCTGGCTGGCCACCCTCGACTGGTATCCCGGCGGGTCGACGTGCTCAACTGGGCCGCGCATACGGTGGCGCTGGGCCCAGAGAAATCCTTGTCCGATCTCTTGGGCTTTTTCATCGGTATCGGCCACCAAGGCACGCACTTGGTAACCGAAATGTTCCGGTCCGGGTGTGAAGCCGACTTCCTTGGCGGTGTCGATGTAGACCTGCTTCAGTTCCTGAGTGAGGCCGATCAATGCTCCCAGATTGATGTAGACGTAACCGTGATTGGCGGCCCAGACCACGCTCTCGGGGCTGCTGCCGCCGGGGAACCATATCGGCGGATGGGGTTTTTGTATCGGCAGGACCCAGGGATTGACCACCCTCCGCTGGTAGTACCGGCCCTCAAACCGGAAAGGGCCGGGCTGGGTCCAGCACTTGATGATCAGGTCGTGGGCCTCTTCAAAGCGCTCCCGGTTCTCGGTAGGATCGATACCGGCCTGCAGGGTTTCCACGGCGCCGCCCCGCACGAAACCTGAGATGAGGCGGCCTCCGGAATAGCAGTCCAGCATGGCCAACTCTTCGGCCATGCGCACCGGGTCGTTGATCGGGAGAATGTTGCCCAAGATGGCGATGCGCACTCGCTTGGTGAGGCGGGTGATGACCGCGGCATCGATGTTGGCCGACGGTTTCATGTTCCAATAGGCGGCATGGTGCTCGTTGGTCATGATGCCGTCCAGACCGGCCTCGTCGGCCAGGACGTACTGCTCGTGGTACTGGTTGTAGAGGTCGTGAGCCTTTTCCGGGTCGAAAAAGGTGTTGGGGAAACTCAGGCGGCCGGAATCATATTTTTCAAGGTCTTCTTCCTTGACGTGGATGTAGGGTTGCTGGGTGTGGAAGAAAACTTCAACGTGGTCTTTCATCTGATCTCATCCCAGTGCTGTTGGGAGCGGCGGGGCCTAGTATAGCATCCGTGCTTAGGGTCGCCCCTCAGTCTCCCGCCGTTTCTTGGATGGCTGGCGCTAGGCAATCTCGATACCCACCGGGCAGTGGTCGGACCCCATGACATCCGCCAAGATAAAAGCCCCGGTCAGTTGGCTGGCGAAAGCCTGGTCAACGAAGAAGTAATCGATGCGCCATCCGACGTTCCGGTCTCTGGCCCTGGTCATCTGGTCCCAGTACGAGTAATTGTCCGGCTCTTGGTTGAATAATCTGAGTGTATCCTCGTAGCCGCAGGCCAGAAACTCGTCCATCCAGGCACGCTCCTCGGGAAGGAAGCCTGAGACTTTGACGTTCTCTTTGGGCCTGGCGAGGTCAATCTCTTTGTGGGCGGTGTTCACGTCGCCGCAGACCACTACGTGCTTGCCGCTCTGCCTGGTCTTCTCGGCGTATTCCAAGAACGCGGCGTAGAAATCCATCTTGTATTTGAGGCGCTCGGCCGACCGTTTCCCGTTGGGGAAATAGATGTTAAACAGCACGAAGTCGCCGAAGTCGGCGATGATAGTCCTGCCTTCGCTGTCGAAACGGTCGCCGAATCCGTACTGCACACTCTGGGGCTCTTTCTTGGTGTAGAGGCCCACGCCGCTGTAGCCCTTCTTCTCCGGAGTGGAGAAGTAGGAGGTGTAGCCGGCTATCGACTTGACTTCATCGGGAAGCTGTACCTCGTGGGCCTTGGTCTCCTGAAGGCACAAAATGTCTGGGTCGTCACCGGAGAACCAATCGAGAAATCCTTTCTTATGGACCGCCCTGAGACCATTCACGTTCCAGGATATTACCCGCATGGGACCAACTCCTTACCGATTCAACTGAAATACAATGCTCGGCAACTGGTTGCCGCCCGATCGAATACCATTCAGAGCCATGTCCGGGAACCGGCTACTTGAAATGGGGCAATAACTCTTTTGCGACCCGGTCCATGGATCCCATGGTGTCGGAATGTCCCCACCCGCCGAACCCGAAGTATAGGATAACTTCCTCGATCCCGGCTTCCTCGCAATCCTTCAATACTCTGAGGCAATTTTCTGGACTGCCAACGATGATGCTGCGCTCTCCAAGGTCATCCGTGGTCATGGTCCGCATACGCTCCACGATGTCCACAAAGTACCTGATGTGTGCTGGGGCCGTGGCCCGGTCGGCGGGAAATGCCGGCAGGATTCCATCGAAGTAGTGAAGCAAGCGCTCCTTGGTCTTTAACGTCTCCTGATCGTCGTAGGTGACGTTGACGAAATAAGAGCACATGGCCTTGCGGCCGACGTGCCCGGCTGCCTCCGATTCCTTTTTGAACTCTGCCACGGCGTTCTGGAGGCTGCCAAACATCATGGCGGCGGCGA
>SMVB01422747.1_pt1 | contig 22911 bp, 20 predicted proteins | sample 2456461 | NCBI WGS metagenome assembly SMVB01 (sample SAMN11095934, study PRJNA526329) | marine sediment metagenome | biome: Marine sediment; feature: Surficial sediment; material: Deep marine sediment; isolation source: Hadal surficial sediment | place: Pacific Ocean | collected 2014-05 | depth...
ACGCGCACCATACCACTACGGGGCGCATTTGACACTAGTACCGGCTGACCCCGGCGGATATAAAAACCGGCAGATTCGGTGAGTTCAACCAGCGGCATGGTCGTTATCGCCGCATCGGCCGGCAGCAATAGCGCGTCCATCGCCGCCATATCACCCTCGCCCTGCAAGGCCTCCAGTGTTGCCATAGTCACGCAGTCATCGATACCAAAAGGACCCGACCGGGTGCGCTGCAGTGCACTCACATGTGCACCACAACCCAGTGCGGCACCTAAATCTTCTGCCAGGGAGCGAACGTATGTACCTTTGGTGCACGCGATAAAGACGTCCACCTCCGCTCTGCTACCCCCCCGGAACTCGCATAAGTCCAGTTGCTTTATGACTACCCGGCGAGACTTTCGTTCCACCTCCAGACCCGCCCTGGCCAGCTTGTACAAGGGCTGACCCTGGTGTTTAATCGCCGAAAACATCGAGGGCACCTGTTCTATTTCGCCTCGAAAAGCCGCCAGCGCCCCCTCCACCTCACTTTCGGTGAGATAGCTGGTGTCCCGGGTTGCAATTACCGTGCCTTCAGCATCGCCCGTATTGGTCGCCACACCCAATACAAAAGTACTTTTATAGGCCTTATCTGCATCCAGCAGATACTGGGAAAACTTGGTAGCCTCGCCAAAGCACAGGGGCAGCACCCCCGTCGCCAAGGGATCCAGCGAACCAGTGTGACCCGCTTTGGCGGCGTCATAGAGGCGCTTGGCCCTCTGCAACGCGTGATTGGAACTCACCCCCAGGGGCTTATCCAACAATAAAATTCCATTTATAGGCCGACCGCGGCGACGCCTCGCCATCATCCCTAGTCGTTTTCAGCGGGGGATTCTGGCTCTTCCCCCGATTGCTGATCCCGGTCCGACTGTGCGGCGCGGTCGATCAGGTCTTCCAAGTAACGGCCCCGCCCAACGCTGCTATCAAAATAAAATCGCAGTTGCGGAATGCTGCGCATGGCACTATCGCGGGACAACTGGCTGCGTAAAAAGCCGGCCGCCTTATTCAAAACTTCCGTCGACTCCTCTGCCTCGACACTGCTATCCGCGCCGAGCACCGTGTAATGAATCTTGGCATGGCCAATGTCGCGACTGACATCGACGCCGGTCACACTGATCATGCCAACCCGGGGATCGCGCAATTCGCGCTGGATCAACACCGCCAGTTCGCGCTGCAAAAAATCTGCCACTCGCTGACTGCGACTGAATTCCCTGGCCATATCGCCACGCCCGCCCCCTTACAGGGAGCGGGCAATCTCCCTGATTTCATACACTTCGATGGAATCACCGGCCTTCACATCGTTGTAGTTCTTCACCCCAATACCGCATTCAATACCGTTTCTCACTTCGTTGGCATCATCTTTGAAGCGACGCAGGGACTCTAACTCGCCCTCGTAAATCACCACGTTATCGCGCAGTACACGAATGGGTTTGGAGCGATAAACGGTACCCTCGATCACCATACAACCGGCAATCAGGCCAAACTTGGGCGAGCGGAAGACATCGCGCACTTCGGCAATGCCTACAATTTCTTCACGCAGCTCCGGCGCCAGCATGCCAGACAAGGCCGACTTAACATCGTCTATCAGGTCGTAAATCACATTGTAGTAACGCAGGTCCACGCCTTCGCTCTCGACCAGGCGTCGTGCCTTGGCGTCCGCGCGCACGTTGAAACCGAACATGACAGCCTCGGCGGTCATAGCCAGGGTCACATCCGACTCGGCAATGCCCCCAACTCCCCCCGATACGATGTTCACCTGAACCTCATCATTACCCAGTTCGAGCAGGGAAGACTGGATGGCCTCAAGGGAACCGCGCACGTCTGTCTTGACCACGATGTTGAGCGTTTTCATCTCCCCGGCGGTCATGCTGGCAAACATATTGTCCAACTTGGCCGCCTGTTGGCGCTGCATTTTGGCTTCGCGGGTCTTGTCCTTGCGGAACTCGGCCACTTCCCTGGCGCGCTTCTCGCTCTCCACCGCGACGAACTGATCGCCCGCATCCGGCGTGCCATCCAGGCCCAGTATTTCAACCGGAATACTGGGGCCGGCCTCGTCGATAGAATTGCCATTTTCATCCAGCATGGCGCGTACACGGCCAAACTGCAGCCCCGCCAACACAATATCCCCTTTGCGCAAGGTACCACTTTGAATCAGGATGGAGGCGATAGATCCGCGGCCCTTATCCAGGCGCGATTCAATGACCACACCCTGGGCGGGTACGTCCCGAGGCGCCTTCAACTCCAACAGTTCGGCCTGCAACAGCACCGCATCCAGCAGCGCGTCGACACCCTCGCCGGTTATAGCCGATACATTCACAAACTGTGTATCGCCGCCCCAGTCTTCGGGTATGACATCTTTGGCGGCCAGTTCATTTTTCACTCGCTCGGGATCCGCCCCCTCCTTGTCCATCTTATTGACGGCAACGATCAGAGGCACTCCCGCCGCCTTGGCGTGTTGCACCGCTTCCTCGGTCTGTGGCATAACGCCGTCGTCGGCCGCCACTACCAGAATGACAATATCGGTACACTGGGCCCCGCGTGCGCGCATCGCGGTAAAGGCGGCGTGCCCCGGTGTATCCAAAAAGGAGATCATGCCCTGATCGGTTTGCACGTGATAGGCACCGATATGCTGGGTGATACCACCGGCCTCACCCGCAGCCACTTTGGCCTTGCGAATATAATCCAGCAGGGAAGTTTTGCCGTGGTCTACGTGGCCCATCACGGTAACGACAGGGGGGCGCGGCTCCGGGGTGCCTTCGTGTTGAGCCAGCGTCTCTTCGAGCTTGTCTTCGAGTGCATCGACACTCACCAACTTGACCGTGTGACCCATTTCTTCGATCAACAAAGTAGCGGTATCCTGATCGACCATTTCATTGATGCTTACCATCACCCCCAGCTTCATCAATTGCTTGATGACCTCACCGGTTTTCACCGACATCTGCTGAGCTAAATCTCCCACCGTGATCGCATCACCCAATTCCACCTCGTGGATCTTTCTCTCGGTCGGCATTTCAAAGCCGTGCTTGGAGTGCTCTGCGTGCACCCGGGCAGCCTTCTTGCGAATGCGCCTGCGGCCGCTACCGGATTCCGCCGCCTCCAAATCCGACAGCGATAAATTGTGCCCACGGCGCTTGCCGCGGCCCGGGAGATTGGTGCGATCCAGGCGAGCGCGGCCACTCTTGCGCTTCTTTTCCTCCTGGGCGGCCGGCGCGGTATGCAAACGCTTGGGCCGTGACACTTTATCGGTTTCCTGAGTTTTGTCCGACGACTCGGTAGTTCTGGCAGCTACCTCTGCCTTCAGGCGCGCCTCTTCCGCCCTACGCGCTTCAAGTGCTTCTTTGCGGGTCGCTGCTTCCTCAGCCTCCTTGAGCTTGCGTCGCGCAGTGGCGCGCTGGCGCAGCAGTTCAGGGTCCATGGTCGCCGGATCTTCTTCGAACACATCATTGAGCGCGGCTATTTCAACGGCGGGCGACTCTACGACGTCAGCCGCGGGCGCTGTCTCGGGTGCAGCGGCCTCGGCTGCGGTCACTGGCGTCTCAACCGGTTCTGCTGCAGCCGCTTCGGCTTCGGCAATCAATTTTGCCGGATCGCGCTTAACGTAGGTACGCTTCTTGCGCACCTCAACATTGACGGTTTTGCGGCCTTGTGACCCCGGGGTTCTCAGGGTGCTCAGGGTTTTCCGCTTCAATGTGATGCGTTTTGGAGCCGATGTAGATTCGCCGTGGCTGCGCTTCAAAAATGTCAGCAGCGTCTGCTTGTCTTCATTGGACACAGCTTGTTCTGCCTCAGTATGTGGCAAGCCCGCCTCTTTCATCTGTGCTAACAGACGATCAACCGGAGCACCAACCACTTCTGCGAGCTGCTGTACTGTCACCTGCGCCATTCAATAATCTCCTTAGTACCCTGTTTGCCAATTCACACTGTGTGCTACGACTCTTCGTCGGCAAACCAGGGTGCTCGGGCAGTCATAATTAACTCGCCCGCACGTTCTTCTGTCATATCGGGAATATCCATTAGATCCTGAATACCCTGCTCTGCAAGATCTTCCATCGTGATAATCTCGCGGCTGGCCAGGATAAAGGCCAGGTGCTTGTCCATACCATCCATGCCCAGCAGGTCTTCGGCGGGCTCATGAGCACCCAACTCTTCCTCCGACGCAATGGCCAGAGTCAGCAGCGCATCCTTGGCCCGCGAGCGCAGTTCCTCGGCGATTTCCTCGTCGAAGCCCTCGATGGCCGTCAATTCTTCCAGCGGTACGTAGGCCACTTCTTCGATAGAAGTGAAACCTTCATCAACCAGAATCTCTGCGACGTCTTCATTGACATCAAGGCCGTCAACAAATACCTGAATAACTTTGCCGTCTTCGGCTTCGTGCTTTTCAGCGGCTTCATCGGTGCTCATGACATTGATGGTCCAGCCGGTGAGCTCACCCGCCAAACGCACATTCTGACCGCCCCGCCCAATCGCCTGGGCCAGGTTATCCTCGGATACCGCCACATCCATGGTCTGACTGTCTTCATCGACCACGATGGACTCCACTTCGGCCGGTGCCATTGCGTTGATCACCAACTGAGCGGGGTTGTCGTCCCACAACACGATATCAACCCGCTCATTATCCAGCTCGTTGGACACCGCTTGCACTCGGGAGCCGCGCATACCGACACAGGCGCCAACCGGGTCTATACGTTGATCGTTGGTCTTGACCGCAATCTTCGCGCGCGAACCCGGATCCCGCGCCGCGGCGCGAATTTGAATCACTTCCTCGGAGATTTCCGGCACTTCAATTTTAAACAGCTCGATCAGCATCTCGGAGCAAGAGCGACTCAGAATTAACTGAGGACCACGAGGTTCTTCGCTGAGCTCCATAAGTATGGCACGCACCCGATCGTTGACCCGGAAAGTTTCGCGGCCAACTAACTGATCGCGCGACAGCAAACCCTCGGCGTTATTACCAAAGTCCACGATAACGTTATCGCGGGTCACTTTTTTCACGGTACCGGCAATCAGCTCGCCTAGACGGTCTACGTAGCGCTCCATAACCTGATCGCGCTCGGCTTCGCGCACACGCTGTACTATCACCTGCTTCGCTGTTTGTGCCGCAATGCGGCCAAAGCCGACATTCTCTATGGGCTCCTGATAGATATCACCGGGCTTGAGCCCAGCATCTTTTTCAATTGCTTCTTCGGTGGTGAACTGGGTACCCAGTAAGGCCAATTCTTCATCGGGCACAACCAACCAGCGCCGCACAGTTTCATAGTCGCCTGTCAGCCGGTCGATGGTGACATGTATATCGGCATCTTCGTCATACCGTTTCTTAGTGGCCGTCGCCAACGCCAGCTCAATCGCTTCGAAAATAATGCTCTCGGGCACACCTTTTTCGTTCGATACAGCTTCTGCGACCAACAGAATTTCCTTTGTCATTTCACGCCTCGCCAGTTCACTGTCTACACCGGGTCCACACTTACGTGTGGGATTGAATACGCGCCTTATCGATCGCGTCGTGGGGCAGCAAATATTCGTGATTGTCCATTCGAATCACGACATCCATGCCCTCTATTCCTGTTAAAATCCCTTTAAACTTGCGTCGCCCTTCAAAGGGACTGCGCAAGCGTAGTTCTATCACTTCGCCAACATAGGCGGGGTATTGATCCAGCTTGAATAACAGCCGATCCATACCCGGTGAAGACACCTCCAGGGTGTACTCCCCGGTAATTGTGTCTTCCACATCGAGAAAACTGCTCACCTGGTGACTGACCTGGGCGCAATCGTCGACATTGATGCCTTTCGCCGACTCGATGTATATGCACAGGATGCTGTGTCTGCCCTGGGACAGATATTCAATGCCCCACAAGTCGAAACCCAGGGCTTCAACGGTGGGCTTCAGCATCTCCTGTAGCTGCTGTTCTTTTGTTGCCACTTCTTCTCCACGTACGAAAAAGCCCCTAAAAAGGGGCTTTTTCAACATCGCGTTGTCTTTGTCCTGGCGCAGACAACGCGGGATTGGTAGCGGGGGCCGGAATAGAACCGATAACCTTCGCCCGGCTACGCCGGCCTGGTGTAGAAAGTGAGCCCAGCGGGCGCGCTCGCTACAAGGTACCTCTCGCTAAAGTTGGTAGCGGGGGCCGGATTTGAACCGACGACCTTCGGGTTATGAGCCCGACGAGCTACCAGACTGCTCCACCCCGCATCAAAACTTACTCTCGTTGTAAAGGCCCCTTTGGCACTTTACCTCGGGTCAAACTCGTCATCTCGACCCAATTTCGAGGCTGTGCATTATAGGTATCACCTCTATTGCGGTCAACCTTATAAAAGCGGAAAAATGGTTTATTTTTCAACCACTTTCTGTCGCCATTATTGCCCGACTGGGGGGCGTATCGGCGCCGGGGCCGGGGCCGGTGAAAAACGCGTCTGCTTCAGGGGCTGAAAGCTTACCTTCAGGCGGAAATTAGTGACAGCAAGTGCCACCAGCTTGTAGTGGCGGGCACTTTACCGAGCCATAGGAACAATAGACACAGCAATCGCCCTCTTTCGGGCGCAGTACGTCATGGCACTGTTCGCACTCGTAAAACCACTGACAGGCATCAGTGGGCATGCGTTCCAATTTCTGATGGCCGCAGCTGGGGCAGCTAAGCAGCGAATCCAGTATTACCGTCAAGTCCCTATCCTCCGTTTGCACTAGTGAAATCTGACACTAAATAAATAGCGTGTGTTATGTGAGCCATTGACATCCTGTGTCACGCCCCCCTCAAATACCCAGCGCCGCGCCACTCGCTGCAAGCCCAAGGTAAGCTGGTGAACAGTGCGTTCATGCTGCAGCCAGCGCCCGCCCAACTCTGTCACGACGTACCACTGGATAGGAATACCCCAAGTCGGGTATTCGGGGGGACGGAGCCGATATTGCCACGACAAGTCATAACGCCCTGCATTTTTCCTGCTACCCAGCCCCTGCTGGTACAACACATCCATGTCCACCTCATTTCTGCCGCGAAAATGCGTCACGACCGCTCCCGCCTGCACAGCTGCATCCCGATTGCCATCGGTGGGGAGAACCATCCCCCCGAGCACGCCCAGCCGATCCGTTCCCAGAGCAATATCGACCTGGCGCACAATAGATCGATACAACAGACTGATATCGCCCATGCGCTGGCCGCTACCAGACGACAGGCGATAGGGGCCCCCAACAAACAGTGTTTGCCGGGAATCCAGCCCGTAAGCCGCGCTGAGCGCTAACTGGTTGGCATTCGTGTCGGCATTGTGTTCCCCGGCAGCGCGCAGCACAGTGCCGCCTTTTTCGACCGGTAAGGCGACAAATGAGCGCAGACCCATGGCTATCGCCGCTGGCGGCAATAAAAGACCAAGGAGAGCGCAATAATAGAAAAACCGCCTAATCCTCATCCGCAATCGTCCGGATCTCGACGGGAGTAAAGCCGGAGTCAATGACGATCTGCCTGATGCGGTCGATATCGACCTGCTCGGCGGAAGAAACGATCCGAACCTTGTTGTTTTTCAAGCTCACATCAACACGCTCGATGTCCGGAACCTTTTTCAGTTGCCGTTGCAGGCTATCGACACAAAAGGCACAGGTTAGCCCGTGAACTTTCACTTCTATCGTCGTGGCATTGATTGTCGGCGGTAATACCAGCGCGCCCACTAGCACCCATAAGCCGAATTTCCACATGAGGGGCCTCCTATATTCCAACGAAATTACGCAACGGCAACAACAAATAGGCTGCCGAGAAACCCACCAGCCAGACGCAAGTGGCGATCCAGAATACACGCCTGTTCCAACGACGCGTCCGCACACACCGGGCAGCCAACTCCGGGTCCGCCGGGCACTGCGTGGGACGGAACCATAGTACCCAGGCCGTTGCGGCCAGCAGCACAGCGGAGATCGAGAACATCCAGGGTTCGTACTGGGCCAGGGTCAGCAATACGGGCAGCGAACTGGTCAACGAGGCCACCACCGCGCCAAAGCCGAGACTTACCAACAAGATGGGAAGAGCACAGCATATCAGGGTGCCGGTTGAGGCGAGGAGCGCTATCCAACTGAGGGCGCCCTGTTGGACGGGCTGGGGACTATCCATTGCTATTCTCTGTTTGATTGACCCCCTAAGGATACACCCCGTAGTCAAGTACGGAGTCAAGCTAATTCAGGGCATTTCCTTCAAGGCCGCGATGATAGGACAGGCATCACTGGGCGCTCTGGACTCACAGGTGGACACTAACTCATCCAGAGCGGCTTCCATCGCTTGCAAACTGGAGATCTTGGCACGAACAGCGTCCAGCTTCTGTTGGGTCAAAACGCGCGTGGTAGTGCAATCAGAGGCGCTGAGCTCAAGCAAGGTGGCAATCTCGGCCAGTTTAAATCCCAGCCCCTTGGCGTGGCTGATAAACCGCAACCGCTCGATAGTCTCCACAGGGTAATGCCTGAAGCCAATTGCCGGCTTGGCTGGCTCAACCACCAGCCCTTCGCGCTGATAGAACCGAATGGTTTCGACGCCGACACCCGCTTTCCGGGCGACCATACCAATTGTAAGTGCAGCACTCATAGCCAACCACTTTCGTCAGAACACACCGTCCACTGGCTAAAAGGGTGTCAGCTTAGCACAGTCGGGTATGTGCCGAGGGCGGGACTTAATTAGATGGTGCCGAAGGCGGGACTTGAACCCGCACGAGCATAGCTCACCACCCCCTCAAGATGGCGTGTCTACCAATTCCACCACTTCGGCTAATGCTACTCTTTATAGTTCGGGGAGATCCTGCTCTGTTGAAGTGGCCGCAGCTTCGGGCACCTCAGTTTCAATCACCGGAAGTTCTGACTCCTCCGCCTGAAATACGCTTTCCACAATCGCGGGAATATCAAGATCCAGGTCGTTTACCGCAGCCGATTTGCCATTGGCGATGATGGCCAGGCCAAAGCTGCTGGCAAAAAACACCACCACCAGCCATGCGGTGGCGCGGGTCAATACGTTGCCGCTGCCATCACTACCTAACAAGGTCTGGGAGGCACCGGCACCAAAGGAAGCGCCCATATCCGCGCCCTTGCCCTGCTGCAGCATAATAAGGCCGATAATGACCATGGCCACCAACAGGTGAACTACTAAAATAATCTGTTCCATATTTCTTTCTTCCCTATCGGGACACCTATGTCATTGGGTTCAAAAAACCCGATCAATTCACCGCGCCCGGCTAAGCCGAATCCGCCGCATTAATGATCGCTAAAAACTCCTCGGCATCCAGTGCCGCTCCACCCACCAGCGCACCGTCGATATCCGGCTGGGAAAACAACTCCGCCGCATTCGCGCCCTTTACACTGCCGCCGTAGAGCAGACGCGTGGTACCGGCGTCAACCTCGGTAAGCTTTTCCAAACATCCGCGCAGAAAAGCGTGCATCTCCTGCGCCTGCTCGGGGGATGCAGTCAATCCCGTGCCAATCGCCCAAACAGGCTCATAGGCAACAACCAATTCGCCGAGATTTGCCTGCCCCTGTAACGAACCTTCCAACTGCTCGGCGACCACCGTCTGGGCGTCGCCGCTTTCACGTTGCTCTCGTGTTTCTCCCACACAGAGAATGGGTCGTAAGCCGGCCTCAATTACCGCCGACAGCTTGGCGCCAATCAGCGCGCTGAGCTCCCCGTGATACTGACGCCGCTCCGAATGACCGAGAATCACCCACTGGCAACCCTGGTCACGCAACATGCTCGCCGCCACTTCACCGGTATAGGCGCCCGATTGCACGTGACTGCAATCTTGCCCCCCTACCGCGATAGCAGAATTGGCACATATCGCGGCAGCTTGCGCCAACTGCACATAGGTGGGACAAACGGCAATATCGACCTGCTGGTTGCTCATTCCGCCAATCACGCCGGCAAGCAATTTCTCAACAAAGGCCACAGAGCCATTCATCTTCCAGTTACCGACAACCAGCGGTTTGCGCACGAGAACCTCCCAGCGAAAAACGGCCGCAATCTTACCCAAGATAAGGTTGAGTTACAAGGTGGATACCGATTTGGATCAGCCCAGTATTTTTTGCACCTGAGCGGCCAAATTCTCGCACAGCGACGCCACTTCGCCGATGTCCTCTCCTTCGATCATCACTCGTACCAGCGGCTCTGTCCCGGAGGGGCGCAATAATACCCGGCCGCGCTCGCCCAAATGCTGCTCCACCGCCGCCACCGCATCGTCCAGCTCGGGGTGATCCGACAGCACCACTTTGCCGGAGACTTTCACGTTGATCATGGTCTGGGGGCATTTTTTCATGCCGGCGCGCGCAGTGGCTAATTTTACACCCGCACCCTTCAGTGCCGCCAATACTTGCAAGGAGGCGACAATGCCATCGCCCGTGGTGGTCACATCTGCACAAATTATGTGTCCCGAGGCCTCGCCCCCCAGACTCCAGCCGTATGTTTCCATTAGCTCTTTGACGTAGCGATCACCCACCTGGGCGCGCACAAACTGCAAGCCCAGGTCTTTCAACGCCCTCTCCAGACCCAGATTGGACATCTGCGTACCCACAATTCCCGAGTCGCTTTTACCGGTGGCCAGCCTATGGCTGGCGATAACATAGAGGAGTTCATCACCATCAACCACTTCACCATTTTGATCCACGAACAGTACCCGGTCTCCGTCACCGTCATAGGCAATGCCCACATCCGCCTGCTGCTCAACCACCAGGCGCGCCAATGCGGTCATATCGGTAGACCCCACGCCCTCATTGATATTAAAGCCATCGGGTGCCACGCCCATCGCGATGACCTGTGCACCCAATTCACCCAGCACGGCGGGAGCGATGTGATAGGTGGCCCCATGGGCGCAATCGACCGCGATTTTCATGCCCCGCAGGCTGAAATTTTCCCCAACCGTTGATTTACAGTACTCGATATAGCGACCCGCGGCGTCATCCACCCGGACCACCTTGCCAATATCGGCGGAATCGACGGTCATCAGGGGCTTTTCAAGCTCCGCCTCGATGGCAAGCTCGATATCATCGGCGAGTTTGGTGCCAGCCGCCGAGAAGAATTTGATGCCATTGTCCTGATACGGGTTATGGGAGGCGCTGATTACAATACCCGCTTCGGCATTATGACTGCGGGTCATAAGCGCCACTGCGGGAGTGGGCATAGGCCCCAGCAATTTGACATTCACCCCCGCCGCGACCAAGCCCGCTTCCAGAGCGGACTCAAACATATAACCTGAGACGCGAGTATCCTTGCCTATCATTACGGTACAGTGGCCAGCCTCACGGGCAAACACGCGCCCGCAGGCCCAGCCCAGCTTGAGCATAAAATCGGGCGTGATGGGATCATCACCCACCCGCCCCCGAATGCCATCCGTGCCAAAATAACGCTTAGTCATTCAGTCCTCACTCCCGCTAACGCCACGCTCATTGCCACCGCGTCGACGGTCGCGGCAACATCGTGCGTTCTTATTATGCTAGCCCCTCGCTCCGACGCCATTACCGCCAACGCCAGGGAGGCCGGTAGTCTTTCATCAACAGCGCGCCCAATCAATTGACCTATCATCGATTTGCGAGAAAAGCCTACCAGTATGGGTAGGCCCAGCTCAGCCAACTGCGGCAATCCGCGTAACAACTGTAAGTTATGCTGCACCGTTTTACCAAAACCAAAGCCCGGGTCTACCACGATACGGTGGCGCTCAAGCCCGGCGGCAACGCAATCGGAAATTCTCTGTTGGAGAAAATGGCACACCGTTGCGAGCACGTCCTGATAGCGGGGGGATTGCTGCATATCCGCAGGGCTGCCCTGCATATGCATCAGACAAACAGGAAGCCCGGTAGCCACCGCCGCCTGAAGGGCGCCCTCACGACCCAGCGCCCTGACATCATTGATCATTCCGGCTCCGACCCCGGCAGCGGCGCTCATGAGTGTCGCGGAACTGGTGTCAACCGAGACAATCACATTCAATTCCGCGCAAATTCGTTCCACCAGCGGCAACACCCGGTCACACTCTTCCGCCTCCGATACCGTCACCGCGCCGGGGCGGGTTGACTCCCCACCAATGTCGATGATGCGCGCCCCGTCAGCCACCAGCACGCGGGCCCGCTCTAATGCCCGGTCTACATCCAACCGGGCGTCGCGGTAATACGCGCCACCATCGGAAAAGGAGTCAGGAGTGGTATTGATCACACCCATAATTGCCGGTGTGGATAGATCCAGCTCGCGCCCGGCGCAGTTGAGTACCGGACACGGTGAATCAGGGGCGCCAGACAAGGCTACGACCTGGGTTAGGGCTAATGCTCGCCCGCCGGTCCGCCAATGGGACCGGTGGTGTTCGCTTTATCCGCCGGGGATTTATCGCTATCGGCGCCGCCACCCGTGGTGCCCCTGTCGCCCCAATCGCTGGGTTCAGAGGGCTTGTGGCCGGCCATGATTTCGTCGATTTGCCCGGCATCAATGGTCTCGTACAGCATCAGTGCGTCCGCCATGAGATGCAGCTTGTCCTCATTTTCTTCCAGCAACTGTTGGGCTGTGGCATAGGCTGAATCGATGATACTGCGCACTTCTTCGTCAATCAGTTTAGCAGTCTCTGCCGACACCGTCTTATGACTTTGTCCCGCAGAGAGGCCCAGAAACACTTCCTCATCGGGCTGCTCATACATCATCGGGCCCAGCTTTTCAGATAGGCCCCATTTGGTCACCATATTGCGGGCGATTTCGGTCGCGCGCTGAATATCGTTGGACGCCCCTGTGGTCACCCCGTCTTTGCCCAGCGTCATTTCCTCGGCGACACGACCACCGAACAAACTGCAAATCTGACTGACAATAAAACGGCGGCTGTGGCTGTAGCGGTCTTCCACCGGCAGGAACATGGTGACGCCCAGTGTGCGCCCCCTGGGGATAATACTGACCTTGTAAACAGGGTCGTGTTCAGGCACCAGCCGACCCACGATGGCGTGACCGGCTTCATGATAGGCCGTGTTGCGCTTCTCATCTTCAGACATCACCATGGATTTGCGCTCTGCACCCATCATGATCTTATCCTTGGCCTGCTCGAATTGCGCCATACCCACCGTGCGAATATTGACCCGCGCCGCGCACAGTGCCGCCTCGTTGACCAGGTTGGCCAGGTCCGCACCGGAGAAGCCCGGCGTACCCCTGGCAATACGAGAGGTTTCGACATCGTCGTCCAGCGGCACTTTGCGCATATGGACTTTCAGAATTTGCTCGCGACCACGAATGTCCGGCAAGCTGACCACCACCTGGCGGTCAAAGCGTCCCGGGCGCAGCAGGGCGGGATCGAGCACATCGGGCCGGTTGGTCGCCGCGATAACAATCACGCCATCGTTGGCTTCAAAACCGTCCATTTCGACCAGTAATTGGTTGAGCGTTTGTTCGCGCTCGTCGTGACCGCCCCCCAAACCGGCGCCGCGATGGCGCCCTACCGCATCGATCTCGTCGATGAAAATAATGCAGGGGGCTTGTTTCTTGGCCTGCTCAAACATATCGCGAACCCGGGACGCACCCACGCCCACGAACATCTCGACAAAGTCCGAGCCAGAGATAGAAAAGAAGGGCACCTTGGCTTCACCGGAAATCGCCCTGGCGAGCAGGGTTTTACCTGTACCGGGTTGGCCCACCAACAACACACCGCGCGGGATACGCCCACCCAGTTTCTGGAAACGGCTGGGGTCACGCAAAAACTCCACCAACTCCTGGACATCTTCCTTCGCTTCATCAACCCCCGCCACATCGGCAAAGGTCGTCGTAATCTGGTCGTCGCCGAGCAATCTGGCCTTGCTCTTGCCAAAGCTCATGGGGCCGCCACGGCCACCGCCACCACCCTGCATTTGCCGCATGAAAAACATGAAGACGGCAATAATGATCAGAATGGGAAAGCTGGCAACCAGTAGCTGAGTCCAGACGCTCTGCTGCTCCGGCTTGCGCCCTTCCACCTCGACCTTGTGTTCGAGCAGGTCATCGATGAGTTTGGGATCTTCGAGCATGGGGCGAATGGTCTCGAAGTTGGAGCCATCGTAGCGCTCGCCCAAAATGGTCAGGCCATCGACCACCACGCTTTTTACCTCGTCCCGTTGAATCTGCTCGATAAAATCGGAATAGCCCATTTGCTCGGTGGTGTCTTGCATACTGAAATTGTTAAAAACTGACAACAAGACGGCGGCTATTACTAGCCACAATAATAAATTTTTGGCCATATCACTCAACGTTATTACCTCGCGGACGGACAGATGGACGCTAAAAAGAGGCGACCACCCACGCATAACTTACCTGGGCAGATAAATACAGTCTGTCCAATGTACTACAATTGGGGCGATCTCTCCATGTTTCAACCCCCTGTCAGCCCTGGGGTTGGTAGTCTTTCACCACCAGATAAACCTCTCTGGAACGCGGCCGGGACGCCCTCGGTTTGCGGGTCAGTACCCGGGAAAACGACGACCGTGTATCCTTGACCAGCTGATCAAATCCTTCGCCCTGGAATACCTTGGCCACAAATGACCCTCCGGGAGCCAGCACCCTGCGTGCCATGTCGAGAGCCAACTCAACCAAATACATGGACTGCGGTTGGTCTACCGCGGTTACCCCGCTCATGTTCGGCGCCATATCAGAAATCACCAGATCAACCGGGTGCTCGCCAATGGCCTGCAGTATCTGCTCAAAGACAAGGTCTTCGGTAAAATCACCGCGGATAAACTCCACCCCTGCCAAACCATCCATGGTCAGGATATCCGAGGCGATCACCCGGCCCTTGTGCCCCACCCGCTCGGCGGCGACCTGCGACCAACCCCCCGGGGCACTGCCCAGATCCACTACCGTCATACCGGGCTGAAACAGCCGGTCTTTGGCATCGAGTTCGAGTAACTTATAGCAGGCGCGAGAGCGATACCCCTCCCGCTGGGCTTGTTGCACATAAATATCTTCCCGGTGCTCTTTCAACCACGCGCTGCTCGAAGACTTCTTCCTGGCCATAAAACCGACGCTGCCTCACTGGTGGGACACTGTATGCATTACAGTACACCTGTTTCACGTTGGGGGCCCTTTGTGTAGAATACGCGCCCCACGCAGCCGCCCATTGTAACCCAGAACCTGTATACCGGAATCAGCATGAGCAACAAAGCAACGCAAGGCCTCAAACAATTGCGCGCCATCGGCCATAAATTGCGACCGGTGGTAACCATCGCCGGCAACGGCCTCAGCGAGGGGGTTGTCAACGAAATCGACCGCGCCCTGCAAGATCACGAACTGATTAAAATCAAACTTGTGGTCGGCGAGAAGGCCGCCCGCATGGCGGTCGCCAAAGAACTGTGCGCCCAAACCAAATCCGAGCTGGTCCACAGCATAGGCGGCGTGATATTGGTACTGCGGCGCAGTAAAAAACCCGACCCCAAGTTATCCAACCTGATTCGCCGGGTCTAGGGTCGCAGCCGTGGGAGATATCCTCGAATTCCCCTCGCAGCAGGCTCAGGGTCTGGCCTACCTCAATACCCAACTGCGAAAACTGCTGCATGGCAAAGGCGCCGACCAGCAATTGATCGATTTCGCCGCTGAACAACTCACCCAGACCTATGCGCAGCTCAGCGAATCCGAGCACTACAGCTTCAGTATTCAACTACCCGCCGGCCTTGACGATCACGAGTCCGATCAGCTCAGCCAGCAGATCAACGCGGGGCTGGAAGGTATTAGAGCGGAAAATCACGCGTTAATGATCAAACTTGTCGCGCAATTGGTGCTGGCGAAGGTCCAGTTGTTTCAACACGAAAGAGATTAGTGCGCGGGTTTCCTCACGAAGCTGGTAAAGCCCAATTCCCATCGAGACAGGCGCCGGTAGGTTTTCTTAATCCGAAGCCAAGTGAGTCCAGTGCCTATCGAGACAGGTGCCAGCGGGGTTTCTGAGTCCGAAGCCAAGTATGCCCAGCACTCGGCGCAAGTAGATGGGTATCCTCGATACAAGCGTTGAGTTGTCTTGTTGCTCTTCAGGACCGTCCGCCGCAGGGACGCGGCGGCCGAGACCCCATGTATGGGTTCACGTCGTGTCTTGATGAGGGGCTGGACAGTTTGAGGCGACGAGTTGGCACAAAACTGTGAGCGGGTATGGTCTGCTATATAAGACGGTCTCGAAAGGCGTCGTGTCCTGAAGAGCAACAAGACAATTCAACGCGACGAGTCACCCCAGCTACCTTACGACGATGGTGGACGCTAAATAGTCGACCCTGAAAAACATATAAGCCACTGATTAATAAAGATAATGTCCGTATTTTATGCGATAATTTCGACCAGTTTCAAGCGTATTTCAAACTAAATCTGGTCGAAATAGAGGTGGCTCTTCGATGAAAGATTCTTCCCCCGATCACCATCAAATGAGCTTTATGGCAGCTGGCTTGATGGATCAGCTCAACCCAAAGCACCCGCTGTTACACCTCGCACAAACCATACCCTGGGACTTTTTTGAGTCAGAGTTTGCACCGTTGTATGCACCGATTGGCAGGCCCGCCAAACCGATACGTTTGATGGTGGGCTTGTCTATTTTGAAGCACATGGAAAACGTCAGCGACGAGGTTATCGTGCAGCACTGGGTACAAAATCCCTATTACCAGGCGTTCTGTGGTGAGGTTGAGTTCCAGTGGTCGTTCCCCTGTGATCCGTCCGACCTGGTGTACTTCCGCAAGCGAATCGGCGAAAAGGGATTTGAAAAAATACTGGCATCCTCCATCACCATCCATGGAGAGAAAGCCGTCGAAGAGGAAGTCTGTATTGACACCACGGTACAGGAAAAAAATATCACCTTTCCCACCGATGCAAAGTTGTACCGAAAAATTATTGTACGTTGCCTGAAGCTGGCAAGAAAAGAAAGGATAAAACTTCGTCGCAGTTATGCCAGAGAAATCAAACAAAGAAAACTGGAATGCCGTTTTGCGGGACACCCCAGAAATCGCGCCAAAGCCCGTAAGGCGGTTAAGCGACTAAAAACGATTGCCGGGTGTTTAGTACGAGAATTAGAGCGTAAACTGCCGTTCGATATTCTGCAAAAACTGGCTGAGGACTTCGCACTCTTCCATCGTGGACTGAACCAGAAACGTGGTGACAAGAAAAAGTTGTATAGCCTGCACGAGCCTCATGTGTACTGCATGAGCAAAGGTAAAGAACACAAGCGCTATGAATTTGGCACCAAGGTTTCCATCACGACCACAAGGGATTCCAAAATAATTGTCGGTGCCATGGCCTTTGATACCAACAAATTCGACGGTCATACCCTGCCGGAAGTGCTGCTGCAATTAAATCGTCTCAACAAGCTGGCACCGGCAGTTGGACTCTGCGACAGGGGTTACAAAGGGAAGAGTAAAATCAATGACACACGAATCATAAGGCCGAGCACTGCCACCCGGGATGCCGACAGTGCCTACAAGGCACTCATGCGAAAGCGCTTTCGAAAGCGGGCGGGCATTGAGCCGGTGATTGGTCATTTGAAATCAGATCACCGACTAAGCAGATGTTATCTCAAAGGATTTGCAGGCGACCAGATCAACGTACTGATGGCCGCTGCTGCGTTTAACTTCAGGAAATGGATGAGACTGTTTTTATTGGCCCCGAAAATGGCACCCTTCTGGAGGTGCTTAACCGGATTTATTATCAAGCCACCGCATCTCGGCTATGCTGTGATGGCCAATTAGGCTTTTTCAGGGTCGACTAAATATAGTGAACCTGATCTATCTCGTATTCTTTATCACCCGCCGGCGCCCGCACAGTAACCACATCACCCTCTTCCTTGCCGATGAGCGCCCGGGCGACCGGTGAGCCCACAGAAATAAGGTTCGCTTTGATGTCGGCCTCGTCTTCGCCGACGATGCGGTAGGTCACTTGCTCGTCTGTTTCAATATTTATCAGGTCTACCGTGGCACCAAAGATCACCCTACCGGTTTTGGCGATTGCTGTAATATCAATAACCTGAGCGCCCGCCAGCTTGGATTCGATTTCCATGATGCGCCCCTCGGCAAAGCTCTGCTGCTCCCTGGCTGCATGGTACTCCGCATTTTCCTTCAAATCGCCGTGCTCGCGTGCCACACCAATGGCCTTGCTGATGCGCGGCCGATCGACCGTTTTCAGTCGAGTCAACTCCTCGCGCAGTGCCGCTTCGCCAACGACCGTCATAGGTACCTTGTTCATACCTTAATTCTCCTGTGTAAATCCTGTAAGCAATTCACCGTGGCATTGCCTTCGAGCTTCATCGCCATACAAATGGCCTGGGCGCCGGTTAAGGTGGTGGTATAAAATACCCTGTGCGCCTCGGCACTGGCCCGGATGGAGGCGGAATCTTCGATAGCCCGCCGTCCTTCGGTAGTGTTGATAATAATATCCGCCTCGTCGTTTTTGATCATATCAACGATATGTGGACGCCCTTCCAATACTTTATTAACCCGGCGAACACTCAGGCCAGCGGCTTCTATCGCATCCGCTGTACCGCCCGTCGCCGCGAGTTCAAAACCCATCTCCGCCAACTCTCTGGCCACTTCAACCGCACCGGGTTTATCGACATCGCGCACGCTGATCAGCGCGGTGCCGCCGGTGGGCGCCACATCCCCCGCCGCCAATTGCGCCTTCGCAAATGCCGCCGCAAAGGTATCGCCGGTACCCATTACCTCGCCTGTGGACTTCATCTCTGGCCCCAGTATGGGGTCCACCCCGGGGAACTTATTAAAGGGTAAGACCGCCTCCTTTACGCTGAAGTAAGGCGGTACCACTTCCCGGGTAAATCCCTGCTCGACCAGGGTTTGCCCCACCATGCACCGGGCGGCAATTTTCGCCAGCGAACGGCCGATACATTTGGACACGAAGGGCACCGTACGCGACGCCCGAGGATTGACTTCGATGATGTAGATTTCATTGTCCTGCCAGGCCAGCTGCACATTCATCAGCCCTTTTACCCCCAGTTCCAGCGCCATGAGTTTTATTTGCTCACGCATGGCATCTTGCACTGCGGGGTCCAGGTTATAGGGGGGCAGTGAGCAGGCCGAATCGCCGGAATGAATCCCCGCCTGCTCGATATGTTGCATGATCGCCCCGATTACGACTTTCTCACCATCGCAGACCGCATCGACATCTACCTCTATTGCGGCGCTCAAAAAGCTGTCCAGTAGCACCGGCGCGTCGTTGGAGGCTTGCACTGCATCGCTCATATAACGCTGCAGATCCTCCTCACGATAAACAATTTCCATCGCCCGACCGCCCAGCACGTAGGACGGGCGAACCACCAGCGGATAGCCAATTTGCCCCGCCGCCGCCATCGCCTCTTCGGTACTGCGCACGGTGATGTTGTCCGGCTGCTTCAACCCCAGCTTGTGGATCATTTGCTTGAAGCGCTCCCGGTCCTCTGCCCGGTCGATGGCATCGGGGGTGGTGCCCACAATGGGCACACCCTGGGCTTCCAACTCCCGGGCCAACTTGAGCGGGGTTTGCCCGCCAAACTGAACAATCACACCCACAGGCTGCTCAAGCTTAACTATTTCCAACACATCTTCCAAAGTGACCGGTTCAAAATAGAGTCGATCCGAGGTGTCGTAATCGGTAGAGACGGTCTCGGGGTTACAATTGATCATGATGGTCTCGTAACCATCTTCGCGCAGGGCCAGTGAGGCGTGCACGCAGCAGTAGTCAAACTCAATGCCCTGGCCAATACGATTGGGGCCGCCGCCCAGTACCAATATTTTTTTCCTATCGGTGGGCGCAGCTTCGCATTCCTCTTCGTAGGTGGAGTACATATAGGCCGTGGCGGAAGCAAACTCGGCTGCGCAAGTATCAACCCGCTTATAGACCGGGCGAATATCCAGGGCGTGGCGGTGTGCCCGTACCGATTTTTCCGAGCGAGCCAGCAGCACACCCAGGCGCGCATCGGAAAAGCCCTTGCGTTTCAGGCGAAACATCTGGTCGTACTCTATCGCCTCGAGCTCGACCTTTTTCAGGCCATCTTCAGTATCGATAATGTCTTTGATCTGCACCAGGAACCAGGGGTCGACGCCCGACAATTCGGACACTTCGTCGACCGTCATACCCGCCCGGAAAGCATCGCCGATGTACCAGATGCGATCGGGTCCGGGATTGGTCAATTCGGCGATCAGTTCAGCCCGCAATTCGGGATCGTCGACATCCATCATGTGCTCGAATCCGTTGGAACCCACCTCCAGGCCACGCAGGGCTTTTTGCAGGGATTCCTGGAAGGTACGGCCAATGGCCATGACCTCCCCCACGGACTTCATCTGGGTCGTCAAGCGGGAATCGGCGCCGGGAAACTTCTCGAAGGCGAAGCGCGGAATTTTGGTGACCACGTAGTCTATGGCGGGCTCAAAAGACGCCGGGGTGACACCGCCGGTAATATCATTTTTCAGTTCGTCGAGAGTGTAACCAACCGCCAGCTTCGCCGCTATTTTTGCAATGGGAAAGCCCGTTGCCTTGGACGCGAGGGCGGAAGAGCGGGATACCCTGGGGTTCATTTCAATAATAATCAGGCGGCCGGTTTTGGGATCCTGCCCGAATTGCACATTGGAGCCGCCGGTTTCCACCCCGATCTCCCGCAACACCGCGAAGGAGGCGTTGCGCATGATCTGGTATTCCTTGTCGGTCAGGGTCTGGGCGGGAGCGACGGTAATGGAGTCCCCGGTGTGCACTCCCATGGCGTCAAAGTTCTCGATCGCACAGACAATGATGCAGTTGTCGTTGCAATCGCGCACCACCTCCATCTCGAATTCTTTCCAGCCGATCAGCGACTCGTCAATCAGTAATTCGCTGGTGGGGGACAGATCCAGCCCCCTGACGCAGATCTCCTCAAACTCTTCCCGGTTGTAGGCTATGCCGCCACCGGAGCCTCCCATGGTGAAGGAGGGGCGGATAATGCAGGGGAAACCGAGGTGATCCACCGCCTGATACGCCTCTTCCAGGCTGTGAGCAATCGCCGATTTGGGGGTTTCCAAACCTATCCGTCGCATCGCCTTGTCAAATAACTGGCGATCTTCAGCCATATCAATGGCTTCTTTAGTGGCCCCGATCATCTCCACATTGTGAGCGTCCAGCACGCCCTCCCGGGCGAGATCCAGGGCGCAGTTGAGCGCGGTCTGGCCACCCATGGTCGGTAGTAGCGCATCGGGTTTTTCCCGCTCGATAATTTTGGCCACGGTCTGCCATTCGATGGGCTCGATATAGGTCGCATCGGCCATGTCGGGGTCGGTCATGATGGTCGCGGGATTCGAATTCACCAAGATGACCCGGAAGCCCTCTTCTCGCAAGGCTTTACACGCCTGAGCGCCGGAGTAATCAAATTCGCAGGCCTGGCCTATCACGATAGGACCTGCGCCCAGGATCAGGATACTTTCAATGTCAGTTCTTTTTGGCATACGAAATCAGCTTTTCCCTGCGTGTGCTTCAATCAATTCAATAAAGTGGTCGAACAGTGCCGACGCCTCGTGCGGGCCGGGACTCGCCTCGGGGTGACCCTGAAAACTGAAGGCGGGCTTATCGGTGCGGTGAAGCCCCTGCAGGGAGCCATCGAATAGGGATTTGTGGGTTACCCGCAGGGTGTCGGGTAAACTGGCTTCATCGACTGCAAAACCATGGTTTTGGCTGGATATTAATACCGTGCCGTCATCCAGGTTCTGCACCGGGTGATTGGCGCCGTGATGGCCAAATTTCATTTTCACAGTGGCGGCCCCGCTGGCCAGTCCCAGTAACTGATGACCCAGGCAAATACCGAACACAGGAATTTCTGTTTCCAAAATGGCCGCAATGGCTGCAATGGCGTAGGTGCAGGGTTCGGGATCACCGGGGCCGTTGGACAGGAACACACCATCTGGGTTCATCGCCAACACCTCGGCGGCGGGCGTTTGCGCCGGTACCACTGTCAAGCGGCAACCCCTATCGACCAACTGGCGCAATATATTGCGCTTTACCCCAAAATCGTAGGCCACCACATGCCAGGGCAATTCGGCGACGGGCCGTTCACGGCAACCGATACCGTGTACCCAGCTGCCCTCGACCCACGGGTAGGCCTGGTCGACGGTGACCTCTTTGGCCAGATCCAGGCCCTTCAGGCCGGAAAATGCGCGCGCCTGGGCCAATGCCGCGACCTCGTCAATTTCCGGACCCGCCATCAGGCAACCGTGCTGGGCACCCTTTTCCCGCAAAATGCGCGTCAGTCTGCGGGTGTCTATATCGGCGATGGCCACCACGCCTCGGCTGCGCAGGTAATCTTGCAAGCTTTGTTCATTGCGGTAGCTGCTGGCTAGCAGGGGCAAATCGCGAATAACCAGGCCGGCGGCCCAAATGCTGGCGGACTCTTCATCTTCCGCGTTGGTGCCGGTATTGCCGATGTGGGGGTAGGTCAGGGTGATGATTTGCCTGGCGTAGGAAGGATCGGTGAGAATTTCCTGATACCCGGTCATCGCCGTATTAAATACCACTTCGCCAACAGAGGTGCCCTCAGCGCCTATCGCTAGCCCTTTAAAAATACTGCCATCTTCAAGGGCTAATATGGCTGGACTGAACACGTAAAACCTCCAATATTCGAGTAGATAACCTTTGCTGCGCGCGCCCAAAAAAAGCGAGATGGGCAATCCGCATCTCGCTTTTAATCATAATTTCAGCTCTGGCTATTTCAGGGCAACACAGAGGCCCACGGCAAACGCCGGGCTTGTGAATTCTGGACGCAGATTTTAGGCGAAAGCCGCCAATCTGTCCAGACCAGAGCGGGAGATTGTTAGTAACACATAAACTGTCCGGTCTTGTAGCACATGATCTGTCCGGTTCTCATAGTCCCCCGAGGAGGGGGGCTTATGAGACGGACAGAGTGGCTACAGGAGACCCGACTGATGAGGTTCGAGGAAGCTTATGGGGGATGGACGGAGAGTCGTCTGACCCAAGA
>SMVB01049354.1_pt1 | contig 22883 bp, 21 predicted proteins | sample 2456461 | NCBI WGS metagenome assembly SMVB01 (sample SAMN11095934, study PRJNA526329) | marine sediment metagenome | biome: Marine sediment; feature: Surficial sediment; material: Deep marine sediment; isolation source: Hadal surficial sediment | place: Pacific Ocean | collected 2014-05 | depth...
CGTGCACGTTCTACCTGGCCTCGCAATGGGCGCAGGGGATGAGCCTCTGGCAGACGACGCTCCGACTGCCCGCCCTGATGGCGCTGGGTATCGGTATCAGCGTGACCAATACCCGCGCGGTCGTCGAGGCCGTCCTCGGACACAACAGCCCGTTTCTCCGAACGCCCAAGTACAACGATCGGACAACCAGTGCCGCAGATCCGCTGTTGCGTCGCCGCCGACTCCCGGCCGGGACGGCGGAACTCACACTGGGAATACTCATGGCGGTCTGCTTCGCCGCAGCGATCTTCCGGCCGCACACCCTCATCGGCGCCCCGTTTCTACTCCTGTTCGCCGTGGGATACCTCGGAATCGGGTTGCCACGTCTGCGCCGGTCGTGGGAACGCCGCACGACGTAGCGAAGCCCACTGCGCCGATTCGCGCCATTGATTCAAAGCACTGTGCTTTGGGTCTATGGCTCGAATATAGGCGCAGTAAGCGAGCACTGTCCTTCGAGTTATTCGACGATGAATAGTCCGTCTGCGCCGCGTGGCTGCCGCAGCAATCGAACGGGTCCGTCGGCGCTCCATAACGTCGCGCCGCCATCGGGGATTCGGAGGGTCGGGTACAGCTCCCACTGGTCGAAGCCGCCGGCGGTCATGAGGTACGCTGCGCCACCCAGTTCATAGTCAACCGGCTCACCCGGTCTGACCACGAAACGCATGGGAGCGCCACCCGACGCGCCCGCCCGTGAAAGAGCGTCGGCGACGCGATCGAGCATCGCCATGAACTCCCCGGTCGAGGCGTGGCTCTGGTTGCGCACCTGGTCGACACGGACGAGGATCTCGCCGAACGTCGGCTCGCCGGCTCGCGACAACGCGCGGCGCATCGACAGAGTCATGCTGTACGCCACGTCAGGGGTACCGGCACTGGCGATGCTCGGCGCCGGCCGCCTGGTCTCCGGCGTGAAGACAAAATCTCGAGTGCGCGTTGATTGCGCATCGGCTACACCGCAACCGGCAGCCCAACCGGCCATCACCACCCCCAACATGATGCGGATGAGTGTCCGACGAGTGCAGCGTGTTGGGTTTGCGAGGAGACTTGCGATCACATTAAGCCCTTGCGTCCGCGCAGGTTATCGACTGGAGCGCGAAAGCTGCGGTCGCCGATGTAGCAAGCCCACGACAAGAGGTATTCCATGCTCAGCAAGACGCGCGTCATCAATGCAATCGTGCAACTCAACAGATCGGCTCCACCGGACTGGCTGAATAACTTCGCCGTCACCGCCTTGCAGAAGTACCTCGACCACCTCGAGGTTACCATTGAACCGCGTGGCCGCACGAGCATCTGGACCAGATCCGGAGATACACCAGCCGTCGTCACCAGGACCGCGTGCTGGTAGGACACGGCCCGCAGCGGCCTATTCCAAGGGGATATCCCTGTGGGTCCGGCCAGACGGGTGGCACGGCCGACGGAGCGGTAGCGACGTCGCCCGTGGAGCGACGCCCAACCACGGGCGAGCTCGCTTTCGCTCGCTCGGCCGTGCCACCCGCATCCGGCGGGTCGTACGAGAGCGAGTGTCCGCCCGCAGGGCCGTACGGAGCGCTCATTCCAGTTTCTGGCCGGCTTCAGGGCGGTCTCGCTGGTCCGGTGCCGTCCGCTGGCGCAGCGACATGACTTGATCGAGCCGCCGTTTGAGCAGCCGTACGCGGAGTAGCGACCGCACGCGTGTAAGCAGTTCCAGCTTGTTGACCGGCTTGGTCAGGAAGTCGTCCGTACCGCACTCCACCGCACGTTCGTAGTCGCCCATCTCCTGCAGCGCGGTGACCATGATCACGACGATGTCGCGTGTGGCGGGGCTGGCCTTGATCTTCTGGCACAGCTCGAAGCCGGACATCCGTGGCATCATCACGTCCAGGAGGACCATGTCCGGTGCCTCCTTGTTGATGGCGTCGAATGCCTCGACCCCGTCGACGGCAGTCTGGATCCGGCACGGCAGGCTCTCGAGGTAAGCCTCCATGAGTTCGAGGTTCTGCACGTTGTCGTCGACGAGCAGGATCAACGCGTCGGCGAGGTCCGTGACGTCGATCGAGGTGCTGGCGGATTCTGGCGTGGGGGGAACCATGGTGCCGTCGGTCATGTGGGTGCGTTCTCGGGCGGTGTCTTGGCAGAATGGAGCCTGTCGAGTTGCGCGGCCATCCAATGCAACGGATCCATGTCGTTCGGCCGGCCCGGCGGGCCATCGTGCAACGTACGCAGTCGCACCCGCAAGGCATCCAGGTCCCCCGGCCGGTCTACATCATGCCATCGGGGGAGTGCCCCGACCACGAGACCTGCTCCGGTGGCCTGCCGTCGGGTCTGATCGTACACGTGGGCCGATCCCCAGTCGATGCCCTCGAGAACCGCCGGGTTGTGCGTCCTGGCAGCGAGTGTCCAGTACCCACCGTCGCCGGTCGGCCCGACGGCGATGTCACAACCGCTGAGCGTTGCGGGGATCGCCGACAGCAGCGTCGCCGGCACGTCGGGGGTATCAGAGCCGAAGAAGGCAATCGGCTCCTCGGTGCCGACAACCCGCCACACGCGGTCGAGCCGCCGGCCGAGATCACCGGACCCCTGGTCGATCACGTCGATCGCATCGAGACCAAGCCGGTCGGCCAGGCCCGGCCCCGCGCCGTCCGGGGTCACGGCCAGGAAAAGGCTCCGGGCCGCCTCCCGGAGCCGCAGCGCCGTACACCGGAGCATCACCTCGGCCACCTGTGAGGCCTCCCGGGCGGAACGGCCGCCGGCCCTCAGGCGGCTCTTTGCTTCGCCATGCCGTGGGTCCTTTGCCATCAGGACCGCGGTGACCTCGCCGAGCAGGTGGGGCATGTTCAGGATTCCGGCCGCCAACGGCGCCTAGGATTCGACTCGTCGCTTGGGAATGCAATACCGCGTGGGGCTGCGAACACCATATCCATGGTATCGCCAAAGGGTTATGAACGAGCTGCATGGGAGGACCGATTCAATCGGCCGACGGTTGACCGGCTCAAGATACCCCTGGGCGCAGCGGCAGCCAAGCTGTTGGACCACCTCTGCCGCGACCTGCGATCGCTGGAGGGGGTGACCGAATCCTTCGCGTGGCGCGGCTACTGCTGGCGATGGACGATTGAATTCCATACCGCATACAGCGATGAACCGCTGGCGGTTCTTGTCCCGGCGCCCACGGACCTGCAACTGGCCGTGCCGCTGGACCGCGACTTCATACGCTCCTTGCCACAGCAACGCATGAAGCAGTCGGTTCGCGACGGCATCGGCCTCGCGCAGGAGCCGTTCGACACGCGATGGGGCGTCTGGTCTGTCAATTCAGCGGGCCTCCTCGACGACCTCGTCGACCTGGTCGAGCTCAAGCTCCGCCACCTGGCGCGACTGGCGGGGTAAAGGACCCAACGGTCCTTTACCCGTCACACGCCCGCCAGCGACCGTTGCGATAGCACGGATGCGCTGCATTCACGCCGAACGACGATCCGAGCCGATCGGGGTCCACCTCGATCAGCGGCCTGCCGCGGTTGAGCAGAAGTTCACCCGACCACGAGCGGTCGTCACCGGCGAGCAGGGCCGCTTCAAAGCGAAGCAGACGCAGTCGATCCGGCTCTGAGAGAACAGGCCGACGCGTGCCGCGATACAGCCGGCAGTCCTCGATGAACCGCTCCGACCCGCCGCGGAAGACCGAGTCGTACGTGTCGAGGATCTGTCTGGCCGAAGAAGTGCGCAGGGCCGATACGGCCTTTGCCCCGTTGCCCCTGCGGTAGAAGCTCAGCGCGTTGGTGACCGCCAGGACCGACGCTCGGTCGTGGTACGCAGTCTCGCCCGCCGGTCCGACGATCAGGCCGCCGGCCCGCTCGTCGAGTAGCGCGGCCAGTGCCAGCAGTCGCCGTCTGGTGTGCTGGTCGGCCTCGAGGTCCGCCAGTGCCAGACACGCGCTGCGTCCGAGGCGTTGCGGTGCAAGGACACCGCTCAACGCGAACAGGTGGCGGGCGAGTTCTCGTCGCGAGACCTCCGCAGAAGCGTCGGCGATCTCCTCGGCCAGTTCGAAGTAGGCCATCGGATCATCCGGGTTCAGGGCCTCGACGCGGTCCGTCCACGGACCGGGTTCTGTGACGCCGTCACCCGGGGCGGCGTCGGCCGCTATTACGAGACCAGCAGCGAACAGGAGTACGGCCACGCGGTTCCACGGGTGGCACGGCCGAGCGAGCGAAGCGAGCTCGCCCGTGGTTGGGCGTCGCTCCACGGGCGACGTCGCTATCGCTCCGTCGGCCGTGCCACCCGGATTCAGCCGTGGCTGGACGTTGCTGCAGGTTGTCATGACTCGTCCCCCTGCTCCTGGACGGCGATCTGCAGACTCCACAGGCGGTTCATCGCGTGCTCCGCCTCGACGGCCTGGGACAGCACATGCGACATCCGGCTTCGTCGGCGGGCCGAGTCGATCAGGACGCCGAGCGCCGGTTCACGCAGACCGGCCTGGTCGGCCACAGCCATGTAGGCCATCTGGTCAAGCAACGCAAGTTGGCTGGCCACGAACATCTGCAATGGGCCCTCGGCGAGACGCAACCTCGTCGCATGGCGTCGCTGGATCTCCGCTTCGTCGCCCGGCACCGGGTGTCTGGCCTGGCTGGAGACCGCGACGGCCCGCTGTCGCCACGCCTCGGCGAGTTGGCCCGCAGCCGTCGCGGCACGTTGTGACGGCATCCAGTTCGGGTCCAGGCAGGACCGCCTGCTGTCGTATGACTCACGCACCGCCTCCATCAGCTCGTCCACCTTGTTGACGGGCGAGATCAGGCTGATCACGTGGTGAATGATCGCCAGCCGCACGTCAACGGGCCAGGACTCCGCCCGGGCCGCGGGCAGTCGCCAACCGGTGACCCGGCGGATCAGGTCCGAGGTCGCCTGTGTCTTTGCCGCACTTGAGAATTGATCAAGCAACTCCATGGCAACGGTCGGGCCGCCACTGAGTCGCTCGACCAGGATGTCCCTGGCCAGGATGCGCACTTCGGCGGGCATGGACCGGTAGACCGCGCGTACGAACACCTCGGCATCAATGGGTCCGAGGTCGTCGCCGGACGAGTCACGCAGGGTCCCCAGCAGTTGAAGTCGTTCGTCCACCCGGCGCCCTGCATCCTCGTAGGCAACGGCCCACTCGCCGTCGCGACCGGTTCCGCCGCCGGATCTTCCCGGCATTCCGCGGCCTGCCGTCGCCCCGGCCCCCCCGCGGGCCGATGGACGGAAGCTCGTCGATCCGCCGGTGGACTTCGGCGGCGGCAGCGCCGACCCGCCGCGCTCCAGCAGATCGAGCTGCCGGGCCGCCTCGTCCGCGTCACCGATGGTGAGACGGATGGCAATCTCGTTCAGACGCGAAGCGCTCAGCAACGCTGCGACCCGAAGTTCGTCGGTCGTCGCCGGCGCCTCGGCGTCGATGCGTTGGAAGACCGCGAACCATCGGGCCGCAAGGTCGGGATCGACCGGGATCCCACGCACACGCGCCACCTGCTCACGTCTGGCGGTTGCCTCTTCGGGCCATCGGTCACCGATGCGGTCAGCGATGCGTCGGCGGAGCATCCAGTCGGCATCCTCGGCAAGAACCAGGTCCGATCCGAACCACGAGGTGGCCGCACCGCCGGCGAGCAGGCTGCTCATGACCCACAGGTCCCGCGAATCGATCCCGGAATCCTCGACAAACATTGCAAGAAAACGATCCCGTACGACGGGGCTCGACCGGAAGTCGGCCAGACCCACCAGTCGTCCAAGGACGTTCACGCTCGGCCCGACTCTCGCCAGGTCGGTGGAGGTCGCCATGATCAACTCGATCGCGTTCATCAGCGCAGCCTCGTAGCGATCGCCTCGGCCGAGCCGGCGCTGTGCAGCGATCCAGAATTCCCAGAGGTCATAGATCTGCGGGTTGAATTCCATACCGTCGACGAGGATCGCCGCGACATGATCGAGCCAGGCGCCGGCGCCGGCGCGGAACGGGTCACCGCCGGGTTGCAGTGGCCCACCGAGCGCCAACTCGAGTTGGATCCGCGCGCGTTGCACAACGGCCGGCGGCAACCCGCGGCTCGAGGCAACCGTCGCGAGTGTCGCGGTGTTCCATGCGCCCCGCCACACGTCCACGGTCTCGTCGAGTCTCCGCGACGGGGGCGTCAATGACTGCAGCAGCCGGTCGGTCACGCTCGGCGAGTCGGACGCCGCGTAAAGACATTCGAGAATGGCATCGCTGATCTGCTCCAGCAGCCGCTGGTCGACGAGGACCCAGCCTGTGGCGACGGTCTCCAGGGTCACGTCCCATCCGTGGTAGACGGCTTGCGAGGGCTCATCGGCGATGGAGATCTTTCGCCCCAGCAGTTCGATCTCGCTGACGAGTTGCGGGCATTCGTCGGCGGCGGCGGCGGCCTCGGCCGTGAGCGCCTGGCCCTGGAACGTCGGCGCCGCCGGGAACGACACGGGCTTCTGCCGTATCGGCGCCGGTGGCTGCACGCTCGGCGTACCGGCCGTCGCCGGCGCCTCGACGGGCGGTCTCAGTAGCGCGTCGACCTGGGCCGGTGGCGCCGGGGCGGTCGTGAACAGGACCCGCCACGCAACCGTGCCGCAGAAGATCGTCAAGACCCCGAAGAGCATCGCCAGCGTCAGGGTCGATCGGGGCGTCCGGTCACGGAGTTCCGGCGCGAGCCGATCGATCCATTCCTTTGCCTGTGCCTGGTCGGCCGCCGTCGCGGCCGGCCGTGCCGGTCCGTCGAAGCCCGCGGTGATCTCGGCGACGCCCAGTCGCGGCCCACCACTGCGGGCGTATGAGCTCAGACCGGTCATCACCTTGAGAAGGCCCTGCACCGACACACCGTAGTCGGCGGCCAGCAGCACCAGACGCATGCGACTGGCGGCATTCCAGCCGCCGCAGCCGATGAGAACCGCGAGCACGTGACGATCGAACTCGGTGAGCGTCACGACCGCGCGTTGGACGATCCGTGGTCGTCGCGTCGGTGCGTGCGATTCCCGCAATCCGCCCAGCATCGTGCGCGCGGCAGCCCGCAGGACGCGGCGAACGTGCTGGGCTTCGTCGGCCCGCGCGTCGGGGTGTCTGAAGACCAGGTCGATACGCTCCAGCAACGCCGCCTCGACCGAGGCCACGGAGATGTCTCCCAGCGGCATTCCGAGCAGGTCGGCCGGGGTCGATGTCTCGGTGATCCCGAGGAACTTGAGACAGGGATCGCCGCTCACGACGGTGGCTCCTGTCCCCGGGTCTGTTCCGTCATCGGGACTTTCGCAAGACGCCGGTCGAGTTGTTCGAGCCGGACGCCCCAGGGATCGGGTCCGTAGTCGGGGTTGAGCTGCTTGTGCTGGTCCATGACGGCCCGCGCACGAGCCGGGTCGATGTCCGCCAGCAGCGAGATCTGGTGAAAACGCGCTTCGTACCAGCGATCCGTCTGTGTGGGCGTGCCGGCCGCAAGCGTCCGCCAGCAGGACAACGCCAGCTGGTTGTTCGAGAGTTCCTCGGCGAGGGTCGCCGTGGCATGAAGGAAGCGCGCGTCCGTCGGCGCGGCCCTCAACAGGCGTTCGTAGAGCGCCAGCGCCTGGGCCGCTCGCGCCGGATCGCCGCCGCGTTGGAAGTCCAGCAGCATCGCTTCGGCAACGGCGGCGTGCCACGCGAGGATCCGTGTCTGCGAAAGCGCATCAGGACGGTCCTGGAATTCCTCCAGCACCCGCAAGCCGTGATCGACGACCAGCCCCAGGTACACCGAGTCGGACTCGGCCGCCGGCTCCAGCGACTTCCAGCGCGCGAGCCCGTAACGGAACAACGCCCGTTCGGCCAGCCGCGACCACACCGAACCGCCGCCGGTGGTCCACAACGCATCGGCCATCACGGCCGCCGCCGAGGCGTCGTCCGCCAGCAACCGCTCCTGGACGCGCCGGCAACTGAGCTCGTCGCGCCACCGGGCAAGGTCGAGCACGCCTTCACGCGACAGGCTCTCGAGATCGGCCAGAACGCGTCCGGCGGCGGTCAGCCGGACGATGCCGTCGGTGAGGGCGACCTCGAGCACACGCCGGCTCCGCGCTACGTAGACGTCCGCGGCACGAGCGTCACCCTTGTCCGGGCGGGACAGCAGCGGCAACGCAACGCCGAGGTACTCGTTGCCGTACGCCAGACGCCCCTCGCCGGCGGTCGTCCGGAACAGTTGGTAAAGGATCTGTGCGGCACGACGCCGCGCCGGCACGTAGACATCGCTGTCGGGGCCGATCGAAAGGAGTTCCTCAACGACGTCCGCCGACGGCTCGCGTTGCAGGGCCCGCTTGAGCCGGAGCTTCGCCGTGTAACGGCTCAGCGGGAAGCGAACCAGGACATCGTCGATCAGGTCGGACATCTCGGCACGCAATGCGTCCTGGTTGCCGCGGCCGCTCTTGAGCGCATAGTCGAGAGACACGACCGCCATCCACAGCGCTTCGGACGCCTGCTCGTTGCCGAGTCGCTCGGCAGCGTGCTCGAATGACGCCCGGGCATCGAGGAACCGGCCCTCGAAGAACCGGCACCACCCGATAAGCCATCGGCAGCTTGCCGAGGCCTCCGGATACTGGACGGCGTCGCGCTCCTGCAGTGCCGTCTCGAATTCGGTCACGGCCTCGCGGTAGACGGCCAGGATCGCCTCGTCGGCGACCGGTTGCTCGTCGCCGTGACGCGTCCGCGCGTCCTGGTAGGACTGCACGCCGCGAACGTACCGGAACGCGAAGCCGGACGTCCCCAGCGATTCGACACCGTAACGCCTGGCGAGATCCAGGACCGCTCGCAACTCGCCGCGCGCCGCCAGCGTCGTCATGGCGACCCGCGCCAGATCCGCCGCCGCGCGGCTGCCCCCTTCGGCCTCGAGTGCGTGCACCGCCGCCAGCCGGATCCACGCCAGCGGCACCGGCTCACCGTTGGCACCGAACGAATCCAGCAGCTTCCCGGCCGCAAGGTATTCCCCGTGCTCGAAGTGAATGACCAGCTTCCAGATCGGCGTCTGGTCGCGGATCGGTTCGTAGGTGATGGGGTGCGAGAGCAGCTCGATCCACGACAACGCAATAGCCGACGATGACGTGATCGACTTGCACAAGGCCATACCGAGGATCGAACGGGCCATGGCCTCCATCGCGCGAAAGTCCACGGAGATCTCACCGGGTTGCGGCCGCGAGCTCTCGGCCGAAAGTAACTCGGCGAACATTTCCTCGGCAACGCGGGCGTTGTCCGGGCGGTTGTTGAGCCACGACTGGTAGTACAACGCCCACGCCGCCACAAACGTGCACTGCGTGCGCAGCCGCTCGATCGCCTCGGCCTCGTCGGCGAGCGCCTGTGCATCGTTGCCACCGGTTCGCATGAGCCGTCGCTCTGCATGTTTGACACGGCTGTTGATCTGGTTCCGCAGTCGGTTGAGCTTCGGAATGATCTCGGCAAGCGTCTCGATCGCACGTTCGATGTCGTCTTCAGTGCTCTGACGCAACCGGTGACTCTCGGCGATTTTCTCGGCGCCGCGGTAGGAGCCCCGTAACAGCGCCAGCCTGAGTTCCTGGCCGACACCTGCAGAAGCAGCTGCCAACAGCCGGCGGCTGCGCTCCTGCAGGCTTCGCAGTAACGCCGGGTCGTCGGTCGACTCCAGCAACCTCGCGTAGATATTCACAAGCCGCAGCACAAACGCCTCGCGCGCATCACCGCCGACCGACTCCAACTGCTGCTCCAGGTGCACCGCAAGCAACTGATCCAGCCCCCGTTGCTCCAGGAACGCGGCAACATCATCCCCCCGCACACCGCCCGCGACGAGCAACACGCAAGCAACAACCACCCCCTTCGTGCCTCCGTGCCTTCGTGCCTTCGTGCCTCTCTTCCTATTCCGCCGGCACATACGTCACCTGCTCAAAACCAACATCCCTGCCGGCCTGTAACGCCGCGGCCACCATGCCCACCTGGGCGTTGTCGAAGACATGCACGAACAGCCCCGCCGACTTGGGCAGCGGCCTCAACGCCGCCGTCAGCGACGCCTTGTCCCGGAAAATCTGCGCCCCCAGCCGGAACGCCGGTCGACCGTCAAGACGCAGGACGTCGACGATCTGCGGCTGGAAGTCTGAGGTCGGCCCGGCGGCACTCTCAGACCGTGTCTGCAGCGTCGGACTGAGTCGGTCCTCCGGGCGCGCCAGCACGGTCGTCACCAGGAAGTACAACAGCAGCAGGAAGGTGACGTCGATCATGCTCGCCAGGTTGAGCGTGACGTTCGGGCGTCGCCGGGATTTCTTTCGCCGCATCCGCATTGCTTACCTCGGCACCTCCGTCGCGAGACGAGCCACGCCGACGCCGAGTGAGTCGAGCAGGCGGACAACACTGTTCAGATAACTGGCGGACACGGTTCGGTCGGCGCGAAGCAGCAGCTTGAGCTGAGCGGCGGGGCGATGTGGGTCCTTGCGAATCTCGCTGCGGACAATCTCCTCCAGTTCCGCCAGCCCGACGACCCGGCTGGCGACGATGATCTCGCCGCTGGCGTTGATGTTGATGACCAGGCCGGCTTCATCGGGCGTCGCCTGCTGGTCGCCGCGCTCCAGCGGCAGATCGATCTCGGTGTGTGTGAGTCGAGCGACCTGTGCGGTGGTCATGAAGAAGATGATCAACAGGAATACCACGTCGATCATGGCCGTGATATCCACGGTGACCTCACGCTCCCGGGATAGCGCCGACGTGAATCTCACGTGCTTCCCTTGCCGGCCGCCGACGGTGCCGATCCCCCGGACGGGGCCGGTGATGAGTCCTTTGGTGCCGGCGACGGTTGCGCGGGTGCGACCGTCGTGTCAGACCGCGCCGTGGGGCGAGGTCGTGGCGTCGCAGCCGACGGACGGCTCTGGCCGGTCGACTCCAGGTGCAACGCCAGCCGTTCGATCTCCCTTGACGCCTCCGAGGCAAACGCGTCGATCCGGTTGCCGAAATACCGGTGCAACGTGATGCACGGGATCGCGAGGATCAGGCCCATGAGCGTGGTCACCAGTGCGAGGCTGATACTGGCGGCGAGCGCTTCGTGGTTCGGCGACGCGGTACGCGACAGCGACTCGAAGGCGCCGACCATGCCGAGCACGGTGCCCAGCAGACCGAGCAACGGCGCGATGGAGCCGATCACGCCCAACGCATCCGTCGATCGATAAAGCCGCGCGGTCTGGTCTTCGCCTGCCTCCTCGATGGCGGTCTTGATCTCGAACGCGCCGAACGCCGACTTCTGGTACCGGGCGAGCCCGGCACCCATGATTCGCGTCAGGTAGGAATCGACCTCCGGGTCGTAGCAGTACTCGAGCGCCTGGGCGACCTGCCCCTGTGACAGCATGTTCTCGATCGTGTCCAACTGGTCTGGTGGAAGCAACGCGTCGCGGCGGATCTGTACCAGGTGCATGATCACCAGCGCCAGGGCAATCGTGCTGAGGCCGATGATGATGTATCCGATGATGCCGCCGGCCTGGATCGTGTCCCACCAGGTGGAACTCGCGTCAGTGTCGCCGGTCTGGGCCAGAATGTACGAGAGAGTCTTCATGGTCGTGTTCGCGTCAGCCGCATCGGGTCAGCCGTCACCCGATACGCCGCTGCTCATGTGCAGCGGATGATTGGGGTAGATCCTGTTCAATTCACTTCGAAGCGTAGCGGCTGCCGCGGCGTCATCCTCGCGGTCGAGCACGGCGGCCACTTCCGCGAGTGCGAGCCCCGCGAGAAACGCGTGGGTCCGGCTGAACCGGGCCGGCAGGTAGATGAGGCTGACGGCCCCTTTCTGCCGGCGTCCGACTCCCTTTTCGGCGAGCAGCGACACGCCGATCTGGTAACGCGACCACGCCTCGGCCCATGGGGGCATCTTCGGGATCGCGCGGCGAAGCTGCTCGCGTGCCGCACTACGCCTGTCGGGGTCCTGGGTACGACACGCGTTGAGCCGCCGCATCAGTTTAAGACCCGGATGATCGGGCGCGGTCGGCGCAGCGTCCGGCGTCCGGCCGAGCGTCCGCAGGACTGCGTTGCGATACTCGTTGGCCAGCGCCCGGACGACCTCGTCACCCTGGGCGTCATAGGCCGCGAGGTCCTGTGCCAGTAGCTCGAGCCTCGGCGAGGGGATCCAGACGGCGGCGACCACCGTGCACAACGCATACCGGGTGTCGTATTCGGGGGCCAGGGTCGCGTACGCTTCCGTCGTAACGCCGGCGCGGCGAAGCCGGGCCACGTCGAGTGCGGGGATGACCGCGAGCACCTGTTCGGCCCGCGCGACGCGGCACCGCAGCAACCCCTCGGCAACCACAAGGGCCGTCTCGTGCGTCCGACCATGGTATTTCTCGAAGAGACGCTCGAGCACCGGTTCGGCCAGCGTCGTGTCGTGGCGCTCGACACGCGACCGTGCCCGCCAGAGGTCCACCGCAGTTTCCATCCGTGCGTCCAGCGTCGGATCGACCCGGTCCGCCTGTACGCTGCGGACCCGATCCCACGGGATGAAGTGCACGGCGCCCAGGGGGCTGCGTACCTCGACACCGGCGTCATCGATCAGCGTGACCGTACCTTCTACTGCGGGCTCGGCCCCGCGACGCTCCACGACATCGGCGTGGACAAACGGCGTGCCGAGTAAGAGACCGACAACCAACAGGCCACTTCGTGCCTTCGGCCCACCGTGCCTCCGTGCGTGACCTCCCCTAGAACCCATTCGAAGGAACGTACCGATAGACCCCGCCGGAGCGGTGGGAGATCTCCTTGAGATACTCCTGTGAGGCCGGGTCGCCAAAGGCAATCGTGTTGACCGCAACGCGCCGGCCGCGGGCGTTGAGACCGGCTACAACCGCCACTGTCTCCGGCGGAATCTGGCCATCGGTCAGGAAGAATATGACATCGGGGCGTTCCTCGATCGAGAAGACCTGCCGGAAGGCCGGCTGCGGACGGGTCCCGCCCCGCGGATCGATCTGGTTGAGCCAGCGAACAAAGCGGCTCACGGTTGCGTCGCGGGCGCGTGTCCAGCCGTTCTGCATCGGCGGCAACGCGATCTCGGAGGCGAACAGCACGATGTAGAACGACGCGTAGTCGGGAAGCAGTTGAATTGATCGCGCCAACTGGGTCATGCACACCTCGATCTTGCCCTCCTCGCTCATGGAGCCGGACACATCGACGATGTACGCGAAGCGGGTTCCGCGCGAGCTGACACCAAAGAACGTCGTCCCGGCGCCGCCGCCCTCGAGGGTTGTCCCCTCGCCGGAGCCGGATCCGGTCAGCCTCGGCACCGAGCCGGCCTGTGAGATCTCGAGCTCTGCCGCAGCAACCTCCGGCGTCAGTTCAAGCGAAGGGTCCTGCTCCGACAGGTCGTCCATATCGAAGGCCACTTCCGGGACGAGGTCGTCGAACTGGAGTTCCTGCAACTGGGTGAGCTCGGACTCCTGGATGACGGCAAACTCGATCGACACCGCCTGAACACCCGGTCCAGCCGGCTGGGCACGGTGAATGAGGCTCAGGTAGACCATCAACGCCATGTGCAGCAGCGCCGACAGCGACACCCCCAGCAACAGCAGGTTCCGCCGACGCCGCCGGACCTCGACTTCGCACTGGTCCTGGAGTTCGCGAATGGTCGCTTCCAGCTCGGCGACCTGGTCCTCCACCGGGGCGACCGGGATCGATCTTGGCTGGATGTTCGGCAAGTGGTGCTCCGCGGGAGAGGGGCCGAGAGGGTAGTTGATCATAGGGCCGGGGATTCCATCAGCCCTTGACCGATGTCGGGTGAGCCTGTCCAATCGGATGCAATCGGACGACTCGCCGGTCTTATTCGACGGCTCGTCCGCAATGGAGTTCCCTCATGCCCTCGGCCTCAGCGCCCTACGCCCGTGTCATCCTGAAGATCAGCGGCGAGAGCTTCGCCAGGCAGGGCGAGTCGGGAATCGACCCCACACAGCTGGCTGTCGTCGCCGCCGAGATCGTTGCCGCTGCCGCTGGCGGTACGCAGATCGCGGTCGTGGTCGGCGGCGGCAACATCGTCCGTGGGGCCCAGCTCGCACAGCAGGGACACATCGATCAGTCAACGGCCGACTACATGGGAATGCTGGCAACGGTGATCAACGGCATCGCCCTGCACGAGGCCCTCGTCGGCCTGGGCAAGGACAGCCGGCTCATGACCGCCCTGGACATCCGCGCCGTGGGTGAGCCGTTCATCCGGGCCCGGGCCCTGCGGCATTTCGAGAAGGGTCGCGTGCTCGTGCTTGCCGCCGGGACCGGCAATCCTTACTTCACGACCGACACCTGCGCGGCCCTGCGTGGAGCTGAACTCAATGCCGATGTGCTCCTGAAGGCCACGAAAGTCGATGGCGTGTATACGTCCGATCCGCTTCTGGACCCCAGCGCGAAGCGATACACCCAGCTCACCTTCGCCGAGGCCATCGAGAAGCAGCTGGCAGTGACCGACCTCACGGCCCTCACGATGTGCATGGAAAACAAGCTGCCGGTCATCGTGTTCGACTTCGGGACGGCCGGAAACATCAAGCGGGTGATCGATGGCGAGCGGATCGGCACGCTGATCACCACCGAAACGACCGGCGGCAACACGATATCCTAGCCCGGGCTAACCCATCATGCCGTCCCAGCGGCGGCGTCGTCGACCTTCCCCAGGGAAATCAATGCCATGGAAGTTACCGGAATCCTACGAGAATGCCGTGAGCGAATGGACAAATCGCTCGACTACTTCCAGCGCGAGCTCCGTGGCATCCGGGCAGGCCGGGCCACGACATCACTTGTCGACCACATCAAGGTTGACTACTACGGCAGCCCGACCGAACTACGCGAACTGGCTGCGATCAGCGTCCCGGAGTCGACGCTTTTGTTGGTCAAGCCCTTTGACCCCACCAGCTCAGCCGCCATTATCAAGGCACTCGAAACCGCGGAGCTCGGCCTGAATCCCCAGTCCGAGGGCAACGCTATCCGGATCAACATCCCCCCGCCCTCGGCCGAACGTCGCGGGCAGTTGATCGGTCAGGTCAAGAAGATGACCGAGGAAGCACGCGTCAGCATCCGCAACGAGCGTCGCGACGCCAACAAGCTCGTCGACAAGTTCGCCAAGGACAAGACGAGCCATCTCTCCGAGGACGGGGCCAAGGACGCCAAGGACGAAGTCGAGAAGCTCACGAAGAAGCACGTTGAAAAGATTGATGAGACCTCTTCCAGGAAGGTCAGCGAGATCGAGCAAGACTGATCGCGTGGCACGAGTGGCACGGTTGTCGTCGCGAAGCGACGTCGGCCGTGGAGAGACGTCCAACCACTGACAAACCCCCACCCGACTCAACTCGTCATCAGAAAAGAAACAACCAGCGAAGCTCAATATGCTTCTCCCCTGTCCTTGCCCCCGCGATTCCCTCTCCGGATGATGACCCATGACTCAAGCCTTCCTTTTTCTACTCGTAGTCGCCCTCGGTAACCCCGACCCGCTCCCACTGATCACGGTCGACCGCGACAACATCGTCATCACCGAATCCTGCCGGATCCGGATCACGGCGTCGCCGATCGCCGATGCGGACAACAACGGCGTCATCCGCATCCGCGGCAACGACATCACGGTCACTTTCGAAGGTGAACCGCTCCGCGGCGCCGAGGCCGGTGCGACACCCGATACGTTCAAGGGTGTCGGCATCCGGATTAACGGTCGGGACGTGACGGTCTCAGGCGCCGTGATCCGGGGCTATCACACCGGCATCTACGCGTGGCAGGCACCCAACCTGGTCATCGAGGACGTCGACGTTTCGGGCAACTTCTCCCAGCGGCTCGCTTCGATGCCGTGGCAGGAGGATCCGGCCGACTGGCTGCGCCCGCACGCCAACGATGAGAACGAATGGTACAAGAAATACGGCGCCGGGATCTATATCGAGCAGACCGCCAATGCCGTGATCCGACGAGTGCGGGCGTGGGGCACGCAGAACGGGATCGTGCTCAGTCGTTGCACCGGGACGAAGGTGTACGACAACGACTGCTCGTTCGGCTCCGGCTGGGGCCTGGCGATGTGGCGATGCCGGGGCAACACGATCTCCCGCAACGCCTTCGACTTCCGCATCCGCGGCTACAGCCACGGCGTCTACAACCGCGGCCAGGACTCGGCAGGGATACTCCTGTTTGAGCAGTGCTCCGAGAACGTCATCACGCAGAACTCCGCCACCCACTGCGGTGACGGCCTGTTCGCCTTCTCCGGTCGCGAGGCACTGGGTGAGACCGGCATCACGCGCAGGCCGGTGTGGTACCGGAGGCGTGGCAACGACCGCAACATCATCGCGGGCAACGATTTCTCGTTCGCGGCGGCCCACGGCATCGAGATCACCTTCGGCTTCCGGAACCAGGTCGTGTCCAATCGCATCGTCGGGGCCGCCATCTGCGGTCTCTGGGGCGGCTATTCGCAGCAGACCTTCATCGCCGGCAACCATTTCGAGTCCAACGGGAAGATGCCCTACGGGCTCGAGCGCGGCGGGATCAACATCGAGCACGGATACGCCAACATCATCTACCGGAACCGCTTCCTGGACAACGCCTGTGGCGTGCACCTGTGGTGGGACCCTGACGAGCACCTCTTGGCGCTGCCCTGGGCAAAGACGAACTCGACGGCGTCCGAAAACAACTCGATCCTCGACAACACGTTCGAGCGGGATGCCGTCGCCGTGCAATTGCGAATGGTGGGTCGGACCACGATGGCCCTCAACCGCATGGTCGACGTGGGTGTCGAGCTGGACGCTGACCAACAGAGCCTGTCCGTCCTGACTCGTCTCGACGACTTCGACATGAAGCCCCTGCCGATCGAGGATCCGGAACCGATCGGCGACACGCACCCGATCGGCGCACGGGATCATCTCGCCGGTCGCAACCATATCGTGATGACCCAGTGGGGACCGTATGACTGGACCTCGCCGCTGCTGCGGCAGGTCGAGAGCGAACCGGGGCGTCATGTCTACGAGCTGCTCGGCCCTGCCGGCATCAAGAGCACGCGACTCAACACGAGCGACGACGTAACGCTGCAACGAGACGGATCACGATTAATTGTGATCTCGGACGCCCCAGGAGCCTACGAACTACAGGTTGCGGCCGGAAAGACGACACTGATCCTCAAGGGCAAATTCGACTGACATCCAGCGTCCGCCCGAAGGCAGCCGGGGCGAGCAACCGACACACTGAAACGCAGGGCCAACCCGCCGCTAGAGCAGTTTCACTCAAAGCGTAGCGTTCTGAGTGAACCCGCTCTAGAACCGCAAACTCGATCAAGCCAATCGGCGTCGGGCTTGGCACAATGTCCTGCATGGACATGACAACTGACCAGACGAACCCGATCGATGACAGCAAACCGGAATATGACCGTCCCGAAGAGCTGATGCGGATCGAAGCGGCGTGTCGCTTTCTCGAGGCGAACCTCGACGAGGACCCACCGCTCGATGCTGTGGCAAGAGCAGCGCACTACTCGCCATTTCATTTCCACCGCCTGTTTCGCGGCCTCACCGGCGAGACCGTCCGCGGATACGCCCGCCGGATTCGCCTGGAACGCTCCGCGTATCGGATCGTGCATTCTGATGACGAGCTCCTGAACATCGCACTGGATGCCGGCTACGGCAGTCACGAGGCATTCACTCGTGCGTTTTCCAAGCAGTTCGGCATCGCGCCGTCAACCTACCGGAGCGAAAAGCAGGATCCCAGGCCCGTCGCTTCGACGCAACGTCTGCCGTTGAGCGAAGTCCGCATTGAAAAGCGAACGCCGTGTACGCTGGCGTGCGTCCGGCATGTCGGCCCATACTCTGATGTCGGCCGGGCGTGGAAATCACTGATGAAATGGGGGTGGGCGAAGCTCGTCTTTGGCAAAGCGCAGACGTTCGGCTTGTCATACGATGATCCCGACGTCACTGATCCCCAACACGTGCGATACGATGCGTGCATGGTCGTCAAGGACGGCACTCGCACCAAACGCGAAGTGTTGACGCAGCCATTCGACGGCGGCTATTTCGCAGTCACCGTACACGAAGGACCATACGTCACGCTCGGTGAAACGTACGCACGGCTCTTTGCCCACATCGTGACCCATCCAATCAGCGGTCGCCGTTGGCGACTCGGTGATCCGCCGTCACTGGAGCACTATCTCAACGACCCGCGCAAGACAGCCCCTGAAGCACTTCGAACGGAAGTAATGATGCGTGTGAAGTAATTGGGGCCCAGGGACTCAGTCCCTTCCCCCTCAATACACCTTCCGACGCCGCGCCGGCGGAATATCCAACTGCTGGCGGTACTTGACCACCGTTCGACGTGCGATATCGATACCGATGCCCTTCAGCGCATCGGCCAGGGCGGCGTCGGACAATGGGCTGGACTTGTCCTCCGCGTCCACGATCTCCTTGAGCTTCGCCTTGATCGCCTCCCAGCTGACGGTCTGGCCTGAGTCCGTCTCTGTTCCGCCCGAGAAGCACTTCCGCAGCGAGACGAGCCCGCGTGGCGTCTGCAGCCATTTGTCGGAGACGGCGCGGCTGACCGTGCCGACGTGAATACCCAGTTGGTCCGCGACCTCGATCATCGGCAGCGGCTTCAGGTGCTGGGCACCGTGATCGAGAAAATCTCGCTGGCGGGTCAGTACAACATTGACCACACGCAGCAGCGTGTTCTTCCGCTGGTTGATCGACTCGATGAGCCACTGCGCGTTCCGCACGTTGTTGCTGACGAAGTCACGCGTGTCCTTGTCGACGGCGCGGTCACGGGCCATCTTCTCGTAACGTTTTGAGATCCGCAGCGTCGGCATCAGGCCGTCGCTGAGGGCCGCCACGTACTCGCCGGTCTCCTCGTCAAGATCAACGATGACGTCCGGGATGATCGGAGGCACTTCGACATCGACCAGGTCCCGGCCGGGGCTGATCTTCAGCTTGCGCATGAGCCCGAGCGCCGTGTGGATCCGGTCCATGCCGAGACCGGTCTGCTCGGCGATCTTCGGCAACCGGTTCTGAAGCAGGTCGTCAAAGTGGTCGGCAACGAGCCGGCGGACATCGGCGAATGCAGGATCGTGGCCGGGATCGGCCTCGAACCGGTCGATCTGCAGCATGAGGCACTCGCGGCGGTTGCGCGCGCCGATGCCGGCGGGTTCGAGCCGCCGGTGGATCTCCAGCAGGGCCTCCTCGAGGGATTCCATCGTGAGGGCACGGCCCGGGACACCGGACTGCTGTTCCAGGATTGTCTCGAGGTCGGCGCCGAGCAGGCCGTCGTCGTCGATATAGGAAATCAGCAGCTCCCCCACCACCGCCACCTGGGCATCCACCTCCTCGATCAACCACTGGTCGAGCAGCACCTCTGCCAGCCCCTTGCTCCGCGCCGGCGTGTTGGCCAACGCATCCATCTTGCGGTCGCGCTCGCCGGCGCGGGCCCGCGTGTATTTCTGCGACGAGTACTCGTTGTCCATCTGGTGAGACGACTCGAACTCGCTGAGCCGCTGCCAGTCTTCGGTCGCGGTGTCCGACACGATCAGTTCGCGCTGGTCGAGATGCTGATCGACGCGGTCGTCCGTAGCGGGATCGTCTTCACCCTGCGGCTCGACGATCTCGAGCGCGACGTTGGACTCCAGTTCCTGTTCGACACGCTCCTGCAGTGCCAGCAACGGCAGCTGAAGGATCTCCATGGACTGGATCATGTGCGGCGCCAGCTTCATGTGCTGGCCCATCCGCATGTTCTGGCTGGTATCGAATCTCACAGCAGTCCGCCGTCCATGTTCTGGCCCGCCTCATCTCTATTCTAGTAGCACCGGGGCGGAAATAGAATCAGGATCGCCGAATCACGATCGCTTGTGTGACGTCTGCAACGGCTGCCCGCGTCAGGCGGGTCAGGCAGGACCATCCGACGTCTTGGAGCCGCCGAGTTCCTGTCGCCCCTCGATGGCATCGGCGAGAACGGCGGTGCTGGCAAATTCGAGCTGCGAGCCGACCGGGAGTCCGCGGGCCAGCCGGGTCACGCGAACATTGCGCTGCAACAGCTGCTCGGCCAGGTACAAGGCGGTCGTGTCGCCCTCGAAGTTCGGATTGAGACCGAGGATCACCTCGCGAACAGCGACCCCTCGTGCATTGGTTGCCGGGTTGTCGATCCGGTCGATCAGCTGGACCGCCGACAGCTCGTCGGGGCCGACCCCGGCGAGTGGATCGAGCCGCCCCATCAGCACGTGGTACACGCCGCGGAACGTCCCCGCCTGCTCCAGACCGATGAGGTCACGTGGCTGCTCGACCACCAGCACGGTTGCGGCATCCCGCCCTTCGTCGCGACAAATCCTGCAGGTCTCGTCGTCGGTGAGGTTGAAACACACGCTGCACGCACGAACAAGCTGTTTCACATCGGCCACGGCCTTGCTGAATTGCATCGCCTCATCGGTCTTCGCCTTGAGCAGATGAAACGCCATCCGTTCAGCCCCACGCCGCCCGATCCCCGGAAACTTCGTGAACTCGGCAATAAGCCGCTCCACAGGCTCCGGGTAAGCCCCCCCTCCGGATTTCCTATAACTCGATCCGCTCATATTTCTTCCCTGCGCCCCTTTCTCCTACGACATCAACCCGCCAAGAATACCCGGCGGCAACGGCAACCCAAGCTCCCCGGCGGCGGCAGCCGCCTCTTTCTCGGCCAGTTCGCGCGCTTTCTGCAACGCCATGTTGACCGCGCCGGCGATGAGGCCTTCGGCCATTGCCTTGTCCTGTGGATCGGTGGAGTCGACCAGTCCGGCAAGCATTGCCGGATCCACCTCGATCGAGACGACACGCAACAGACCCGTGGCGGTGACGCGCACCGCGCCCCCGCCGGTCTCACCCGTGACCGTCTGCTGAGAGAGCCTTTCCTTGAGGGCCGTCATCCGCTCCTTGAGCTTCGGAAGGTCCTTGAGAAGCCCGGCCACACTTGCCATCGACTTGAGGTTATCCAGCATCGTCGGGGCGCTCCTTGTCCTGTTTGACCGATCGCTCGAGCACGTCGATCACCTCCGCGTCGAAGATCTCCATCGCCGTCCGCACAAGAGGTCTCTCACGCGCGGCCTCGCGACGCTGTTGCGATTCCTGCTGGTCGGTACCCATACACGATAGGTCCAGGACGACCTCCACGCGGCGTGACGTCGCCCGCATGACAAGGTCGGTCAGTGTGCCGCACTGCCCGCCCAGCCACCGCGCCAGGCCCTCGTCGCCGGATTGGATCGCAAGCCGCAACGTCGTTCCGTCGAATGACCGGTACACGAGGTGTTCAACCAGCGCGTGCTCATTGGCGGAGTCGGCCGTGATCGCCACGGTCTTCTTCCAGAGCGCCTCGCCCGGGTCTGTCGTCGCGGGCTCGACGGGCGTCGGACCAGGGGATCCGGGTTCCCGGGGCCTGACTTGGGGAGGCCTGGGCTCCATGATGACACCGGCCACGCTGGCGGCGGGCTCAGCCGGCGGTGACGCTTGTGCGGGGCTTACCGGCGCGTCTTTTTTTTTTGGTTCCACGACGCGGGGCTCGGTGCCCTCCAGCAGCGCGGTGATGTCGGCAAATCGTTCGCTCATGCATAACCGCACGATCGCGGCGTCAAAGAGCGCGCGGCCTGCGGCCGAGCCGCTGGCGCTTCTGGATACGGCGTCGCACACGGCGATCATGTGCGCGAGACCCGCGGCGTCGAACCGGCTCGCCTGGCGGGCCGCGGTCTTGCGTGTCTCGGCCGCCAGTTCAACCAGTTCGCTGTCTTCGCCACAGGCGTCGATCAGCATCAGGTTGCGCAGGTGCTCGATGAGGATCTCCAGCGACTGCTCGATACCGGTCCCGCGTTCCAGCAGGTCGGCGGCGGCGTTGAGCGCCCGACCGGCATCGCCGTCCGCGATCGCGTCCACCAGGGCCTCGGCGAGGGCGTGATCCGGCAGGCCGAGCATCTGTTCGAGCAGGTCCGGCGTGAGCTTGCCCTCACCGGCGGCGAGAAGACGGTCAAGCAGGCTCAAGGCATCGCGCATCGAGCCGCGTCCCAGTCGCGCGATCTGTGTCAGGACCTGTTCGTCGGCCTCGACACCTTCGGCGTCGAGAATCTTGCGGAGTTGACCGCTGATCTTCGGCGTCGAGATCGACCGGAAGTCGAACCGCTGGCAGCGGCTCTGGATGGTCGCGGGGACCTTCTGGGGCTCGGTCGTGCACAGGATGAATTTCACGTGCGCCGGCGGCTCCTCCATCGTCTTGAGAAGTGCGTTGAAGGCATCCTTCGTGATCTGGTGCACCTCGTCGATGATGTAGATCTTGTAGCGACACCGGGCGGGTGACAGCCCGGCTCCGGCGATCAGCTCGCGGGCCTCGTTGATCCCGCGGTTGGACGCCCCGTCGATCTCGATGACGTCGAGATCGTCACCGCGGAAGATCGCAGCGGCGATCTCGTCCGCCTGGAGCAGGTCATCGGTCACGTTCAGCGCCGCCGCCAGGATGCGAGCCATCGACGTCTTGCCGACCCCGCGTGTGCCGCAGAAGAGGTAGGCGTGCGCCGCTCGCCCCGACTTGATCGCGTTCTGGAGCGTTCTGGAGATCGGCTCCTGGCCGATGAGCTCGTCGAAATTCCGCGAGCGATACCGCCGGGCGAGAACCGTGTAGGCACCGCGTGCGCTCGACACGTCCACGCTCGGCTCTCGGTTGGTTGCGCTCATCACCCTCAAACTCCACCGCACATTCCCGCGCGGACCGGCGGTGGTGGCAGGGAAGACGGCCAGGACACCACTGGCTCGGACAACGCCGCTTATGGCTGCTGCGATCAAGCCCTGACCAGATTCACGGGCCACCCGTCCAACGGGCCCGGCCGTCATCCGCACCACCACCGACTGAAGCGCATCTTAGCGACCGACGTGGCTGTGGTACACTCCGGTGGAATGACCGACGAAATCACGCAAACCGGCGAACCACCGGC
>SMVB01289831.1_pt1 | contig 22860 bp, 20 predicted proteins | sample 2456461 | NCBI WGS metagenome assembly SMVB01 (sample SAMN11095934, study PRJNA526329) | marine sediment metagenome | biome: Marine sediment; feature: Surficial sediment; material: Deep marine sediment; isolation source: Hadal surficial sediment | place: Pacific Ocean | collected 2014-05 | depth...
CGCGTTGCTCACACAGGGTCGGCAGCGGTGGCTCGCAGTTGTGATCATGGCGTTGCCGTGGCTCGGCGGCGGCATCCTCAATAACGTTGGCTGGACAGAGGCCGCCGGCAAACCCATCACCAGCACGCTGATACAGGGCGGCATCCCGCAGGACAGAAAGTGGCTTCCCGAGCAGTTTCGGCCGACGCTGGATTTCTACCGTGAGGCGACCCGGCAAGCAGCGGATAGCGATATCGTCATCTGGCCGGAAGTCGCGATTCCCACAGTGATGGATCGAGTCGAAAATTATCTGGCAGCGTTGGAATCGGATAGTCGGATAAATCAGCAAACCATTCTCTTCGGTATTCTCGAGCGCGTGCAAGATCGCTCGGGTAACACCAAAACATACAACAGCTTCGTGGCGCTGGACGGCGAACGCCGGCAAATTTATCGCAAGCGCCACCTCGTGCCTTTCGGCGAATATTTTCCGGTGCCGGCGACCGTCCGAGAATGGATGCGTATGCTGAGCTTGCCACACAGCGATTTGTCGGCGGGCAGCGATGAGCAGCCGCTAATCGTCACAAGAGAGGGCTTCAAACTGGCCGTCGCGATTTGCTTTGAAGACGCGTTCGGTGCCGAGCAACTGACTGCGTTACCAGACGCAGCCTTGCTGATTAACGTCAGCAACGATGCCTGGTTCGGCAATTCCATCGCTCCCCATCAGCATCTGCAGATTGCCAGAATGCGGGCGCTTGAAGTTGGGCGCTACTCCCTTCGGGCAACCAACACCGGTTTTAGTGCGTTCATTGGCCCCAAGGGCGAGCTCCTGAAGGTCGGGGAACAATTTGCGCCGTTGGCGATGACGATGGACGTGGAGCCGCGCAAGGGGTCTACGCCGTATTCGCTGACTGGCAACAGGCTCGTCATCGGACTGTGTATGTTGATCATCGCAGGCTGCGGGCTGAGGGTTCGCTGGAGACGCTGAAAGCGCCGCTGCTGCTGCGAATCGCCGCCTGTTCATGTAGGCTTGCGAGTCTTCGCATGCCACTGGTTCCGAACGTCCGATGAGCAAGGCCTATCACCCCGAAACTGTCGAAAAAACTGCCCGGAAATACTGGGAGGATTCCGCTTGTTTCGAGGTCGGTGAGGACGCCGACAAGGAAAAATTTTACTGCCTGACGATGTTCCCGTACCCCAGCGGCAAATTGCACATGGGGCACGTCCGCGTTTTCACAATCTCGGATGTCATTGCACGCTATCAGCGTATGCAGGGCAAACACGTCTTGCAACCGATGGGCTGGGACGCGTTCGGCATGCCGGCAGAAAATGCTGCGATCAAGCGCGGTGTACCGCCTGCCAAATGGACTTACGAAAATATCGAAGATATGCGTGGCCAGATGAAGCGACTCGGCTACGCTTACGACTGGACGCGCGAAATCACGACTTGCGATCCCGCGTATTATCGCTGGGAACAGTGGCTATTCGTCAGGATGTTCGCCAAAGGCCTGGTGTACCGTAAAAACTCGATCGTGAACTGGGACCCGGTGGATCAGACGGTCCTGGCGAACGAACAGGTTATCGACGGGCGCGGTTGGCGTTCCGACGCGCTCGTTGAGCGGCGTGAAATTCCACAGTGGTTCATGAAAATTACGGCGTATGCCGACGAGCTGCTTGAAGAGCTCGATCGTATGCCGGGTTGGCCGGAGTCGGTCAAGACCATGCAGCGCAACTGGATCGGCCGTTCCGAGGGTGTGGAGCTGTCGTTCGATGTTGTGGGCGAAGACGAGTCGCTGACGGTCTTTACCACACGTCCGGATACCTTGTTCGGCGTTACCTACATGGCAGTTGCGGCAGAGCACCCGTTAGCGGAAAAAGCAGCGGCCAGCAATCCGGACATTGCCGCGTTCATCGAAGAGTGCAAGCAGACCGATGCCGCCGAGGCCACGCTGGAAACGATGGAAAAGAAAGGCATGCCACTGGGCATCGCTGCAATCCATCCGCTGACCGGTGAGGAAGTACCGCTGTGGGTCGCCAATTTCGTACTCATGAGTTACGGCACCGGCGCGGTCATGGCTGTACCGGGGCACGACGAGCGTGACTGGGAATTCGCCAGGAAACACGGCCTGCCGATCAAGCAGGTCATCGCGCCCGAAGACGGCACCGAGATCGACATCGACGCGGCTGTTTTTGTCGACAAGGGCGTGCTCGTTAATTCCGGTGAATACGACGGCCTGAACTACGAGGACGCGTTCGATGCTATCGCTGACTATTTTGAAGAGTCGGGCAAGGGACGACGTGCGATTAACTACCGCCTGCGCGACTGGGGCGTATCGCGGCAGCGCTACTGGGGCACGCCGATCCCGATTATCTATTGTGACGATTGCGATGCGGTAGCGGTGCCAGAGGATCAGTTGCCTGTTATTTTGCCCGAGGACGTTGAATTCACCGGGCACGGTTCGCCTCTCAAAGACATCCCGGAGTTCATTAATGCGCCGTGCCCGAAATGTGGCAAGGATGCACGTCGTGAGACAGACACCTTCGACACGTTTGTCGAGTCATCCTGGTATTTCGCACGCTATGCCTGTCACGACAATGATAAGGCGATGCTTGACGAGCGCGCCGCGTATTGGGCGCCAGTCGATCAATACACGGGCGGAGTCGAACACGCGATCCTGCATCTGTTGTATTCGCGATTTCTGCAGCGCGTCATGCGCGATGAGGGCCTGACGGATGTTTCGGAGCCGTTTACGAATCTCCTGACGCAGGGAATGGTGCTCAAAGACGGTGCCAAAATGTCCAAGAACAAGGGCAATACCGTCGATCCCCAGGAGCTGATCGAAAAATACGGCGCGGATACGGTGCGCTTGTTCATGATGTTTGCGGCGCCGCCGGAACAGGCCCTGGAGTGGTCAGACGACGGTGTCCAGGGAAGCTTTCGGTTTCTCAAACGGTTCTGGACTGCGGTTCAGGTTCACACGGACAGCGGGGCGGTCGGCAAGCTGAATGTTGACTCCCTCAGTGCGACGCAAAAGGATCTGCGGCGCAAGACGCATCAGACAATCGCCAAGATCAGCGACGACATCGGGCGCCGCTACACGTTTAATACAGCGATCGCCGCATCGATGGAATTGCTCAACGCCGTAAATCGCTATGACGACGCATCCGAAACGGGACGCGCCATCGTCAATGAGGCGCTGGAGTCCGTGGTCCTGATGTTGTCGCCGATCGTGCCGCATATTTGTCACGAACTGTGGGCGACCTTAGGACACAAGACGGCATTAATAGATGTGTCCTGGCCGAAGGTCGACGCGGGGGCTCTTGAGGCCGATGAAGTAGAAATCGTGGTGCAGGTCAACGGCAAAGTTCGCGGTCGTATTATGGCCGCCACCGATGCCGATAACGATTCGGTAGCGGCCCTGGCGCTTGCAGACGAGAACGTGCAGCGTTTTGTCGCGGACAGCAAAATTCGAAAAACAATCGTCGTGCCCGGTCGTCTGGTGAATATCGTTGTCTAGGGTCCTGACATTGCTTGCGGTGATGCTGCTTGCGGGTTGCGGCTTTCATTTGCAAGGTGCGTTGACGACACCGGTCGAAATGAAGCGAACCTACATAGCGCCGGCAGAGCGATACAGTCTGTTTCATCGCGAGCTGCGCTTGCAGCTGAAGGCGGCAGGGGTCGAGCTTGTCGATACGCCGGCCGAGGCAAGCGCGATTTTTACGATCAGTTTCGATGACACTGATCAGCGCGTCTTGTCAGTATCGGCGCGCAACGTCCCGACCGAGTACGAAGTGTATTACACAGTTGAGTACGCGCTCGATAGCGGCAAAGTCAATTTACTGCTTAAGCAACGCCTGACGCTGACGCGCGATTACACCTACGACGAAACTTTAGTTCTCGGCAAGGTGCGAGAGGAAGAAATGATGCGCGAGGCGATCGTGAAAGACCTCGTGCGCGTCGTTCTAAAACAGATTTCTTCGCTGTAGTCTTTGAGGCGGCCCTACAGAACCGTTGGGTTCGGCGCGCTGCCGTAAACCTCTTCGGGGTCGAAGACTTTCTCGGTATCTGTCCATTCGAGATCGATCTTGCCATCGCTTTGCTGGCTCTCGAAATCCTTGCCAACCGGTACCCTGCGGTAGAAGCAACTGCGATAGCCAACATGGCAGCTGGCGCCGCCAGTGACATCGACGCGCAGCCAGATGCAGTCCTGATCGTCATCGACCAGCAGCTCGCGCACCTTTTGCACGAACCCGCTCGTCGCGCCCTTATGCCACAAGACCTGGCGGCTGCGACTGAAGTAATGAGCCTCGCCCGTCCGAATGGTCATGCTGAGCGCTGCGCTGTTCATGAAGCCTTGCATGAGTAACTCGCCCGTGTCGGCGTCAGTGGTGACGACCGTGATCAGCCCACGATCATTGAATTTGGGCGCCAGATCGCTGGCTTCCTCGACCTGCTCAATCGATTCTCGGGCTTGAAATTTGACCGGCGCTGCAGACATTGCGTGTCCCCCAGGAAATTGTAGTGCGGGGCGGCAGAATACAAGGCGTAGCAGCCGGCGGCAATATTGCTATCATTCGTCGATGACCATTCATCTGCACGACACCAGGCGGGGGCGCAAGGTCCCGTTCGAGCCATTGCATGCGGGCAAGGTGACGATGTATCTGTGTGGGCCGACCGTGTACAACTATGCGCACATCGGCAATGCGCGTCCGGCCGTGGTGTTTGATCTGCTCGGCCGCATATTGCGGCGCCATTTCGAACTTACCTTTGCGCGCAACGTCACTGACGTGGATGACAAGATTAACGCCGCGTCGATCGAAACCGGCAAACCCATCGATGAGATCACTGCACGCTATGTAACAGCGTACAACGATGACATGGACGCACTGGGCGTCTTGCCTCCCGACGTCGAACCTCGCGCGACCCAGCACATCGGTGAAATGGTCGAGATGATTGCGGCACTGATCGAACGCGGTAACGCTTACGAGGCAGACGGCCATGTCCTGTTTGATGTTGCATCTTTCAAAGACTATGGGGCCCTGTCGAAACGCGACTTGCGCGAAATGATTGCGGGCTCGCGGGTTGAGGTGGCGCCGTACAAGAGGGCGCCGCACGACTTCGTACTGTGGAAGCCATCGACGCCGGAATTACCCGGCTGGGATTCGCCCTGGGGCCGAGGGCGGCCGGGCTGGCATATCGAGTGCTCGGCGATGGCGGCCAAACACCTGGGCAAGACGATCGATATCCATGCCGGTGGACAGGACCTCGTATTTCCACACCACGAAAATGAAATCGCGCAAAGTTGCTGTGCGCACGACGGTGCTGAATTCGCGCGGTACTGGGTCCATAACGGATTCTTGTCGATGAACCAGGAAAAAATGTCCAAATCTCTGGGTAATGTCGTACTGGTGCATGACCTGATAAAGACCGTTTCGGGCGAGGTTATTCGTCTCGCTCTTCTCGGCGCGCACTACCGCCAGCCGCTGGACTGGTCGGATGAGACGATCAAAGCGTCGAAGCGCATGCTCGATCGCCTGTACGGTGCCATTCGCGGTATCGACGTGCCGAAGGCCCTTCGCACGAAGGCCGAACCGCACGCCGAAGTCGTCGCGGCGCTCGAGGATGACATCAACACCCCCAAGGCTCTGGCCGAGTTCTTCGCGCTGGCCAAGTCCTTGAACAAGGCCACCGACGCGGATGAAAAACGCCGGCTTGCCGCAATCATGCTGGCGACGGGCGATCTCATGGGTCTGTTGCAGTCCGATCCTGACGAATGGTTTGAGGGCCAGATTGAAGGAAAACTGTCGGGCGATGACATTGAGGCGCTGATCGAAAAACGTAATGTGGCACGTGCCGCAAAAGACTTTGCGACAGCGGACTCCGTACGTGACCAGCTTGCCGATGCAGGTATCAGTATCGAGGACGGCGCCGCTGGCACGAGCTGGCGGCGTAGCGACTAATGACTAACGAGATTCAGGCAGCCCAGGACGAGTTGGTCGAGGAATTTCAGTTCTTCGACAACTGGATGGACCGCTATCAATACCTGATCGACCTGGGCCGGCGGCTGCCGGATTTTCCCGAATCTGAACGCATCGACGCCAACAAAATCAGGGGTTGCCAGTCGCAAGTGTGGTTCGTCGCTAACGACATCGACGGCAGGCTCCGTTTTCGGGCGATCAGCGATGCCGCGATTGTTTCCGGACTGATCGCACTGTTGCTGAGGGTTTACAGTGACCGGCGGCCGCAGGATATTCTCGATACGCCGCCGGCGTTCGTTGCCGCTTTGGAACTGGAGCAGCACCTGAGCGCAACTCGAAGTAATGGTTTGTCATCGATGCTCAACGCTATTCGCGACTTCGCCACTGCAGCTTTGCAGGCGGCGTAATGACCAATTCGCTGGCCACTTTGCTGGCATGGCCGCTGCTCCTGCTCGTCAAGCTGTATCGGTACACGATATCGCCCTGGTTGGGAAACAACTGCCGCTACGATCCGAGTTGTTCGGCCTACGCACTCGAAGCACTGCGCCGCCACGGCGCTTTTCGCGGCACGTGCCTGGCAGCAAAGCGCATCGGACGTTGTCATCCCTGGGGTGGGTCGGGCTTCGATCCGGTGCCAGGCAAAGAGGAGGATCCGGTTGACGGCGACTGAAACAGGCCGTGCACTCGCTTATCCGATCACGCAGGCGTCGGTCTTGATGGTTCTATTGATGTTCTATGGCGTCCTGCGGCGGCGCTAGCCGGAAGAACTTCTGCAGCTACGCGAACGTGCGCTGTTGAAATAATGCGCAGTCGCGAGGGTCAGCGCGCCCAGGATCGTAAACAGGCGATCCGCTGCCAGGCCCAGTTGCGTGTGGGCGACAGTCGCGCCGATGACCAGCAACAGCATGCCGGCTCCGCCTGCTGCAATGATGCGCATATCCTGGTGCCGGCGAAAACCGATCGCAAGTGCGACAATACTGAGCGGTAAAACCACGACCAGCATTTGCAGGTGCAAGTGTCCGGCGGAGAACTGCGTGAGAAAGGGCAGGCCTGCAACGATCAGTGGTAATGCCAGGCAATGAACAAGGCACAGGCCGGATAAGGCGACTGCCACACCGTCCAGCCAGTTGGCCGATTTCGCCGAATTTTGATCCATTGGGCATTGCCGTTATGCTGCGTGGCAGGCAAATAAAACACTGCCAGGCTGCGAGGAGAGATCGAAAGGATATAGTATAACATTTCGACTTTCAAGCTCATATAAAACAATCACTTAGCCAAGAAGATCAACGGACTTACGATGCATAAACGCCTACTTTCGATTCTCCGCTGCCCTGTCACGCACAAAGGGCTGTCGCTCGCGAAGAGCGCGACCCTCAAAGAGGTCAATGCCGCAATAGACTCGGGCAATATCAGCAATCGCGATGGCCAGATTCTGGTTGACGCGCTGTCGGAAGCATTGGTCACGGACGATGGTAAGGTGCTGTATCCGATCGTAAACGGTATACCGGTCTTGCTGGAAGGCGAATCAGTGAACATGGAGCAGCTTGGTTGAAGATCAAGGCTAACCAGCTCTCATCACACCTGCAAAAACAGCTGGCCTCCTGTTACCTGATTACCGGCGATGAACACCTTCTCGTTGGCGAAGCAACAGACGCTATTCGCGCAGCGTCGCGGCAAGAAGGATTCGGATCCCGGGACCTGTTTATAGCCACCACGGGTTTCGACTGGGACCAGCTCCATGATTGCAGCGCCAACCTGTCATTGTTTGCCGAACGTCGAATCATCGAATTACGTTTGCCGACAGGAAAGCCGGGGCGTATCGGTGGGCAAGCGATAGTCGACCTCGTCGAGCAAACGGACCATGACCTGATGCTTATCGTCAGCGGCGCCAAACTGGACCGGCGCGCGCAATCGACGAAATGGGTGAAGTCGATAGAATCGAAGGGCGTCAATATTCAGATCTGGCCCATCGGCGTGCGCGAGCTACCGGGCTGGATAGCCGAACGAATGCGGCAAGCGGGGCTGGTGCCCGATCGCGATGCGATCGCGCTGATCGCTGATCGGGTAGAGGGCAATCTGCTTGCGGCTGGGCAGGAGATCGAAAAACTCAGGCTCTTGCTCGGCGAGGGCAAGGTGACGGGCAAAGATGTCAGCGCTGCGGTCGCGAACAGCAGTCGCTTTGACGTATTCAAGCTGGTTGACGCTGCACTGAGCGGTGACGCGAAGCGTGCAATTAAGATACTGGGCGGCTTGCGCGCTGAAGGCGTGGAACCGGTCATCGTTATTTGGGCACTGACGCGAGAGTTACGCACGCTCGCCGGCCTCACTGATTCGATAGCCCGAGGAATGGATCTGGCCGGCGGCATGCAGAAAACCGGTGTTTGGCAGACTCGACAGTCGCTAGTACGCAGTTGTATCGGACGTCACCAGCACGGCGATTTTCACCACCTGATCAAAGTAGCAAGTTATGCGGATCAGGCGGCCAAGGGGCAATCCAGCGCCGATCCCTGGCAGCTGTCAACGGACATCGTGCTCGGTATATCCCTGGGCGGCAGGAGGGCTGCGTGAGTCGCAGCGGGGACGGAGTGGCGCTGCGATGAGGCCGGTCGGAATCTTTGGCGGCACCTTCGATCCTATTCACTACGGCCATTTGCGGACGGCCTTTGAGATGTTGCAGGCGCTTCGCTTTGGCGAGATTCGCTTTATTCCCAGCGGCGATCCCCCGCATCGCGGCGAAACCTACGCGGATGCGGAACTGCGTTTTGAAATGGTGCGGGTCGCGACCGAGGCACAGCCAGGATTTGTGGTTGACGATCGCGAACTCAGACGCGATGGACCGTCATACACGATCGACACGCTGGCATCGCTTCGCGAGGAACACGGCGATGTTCCTTTGGGCCTGATCGTCGGCATGGACGCGTTCCTGGGGTTGGCGACGTGGCACCGCTGGGATGAATTTCTTGATCTGGCACATATTGTGGTTGCGCATCGACCTGGCTGGCGAGCCCCGGATATCGGAGCACTCGGCGAACTGATCAGCAATTACGGCACGCATCGGATCGATGACTTGCACGATCATAGTCACGGCTACATTTATATCCACGCCGTGACGCAGCTTGAGATTTCTTCGACCGAGATTCGAGAACTCATCGCCGCGGACCGAGACCCGCGTTTCTTGATGCCGGACTCCGTGCGCGACGTCATAGAAAACAGTGCTTGTTATGCCTGACTTTATTCATAGAGGAGCAACCATTTGATTAAGCAAGAGAACCACGTATGAACAGCGACAAGTTGTGCGCGCTGATCATCGACGCGCTGGAGGACGTCAAAGCGTTGGACATCGTTAAACTGGATGTGCGCAACATGACATCGGTGACGGACTACATGATCGTTGCGAGCGGCACATCGAACCGGCATGTAAGAGGCTTGATCGACAACGTTGCCGAGCAAGCCAAAGCTGCGGGCCACAAGGCCATTGGTGTCGAAGGCGAAGAAGGCGGCGAGTGGGTGTTGCTCGATCTGCAGGATGCGCTGGTGCATGTCATGCTGCCCAAAGTGCGTGAGTTCTACAACCTGGAGAAACTCTGGTCGTTTGGCTCGACAGACGATCTTGCAGTTACTGACGGGTAGTCCGTGCATATTCGCCTTATCGCAGTCGGTGACCGCCAGCCGTCGTGGGTTGACGATGCGTTCGAATCCTATGCGAGGCGATTTCCGCGAGAGTGGCAATTTCGCCTTGACTGTATTGCCACGAAACGGCGCAGCAAAAGCGACAAATCGAACAGTGCGAAAAAGGCTGAAGGTGAGCAAATTCTCGCGAAGATCAATTCGGGCGAACAGGTAGTGCTGCTTGACGAAAGAGGCAAGCAGCTGACGAGTCAGGCGCTGGCCGGCCGCCTTTCAGGCTGGCAGGCTGACGGACGAGACTTGTGCTTCATTATTGGCGGGCCCGATGGTGTGTCGTCGGCATGCCGCGAGCGCGCCGATTCACATTGGTCACTATCAGAACTGACCATGCCACACGGGCTCGCAAGAGTGTTTTTTGCCGAACAAATGTACCGCGCATGGTCGCTGCAAACGGGCCATCCGTATCACCGTGAATAGGCGGCGCTAACAGACCATGGCTACACTCCCTCTAACTCTGGCATCGCAGTCGCCGCGCAGAAAAAAAATTCTCGACGCGTTGGGATTGTCGTTTCGCGTTTGTGCCATCGACATTGAAGAGCGACTTCGAGACGGCGAATCAGCTGGCGAGATGGTTCTGCGGCTGGCCGCGGCCAAGGTGGCCGCTGCGAAAACAGCGGAGCCGGGGATCGTGCTCGGTGCCGATACGGCTGTGGTTCTTGGTGACGCGATTTTTGGCAAACCGGCGGATCGCGACGAAGGTCTTGCCATGCTTGCAAGCCTGTCGGGACAGGTGCATAGCGTCCTGACTGGCGTGGCCGTTCGAACTGCAGAGGGAACAGCAACGGCGCTGTCGGAAACTAAAGTGTGGTTTCGGGAAATCGGTCCTGACGAGGCACTTGCATACTGGCAAAGTGGTGAACCCTGCGATAAAGCGGGAGCGTATGCTATTCAAGGTCGCGGCGGTGTTTTTGTGAAAAGAATTAGTGGCAGTTACTCGGGAGTCGTGGGACTGCCGGTTTACGAAACCGCACAGCTATTGAGTGCGGCGGGAATTGATATAGCGCAGCAACATTTACGATGAACGATGAATCGCCAAAAGAGGAAATTCTGATCAATGTAACGCCGAGTGAGGTGCGTGCGGCTTTACTTGAAAACGGAATCCTGCAGGAAGTATACGTCGAGCGTGCGGCCCGCCGCGGCGTGATTAGCAATATCTACAAAGGTCGCGCGTCGCGCGTGTTACCGGGGATGCAAGCGGCGTTTATCGACATCGGATTAAAACGAACGGCCTTCTTGCACGTGTCGGACATCGCGCGCGCGCGTAACGGCGATGATGACGAGTCGCCAAACATTCGTGCGCTCGTCAAAGAAGGTGACGAGCTGCTGGTTCAGGTCGTCAAAGACCCGCTTGGAAGCAAGGGCGCACGCCTGACGACCTTTATCACGCTGCCATCACGACACCTCGTGTTGATGCCTAATGGGAATAGCGTCGGGATTTCGGCGCGTATCGAGGATGAAGAGGAGCGCGAGCGACTTCGTGACCTCGTTGCGGAGCTTCTCGAAGGCCACGATCTTCAATGTGGTGCGATTGTGCGGACAGTCGCTGAGGGCGTTGATGCCGAATCACTGCGTGCCGATCTCGATTTTCTCATCAAACTCTGGAGTGTCATTCAGGAGCGGTGCAGCAAGAGTCTGGTAAAAACACTGGTACACGAAGACTTGCCGTTGCCTCTGCGGGTTCTGCGGGACCTGGTGACCAGCGACGTCGAGCATATTCTTGTCGATTCGAAGGAAGATTTTGATGCTATGCAAGACTTTGCGAAGACCTTCCTGCCCGGCGTAGCGCCGATGCTTGAGCTGTACGAGCGGCGCCGGCCTATCTTTGACCTGCACGCGATCGAGGATGATATTCGCAAGGCTCTGGACAGAAGTATCGCTTTAAAATCAGGTGGTTATGTTATTTTCGATCAGACAGAGGCGATGACGACGATCGATGTCAATACAGGCGGATACGTCGGCCACAGCAATCTCGAGGAAACGATATACAGGACCAATCTGGAGGCGGCGGTCACTATCGCCAGGCAGCTGCGACTGCGGAACCTGGGCGGTATTATTATTATCGATTTTATCGACATGGAAGCCGCGGATCACAGGCAGAATGTTCTGCAACAGCTGCAGCAGTCGATGGCCAAGGATCATGCGCGCCATCAGATCTCGCCAGTTTCGCCGCTCGGGCTCGTCGAAATGACGCGCAAACGAACGCGCGAAAGTTTGCAGCATATCCTGTGTGAAGACTGTCCAACCTGCGAAGGTCGAAGCTTCGTAATGAGTGCCGAGACTGTTTGTTTCGAAGTCTTCAGAGAAATCATTCGCCAGTCGCGACAATTCGAGTTTGACGGCGCATTGGTATTGGCGCATCAGGCGGTCATCGAACTCTTACTCGACGAACAGGCAGCTAGTCTGGCAGAGCTCGAGGAACAGACTGGTAAGTCGATACGGCTGCAACCCGAAGCTTTGTACCTGCAGGATCAGTTCGATGTCGTGCTGATGTGACAAGACGCAAGCACCAACACATATGCCAAAATTCATCAAAATCCTGATCAAGATCGCCGCCTATACGGCGGGTGGTGTGGTGGTCCTGCTTGCCATAGCGGTTGGGCTGTTTCGTCTATTACTGCCCCGCCTCCCCGAATATCAGGACGACATCAAAGAATGGGCGAGCGCGGCGATCGGTTTGTCGGTCGAGTTCTCGGGCATGGATGCGCGTTGGGGTCTCAGCGGCCCCGAAGTCGAGTTCTACGATGCCGAGCTTATTTCGACGGACAATTTTGCACGCATTATCGCGGCCAAAGAGGTCAGCGTTGGCGTCGGGCTCATGCAATTGATTTTCAAAGGTAAGCCCGTGGTTGACAGGGTTTCTGTACGCGATACCACGCTTGAGATTCGGCAACAGGCGGATGGCGAGTGGTGGATACAGGGTAAGCCGATCAACGAGCTTGTTCCGAAGCGAGTCGCAGGTACCGCCACCGGGGGCAGCCCGATCGAGATCGTCGGCAAAGATATTCGGGTGCAATTTCTGCGGCCCGGCGACGAGCGACCGAAAAACTTTATGGTCTCAAGCTTTCTTCTGAAGCGTGATGACCGGCGCATCGCGGTTCAGGCGGAGATCGATTTGCCGAAGGATCTGGGCCGGCACGTGACGTTTTCCGCCACGCAATTGCTAACGGAGCCCGCGAGCGAGCGGGTCTGGAACGTGACTGTAGAGGCCAGCGGCATTGAGCTTGCAGGCGTTACGGCGCTGCAACCCATTGACGCAGTTCGGTTCGATTCGGGTTCTGGAAGCATCGACTTGTCGCTCGAATATGCCGACAACAGGGTGCAAAAAGCTACTGCCAACATCGACATTGAGGATATCTCGATCGCTGGCCTGTCGGGCCTCGCCGTCAGCGGGCGCCTGGAGTTTCTCTATGACACGGACGGCTGGCTCATCGCCGCCGATGATCTCAAAGCGATCACGCCGGCTGGCGACTGGCCGGCATCTGACTTTCGTTTTGAGGCGAGTACCGATAGCAACGGCAAAATAGTTATGGTCGATGCGCGCGCGTCCTACCTTAACTTTGCTGATGTGGCGGTGGTCGTACCGTGGCTAAATGAGCAGCAACGCGCGTTACTTGCGGAATTCGAACCAAGCGGTGTTCTTCGCAATCTTGCAGTAACAATAAGCCATCTGGATTCAGACGCGCCAGATTTCAGCGTGTCTGCTGATTTATTGCGTCTCGGCATTGCCGCCGGCGACAAACGGCCAGGTGTAAGGGGTTTCTCGGGCCGCGTGCGTGCCGATACGTCGGGCGGGCGACTCGAAATTCGAACCGACGATCTGGTCGTTACGGCTCCGGGTATCCTGGGCGAGCCTCTCACGCTCGACACGATGTCCGGTACCGTAATCTGGCGTCGAAGTAACAGTCGCACGACGATTCTCTCCGATAGCATCGTGATCAGTAACGAGTTCTTTGCCAGTGAGACGAATATTGAGGTGTCGATGCGTGACGACGGCACCGCGCCGTTCATCGATCTCGACAGCACATTCAGTATCAGCGACATTTCAGAGGTAGGACGCTTTGTGCCGTTCATGCCGAAGCGGCCCAAAATGAGCAAATGGTTTCAGGAAGCACTCGTTTCCGGCAGCGTTCCTCGTGGGACGGTCCACCTACACGGCCCGTTGGACAAATTTCCCTTCGACGGTAACGAGGGAAGCTTGTACGTCGAAGGAAATATTCGTGATGCGATCATAATCTATCAGCCAAAGTGGCCTGCGGCCCATATCATCGATGCTGACGTTGTCATCGAAAACATGCGTCTTATTTCGGAGCGCAGCCACGTTATTAATGCCGGCAACGAAATCATCAATGCGAGACTGGAAATCGCCGATTTCCGACAACCCGAACTGACGATCAATGCACATGCGACCGGCACGCTGGAGTCGCTGCGACAATTGTCGATCCAAAGCCCGATCGGTGAAATGTTAGGCGGTCAGCTTGATCGAGTGACTGTGACCGGAGACGCGTCGGTGGATCTGGACCTGCGCGTGCCGATTCGGGATTGGGAGAATTTTTCGTTTCAGGCTCGAGTGACCGCAAGCGACGGCAGCGTGCGGATCGAAGGCTTCAACGCACCGCTGACTGATTTCGGCGGTATCGTCACGATCGAGCGCGATGACATCAGCAGTGAGTCGCTGGCCGGCCAGTTTCTCGGCCGACCAGTGTCGATCGACCTGACTCAGGCTCCGGACACGATGCCAAAGTATCGAGTGATCGCGACCGCGACCGGGGCTGCGACAGCCGAAGCGCTGATATCAGAACTCGGACTGCCGCTCGGGGACCGCGTCAGCGGCCAGACGAATTACGACGCCAGGTTGCTGTTCCCGCGTGGCGATGTTGACGACCCATTGGCCTTCGCAATCGAAATAAAAAGCGATCTCGCCGGGCTGGCGGTTGACCTGCCACAGCCGCTCGGCAAGCCGCTGTACGATACGATCGATCTGACCACAACGATCTTGTTGCCCAACGGTGGCGAGCGGATCGAGAGCACCGGCGTGGCTGGTGATTTACTGTCCTGGCAAGTCGCATTCGTTAAATCAGAGCAGCAATGGGATCTTGACCGCGGCGTCTTGTTATTCGGGAATCTCGCGGAATCAGAAGCGGTACCTGATACGCGCGGACTGCATCTGCGAGGTAACGCGGATTACGTTCGGGTACTGGACTGGTTCGAATTATCGCGTGAAGGTCAGGCGAAGACAGGCGTGGGTGATCGAATTCGTTCGATCGACATGACGATAGACAATTTGCACGTGCTGGGCCAGCACCTGGTTGATCACCGCATTCGAGTGGATCGGAGCGCGCGCGACTGGTTGGTGCAGCTGGAAGGCGAGGACATAGTCGGGTCGGCGTTCGTGCCCTACGACCTGACGTCCGGGCGTGCGATCGTCGTCGAAGCAGATCGCTTGGTGCTGCCCGGAGATGAGCAACAGCTGGTGGAAGCCAGCGCTCAGGTTGATCCCCGATCACTGCCTCCTATCACGATGAACATTAAGGAGCTCGCGTTCGGAAAACGGCATTTTGGCGCCGTTCAGGCAACGTTCGCGCGCACCGCCGACGGACTCGAGTCGGAGGCTATTATTGCCAAGGACGAGACCTTCGAAATCGTCGGCAATGGGGGCTGGGTTCTGGACGAATCGGATCCTGAGGGGTATCGCAGCTACGTCAATATGTCTCTGACCAGCACCGATGTGGAGCGCACGATGGAGCGACTCGATTACGACCCGGGCATTGTCAGCAATGATCTGGGGATGGTGCTTGAAATGAGCTGGTCGGGCGGCCCACGCGATGACCTGCTCGAATTTCTCGACGGCGAAGTGCAGCTTCGCATTGGCAAGGGGCAACTGGCTGACGTCAAGCCCGGTGCGGGCCGTGTATTTGGACTCTTGAGTATCGCGGCGCTGCCACGACGGCTCGCGTTGGACTTTCGCGATGTATTCGGCAAGGGCTTCGTCTTCGACAGTATCGACGGGACGTTTCGGATCGTGGATGGCGACACCTATACCTGCGACCTGTCGCTTGAAAGCCCGGGAGCCAATATTGGTATTGTCGGGCGCGCCGGACTTGCGACCCGTGATTACGAGCAAACGGCGGTTGTCAGCGCGAGTTTCGGTAACGCGCTGCCCCTGGCCGGGGCCTTGGTGGCTGGTCCGCAGGTGGCAGCAGCGCTACTGATTTTCTCGCGAATCTTCAAGAAGCCCCTGCAGGAAGTGACTCAGGTTTATTATGGCATCGGGGGTAGCTGGGACGAGCCCGTGATCGATTCGGCGACCGCGGAGATTTTCGCATTGAGTGGCAAGGCCTCAGGCTGTCTTGCGCCATCGGAATAAGGGCGACGGCGGGTAATTTGGCGTATGTTGTCACCCCGGAGCACTATGGCGAGTACGCCGCGATTTTCACAGGGAAGCAATCGGAAACTGACTTGAGCGAAGATACACAAAATTCCATCACTAGTGTCATGTCACGCGTGCTCGAGCCTGCCGGACTGACTGAGCAGCATCTGAACAAGGCGCTGGGCTCGATGCTGCGAGGTGGCGTCGACTATGCAGATCTGTACTTTCAGATCAGCCGTCAGGAAAGCTGGACCGCCGAGGACCGCATAATTCGTGAAGGCAGCTTCAGTCTTGACCAGGGAGTCGGCGTTCGCGCGGTCAGTGGTGAAAAAACAGGATTCGCCTATTCTGACGAACTGATATTGCCGGCACTCCAACAGGCGGCTACCGCGGCACGCGCGATTGCACGCCAGGGAAAGACGCAGGCAATTCAAGCATGGCGCCGGACGGAATCGGAACTTCTGTATCCGGCAAACGATCCGACGACGAGCGTGACCGATGCGCAAAAAATCGCCCTGATCACGGAGATAGAGCAATTTACGCGAGACCTCGACGAACGTGTTGAACAGGTCACCATCAACCTGTCCAGTAGTCAGGACCTGATACTGATAGCCGCGTCGGACGGAACACTGGCTGCCGATGTGCGCCCGCTCGTACGAATGGATATCAGCGTGATTCTCGAACAAAACGGTAACCGGGAGCAGGGTTACGCTGGCGGGGGCGCGCGCGCTGATCTCAACTATTTTCTGGACAGTGACAGGCCGATGCAGTTTGCGCGAGAAGCCGTGCGACAAGCCATCGTACAACTCGAGGCGACCGCAGCGCCCGCTGGCATGATGCCGGTCATCTTGGGACCTGGCTGGCCCGGCATATTGTTACATGAGGCCGTCGGTCATGGTCTGGAAGGCGATTTCAATCGCAAGGGAACCTCAGCGTTCTCGGGTAAGATCGGCCAGCGTGTCGCATCCAACGAATGCACGATTGTTGACGATGGCACGATCCCGAATCGTCGCGGCTCTCTGGCGATTGACGACGAAGGCACGCCCGGGCAATACAACGTGCTGATCGAGAATGGTGTGCTCAAGGGCTACATGCAGGACAAGCTCAATGCGCGGCTCATGGGGGTTGCGCCGACCGGCAACGGGCGTCGTGAGTCGTTCGCGAACATGCCAATGCCGCGGATGACCAACACTTACATGCTGGCGGGACCGCATGATCCGGGTGACATAATCGCGTCCGTCGACAAGGGCCTCTACGCACCTAACTTCGGCGGTGGTCAGGTCGACATTACATCCGGCAAGTTCGTGTTCTCGGCGAGCGAGGCTTACCTGATCGAGAACGGCAAGATAACCAGACCGGTCAAGGGAGCGATGCTGATTGGCGATGGCCCTGAGGTGCTGACCAAGATATCCATGATTGGCAACGATCTCCAACTCGACGATGGCGTTGGTACTTGCGGCAAGGAAGGCCAGTCCGTACCCGTCGGAGTAGGGCAGCCGACCCTCAAGATCGATGAACTGACCGTCGGTGGGACGGGATAGGCACAGATTAAGTTACCTCGCCCGATGCGGAGATTGCTTTAACTTCAGTCTTTGGCCAGAATCCGTCGCTATGTGGGTCTCAAAACCGCTCTACGAAAGCTTGCCGTATTTGTACCTGCTCCTGGGCGCTATATCATTTGGCGCATCGCTGACCATCGATGGCCCGTATTGGCCAACGATATGCTTTGCGACCGGAGTGGTGGGCTTGGTAGCGGGCATTGTCGTGCTTCTCAAGCGTCGCGACCATCGAGTTACAGGTCGTCGCACCACTCGCACTGGCCAACGGCAAGACAGCTAAGGAATCTAGTCTTCGGCGATCGTGGTTTCGTCGTTGTTTTCGAATTCGCCCGATTCGTCAGGCCGCTTCGTTTTGCGAATGTCCGTGTAGATCAGTTCGTGTACACCGAGTGATATAACGTCACCACTTTTCAGGCGTTGTTTTTTGACCTGTTTTTCCCCGACGAATATCCCGTTGGTGCTGTTTAGATCTTCGATCACACAGCCTTCGTCGTCACTGACAAGTTGCACGTGGTGGCGACTGATGAACTTGCTATCAATGAATACTTCGTTGTTGGAAGATCGACCAACAACGATGCGGCCGAGCGGAAACGACTGCATCGACAATAGCTCGCCGTTGGAGCGAACTTCGATTTTTGTGGCGTCAAAACGCGTTTGAGGACGGTTTGTCAGTTGCGGCAGTTTGTCGTGACGGCCGGTATCGCATTCGTACTCTATCCAGTTGAGCTCAGATACGGCTGCCATGACGTCGGTGCTATCGACGCTGTCTTTTTCATCGGCGAAAGCACACAGTAGTGACGTGTCGCATAGCGTGTTGATCAAACGAGGAATGCCGCCCGAATAACGATAAATGATGGCGTATGTGTCATCCTCAAAAAGGTCGTTCGGCTCACGACCGGCAACGCTTAGTCGATGATCGATATATTCGCGTGTTTCGCGACTATCCAACGGTCCAATGTGGAAGCGTAGTCTTACGCGTTGTACCAGCTGCTTGAGTTTAGGTGAGTCCAGCGTGTCCCTTAATTCTGGTTGTCCGGCCAGAATGATTCGCAATACTTTTTCTTTGTGTGTTTCGATGCCGGACAGCAGGCGAATTTCTTCGAGAACTTTTCGCGTCAGGTTCTGCGCTTCGTCAACGACGAGAACAACCTTCTTGCCGTTTGAGTATTGCTCAATCAGAAACATATTGAGCATATCGAGGAGTTCTACTTTGCGCTTATTAAATGGTTTGAACCCGAATTCCGTCAGTACTGCTTGCAGGAATTGCGTCGGAGTCAATTGTGTCTGTGAAATGACTGCATAGACGACGTCGTCTTCGAGTTCCGAGAGAAATGACTGCGTCAATGTGGTCTTACCCGAGCCGATTTCCCCGGTAATTACGACAAATCCATCGGCCAGCCAGATCGTGGATTCCATGTAGGCCTTCGCCCGCGCATGCTGCTTGCTCCAGTACACGAAGTCCGGATCGGGCGTCAACCGAAATGGCTGCTCGTCGAGTTTGAAGTGTTCCAGATATGCCATTTTATATTTGTAGCCTGCGAAGGCTTTGTTTGGCGAACTCTGAGGCAGTTTACCCGTTTTTTCACGCCTCAGGCTATGTCCCTGTATCTCACGGCGTGGACGAATCTGTTACAAATGCTCGTAGCTCCTCAATCCAGCGGTCGCGCTCGGTAGCGGAACTCGCAACGACCGTGATGTGGCCGAGCTTGCGGTCAGGGCGTGGCGCTTTTCCATAGTCGTGAAGATAGCCCAAAGACGTGCTGCGAGCGGCATCCGGAATTTGACCGATCAGGTTAATCATGCCGGAATGACCCTTGATGCCGGTCGATCCGAGTTCTTGGTCGGTGATCGCGAGCAGGTGATTGGTGAACTGGCTGGTCTCGGCGCCCTCGATCGTCCAGTGGCCCGAGTTATGCACACGCGGTGCAAATTCGTTGGCATACAGAGTGCCGCCGCTTACGAACATCTCAAGCGCCAGTACGCCGACATAGTCGAGATGCTCCAGCAGATCCTGCAGGTAGCATTTCGCCTGCTCGGTCAGTGGCCCTTCATCAACCGGGGAACGCGAGATACGCAAAATGCCATCGCTGTGCTCATTTCGCGTGAGGCAGTAATTAGCGATATCACCGCTAAGGTTGCGCGCACCGATGATCGACACTTCATGATCGAAGTCGACCCACTGCTCGGCGATCAGGCCGCCGGGCCCGAGTTGCGACCAGGCTTGCTCGATCTGATCGATATGCCGCAGTATGAACTGTCCCTTGCCGTCATAGCCGAATCGGCGCGTCTTGACGACGAGCGGCAGCCCGATCGACTCAAGCGCATCTTCCAGATCGGCTGTTGAGTCAATAACGCGATACGGTGGTTTGGGAATATCGAGCCGATCGAACAAGCGCTTTTCCTCGAGCCGGTCCTGCGCGAGCCTGAGGGCATCGGGAGGCGGGTATATAGCGACCAGGTCTGCGATATCGAGCAGCGCCTCGACCGGAACGTTCTCAAATTCATACGTAAGGACGTCGCATTTTTCAGCCAGGATGGCCAAAGCCACCCGATCGTCGAACGAGGCTTGTATGACTGGACCGACGACGGCCGCCGGCGGGTTTGTAGAGGGATCAAGAAAGAAACAGTCGTGACCGAGCTTCTTCGCCGCAAATCCGAGCATTTGGCCGAGCTGGCCAGCACCAATAATGCCTATGCGCATCGGCTTAGGTCAGGCGCTGGGGTCACTATCGGTGAGAACCGTGTTGGTCTGATTCTGCCGGTATAGATCGAGAGCGGCAGCGACCGCTGTGTCGTCGTTCGCGAGAATTGCGGCCGCCATTAGTGCGGCATTGATCGCACCGGCTTCGCCGATAGCCATACTGCCCACTGGTATCCCGGCTGGCATCTGGGCGATCGACAGCAGCGAGTCCATGCCTTGCAGGGCCGTGGATTGCATGGGAACGCCAAGGACCGGTACGCGCGTTTTCGATGCCATCATGCCAGGCAGATGTGCGGCGCCGCCGGCGCCTGCAATGATGACTTTGAGACCACGATCGACAGCTGACTCCGCGTACTCGAACAATAAGTCAGGCGTGCGATGCGCCGAGATGACGCGGGTCTCATGATGTACGCCGAGCGCGTCGAGTGTCGTGCTCGCGTGTTGCATGGTGTCCCAGTCTGATCGGGAGCCCATGATGATGCCGACTCGTATGCTCATCGAGAGATTCTACCCCGAAAATTCAAGCGGGGTCAGAGCCCTTGGGACGAAACCGGCGCTGACCCTTTTTCGCTGAGAAATTGCCGAGCGCGGCCCGAATGGGTTCAGGATCGACCCGCCGCATCAATTTGCCGATTAACTGTTTCTGCCGCCGAAGCGCGCCACGTGCTTTCATCTGTTTTGCGCCGCGAACGGCTGACACTAAGCCATCATCCAGCGATAATGACTCAAGCTGGGCTTTGTTCAGCGCAATCAGTTTCTCGCCGAGCTCCTGCAGGGCCAGGTGCTCGCGTTTTCGTGCGCTTTTGCTGGGCTTTGAATCTTTCACCGGCTAAGCTTACCTCGCCGCAATCACAGGAAAAAGAATGGGCGTTATCGCGACTCAGGAATCGCTGGGATGCAAAGAACTTGAGGCGCTGGTGCACATGGCGCTCGAGGAAGCTGCGCGACATGGCGTTGATCAGGCCGAGGTATCAGCGAGCCACGATACGGGCCTGTCGGCGACAGCGCGGCTCGGTGATGTGGAGAATCTCGAGTATACGAACGATCGCGGCATCGGCATCACCGTCTACAAGGACTCCAGAAAAGGCAGCGCAAGCACCTCAGATATCAGCCCTGCGGCCATTCGCGAAGCAGTAGCAAAGGCGTGCACATTCGCAACGTATACAGCGAAAGATCCTCATTCCGGATTGGCCGACGCGGAACTGATGTGCACAGATGTGCAAGATCTTGATCTGGACCATCCCTGGACACTGGATGCGTCTGCTGCGATCTCGTTGGCGATCGAATGCGAAGGCATCGCGCTCAAGCACGATCCGAGAATCAGTAACTCTGAAGGAGCGACGGTTTCTTACAATCGAGGCTCGCACGCATATGGCAATACACACGGTTTCATTGGCAGCCGCTCAAAGACGAGCCACAGCATTAGCTGTGTCGTGCTGGCAACTGAGGGCGACGAGATGCAGCGCGATTATTATTACAGCGCTGCACGTGATCCAGCCGATCTCGAAAGTACGCAGCTGATCGGCGAAACGGCAGCCAAAAGAGCGGTACGCCGACTTGGCGCGCGCAAAATCAAGACGACGAAGGCGCCAGTGCTGTTCATCCCGGAGCTGGCGCGTGGATTTATTGGCCACAGCATCGGCGCCATAGCCGGGGGAGCGCAGTACCGGCGGGCCACTTTTCTTTTGAACGCGTCCGGCGAGAAAATCTTCCCGGATTTTCTATGCATCGAGGAACGACCGCATTTGCGCAAAGCGATGTCCAGCAAGTCGTACGACGCCGAAGGCGTCGCCACGTACGATCGCGATATCGTGACCGACGGCGTGTTACAGGGCTACGTGCTGAGCAGCTATTCAGCGCGGCGGCTCGGTCTTGCAACGACTGCAAACGCGGGCGGTGCGCAAAATCTGATCGTGCCTGGCAACGCGGGCGACCTCGAATCGATGATCGCCGAGATGGGCACGGGGCTCATCGTCGAAGAGTTGATCGGGCAGGGCGTCAATCCCGTGACCGGAGACTACTCTCGCGGTGTTGTCGGACAGTGGGTTGAAAATGGCGAGATCAAATATCCTGTGCACGAGGTGACGATCGCGGGCAATCTGCGGGAGCTGTACGGCCGTATCGCGTCGATCGGCTCGGATCAGGACATGCGCGGCGGTATTCGCTGCGGCTCACTGCTGGTCGAGGAAATGACGATAGCGGGCGGCTGATGGGGTCAAACGTCGCGGCCCTGAGATTCGCTGCTATCCAGTAAGTCAGACAACGTGCGTTCGCCCATCGTGGATGAGGCGGCGATGTCGAGTTGTTCGCCGATGGCGGCAATCTCATCCGCCCATTTCGGGTCCCGGTAGGAGCCTGTCTCACCCCGCTCACGAACACTGACGAGGATATCGTCGAGCCGGATACGTGCCGTGTCGCGTGCGGGCACGAGGTCTTCGTTCTCGGTCGTCGCCAGCAGGCCTTCGGCCTCCAGGCCGGCGATGATTGGCGTCAGGGTAATCGACGGAATTAAAAGCGCGTCGGCAAGCGTGTGTATGGTCACCGTCTCATCACTTTTCCGGAACGCCCTTCCAACGAGCAACATGACATTC
>SMVB01174504.1_pt1 | contig 22853 bp, 17 predicted proteins | sample 2456461 | NCBI WGS metagenome assembly SMVB01 (sample SAMN11095934, study PRJNA526329) | marine sediment metagenome | biome: Marine sediment; feature: Surficial sediment; material: Deep marine sediment; isolation source: Hadal surficial sediment | place: Pacific Ocean | collected 2014-05 | depth...
CGTCGAGCGGGTGCGGGAAGATCGCACCGCGAATGGTCTGAGTGAACCGCCCGGCTACGACTCGCCGTGGCCGATGGGACGTGATTTTTATGCGGAAGCGTGGCGCCGCGGCTTCGATATCAAGTTCGGATTGGCGGCGTTCGTCATCCAGGCGCTGTGCATGGCACCGATTTCCGCCCTCGGTGTGGTCGTCATGTTCTTCGTCCTGAGGCAAGTGTTCCTCTCCGACAGGACGGCGCTCTGGCTCGCGCTGCTGTACGGCTTCGGAACGCCGGTCTTTTTTCGCACCGGGTTTCTGAACCACAACATGATGATCGGCCACCTGACGTTCATGGGCTTCGTCGTCCTGTGGAATCCATCGGACAGCGATAGGTGGTCGAGTCGTGCCCGCTTCTTGGTGGCGGGGTTAGCGGGAGGAGGCGCCGTTCTGCTCGACTACAGCGGCGTGGTGCTATTGCTCGGGCTGTTTGCCTACGGCCTCTGTAAACACCGGATGGGCGGCGGTTCCGCACGAGACGTCGTCGAGCACGGAGCAGTCTACGTGATCGGCTCGCTGCCGCCGATCGCGCTCCTGTGGCTCTATCAGTGGCGCAGCTTCGGTCATGCGCTGTACCCCGGACAACACTGGATGCCGCCGGTGGAATGGACCGAGCTCGGCTACCAGGGCTTCGGGTTCCCGCAGGTCGAACTCTTTTGGGCCCTCGGCTTCGATTACCGTTTCGGGCTGTTCGCCACCAGCCCGCTCTTGTTGCTGGCGCTGGCGGCACTGTTCGTCGACCGCGGCGAGCACCGCCGGCTGCCGCTCCTGGAGGCCACCGCGCTGCTGGCGATCTGCTTGGCGCTCTGGGTTTTCTTCAGCGGCAGCAACTACACGCGCCTGCAATTCAACACCGGTGTGCGGTACATGGCCCCGACGTTTCCTTTCCTGTTCGTGCTCGCCGGCGTCGTGCTGATGCGGCTCCCGCGCCCGCTTCTGTACCTGGTGACCGTCATTTCGGTAACCCAGTCGTGGTGCTTGGCGATGTTCCGAGAGGTCGAGCTCGGCCTCGGCGTGCTGCAGCCCGTCGCCGAGATTTTTCTCGGCGGCCCGCAGTTGCCGACTGTGACGGTGATGAGCCGGATGCAAGCCTACCAGCGCTTCGTCGATCCGGTTCTCTCGCCGATTCTGCTGTTTCTGCTCGTCGGGGCGATCATCTGGGGCATTTGGACCGTGCATCCACCCCCCCGGGCCGGAGATATCGGCGTCTAGCCTGCTAGAATCGATGCCATGAGCTACACGTTCCTCGCCGTCGCGCTTTTCGACCGCCTCGCGGTCGGGTCGGTCGTACAGCCGATCATCATGTACATCGGCCCCGGTGTCGCGGTGCCCGTTCTGACCGGGCTGGCCGCCGTACTCGGAGTCGTGATGCTCGTATGGGACAAGGGCGTCAACATCGCGCACAAGCTCCTACGGTTCGTCCGACCCGTCGATTCGCCCCCGGCGCCGAAAGACGAAGCGTAGTACCCGGCGGCGAAACCCCCGGCGAGCCGTTGCGGGCGCCGTGGCCACAGACGCGAGGCGGCTCCGCGCATCGGTTGCAGCCAAGCTTTTCGGATCAGGGCAGCCGGCCGCGCCCGGACGCCTCTCCCATCCGGAACATCGCGATGAAGGCTCCGCCCGGACTCGTTTGCACGGCGTCGCGCAGTGGCAGGTCGTCCGATTCGGTCTCGCCGATTACATAGACTTCGCCGCCGGACCGGTGGATCCCGATGTGACGGCCGCGGTCGAGCCCGAAACCACCGAAGTAACTTCCATACAGGAGCCGCGTCGCGTCCGGGCTGAACACCGCAAAGAACACATCCTGGACCCCCGCTGGGCCCGCCTTGAGGGGCTGCAGCGCGTCCGCGGTGACAGGGAGGTCGTCGGAACGGAATCTCCCGGCGACGTAGATGTTGCCCCGGCTGTCGACCACCGGCCCGAAGAAGGCTTCGGGACCTTCGGTCGAACCTCCGAACAGGGTCGCCGCACCCAGCGCGCCGTCGTTGTCGATCCGCGCCACCCAGGCGTCGGCGAACTGGTCACCGCCGCCGCCGGAAAGAACGGTCTGAAAGGCACCGGTCGTGGTCGGGAAATCGACCGACCCCGTCGAGCCGGCAACAAAAAAGTTGCCGCTACTGTCCGAAACCCCCTCGGTCTCGATCTCGTCGGGGCCGGCGCCTCCGAGCCACGAAAAATAGACCAGCCGGCGGCCGTCCCGAGAGAGCTTGGCGATGAATGCCTCGGCGCCGGAGCCACGGGTCTTCTGGAAGGCATCCTCTGTCGGCGTGATGTCGGTGCCGCTGGTCGTGCCGCCGATCCAGATATTGCCGGCAGCGTCGACGCCCAGGGCGCGGATGGTCTCGTCGCCCCGACCGCGATCATCGTTGGGCCCGAAGTAGGTACAGAACTCCAGACTCTCGCCGCCGGCGGACACGATCGCGACCCAGCTATCGCGCCGGCCGCCGAGCGCCGGTTTCAACACCGGCCCAGCCGCTGTCCCAGCTCCGGTCGGCAGGTCGGGCGACGTCGTGTTGCCGCCGGCCACGATAACCGCGCCCGAGGGCAGCAGGTGGATCGCCCGGGCGTTGTCGTCGCCGGAACCGCCGATGTAGGTGCTATAGATGAGATCACCGTCGGCTGAAAGCTTGGCAACGAAGGCGTCGCTGGGACTGTGGCCGCCGTCGCCGCGCCCGCCCGAGAACGTCGTGTCGAAAGCGTTCGGCGTCGTTGGAAAGTCGTCGCCGGCACGCCCCGCTATGTACAGCTCGCCGTTCGGTCCCACCGCCGAGACGTAGGCGTAGTCTTCGGATGGCCCACCCAGAAGCCGCGACCAGACAAGCTCTCCGTCGCGCGTAAATTTGGCGATCGCGACGTCAGCGCTGCCACCCGCGTGTGCCGGGCCTCGGGTCGTCGGCCACTCCGCCTGCGTCGCACCGCCGGCCATGTACACGCTGCCGGCGTCATCGACCGCGACCGTCCGGTTGACGGCGCCGGCCGACCCCCAGTACGTCGAGAAACCGAGGCTGACGTCGAACTCACCCGCCGGCACGACCTCGGGCGACCCCTGCCCGGCATCGGATCCGGTCCCACAACCGACCGCCAAAACCACAACAAACAGACACGTCCTGCTAACCATGCCGATACCTCCGAAACGTGCGCCAGGCGCAAAACCAGTCCTTGAGGCCGATTTTCTTGCCCTCCGCCTTGCTGCGCGGCGAGTAGCTTATCGGCACCTCGATGATGGTATCGCCGCGCGCCAAGAGCTTGGCGGTAATTTCGTGGTCGAGCTCGAAGCCCGAAGTGACGAGGTCGAGCTCCTTGATGACCTCACGCTTGAAAAGCTTCAACGCCGTCACCGTGTCGGAGATGTAGCGCCCGGTGAAAAGCAAGGCGACGAGGCTGAGGCTCTGGCCGCCCACGTAGGCCGTCAAGGATTGGTCGCGATGCTTTCCGGTGAGCAGGTTGACGAGCTTGCCGCGGCCCGGGTGCTTCATGTAGCGGCTTCCATACACCGCGCCGGCGGTGCCGGAGAGCATCGCCTCCAGCATCTGCGCGTAGTCCTCCGGGTCGTACTCGAGGTCGGCGTCCTGGATGACGATGTAGTCGCCGGTCGCCCGATCGATGCCGCGGCGCACGGCGGCGCCCTTGCCGCTGTTGTTCTCCAGGCGCTCGAGCACGACCCTGTCGAAGCCCCGGACGACCGACGCGGTGCCGTCGGTGGAGCCATCGTCGATCACGATCACCTCCGCGTCCAGGCCGAACCGGGACAGGTCGACGACGAGGATTTTTTCGAGCAGCGTGCCGATGAATCGCTCTTCGTTGTACGCCGGAATGACGATCGAGAGCTTGCTGTCAGGCGCCACGGAAGTGCCGCTCCAGCGCCAGGGCGTCTTCCGGTGTGTTGACACCGGTCGCCTCGATTTCAGATCGGGCGGCGAACGTACGGACCGCGCCGCGCCCCGATAGCCACGGAATGAACGGCAAGAAGTTCCGTTCGGCGGTCCCGGAGCCCGGCCCCACCCACTTCGAAAACAACGGCAGCAAATCCCGGTACGCGACACCCGAGAGGCAAAACAGACCCATGTCGCTTTCGCCCACCGCCGGCATTCGATCGCCCTCCCGGCGTTGCAGCACCTCCACAATCTCGCCGTCGTGGTCGCGCCGCAGATGAATGTAGGGGTCGCGCCGGCGCACCGTCGGCAAGATCAGGGCTGCCTCCGGCCTGTCGCCCGAGCTCGCGGCGAGCTCGGCGATGGTCGCCGGATGGACGGCGATCTGGTCGCACCACGTAACCCAGACAGACTCGGGCTCGAGCTCCGCGACCCTCTGGTGCGGAGCGAGTATGGCGTCGAGCATCCCTGTAGGGGATGGCTGCACGGCGAGCTCGATGTCCGCCGGCTGCACCGAACAGTGCGCTTCGATCCGATCCGCGGTGGCCGGGCTGGCGACGACGATAAAGCGCCCCACCCAGGGCGAGTACAGCTCCAGCAGATAGTCGATCATCGGTCGGCCGTCGACAGGATAAAGCGGTTTCGGGAGTTTGGAGCGGAGGCGCGACCCCGGCCCCGCGGCGGGAATGATCAGCAGACGCTTCACCGGACCTCGACTCCCAACGTGCTCGACAGGTGGACGAGGTCGGGGTAGCGGCCGAGGAACCTGGGATGGTCGATACCCACGCCGCTCCTCACCGAGGCCACCCATGCGCCGGCGGCGATGCCCGCGGCAACGCCCGGCACGCTGTCCTCGACAACGAGGGTCTCGTCGCCAACGTGCCCGGTCCGTTCCATGGTCAGCGTGTAAACGTCGGGCGCCGGCTTGCCACGTTGCACGTCGTCGCCCGTGGCGACCGACGAGAAGCAGGCAGCCGCCGCGCTGCTCAGCAATACGATGTCGGCGGCGGCCCGCGAGCCCGAGGTTGCCAGAGCTATCTGGTAACCGTGCTCGGCCAGCGCCTCCAAACACGGAATCGTGTCGACAAAAAGAACGGCGTCCGTCGCCAAGCGCCGGCGCGCCAGCTCTTGCTTGAGGCTCACCCATTCGGTGATCCGTGCCGCCGATGGGCGCAAGCGAGCCGTCTGCTCCGTGACTACGTCGCGCGTCGTCCGACCGGCGATCTTCTCGTAGGGTGGTCCATCGATGCCGAGCCGGTCCCAGAGGTCCTCAAACGCGGCCGCGTGGCACATCGACGTATCGGCCAGAACGCCATCCATGTCGAAGGCCAGCAGGCGAACGCCGGCGATCACGACACATCCACCGGGTCGGCCGCTGCAGGCACGGCATCGACTTCGGGCAACGACTTCCAGCGCCACAACAGGATGGTCAGCAGAGACGACAGACCGTCGGCGACGCCGGTGCGGCGCACCCTGTCGGGGCCGAGCGAAAAGAACTGCACCGGCGTTTCGAAGATCTCGGCCCGGTCGCGGAGCAGCAGCGACAAGAGCCGTTGATTCAGCGCCCGGTGCGCCAAATCGCCCTTCACGGGCAGCAAGAACCTGCGTCGAATCGCCCGCACACCAGAGAGGGTGTCGGTCACGTAGCGGCCGTAGAGCATCAAATAGGCAAGGCTCAACACGTGGCTGCCGAGATAACTGACCGCACCCAGAACCAGCCGCTGCCGATAGCGAACCTTGTACGACTGGCGGATATCCGTGAGCGAGAGCCGGCGGCTTCCCCATACGGCGTCGAACCGCCCGCCCGACAAGAGCGAGGCGACGTTGACGATGTCGCTGCCCTTGTACATACCCGAGGACTCGAAGAGGACGAAGAAATCGAAGCTCTCACGATCGATCAGCGCCGCGAACCCGCCCGACGCGTCGCCGCCGCGAACGTTGCGAGCGGCAAACGGCAGAGCGGCGCGGAAGTCGTCCTCGAGTGCCTCGCCGCTATCGTAATAAACCGTGATCGACACCGGAATCGACTCCACGCCCGCCCGGAGCATTTCGAGCAAGGTCTGGGTGATGGTGTCCACCGAATCGGTCTCGAGCAGCAGGATGCCGATGGACGGCTCGAAGTTGCGGCTCAAGAAGCGCTGGATGAACGGCGCCAGGACCTTCGTCGCGTCGTGCCGCCCGGTGCCTTCCTCCTCGTAGTCGCCGATGCGAACGAGCCGCGGGTCTTCGATCTGCTCGAGGCGACCCAGCGACACATACGGTGCACCGCCCTCGACCGTCGTCGGGTCGTTTAACAGATAGTGCGTCACCAGGCACGGGACGGGTATCGGCCGGGCGCCCTTGCTGCGCAGGTAGTGAACCGCCTTCTGAATCAACTCGACCGCGCTTGTGTCGCTGATCTCGGCATCTTCATGGATGTTGGTGATCAGCAACTTGACAGCGCGCAGATTGGCGGCGATTACCGTGCCCACTTCGGATGTCAAGTACGAAGGGAAGAGGCTGGAATGCTGCGTTCCCGGCGCATAGATGATGATGTCGGCCCCCCGCAGGCGGCGCAACAAGCGCGGATTCGGCGGTACCGAGACCGACCGTGACTCCAACTCCGCGGCCAGGCGGTCGGCGGCGAGCGCGCCTAACGACCGCCGCTCAGCAGCCGTCAACGGAGCGCCGAGCAGGTAGATATCCTTGATCTTTACGGGCGTCGCTGACTCGACGATCTCCGCTTCGGTGGCCAGCAGCGAGCCGTCGCCGTCGATGCCGACCAAGTGCGCGTCGGTACCATCGCTCACGTTCTCGACCAGGCCGGAAGGCAGACCGAGCAGGGCGCAATAGTCTGCAATCGCGGCGTTGAAGTCCCGGTCCGACCCGAGATAACCGCCGGCAAACACCAGATTGCCGACGCTGCAATCGCCGAAATCAAACCCTTGGACCGTTTCCTCCAGCTCGCGAAGCACCGGTTGCAACCGCGTTTTGACGGCCGCCCGCCCCGACGCGGTCACGGCGGCGAGGGCGTCGCGCAGGGTGTGTTCGAACCCACCGTCCGGCGAGGAGCCGGCCATCCCGCCGCCGGGGGGCGAATCGGCGATCAGCGCGCCAAGAGCTGCAACGCCCCGGTCGCTCGGGTAGCCGGACGGGAACCTCAGATCGAGCAACTCGATCAACCCCGTGTCGCAGCTGCCAAGCGCCCCGGCGAGCCAAGAAGCGTTCTTCCGGTAGTCTGAAGGGCCGAGGCTGCCGGGCAGGAGGCGACGCACCTCGCCGGTCGATTTGCCGTCGTCGTACCCGTTGATCGCCAGGGTCAATTTGACTCGCGGGTCCTGGATCAGGCTGCTCGACAACACGCGCGAGCCGCTTCCACCGGAGAACAGCACTACCCTGACCGCCGCGGCTTCGTCTCTCCGGTCGTCGTTCACGTCACCTCCAACAATGGGCGTTTCGCATCGGCGAGCCGCTCGGCAGCACTCTGTTACCGCGGCGCCGCCGAGGAAAAGGCCTGCCAGGCAGCGCCCGCATAGCTATCCAACAGTTCGCGCCGGTACCGAGTCAATAGCACGACGGTGCACAACAACGGTCCGCTCTTGAGCAATCCGATCGCCAGCAGGGCAACCAGCGAATCGAACGCAAAGACATTCCTGATGACGTTGACGACGATGAGACTTTGTCCGATCGACGCCACGATGATCGCGACGACGAGGCGGTTGAACCCGGACCCGAGCACCGGGCGCATGGCGAGGCAGTAGACGAGCATCGGGAACAGAAACGTCAAGTAATGTTCCCACACAGTTTGCGAGATCAGCAGGAAGAAGGCGATCGCCATCAAGACGCGAAAATGATCGCCCGCAGGACGTCGCCACTCGTAACGCCGAGCGGCGAGCATCAGCCGCACGAACAGCACCAGCACGGCAACCCGCAGCGCTAGCAAGGCCCAACCGAAGAGCCCCTCGCCGACGCCAATGGTCGTATCGCCGGTGAACCAACGCCGCAGGTTGTCGACGAGGATGAACAACGAGCTGTTGTAGAACCACGGCCACACCAGGTTGGCGCTGGCGAGCATGCGGTCGACGAACACCGCGTGAATGGGCCATCCCATCGCCAGGACCGACGCGGCGCCGAGCACACCGCCAGCGGCAACCGAGGCGATCATGAAGCTCACACCCGAGCCGACGAAGAGAAACGCAAGACCGGTAACGAGAGCCGGCTTGATCACGATCGCCATAGCGAACGCGGCCGCCGATCGGCCATATCGTCCGGCGGTGTGGAACAGGAGCACCATCGTCAGCAGCAAGAAAACGGTCGGCGTCGTCTGCCCGCCCACCCTGTAGATCGTCCACAGAGGTTGGTAGATGAGGGCAGCGACCGCGAACGTGGCGGCGAATCGCCACTGTGCTGCCGCCGATCGATCGACGAGCCGGCGGTGCAATGCGAACAGAAGGTAAAGCGCCACCAATAGAGCGACGGCATTTTCCAACTTGAACACCACGAGCGCCCATCGCGGCGACAGGCCCGCCATCGGGACGAAAAGATAGGCGGACAGCGGCGTGCCGTAGAAGCCCAATTCACCTTGTGGCGGCTGGCCCGCAATGGGCGCGCCCGGGTCATAGAGGTTGCCGACCTCTCCCACCGCCACTCGTCTTCCGGTGTCGTAGAAGTTGGCGAAGTCCCACCCTATCCCGGCCGGAACAGCGATGGCAACGGCGTTGCCGATCGCGATGAGGAGAACGGCAGCGATGGTCAGACGACGGTTACGGGCGACGTGTTGCTCTGAGTCGGGCATCGGCGACGAGATGGAAAAACGGCTGGCGGCAGCGGAGCAATCGAGATCATCGTGATCCTGAGCCCGGCCGGAAATGATGTGGTACGTTGCGCAGAATACCCTAGCTTCTCAACGTCGGACACACCCAACCGCATGGCGCGCAGCATCGTTTACTCCAATATCCACCTGTACCGTCTCGCCATGAACGCACTCTATTCGGGTGGCTACCGCGAACGTTTTTCCAGGGTTTGCGATGTTCTCGGCGACGATGTGGCGTCCGTCTGTGACCTCTGCTTCGGCGACACGGTCATCGCCGACTGGTGCCGCGAGCATGGCGTACGCTGGGTCGGCTTCGACATCAACCGCGATTTCTGCGAACGCGCCCGTGGGCTCGGCTTCGACGTCGGGGAAGGTGACATCTTGGAGGTCAACCTGCCCCGAGCCGACGTCTACGTGATGGCCGGCTCGCTCTATCACTTCCACAGGCGCCTTCCCGAGATCTTCGACCGGGTATTCGACCGCACCCGTCGTTTCGTGTTGTCGGAACCGGTGCGAAACCTCTCGAGTCGGGGCGGGCTGCTGGGATGGCTCGGCCGCCGCTCCGCGAATCCGGGCAACGGCGACGCCTCGTTTCGCTTCGATGAAGACTCGCTACTCAGGGCGGTGCGCGAGCAAGGACGTCGCAAAGGGTTCGAGACGCGTGTTGTCTCCACCGATCGCGACATGATCATCGATATGATCGTGCACTGACATGCAGCTATCGATCGTCGTCCCTGTCTACAAGAGCGCTGATTGCCTCGGCGAGCTCACCCGACGGGTTGCCGACGCATTGAAAGGGACGTTCGACAGTTTCGAGCTCATCCTGGTCAACGATGCCAGCCCGGACCAAAGCTGGCAGGCCATCGAAACCCTCGTGGGCGAATACGATTTCGTCGTCGGCATCAACCTGCGCAAGAACGCCGGGCAGGACGGCGCCTTGATGGCCGGACTTCGGGAAGCACGCGGCGACGCCGTCGTCATCATGGACGATGACCTGCAGCACGATCCGGCCGACATTCCAGCGTTGACGGCGCGCCTCCGCGACGGGTTCGACGTCGTCTACGCGGCGTTCGATCGCAAAAAGCAAGCCCCCTGGAAAAATCTGGGGAGCTGGTTCAACGGGCTTGTCGCCACGTGGCTGCTGAAGAAACCGGCCGCCGCCTACATGTCGCCGTACAAGGCTATGGACCGCGACGTGGTCGCCGAAATCATCAAGTACGATGGACCGTTCCCCTACGTGGACGGGCTCGTCTTCACGAGTACCGACAGCTTTGCAGAGATTCCCGCCACCCATCACCCGCGTTTCGCCGGCAAGGGGAACTTCACGCTCCCACGGTCGCTGGCGGTGTGGCTGCGACTAGCAACCGGCTTCTCCGCAGTCCCGTTGCGGCTCGTTTCGCTGACGGGAGCAATCCTGGCGCTGTTCGCCTTCCTGGCCGGCGCCTACTTCTTGGCCGAGGCTGCCATTGAAGGCCGCAGCGTGGAAGGCTGGTTGTCGCTGATCGTCGGCGTGTTCTTTCTCGGCGGGATCCAGCTCATCGGCATCGGCGCGGTCGGCGAATACGTGGCGCGCATGTACCTGACACTCAGCAAACGACCGCAGTTCATCATCAGGGAGATTCGCCGTCGCGGCTAGCCTGGCAGGGTGCTGAAAAGCTCCCGGGGTGGCACCGGAAGTTATTCAGCACACTGTGAGAATGCGCTTCATCGCCCGAACGACGTCGGCGACGTCGCGTTCGGTCAGCTTTGCGGACAACGGCAAGCTCACGGTCTGCTGGCCGATGCGCAGGCTATTGGGATAATCCTCCGGCCGCCACCCGAACCGGTCACGGTAGTAGGGATGCACCGGGATACTCTGGTAATGGACTCCCACCCCGATGTTCTCGGCCGTCATCGCGAGGAGAAACTCGTCACGCGTTATTCCCGCCTGCTGCGGGTCAATCAGCACCGTGTAGAGGTGTAAAGCGTGCCGCGACCCCTGATCGCGTGGAGCGGGGAGGACAATCGGCAGTTCGTGTAACTCATCCCGATAGGTGCTCCAGACCTGCTCGCGCCGCTTCCAGTTCGCCTCGACCCGGCGTAGTTGATGGATACCAATGGCCGCTTGTAAGTCGGTCATATTGTTCTTGAAGCCACATTCTTCCACGTAGTAGTGCTTGTAGCCCTCGTCGGAGAAGCGCTTCCAGGCGTCTCTTGTCAACCCGTGCAACGCCAGGGTCTGGATCTTGTGGGCGTGCTCCGCGCTCCTACAGACCACCATCCCGCCTTCACCGGTGATGACGTTCTTGGTCACGTAGAAGCTGAAGCAGCCGAATTCACCCACCGTCCCCGCCTGTCGCTGCCCGATACGGGTCTCGATTGCGTGGGCGCAATCCTCGACGAGGATGAGCCCGTGCCGCTCGGCGATGCGGCACAGAGCGTCCATGTCGCACGGTCGGCCACCGAAGTGCACCGGAATAATCGCCCTGGTGCAGTCCGTTACCAGTCCCTCCACCCGGAGGGGATCGATATTGAAGGTCGCCTCGTCGATGTCGGCAAGAACGGGCCGTGCCCCAGCGTGGATGATGGCGTTGATGGTCGAGCAGAACGTCATCGCGGTCGTGACGACCTCGTCACCAGGACCGATGCCGGCGGCGAGCAGCGAGAGATGCAGCGCCGCCGTGCACGAGCTCACCGCAACGGCATGCTCGGCGCCGGTGTATTCACGGAACTGCTGCTCGAACTGCGCCACCCTGGGTCCGGTCCCGATCCAACCACTGTCCAGGCAATCGAGGACCTCGCGCTTCTCCTCCTCCCCGATGAGCGGGGAGCCGAAGACCAGGAAATCATCGGCGGCTCGTGTCGGCCGCTTCGAACTGGACATCCTCGCACCTTCCCTCCCGGGCTCAGCCTTCGGCTGGACCACCCTGCCAACGGTAGACGAGAAACCTGCCGATCGTCGTGTCGATCTCGTAGTTCGCTTCGATGAAACCCTTCCACTCGGGAAAGCTGTCGAGCAGCTCCTCCGAGGTTTGCCGCCCCGGCGCCCACCACCAGTCGTCTTCCCGCACCACAAGTACGAAGCGCGGTGTTTCCCGAGTGACGTCACGCATGAACTCGCGCCGCCAGCCGAGCTGTCGCGACGTCAGCGCCTCCCCGGGGACCCGCATCACCAGCGGCGAGGATGTCTGGAATCGACTCGCCGCGCCCCGTTCCGCCAGGTAGTAGACCAACGATTCGTAGCCCCACACCTGGACGGTCTCGTCAGCCGACGTATTGGCCCGCAGATACTGCGCAACATCCCAAGCCTCGGTGAAATCAAAGACGGTCCCGTTACGAAATTCTCCGACCCTGGGAGGCTCGAGAAAGTGGAGGGTCACGAGATCGACCAACGGCTGCGACCGCACATAGATCGGCAACGCGGCGAGCAAGAGAACATGCGCCAATACCATGTCGCGCGACGCCTTCCCCACCGGCCGCGTCGCCGCGCCCGAACCACCAAGAGCGGCGAAGCGTGGAGACGTCCGAACGAAGTCGATCGCCTGCGAGAACATCGTTCCGATCATCACCGCGCCGAGCGCGAGCCCGGGCAGGTAATGGTAGCCGGCGAACGTGCCCTGCGCGAGAACCGAGAGAATCGAGCCCAGGTACCCGAAGTACAGCATCAGGTGCAACAAGCGGCGGCGGCCGCCGCCGCCCACGGGGATGCCCCGGCGATCGGCCGGGAGGACACCACGACGGCGGGCGCACAAGTGCTCGTAGCCGAGGAACAGCGGAAAGACCACGGCCAACACGACGGTCGTCCCACCCAGGCTTCCGAGACGCCCCAGCCAATCTCGCCACAACGGCCCGCCGCGCGCGAGCAGTTGTGTGTAGACGGCCTGGTGCGCGATACAGGCCTCGTACAGGTCCGTGAGGCCGCCCATCGCCAGGTAGGCCAGAATAATCGCGACCGTGGGAGCCAGGAGTCCCGCGACCGCTCCGGCGGCAACCCTGATCGTCTTGCGGTTGAGCCAACCGGCGAGCGGCAGATAGAGGGTAGCCAGGGCGAGCAGCGTCGGCTTGAACGTCACAGCCACGCCGAACCCGAGCCCGATGAGCGCGGCGGTGACCGCCGGCGAACGCCGCCCGGCGGTGACGAACAACCAGACTCCCCAGAGTATGAACAGCAACGCGAATCCTTCGCGCTGCGCCGTGTTCCACGGCCCGTATCCCTGGTAGATCAAGCAATACGTACCAGCGCCCAGGATCGCCCCGGCGGACGATCCAACGGCCCGGCCGATGCGGTAAACGAGGAAAGCGTTGGCGAGCTGGAAAAGAAGGTCGAACAACCGGAACATAGCGATCGACTTGCCGAAGAGAGCGATTTCGCCGGCCTGCAGCAGCACCATGCCCGGAAAATCGCTTTCCCAGGTGCCGATGTAGGGCCATCTCCCCTCGAGGAGCTCGGCGCCCATGTAGGCGAACACCCCCTGGTCAACGCCCATACGGTAGGCCAGGGTCGGCGCGAGCAGCAGCGAGCACAGCACCAAGACCCACGCGTCCGTCGGCCAGTCACGCCGAGGGTCGTCATTGGGTAGGCGCATGGGGCTGCGAGGAGGTGTCATCAGGGTGGCCGGAATCGTACCATCTGTCAGCCAATGACCCGTCCGACCGCGACAGCCGCCGAGCCACTCTCCACCCTACTCCTTCTCGCCGTCTCGTTCGGGATGGTGAGCGGGCTGGTGGAGGTGCTCGCTCTGCTGGGCAAGAGGGCCATGACCGGGCACATGCTGTTCCGCAGCCGTGCCTTCGTGTGGACCGCACCGCTGGCGGTTACTGCAGTTTGCCTGCTGGCGGCAGCGGTGATCTTCCTGGCGCGTCGGATGTTACCGCGCCTCGATGCTCGATGGTGGACGATCTTCACCTGCGGCTCGATCGCGGCGTGGAACCCGCTCATGCTGTTGCCGGGCGTCCACCACGCCGCTTCCTTGCTTCTCGCTTTGGGCATCGGCGCCCGCGCCGCCCACATGGCTACGGAGCACCAAGAGGCTGTTAGGACGTTTGCTCGGCGCTTGGTACTCGTGTTGCCGGTAATGATCTTGGCGCTGACCGTGCTCACCCAAGGAGCCCCTTGGGTGGAGCAGAAGCTTGCAGCCAGGCGCTTGCCGGCGGCCGCCGACAACGCTCCGAACGTGCTGCTGATTGTCCTCGACACGGTGCGGGCGAGGAACCTCAGCCTGTACGGCTACGAGCGGGACACCTCACCCACACTGGTCAGATGGGCACGCGAGGGCGTGGTGTTCGAGCGCGCCATCAGCACCGCTCCCTGGACGCTGACGTCACATGCCAGCATGTTCACCGGGCGCTTTCCGCACGAGGTCTCCGCCGACTGGGACGTTCCTCTCGATGCGGCCTACCCGACGCTCGCCGAGCTTCTCACCTCACGTGGCTACGCAACCGCGGGCATTGTCGCGAACCTTGGGTACACGAGCTACGAGACCGGTCTGGCGCGCGGGTTTCTCCACTACGAGGATTACACCCTTTCGATGGGGCAAATCGCCGCCGATTCGACGCTGGTGAAGACGATCGCCGACAACTTCCGAATCCGCCGCCTGATCCGCAACGACGAACATCTGAATCGAAAGTCAGCCACCGACGTCACCAAGAGCGCCCTGCGCTGGTTGTCGCGACCGCGGGAGGGGCCGTTCTTTCTCTTCCTCAACTACTTCGACGCTCATGAGCCCTATCTGGCCCCTCCCCCGTTCGACGCCGAGTTCGGCCGGCGCGGATCCCGCCGTCGCAGCCCACTGCACCATTTTCTGTGGGACCCCGCTGTCGGCAGCATGTCCGACGCCGAGGTGCGCGAGGAAATGGGCGCCTACGACGGAGCCATTGCCTACCTCGATGCGCAGCTATCCCGACTCTTTGACGAGCTGGATCGACGGGGCTTGGCGGAAAACCTCCTCGTGGTCGTCACCGCCGATCACGGCGAGGAGCTCGGCGAGCACGGCCTCTTCGACCACGGCAACAGCTTGTACCTTCCGGCCCTCCACGTGCCGCTGATCATCAGCTTCCCGCCGCGCGTGCCGGCGGGCCGGCGGGTCGTCGCGCCAGTGTCTCTGAACGACCTGGCCGCCACCATCGTCGATCTACTCGATATCAGTTCAGGCGCCTCGATTCCCGGCGGGTCATTGGCCCGCTTCTGGTCCGAGACGCCCCCGATAGAGCCCGTACCCGCGTTATCGGAGGTGAGCCGCGGGATCAACACGCCGGAAGAGTTTCCTGTCTCCCGGGGAGACATGAAGTCACTGGTCGACGCCGGTCATCACTACATACGAGACGGCGACGGGAGCGAGGAGCTTTACGCCACGGAGGACGACCCCGACGAGCAGATCGACTTGGCGACAGGCTCCGAAGCCGCGTCGGTTCTGGCGCGACTCAGAATCGCTCTGGAAGCTCTGCTGCGCCGCTAGCCCGGATACCTCAACGCGCTTCGTCGCGAGGGCGCGCGAGTACCTGCCGTTGCGCTTGGTCGGGCTACCCCGACACCCGCCGCATAAGCTTTCCGCATCGCCTGAGAGCCCGGCGCGCCGCGAACCAACCCTCCGCCCGGCCGTCCAGGAAGCGGCTCCAACGCCGCAGATCGCGGAAATACCACATGTCCAGACGCGCCACGTCGAACGGATCCTCGTAGTGCCGAGCGCGCTGCAGGCGCGTGCCGACCGCACAGGAGTAGAGCTTCTTGACCTGACGCCGTACCGTCGGGCTCGTGGATCCATAGGGCATCGCGAACAGGTCCACGGGTTGGGCGACGTGATCTTCGATAGCCTGCTTGCTGTCGGTGAGCTCGGTGCCGAGCTCGGTGTCCGACAGTCCGGTCAGGTGGCGATGAGAGACACCATGGGAGCCGAACACAACGCCGGCGGCGGCCAGCTCCCGGATCGTGTCCCACGACATAATCCGTGGAGCACCCGGCAACGAGCTCTCCCAGTCGGCCACCCCGCCGACCTTCGCGGTCGACAGAAACACCGTCGCCGGGTAGCCGCGCGTTTCGAGCCGCCCGTGGGCGTGGGTTGCGAAGTCCTCGTAGCCGTCGTCGAAGGTGAGCGCCAGAGCGCGCGGCGGCAGTGGCGCGTCGCCGCAGAGCCCGGCGGCGACGGTCGATAACGGCAGCACCTCGAAACCATGGTCGGCCAACACGTCGAGTTGCGCCGCCAAAAGACGCGGCGAGATCGCCGTCGGGCCGCTTCGCTCCGAGATCGAGTGATACATCAGAATCGGCACGCCCTGGCTGTCAAACGCCCCCATCACCGGATTCCTTCGCCCAAATGACCTCGCCGAACTTCGCCCGCGACGTCTGCTCGAGGAACTCGAAATAGCGATCGAGGTGGGCCTCTCTCGACCACAGCCGGACAAAAGCCTCGTAGCCTTTCTCCCCCAATTCGGCGCGCCTCGCGGGAGACTCCAAGAGCTCGAGGAGCGCGCCCGCCAACTCGTCATCGCTGCGGTACACGATCCCCCCGCCGCCGGCGTCAACAACTTCCGGCAACGCTCCGAGGTCGCGCACGATCACCGGCGTCTTGCGTGCGAACGCCTCCACGATGATGATGCCGAACGTCTCGTAGGTCACGGAGGGGACGACGCAGGCAACGGCATGATAGTAGAGACGGCCGAGCTCACGTTGCGGCAACGGACCCAGAAACTTGACGCTTGGCAACCCCGCCGCCTGCTCCTTGAGAGCTCGCTCGCTGGTCCCCGCCCCGGCCACGAGGAGGTCAGCCTGAGGGATCCGATCCCACATCCCGATCAGCGTCTGGAGCCCCTTCAGCTTCTCGAGACGACCGACGAAGAGGAAGTAGGGTCGCTCGTGCGGCCGCGGGCCGGGATTCTTCCATTCATCATCGACGCGATCGATGAAGTACGGCAGGTGCTCGACGGGTCGAGAAAACCCCCGTTCGGCGTGCATCTTGGACGCGAATACGCTCGGCGTGACGAAGAGGTCGACATGCTTCGCACACTCCTCGAGAAGCCCCGTGTAGCGCCACAGTTGCGGCGGCCGCTTGCTGTGCACGACACACCGAAGACACTCGGGCTTCTCGCACGGCCGGCTGTTGAACTTCCACAGCACGTGTGCCGGGCACACCAACCAGTGCTCGTGGGCCATGTAGAGCTTCACGCAGCGACCGTCCCGAGGCTCCATTCGAAGTACCGTGGGCCCCAACAGCGATGTGTTGTGGAACTGGACGACGTCGTACCGGCGGCTGTCCAACAGGGTCTGGATCTTGCGGCGCTTCAGCAAGGGGCGCCCCGTCTGCTGGGTCAGCAGCGGCGACAGCCGTCCGGCGGCGCTGCGCAGCTCGTGGCGGGTGACCCGCGGGTGCTCGGCGAAGTCGAGCTCGGGCTCGGCGGGATGGAGGAGCTTGTACGAATCAACGCAGTGAACGACATCCACGTGGTGGCCCCTATCGCCGAGCGCGTGCGCCAGCCGGTAGATGTACATGGCGTCGCCGCCGAAGCTGTAGGGCGGGTAAAACGTCGTCAAGTGGATGAAGTTGAGGGGTCGTGTCATGGCCTGCAGACGCCATCGATAACGTCCAATAGCTGGCGCGCCGATCGATCCCAGCTGCAGCGCCGCGCCGCCTCGAGACCGGCTCGGCTCATCCGCCGGCGCGTCTCCTCGGCGCACAGAACACGCACCATCGCGTCGCCGAGAACCGCCTCGTCGGTCGGATCGATGAATATTCCACCGTCGGCGAGAATGTCCGGCAGAGGGCTTTCCGCGGTCGCAATCACCGGGCAGCCGCACGCCGCGGCCTCGATCGCCGGCAGGCCGAAGCCTTCGATCAACGACGGCAACACCAGAGCGGTCGCCGTATTCAAGAGCGCCACGAGCTCCTCGTCGGGAAGGTAGCCGGTGAACACGACCCGGTCGGCGAGCTGCAAAGCCTCGATCCTGCGCTTGATGCGCGGATAGTCGCTGTTGAACACCTCATTCTCGTACTCGCCGACGAGAACGAGCCGAACATCATCGAGCTCCTCGCCCCGCACCGCTCGGGCGAACACCGACACCAACCTGTCGACGTTCTTGTGGGGGCTGAATCCGCCGACATAGACGAGGCAGCGTCGATCGGCGGCGATGCCGAGCTTGGCGAGACGCTCGCCCAGGATGGGCCGCTGCAGCCGCCGGAACACCGGATCGGCGGCTTCGCCGACGACGAAGATCCGGTCGGCCGGAATGTTGAAGTGCTCGTGAATCTTGGCGCGGGAATATTCCGACACCGTGACGATGACATCGGACTGCCAGCGCGCGAGCGCCGACTTCACGCCCCAGAACCGGCGCGAGCGCCAATCAGGGAAGGCGAGCTCGGGGTAGGCCTCGGGGATCGTGTCGTGGATGACGACGATTTTCTTGGCGCGCGTGCGCACCGGCACGAAGCTGTACACGGTCGGAAACAGCAGCACGTCGAGCTCGGGGTCCGACATGGCGCGCCCGACCCGCCACATGTCCCGCAATCGCCGGCGTGTGCTCGCGCCCGCCGTCCGTGCCGTCGGGCTCGTCGTCGATACGGTGCGCAGCTCGACGCCATCCGGAACCGCGCCTTCGTCCACCTCATCGTCGAAGAAAAAAACGTAGTCGTTCTCGGCATCGACCTGAACGATCGCCGACAAGAGACCCCGCGTGTATCTCCCATAGCCCCTGGTGTTCTGCCACGATGTCGCGTCGATACCGATTCGCATCCTGCTCGAGCCTGCTAACACGCGCCGGGTCGCTGCGTCGCCGGCGGTGGTGGAAGTGTGAGGGGTCAGTGGCCTCCGAACGGCCCGCCGAACGGCAGCGGGAACGAGTGCCACTTCTTCTTCAGCGACGGCTTTTCCTTCTTTTGCGCCATCACGATCGTGTCACCGTTGCAGCGGGCATTGATGTGGCCGAACTTGATGCCCTTCTTGCCGGTCTCGCGGGCGAGCTCGGTGGAAAACACGAGCGGAAAATCTCCCTCGCTGTGCTTCGCGGCGGCACCCATCGCGTCGGGCAGCGGGTGATCGAACGAGCCGTTGTCGCCGGAAGAAAACACGGTGGCCTGGGGCGACACGGCCTTCAAATAGTCGAGATCGAAGTCGGATGAGCCGTGGTGGCAGGCCTTGTTGACGTCGGCGCTGAAGGGCTCGAGCGACGGGTATCGGGCGTTGAGGAACCGTTGCGCCGGCTGGTTGAGGTCACCGCCGAACAAGAAGGTCTTGTCGCCGTAACCGAGCCGCAGCACGACACTGTTGCCGTTGATCGTGTGTGATTCCGATGGCGAAGGGTGTGGGTTTGTGGCGCTCGCCGTATGAGGGTCGTGGAAGGCCGGCAGCCGGATCGCCCCGAACCCGGTCGTCGTCACCGGCCCCAGAACCTCGAACGTCATGTCCGGCCCGGTATCCGGGAGAACGTCGGGGGCGCCGCTGACATCGCGGCGGACCAGCAATGCCATCGAATCGAGGCGACCGGCGTCGAACGCGCCGACGACGGCGCGCAAAAACCTGGCGAACTTGGTGTCGTTGCCACGCGCTGTGACCAGCTCGCCGGAGCCCAGTAGATCGCGGGCGGATTCGATGCCCCGGAGGTCGGTGCTGATCGATCGGGTGCCGTCGTTGTGGTTGATGACGGTGCCGAGGTTGAGGTCCTTGTCGGCGTCCGCTCCGTAGCGGGGCAACCCATTGTGGTAGAGCCGACCGACCTCGAAATCGTCGGACTCCAGCACCTTGATCAGCCCGTAGTAGTGATCGAGATCGAAGTGGGTCACGACCATCACGTTGATGCGAAGACGGGCGGGCGGTTGCCGGCCGGCAGCCTCGTCGGCCCGGTGAATCGCCCGGAGCCGATCCACGAGGGCGTCGTGAAAGCCGCGGTTCGGCCCACCGTCGATGACCACCACGGCACCTTCCGCCTCGATGAGCGTCGCGTCGCCCTGACCAACGTCGACGTAGAAGACCTTCAACATCTGGGTCGCTGAAATGCGGCTTTCCTCGACGAAAACACCGCGCACTTTCCCGTCTTTGTCGGGCACGTCGGTGGCCCTCACCCAGCCGTCGACTACGTCGTTCTCGTCGATGTGGAGGCGGGCGCCGAGGAGTTTCTGGACGCTGCCGGGACTACCGGGGGCGGCGCCGCGATGCCGAGCCAGGAAGGTCCCCACCTCTCTCACGTATCGGATCTCTGTCATCGAACTCTCTCTCTCTATGGCATGCTCGCCGCGACCGGGGGCCCGAGCCTATCGGCCGGGCCATCGAGACGCTCGTCGGGGAGAGATTATCGAAGATGTGCGGTATCTGTGGCGTAATCGGCCGGCACAACGGCAGCGACATCGAGCGCATGGTGTCGTTGCTCGGCCATCGTGGACCGGACGGCCGCGGTGTATACAGCGACCGGACGGACGAGCCGGACGGCGTATCCCTCGGCCACAGTCGCCTACGCATCATCGACCTCTCCGACGACGCCGCCGAGCCCATGCCGAACGAAGACGAATCGCTCTGGCTCGTGTTCAACGGCGAGATCTACAACTTTGCCGAGCTTCGTGAGCAGCTACAGCGTCGCGGTCACGCCTTCCGAAGCCAGTGCGATGCGGAAGTCATCATCCACCTGTACGAAGAAAAGGGGCCGGACTGCGTCCACCAGCTCGACGGCATGTTCGCCTTCGCCATCTGGGACCAACGAGAACGGCAGCTCTTTCTGGCTCGCGATCCGCTCGGAATCAAGCCCCTCTACTACCAGATGGACGGCGCCAGACTGTGGTTCGCCTCGGAGCCACGGGCGATCGGGCGGCTGACCGGCGCTGACGAGCGCATCGACCCGGACGCTGTGCTCCAGTATCTGACCTTCCTGTACGTACCCTTTCCGGGGACCGCCTACCGGGACATCAAAAAGCTCGCTCCCGGCAGTTGGTTGGTCTACCGCGACGGCGCCGCGTCGATCCATCGGTTCTGGGAACCTTCTCCCACCGAGGTGAGCATCGACAAGCGCGAGCTCGCCGGCGAAGTCCGAGATCGCCTGTACCGGGCGGTTTCCCGGCAACTGGTCAGCGACGTCCCTCTCGGTGCCTTCCTCAGCGGCGGTGTCGACTCGAGCGCGGTCGTGGCCGCCATGGCAGAGCAATCCGACGCGCCGGTGCGAACGTTTTGCCTCGGGTTTCCGGACACCCACCCTTCGTACGACGAACGTGCCAAGGCGCGCCAGGTGGCCGAGTTGTTCGACACCGATCATCACGAGTTCGCGGTCTCTGCGGACATCCTCGACACGCTACCGTCGGTGATCTGGTCGCTCGGCGAGCCGTGCGCCGACTCGTCGGCGCTGCTGACCTACATGATCTCTCGAGAAACACGCCGGGAGGTCACGGTTGCGTTGACCGGCATCGGCGGAGACGAGCTGTTCGCCGGCTACCCCCGCTACGCGGGAGCCCGGCTCCACCATCGTTTCCAGCTCGCGCCGATGATCCTGCGTCGCGCGCTGGCGGCGATCGCGGCGCGGGTGCTGCCGGACACGGAAACCGGCAGCAACACGACGGGGCGCGCCCGGCGCCTTCTCGAAGCGGGCGTGCTGTCGGGGGACAACGCCTATCTCGAATGGGTCAGCTTCCTGCCGGCCGAGCCCCTCGAAGAGATCTTCCAGCCCGCGTTCCTGGCGAGCATCGAGGAAACCGACCCCTACCGCCATCACGCCGCGATCCTGGAGGAGCTTCGCGACGTCGAGATCGGCAATCGCGTGTCCCTGCTGGATCTTCATACCTATCTGACCGACGATTTACTTTTCCTCGCCGATCGACTGAGCATGGCCCACGCCCTCGAGCTCCGCGTTCCGTTCTGTGACCCCGATCTCGTCGAGCTGGCGACGTCGCTGCCGATGAGCCGGAAGGCGCCGCGCGGCCGCCTCAAGGCGCTCTTGAAAACGGCGATGCAAGGGGTTCTCCCGGAGAACCTCCTGCACCAGGCGAAGCAAGGCTTCATGGCGCCGATGTCGACCTGGCTGCGCACGGACCTGCGCCCGGTCTGCGAGCGGTTGCTGTCACCCGAACGGGTCGCGAAACGGGGGATTCTCGAGCCCGCGTTCGTGCAGCGCCTGATGGATACCCACTTTTCCGGGCGCCGCGACCTCGCCGATCGAATCTACTCCCTTCTCGTGTTGGAGGTCTGGCACGAAGTGCACGATCTGGAGCAGCCGCCGCCGGCGCTCGGTGATCTGCTGTGAACATCCTGCTCACCGCGGACGGCGACCCGCTTGACGAGGGCGCCGGCGCCCATCGAGTGCTCAACGAGCACGCCCAGCGCTTGGCCGCTCGCGGCCACCGGGTGAGCATTTTGTTCCGGAAGATAGACTACGACCTGCCGTCGCCGGCCGAGTGGAAGGGGTGCCGTCTCTACCCGTACGAGGTCGACATGAGCTCGATGCCCCGGGTCCTTCGATCGACGCTCCGCAACGCGCGGGCCGCTCTCGATCGCATATGCGAGGAGGGCGCGCCGGACGTCGTCTGCATCCACCAGCCGTTCACGGGCATGGCGTTTGTCCGCCGCCCGAGCTTCCCGTTGGTCTACGACTTCCACTCCCCTGCTCCTGCCGAGTACCTCAGCAGGCTTGCGCTGCGACCCGAAGCGACGAGCGGCCTGTTCGGAACACTCTGGCATCGGACGCTGATTCCGCACACGATGCGGTTGCTCGAGGGGATGGTCCTGAAGCGCTGCTCCAAGATCTTCTGCGAGAGCGCTTCGATGCGACAAGAGCTGCAGCGCTGGCACCCACGCGCGGTCCGCTCCACGCCTCGGATCATCCCTGGCGGCGTCGATATCGATCGCTTTCGCCCGCTCGACGACCGTCGACATGTGCGCGAGCGGCTCGGCCTGCCGGTCGACCAAAGGATCATTTTCGTGCTGCGCTTGCTCGTCCCGCGTGTCGGCATGGAGAACTTCCTCGCGGCGATTGCGCAGCTCCGCAATCTGCGGTCCGACTTCGTCTGCGTGATCGGAGGAAAGGGCCCCCTTCGGGCGCCCCTCGAGAAACACGCCGCGCGGCTGCGATTGACCGACCACATCCGGTTCCTCGGCTTCGTACCGGAAGAAGACCTCGCCGACATGTACGGTTGCGCCGATCTCTTCGTGCAACCGGACACCGAGCTGCAAGGATTCGGTCTGCCGATCCTGGAGGCGCTGGCCTGCGGCACCC
>SMVB01138032.1_pt1 | contig 22776 bp, 20 predicted proteins | sample 2456461 | NCBI WGS metagenome assembly SMVB01 (sample SAMN11095934, study PRJNA526329) | marine sediment metagenome | biome: Marine sediment; feature: Surficial sediment; material: Deep marine sediment; isolation source: Hadal surficial sediment | place: Pacific Ocean | collected 2014-05 | depth...
CGTCAATTGTATTTACATCGACACCGTCAAGGCGCTGCCGGAGGAAGATTTGGGCAAGGCTTCGATGGGCAACCCCATTCGACAGCATCTCATTCGATTTGATATCGATATGTTCAAATGCTGCTTTTGCGATGATTGCACTTTGGTCTGCCCGACTGAATGCCTTTACATGACCGACGAATACGAAAACGCAGTTTTCAGCCGTGACAACGGCATTTATCATTTTTCGAAATACTCGCCTGAAGAGGCGCTTGCCCTTAAAACCCGCGAAGTTGAGCAAGAGATGCAAAAAGCGAAAGTAAAGGAGGCGGCATTGGCGGCTAAGAAAGCCGCTGCGGCCGGAGGAGAAGCCCCCAGACGCGAGAGACCTGTCGGTGCTTAGTTTAACCCAGCAGATTCAATAAAAAGGACACAGTTTATGTTCGGAAACATGTTCAAGAAAAAACGCTATCTGTTTGAAGACGAAGGCGTTATGGTGGTGGATATGGATCAGACCGCCGGCCGCTATTACGACGAGGCGATGAAGAAGCTTGAAATCGAGTCATATCAGGGCGATGAAATGGTGGTCAATATGGGGCCCCAGCATCCAAGTACGCATGGGGTTTTGCGATTGGAATTGGTTCTGGATGGTGAAGTGGTAAAAAAAACAACGCCGCATATAGGATATTTGCACAGAAATTTCGAGAAACATGCTGAAAATATCCCCTACAATGAAGTCATCCCGTTTTGCGATCGCATAGATTATATCTCGTCAATGAATCAGGGTATGGGCTATGCTCTGGCCGTTGAGAAACTTATTGGGTTGACTGAGCTGCCGGAGAAAGTCGAATACATGCGGGTGCTTTGCTGCGAGCTTAACCGGATTGCCAGCCATTTGATAGCCATCGGAACTTTCGGATTGGATGTCGGTGCGATTACCCCGTTTCTTTGGGCTTTCAGAGATCGGGAGCAGATACTCGATTTGCTGGAGTGGCTCACCGGAGCACGGATGCTGTACAATTACATTTGGGTTGGCGGTCTGGCTCGCGAAGTGCCCGATGGCTGGGACGCAAAAGTGAGAGAGTTCGTTGATTATTTTGAGCCCAAGATGACCGAGTTTAACAAGCTGCTTACTAATAATCATATTTTCATTAAGCGCACCGTTGATGTGGGTGTGCTTCCCGAAGATGTGGCTGTCAGCTATGGCTGCACGGGCCCGGTTTTGAGAGGTTCCGGAGTTAAGTGGGATCTGCGCAAAGATGAGCCGTATTCTTACTACGATAAATTTGAATTTGATGTGCCGGTTGGCGAAGGAAAGTTTGGCCCGCTGGGGTCGGTTTTGGACCGCTATCTGGTTCGAATTGAAGAGATCAATCAATCGGTAAGGATTATCAGACAAGCCCTCGATGGCCTGCAGCAGCATAAAGGTCAGGATGTAAGGTCAGCTATTCCGCGGCGTATCAGGCCGGCGGATGGCGCAGAGGCTTATGTTCGCAGCGAGACTCCGCGGGGGGAATTGGGGTACCTCATTCGAAGCGACGGTACCGATGTTCCCAGCCGGGTAAAGGCACGTTCGCCATGTTTCAGCAATATTAGCGTCATCGATGATATCTCCCGGGGCGGCATGATTGCCGATTTGGTTATCATTATTGGCAGTCTGGATATCGTCCTCGGATGTATTGATCGCTAAATGTAAGTTTTCAATTAAGACATTAGCGCTGGTTAGGCAAAACCTGACCGGCGTTTTGTGTATCTAATCAAAATTCGAATGGAATCGTTATGCAAATTCAGCAGATTGTCCTCACGGTTTTAACTCTGGCATCGATGGGTTTTTTCTTCTGGAGCGTGCTGCAAATTTTTCGTTTTGTAAGTCTTGGAAAGCCGTCTTATGATCCGGTCGATAATTTTGGCTGGCGGATCGGCTCGCTTTTAAAAGACTTTTTCGGACAGATATCAGTTGTGCGTGAGCCGTCGGGCTGGGGACACTTTTTTATCTTTTGGGGCTTCCTGGTTTTGGGCATGGCGACGATTGAAATGTTTGTTCGCGGCTATTATCCGGATTTCAATTGGGGGATATTGTTAGGTCATTCCGTAGAATCAACCTTAAATACTGTGTTCGATTTTTTCGGATTTGCAGTCATAGTAGCCATTATTATCGGGCTCATTCGCGGGTTTATTATAAAACCTGACCGCCTGAGTAAACTGAGAGGTTACTTAGGGGGCAAACTGGATGCACTTTTAATCCTCGGCATGATTCTCACCCTGATGGTCTCCATGTTTGTCACGCACGGATACATGATCAAAACCGAAGGAGCACTCGCCGGCTTTACCCCAGTTTCTGACTTTTTCGCGCGATTCGTCAGCGGAAACAGCGATGGAATTTTACCTTTTGGTTATTATGTCGCCTGGTGGATTCATAATTTGGTGATTTTGAGCTTTACCGCTTATATTCCGCATTCCAAGCACGTACACCTTATCGGCGCCGGGCCAAATATTTTTTTGCGAAGAAGAAATGACGATCGCAAACGCGGTGTGCTCAAAAAGATCGAGTTTGACGAGGTGGACTTTGAAGCTGAGGACTCAACATTGGGTGTGAGTAAAATTGAGGATTTTGCCTGGCCGCAGCTTTTGGATTTATATGCCTGCACCGAGTGCGGCCGCTGTCAGGACAATTGTCCGGCTTACCATGCGGGTAAAGAGTTAAATCCTGCCCTTCTGATTCACAATCTTAAGGAGTATTTAGACGAGAAAGCTTCTTGGGTTTTGTCGGGAAAAGAGCAACAAAACGGCAAGCAGCTTATCGGCGATGTCGTCAGTGAGGATGTGATCTGGGCTTGCACTACCTGCGGCGCTTGTGTTGAGCACTGCCCGGTCTTTATCGAGCATGTTGATACTTTGCAAGACATGCGTCGCTACCTGACTATGGATCGGGCAAACATCCCCGAGGAAGTTGCCAAAACTTTGGAAAACATGGAAAACATCGGTAATCCATGGGGACTGCCGCAACAAAACCGCACGACCTGGACGGAGGGTTTGGATATTCCACTCATGCGGGATAAAAAAGAAGTTGAATATCTGTACTGGGTCGGGTGTGCCGCTGCGCTCGATACCAAAAATCAAAACGTCGCCAAGTCGGTGGTAAAAATATTGAAGACAGCCGGCGTTGACTTTGCTATTTTGGGAACAGAAGAGAGTTGCAACGGGGATTCCGCGCGCCGGCTTGGACAAGAGTACCTTTTCCAAATGATGGCAGAAAACAACATCCAAACTTTGAATAAATATAAGTTTAAGAAAATCATTACCGCCTGCCCGCACTGTTTTAATTGTATCGGCAACGAATACAAACAGCTCGCAGGAGATTATGAAGTCATCCACCATTCTGAATTGATTGCGGAGCTTATTGAATCGGGTAAAATTAAACCGAAAAAGAATATTGATAAGCGAGTGACTTATCACGATGCTTGCTACTTAGGAAGGCATAATGGAATATATGACGCTCCTCGAACGGTTGTGGCTTCCGTAGCCAACGGTGAGGTTGTGGAAATGAAGCGTTCGCGTGAGAAGGGCCTCTGCTGTGGCGCCGGCGGTGGCCTGATGTGGATGAACGAGGAAGCGGACAAACGCGTGAACCTGGTTCGCTTTGGCGATGTTGAAGAGTCGAAGGCGGAACTGGTTGCCACGGCCTGCCCATTTTGCAACATCATGCTCGACGATGCACGTAAAATGAAGGGCAAAGAGGATGAAATCGAAGTTAAAGATATCGCCGAGTTGGTAGCCGAAGCTTTGTAGATGCCCACCTTAGAACCGAAAATCGAGCAATATTTAAGCGATTTGCTTCCGGAACGTGAACCGGTGGTTCAGGAAATGGAGGAATATGCTGAAGCAAACCAGTTTCCGATAGTAGGGCCTTTGGTTGGCAGGTTGTGCTACCAGATGGTTAAGTCAATCAACGCCAACACTATCTTCGAAATGGGCTCTGGCTTTGGCTACTCGACTTACTGGCTTGCCAAGGGATTACCTGACGACGGGAAAATAATTTTTACGGAATATTCCCCGAATAATATCAAACTGGCAAAAGATTTTTTGGGTAGAGCTCGAACCTTAGATAAAGTTGAAATAATTCACGGCGATGCGATTGACAGCCTCGAGAAAAGGAATGGAGAGTTTGATTTAATTCTGAACGATATAGATAAGGAATATTACCCGAAGTCGCTTGAAGTCATTCTGCCGCGTTTACGAAAGGGCGGTATTTTAATCACAGACAACCTTATTTGGAGTGGCAGGGTTGCAGAAGCAGAACCGGACGCGCAAACGCGCAGTATTATTGAATACACTAAAATGCTTTATGATTCTCCAGACCTGTGGACAACGATTATTCCGTTACGTGATGGGGTTGGGATTAGTTATAAACTGAATTAAAAAATTGGACGAACTCTTTAAAAAAGGCATCGAATACTTCAACACCGGATTTTATTTCGAAGCCCACGACACATTTGAAGAAATCTGGATGGATGAACGCGGAGAAGATGTGCGATTTTATCAGGGCCTGGTTCAATTGGCTACGGGGTTCTATCATCTGAGAATGGATAATCTGAAAGGCGCCGAGAGTCAATTAAACAAAGGTGTTGTTAAGCTGGGAAAATATAAACCTGAATATCGAAAGTTAGAGTTGACGGAACTTTTAAATCAAGTCGTAGTTTGTGTGGATTCGATTCAAAATAATCAATCAAACGATAGTTTTTTTGCACAAATTGAATCGAAAATTCCGAAAATGCACCGCAGGGAAGGTGAGAATACTGAATAATTAGGAGTGTTTTATTATGGCCAAAGTTGATATGGTAATGCCACAAATGGGCGAAAGCATCGCGGAAGGCACGATCATTAAGTGGTTAAAAACCGAAGGGGACAAAGTCGAAAAAGATGAAATTATTCTCGAAATTAGTACTGATAAAGTCGATTCCGAGATTCCTTCGCCACAGGCAGGTGTGATAAAAAAACTTTTGGTGCCAGAAGGAGAAACCGTTCAGGTTGGGTCGGTTATTGCCCACCTTGAGACTGAAGGCGGTGGCGGTGAGTCTGCTGAAGAAGCGCCTGCTGAAGAAGCGCCTGCTGAAGAAGCGCCTGCCGCAGAACCGGCAAAAGTAGAACCGGCGAAAGAAACAGCTGAGGCAATTTCAGTTGTTGTTACGGAACCTCTACCTGCTCAAACTCAACCGGCAGTTCCAGTGCCTTTAGACGGAGGCAGCCTTTCTGCGGTACCTAGGACAGATAGAACCGGAAAGAAATTTTTCTCACCATTGGTTCGCAGCATCGCCAGAGCGGAAGGGGTTAATATCGAAGAATTAGCGCGGATCGACGGCACAGGTGCAAAGGGGAGAGTTACTAAAACAGATATTCAGGCTTATTTAGACAGGCGTTCTACTTTAGTGCCAGCAGCGCCGGTACCCGCATATGCGCCGTCAGCTCAGCCGGAATTTTCTGATGACCGCGTCGAAATCATTCCGATGGATAATATGCGTAAAGCAATTGCGGCCCACATGGTGCAGAGTGTACAAACTTCACCGCATGTGTTTGCCGTTAGTGAAGCGGATATGACGGATCTGGTTAAATTTAGAGGTCAGTATAAAGATGCATTTCTCAAAAAGATCGGCACGAAACTAAGTTACATGCCTTTTATCGTTGAAGCCTGTGTTAAAGCGCTTTTGGATTATCCTTTGGTCAATAGCTCAGTTGATGGCGACAAAATTATTCGAAAAAAGTATATTGGTATTGGAATGGCTGTGGCTCTAGAAAACAGTGGCTTGATTGTCCCTGTCATTAAAAATGCCGACAGCTTAAACATTGTCGGTCTTGCCAGAGCCATCAATGATTTGGCATCTCGGGCGCGCATCAAAAAACTTAAACCGGCTGAAGTCCAGGATGGCACCTTTTCAATTACAAACATGGGGAGCTTCGGCAGCCTCATGGGATTTCCCATAATCAATCAGCCGCAAGTGGCGATTTTAGGCGTTGGTGTGATTCAAAAACGGCCGATGGTGATTAACGAGGCCATCGCTATTCGTGACATGATGTATGTTTCCCTTTCTTTCGATCATCGAATTGTGGACGGCGCTCTGGCAGGCCAATTTCTTGATCGAATTGCTTATTATCTTACCAATTCTGACACGAACAATATTTTCTAAACATGCTAAATTCAGCGGTAAATTCCAAACAAAGAAGTCATCAAAGACGCCCAGACTGGCTAAAAGTGAGGCTACCTTTCGGAGAAGGCTATAACGATGTTAAGCGCATCGTTGAAAATGGTGGCCTGCACACGGTTTGTCAAGAAGCTCGCTGCCCGAATATTGCGGAATGCTGGGAGCGCAGGACAGCTACTTTGATGATCCTGGGCGATGTTTGTACCCGCAGTTGCGGCTTCTGCGCAGTGAAAACAGGTAAACCGCTTTTCCTTGACCTGGATGAGCCTCGTAGAGTAGGGGAAGCTGTTAAGAAAATGGGATTGAAACACGCAGTTATCACCTCGGTGAACCGGGACGAATTAGCGGACGGCGGCGCGGCCATTTTCGCTGAAACCATTCGACAGATTCGGTTGCAGGTTCCGGGCTGCAAAGTTGAAGTGCTAATCCCGGATTTTAAAGGCGATTCGAAAGCTCTAAAAAAAATCATTGACTCCGGGCCGGATATTTTAAATCATAACACAGAAACGGTACCGCGGCTCTATCAGCGAGTTCGGCCGCAAGGCAGATATGAGTGGACGCTGAATGTGCTGCAATTTGCAAAACAGGAGGGCATGATCACCAAATCCGGAATGATGCTAGGCCTTGGAGAATCTACTGATGAAATTCTCAAAGTCATGTCTGACTTAAGGCGGGTAAAAGTAAATATTCTGACTTTAGGCCAATATTTACAACCAACCAAAAATCACCTGCCCGTTGGCCGTTATGTTCATCCCGATGAATTTGCCATGCTTAAAAAAGAGGGAATGAAAATGGGGTTTTCGCATGTGGAATCGGGTCCTCTGGTGCGGAGTTCTTATCATGCCGATGAACATGTTTAAAATCCACCTTAACTCTATAAAAAATATCTTGACTTTTAGGCTAATTACTTTTAAATTCACGCTTAAGAAAATCAGAAATGCTCTGAATTATTTCTAAATTTAAGAATACTCGAAAGTTGGTTTCATAAATTAAATTCGTTTTTAAAGCGTGTCAGCTTGTGGCACGCTTTTTTTACATTTCTAAGGGCGCTTAGCTCAGTTGGTTAGAGTGCTTGCTTGACATGCAAGAGGTCACCGGTTCAAATCCAGTAGCGCCCACTCATTTAAAGTACCAAATCCCAATAACAAGTTGTTTGTTTATTGAGAATTGCTTGTAAAAGAGATGTCGGAACCAAAAATAAATATTCAGTTTCCCGATGGTAACAAAAAATCCTATGCAAAGGGGATTCGCCCACAGGATATTATCGAGGAAATCGGAAGTCACGCCTTGAAGAAAAAGGCAGTTGTGGCGCAGGTCAATGGTCAACTGGTAGATTTGAACCGGCCGATTGAGCAGGACACAACCCTGCGCCTTATCGGCTATGATGAACCCGAAGGCATGGCGACGTACTGGCACAGCACGTCGCATATTATGGCGCACGCGGTGAAGGAACTTTACCCGGAGGCACAATTTGGCGTGGGGCCAGCCATCGCAAATGGATTCTATTACGACATTGACGTGGATTCGCGAATCACGCCCGAGGACCTCGAGCGCATCGAAAAAAAAATGCAGGAGATTATCGATCAGGATACTGAATTTCAGCGAGATGTCCTCACCAAAAAAGAGGCGATCGACCTATTCACAAAAAAGGGAGATAAGTATAAACTTGAACTTCTTAGGGATTTGGAAGACGACCACCCGAGCATTTACAAGGAAGGCGAATTTGTCGATTTGTGCCGCGGGCCGCATATTCCATCGACCGGCAGAGTTAAGAGCTTCAAACTGCTGAATATCGCCGGCGCTTATTGGCGCGGTAATGAAAAAAACAAGCAGCTGCAGCGGATTTATGGCATTTCATATCCAAAAAAGAAACAACTTGAAGAATACCTGTATTTACAAGAAGAAGCCAAGCGAAGAGATCACAAGAAACTTGGCAAAGAGCTGGAGCTTTTTCTTATAACGCCGAAAGTTGGCAGCGGTTTAGTGCTCTGGTTACCGAATGGTACGATTATTCGGGAAGCATTGGAGAGTTTTCTGAAAGAAGCGCAGAAGAAGCGTGGCTATCTGCCGGTTATTACGCCGCACATTGGCAATATTGAACTCTATAAAACCAGCGGTCACTACCCGTTTTACAAAGATAGCCAGTTTGAACCTTTGAAGGCGGACGGGCAAGAGTATTTGCTCAAACCGATGAACTGCCCTCACCATTTTCAGATTTATGCCGCCAAACCGCGAAGCTACCGGGATTTGCCGATTCGGCTTGCAGAATTTGGTACGGTTTATCGCTATGAGCAGTCCGGCGAGTTAAACGGTCTCATCCGGGTGCGCAGCTTCACTGTTGACGACTCACACATGTTCGTTCGGCCGGACCAACTTAAAGAAGAGTTGTGTGAAGTTTTCGATTTAATTAAGTTGGTTTTTGGTACGCTCGGTTTTCAAGATTTTAAGGTGCAATTGTCCTTCAGGGATGAGGAAAACACAGACAAGTATGGCGGCAGCGATAAACAGTGGCAACAAGCTCAGAAAGATATTCAGGAAGCTGCGGATTCATATGGCTTGGACTATCAAGTGGCGCTTGGTGAAGCTGCATTTTACGGACCTAAAATCGATTTCATGATTCGCGACGCCCTGGGGCGGAGTTGGCAGCTCGGTACTGTTCAAGTCGATTATGTCATGCCTGAGCGATTTGACCTTGAATATATAGGGAGTGATAATCAAAAGCATCGACCTGTGGTCATTCACCGGGCACCGTTTGGTTCCATGGAGCGCTTTATGGGAATCTTGATCGAACATTTTGCCGGAGCTTTTCCAGTTTGGCTTGCACCGGTTCAGGCAATCATTCTGCCGATCTCTGATGACTATTTAGCTTATGCTAAAAAGGTTTGTCAAGAATTAAAAGACGAGAATCTGCGGGTATCCGTTGACGAAAGAAATGAAAAAATCGGCTATAAAATTCGAGAGGCGGAGACTCAAAAGATTCCATACATGCTGATTGTTGGTAAAGAGGAAGTAGGTGATAATTCGGTTGCCGTTCGGCAGCGGAAAAAAGGCGATTTGGGGAAACTTAGTTTGGCTGATTTTGTCCAAAAAATAAGTCAAGAGATAGACCAAAAAACAATTTTGAACTAACTGAAAGGAATTCGCTATCAACAAAAAAAAGCAGACCACCGCCATAAATGATAGAATTAAAGCGCCAGAGGTTAGAGTCATCGATGTCAGTGGAGAACAAGTGGGTGTGATTAATACTTCGGAAGCAATCGAGATGGCCCGGAGTCTAGATTTAGATCTTGTCGAAATTTCTCCCAATGCATCGCCGCCCGTCTGCCAGATAATGGATTATGGAAAATATAAATACCAGCAAAGCAAGAAAGAGAAGGATACCAAGAAAAAACAACATGTAGTTCACCTTAAGGAAATTCGACTCCGGCCTAAAATCGAGGCTCATGATTTTAATTTTAAAATCGATCATGCACGTAAATTTCTTGAAAAGGGGAACAAGGTAAAGGCCACAGTCTTGTTTCGAGGCCGGGAAATGGCCCATAAGGAATTTGCCAAAACTCTTTTGGAACGAATGGCCAATGAGCTTGAAGACATCGCGAAGATAGAACGCGAGGCTGTTATGGAAGGCCGGTTGATGATTATGTATTTAACGAAAAAGTGACCCCGGCTTCCATATTGAAGAAAAGCAAATTTAAGAAGAATAGGAGTTTAATAAATATTAAACTTCAAAATTTAGTTAACCTGAATTATTCATTGCAGAGGTAGCGAGAACACGGAGACTAAGTAATGACAAATAGTCATAATCAGTATCAATTAAAGTCTTTCTGTCTTTTTCTATAATCCTTAAAAACCGGGGATTAATGCTTTAGGCATGTCAAAATAACATCTTTTGCGCACTCTGCGGTTTATGAGTGAGCCAATTAATAAATAGAATCGGGAGTTAAAATGCCAAAAATAAAATCTAATCGCGGAGCTATGAAACGATTTAAGGTGACCGGCACCGGAAAAATCAAGCGCCACAAAGCTGGAAAGAGCCATATCTTAACTAAAAAAAGCCCCAAAACCAAAAGAAACTTAAGAGATGCAACCCTGGTTTCGGCGGCAGATCTAAAACGTGTACATAAAATGTTGACAAAGTAAAATTGGAGGGAAAATGCCACGATCAAAATACAGTGTAGCGTCGCACCGACGTAGAAAAAAAATACTTAAACAGGCGAAAGGTTACCGCGGCGGTAAGAGCAAGCTGATTAGAACCGCGATGGAAGCCGTGGACAAGGCTTTGCAGTATGCCTATCGGGACCGGCGGCAGAAAAAGCGTGACTTTAGAAAACTGTGGAACACCAGAATTAACGCCGGTGTCCGGCTAAATGGTATCAACTATTCTACATTTGTGAGCGGTCTCAGGCGCAACAAGATTGAAATTAACCGGAAGCTATTGGCGGACTTAGCCGTGAGCGATCCGGATGCATTCAAGAACATTGTTGAGGTTTCTCAAAATTAAATGGCTGAATCGTTCGAGATAATTTTGTCTGAATTAGGCGCTCTGGAGGGAGCGTTTAAAAGCGAGTCAGATGAAGTAAAAGGGCCTCAAGCGCTTGAAGAGATCCGGATTAAATATCTCGGCCGGAAAGGTTCGGTTGCACAGTATTTCAAAAAAATGGGCTCTGTTTCTACAGCAGATAAACCTAAATTGGGAAACACGCTGAATAAGCTGAAAGATGAGTTTCAGACAGAAATTGATCGCATACAGGTATCCTTGCAGACCAAAAGTGAGGATAACGGGTTTATCGATCTTACTTTGCCCGGAACGCCGCCTCAGGTTGGTTATAGAAACCCCTTGATGTTGGTTATGGATGAAATTAAGGAAATATTTTCCTCAATGGGATTCAGCACCGAAACCGGACCTCTCGTTGAAACTGAATTCTACAACTTTGAGGCCCTGAATGTCCCCGCCGATCATCCGTCCCGGGATTTACAGGACACATTTTATTTGGAAAATGATCTCTTGCTGCGAACTCACACGTCGCCGGTACAAATCCGGACCATGCAAAAGCAAAAACCCCCGGTACGTATTATTGCGCTGGGCCGCTGCTTTCGCAAAGATACGCCGGACGCCAGCCACTCTCCGGAGTTTCATCAGTGTGAAGGTTTGGTTGTAGATAAAGGAATTGCCTTCTCGCATTTAAAAGGCACCTTGTTGGCATTTGCCCGCAAGCTTTTCGGCCCGAATATTCAGGTCAGATTTCGTCCGAGTTTTTTCCCTTTTACGGAACCGAGTGCGGAATATGATTTTTCCTGCATTATTTGCAGTGGGAAAGGATGCCGGACCTGCAAAAAGACAGGCTGGCTGGAAATCTCCGGCGCCGGTATGGTCGATCCGGCAGTTTTTGGTTATGTAGATTACGACGCCGAAATTTACACCGGGTTTGCCTGGGGGATGGGCATCGAACGTATCGCGATGATGAAGTACGGCATCGATGATATTCGGCACTTCTATGAAAATGACTTTCGCTTTTTAAAGCAATTTTAACCTCAATGAAAGTAACTTATAATTGGCTTAAATCCTATACCGATTTCGATCTGACTCCAGAGGAGTTAGCGGATTCACTTACCATGCTTGGTTTGGAAGTAGAATCTCTGCAGCCGGTTTCGTGGGATTTTGACGGCATTATCATTGGTAAAGTGACTCAAAAATTTGTACATGAGAATGAGGAGCGGCTTTCTGTTTGCGAAGTCGATATCGGTTCAAAAACCCTCAATATCGTTTGCGGTGCTCCAAACGTCGAGGTTGGGCAAAAGGTTCCGGTGGCAATAGAAGGGACGCGTTTGCCAAATGGAACGGTCATTAAGCATACGAAAATCAGGGGTGTCGATTCTCAAGGGATGATTTGCTCTGAGGCGGAACTGGGGATTTCGAGCCGCAGCGACGGAATCATGGTTCTTGACGATAAAGTGGAATTCGGCCAGAAACTGCGTGACGCGCTTGAGGATGGCGACAGCGTTATTGATATCGATGTTACCCCCAATAGGCCTGACTGCTTTGGGATTATTGGTATCGCCCGTGACATTTCTGCTCTGTCGAGGTCGACCTTAAAAAAGCCAGCGCTCGATTTTTCTGAAAACGGTCGGTCTATTTCTGATTTAATTAAAATTAATATCTTAAATCCGGAAAAATGTCCCAGGTACGCAGCCCGTTTTGTCGGTGATGTTGAAGTTAAACCCTCACCCTGGTGGCTGGTTCAAAAACTCGAAGCCATCGGAATTCGCTCAATTAACAATATTGTCGATGTCACAAATTATGTTATGATGGAAACCGGCCAACCGCTGCATGCCTTTGATTATGCCCTGATTCGGGGCCAGGAAATCAATGTGAAAACGGCAGCCAAAGGTGAAAAGTTTACAACTCTGGATGACGTTACGCACACGCTTAATTCTGAGTGCCTCATGATTTGTGACCGGGAAGATGCAGTTGCAATTGGCGGTGTTATGGGTGGTTTAAATTCCGAGGTCTCCGATTCTACGAAAAACATCCTGCTTGAAGCCGCATACTTCGACCCGGTAAATATTCGGCGAACTTCAAAGCTTATCGGTTGTTCGACCGAAGCTTCGCGCAGATTTGAACGCGGTGTTGACCCAAATGGGACGTTGTTTGCCCTGGATAGGGCAGCCCAGTTGATTGCTGAAGTGTCAGGCGGGAAAATTGCGACGGGTTGTATTGATGTCTATCCGACTCCGATTAGGCCTAAGATGGTTGAATTACGCAGTGAACGTGTCAAGCATTTGTTAGGCGTTGCGGTGCCATCCGCAGAAATCAAGTCCATTTTGGGTAGACTGGGATTCAAAGTCAGCGGCGAAGAAATTTTTCAGGTCGAGGTACCGACGTTCAGGCCTGACGTAACCCGGGAAGTTGATTTGATTGAGGAGGTTGCCAGGCTGTTTGGGTATGACAATATTCCGGCTGATACAACCGCTTTGATCGAACAGGCGGTTTCAAAAAGCACCCATGAACAGTGTACAACTAAAATCACCAGCACTTTAATTTCCTTTGGATTTTCGGAAACTGTAACTTATAACTTAATCAGCAGGAAGGAGGCTGAAGTTTTCTCGTCGAATAGGCCAACAGCTCAGGTAATTAATCCACTCAGTGAAGATTTGTCTAACCTACGTCCAAGCTTAATCCCGGGCTTATTAAAAACCGTACAGTGGAATGTCAATCGTCAAAATAGCAATTTGAAACTATTTGAAATTGGTTCTGTCTTTCGCAAAACAGGCAAAAATATCGAAGAAAGAACCAGCATTGCGGGAATTTTAACCGGATATTCTGTAGAGAATGCCTGGAATATTAAAGCCAGAAATTCGGATATTTATGATCTGAAGGGGTATGTCCAGGAGCTGCTTGCCAGAATGGGTATCTTAAATTGGTATTTTGATACGCATACTTCCGATTTCACCAACAAGCAATCCATATCAGTCAAGAAAAACAATGACTTGCTTGGGTTTTTAGGTGAAGTGAAAACGGTCGTTCTGGAACAGTTTGGCATTGAACAGCCGCTGTTTGCTTTCAATTTTGATTTGGAAAAACTTGCAACAGGGCAATTGCAGCGGGCCTTTTCTCCGGTGCCTAAATTTCCGCCGATCAAACGGGATGTGGCGATTGTTGTGGATGAAAGAATGCCGGCGCAGAGTTTGTTGGATGAGATAAAGGAAAAAGGTGGAGAATTTCTAAAAAACACCAAAGTGTTTGATATTTTCCAGGGAGAATCAATTGGCGCGGAAAAGAAAAGCCTTGCGTTTAATCTAACTTTTTATTCCTTAGAAAGAACATTGACAGAAGAAGAAGTAGAGTCGCAGATGAAACAAATTCTCGAGGCGCTAGAAGCAAAATTCTCTGCGAAGCTCAGAAGTTAATTTTCAGGAGTTGCCGGTGAATTGGGAGCACTTAGACGAATTGGAGTCAAAAATAAATCAAGCAGTTAGCCGGATTGAGCAATTACAGATTGACAACCAGAATCTGCTTGATGAAAATATGAAACTTCGCAGTGAATCTCAATCTCAAGAGATACTAATTCAACAACTGAGGGAGGAGAACCTTAACCAAGCAAAAAGCGAATCTTCATTGGGAACCGAGAAAGAAGAAAAGATAAGAAGTAAAGTCGAGCAAATGTTGGCGAAGCTGGATAAACTTCAATAGTTTGAGCTTTCTGGAAAATTAAGGTTGTAATTTACAGGTAAGTATTTTTCAATTATTTTTAATTGGTCAATGGTTGTCATGCATGAAGAAAGCGGCATTTTAAAAATAAATATTTATGGCACCGAATATCCTATCAAGCGTGATGCGGAGACGGACCCGGACTATATAAAAAATGTCGCTGAGTTTGTCGATAAGAAGATGCGAGAAATCGATGAGAATACCCAATCGAAATCTGCAATCAAAGTAGCTATTCTCGCAGCTTTGAATATAACAGACGAGCTGTTTCAGGAAAGAGCATCAAAAGAGTCGCTGCACAGCGAAATGGAAGATAAAATTAAGAATCTATCTAATCAATTGGATCAAACTATTCAGGCGGAACTTAAAACAGAATAAGATTCAAATATTAGAAAAATTCTACTTTCTGCTGCTTTAAGAGCTTCTCGATTTGTCAGCCTTGATCAAGCTTACCTTTCTTTCTTAACTTCCAGTAAATAGGTTTTTGGTAACTATTCAGCTATTGGCTATTGGCTTTTGGCTTTTGGTCATTGTTCATTAATTGATCCTACACAATGAGAGATTTTAGAACTCTGAATATTTGGCAAGATGGGATTGCGAGCGTTAAACAAGCGTACCGATTGGCAGAATCTTTCCCTGTTGAAGAAAAATATGGCTTAAGAAGTCAGATTTGTCGCTCTGCCGCATCGATACCTTCAAACATTGCTGAGGTTTGCAGTCCAAGCAGTCAAATAGATTTCAACCGGTTCAGTCTGGAGATTTAAGCGTTGTTTTTGATCCGTTAAGCAAAGAACAAAAGATGATAAATAACCTTATTAACAAACTCAAGGCCACCTAGCTGATAACAAACAGCTACAGCTGAGTCGTTACGATGTTTAAAATTAATTCACCGCATATTGGTTCGCCTTATAGAACCAATAGTGCCGCCGCATCTAATTCGGAGCATAGCAATGATTATACTATGGGTCATGCTCGCTATCTCTTTTGGGTTTATTGCCGGATGGTTTTTACGACAATTTCTTGGTCAAAAAAAATTGGCCAGAACATCTGAGTACGCTGCAAAACTAATTGATGAAGCCAAAATTGAGAGTGAAAATTTAAAAAGAGAGAAGCTGCTTGAAGCGAAGGAAATAAATTTTCAAATAAAACAAAAAACCGAACAGGAACTCAAGAACAAGCAGCGTGAAGCACAACGTTTAGAAAAGCAGCTTACTAATCGTGAGCTCAATTTAGATAGGAAAGTAGATATTCTGAATAAAAAAGAAAATGACTTAAATCAACTTAACAAAAACTTGAATATCTCCAAAGAGAAACTGAGAAACGAGGAATTGAAGTTAGAACAATTACTGGAGAAAGAAAATCAACGACTCGAACAGATTTCCGGTCTTACAACTGAAGAAGCTAAGCGGGTCCAAATGCAGAATATTTTAGAGAAAGCAAAAAAAGAGACGGCTTTGGAAGTTCGGGAGATTCAGGAAGAAGCAAAACAGAAAGCGGTTCAGGAGGCACGGGAAATTATCCTGGAAGCGGTTCAAAGAAGCGCTGTTAACCATATTGTCGATACGACCATCTCAATTATAAATCTGCCTGATGACGAAATGAAAGGACGAATCATTGGCCGCGAGGGAAGAAATATCCGTGCATTTGAAAGCGCTACCGGAATCGAAGTCTTAATCGACGACACACCTCAGACGGTGGTTTTATCGGGCTTTGATCCGCTAAGGAGGGAGATCGCTCGGTTAGCCTTAGAGAAACTACTGTATGATGGCAGGATTCACCCCGGCCGAATTGAAGAAGTGGTTATCAAAACCCGTGAAGAAATTGACGAAAAAATCTTCGAATTGGGAGAAGCTGCAATTCACGAGGTCGGACTACATGGGATTCATTCGGAACTGATAAGATTGTTAGGCAGGCAGAAGTTTAGAACAACGTATGGCCAAAACCTATTGCAGCATTCTAAAGAAGTTGCAAGGCTCTCTGGCCAAATGGCAGGGCAGCTTGGGCTGGACATAACACTGGCCAAAAGGGCCGGTCTGCTTCATGACATTGGAAAGGTGGCCGAAGAATATGGAGATGGCCATGTTCATGAGATTGGCGCTGAATTAGCGAAAAAATTTGGCGAAAATGAGGTTGTTCACAACGTAATATTGACTCAGTCCTCTCATAACAATCCCGAAATAATTTCTCCGATCACCATCTTAGTGCAAATGGCCAATTCGATATCGGTTTCCCGGCCCGGGGCTCAAAAAGAAATGCTGGAAACTTTCATAAAGCGGCTGAGTTCAATGGAACAAATAGCCCTCTCCTTTTCCGGGGTTGAAAATGCGTATGCGATCCAGGGTGGTAAAGAATTACGAGTTATCGTTGAACACAGCATAGTAGACGACGCGAACGCCCAAATCCTGGCGGATAATATTGCGGAAAGACTTAAAGAAGAAACTGAATTCCCGGGACAGATTCGGATTACAGTCATTAGAGAATACAGAGCAGTAGAGTTTGCCAAATAGTTTCAGGAACATGTTTGATTTCTTTAAATAATCGTTTTGACTTATATTTTCAATCAAGTTTATGCGAAAGCGAGCAGGTTTTAGGGAATTGTTCGCATAGCTTCATCAGCAGATCCTATTCGACTTGCAAAATCAAATCATAAAAGTTCTATTTATCGGCGACATTGTTGGGAGACCCGGGTTAGAAATCGTAACAAAGCTGCTCAGCAGCTTCAGGCAAAAAAACAAAATCGACTTTTGCATTGCAAACGGAGAAAATGGTTGTGAAGGAAAAGGGCTGACTCAAAAAATCGCTTATCGGTACTTTAACCTGGGTATCGATGTCATCACGAGTGGTAATCATATCTGGGCCAATAACAATATCAATGATTTGTTGAAAACGGATAAAAGAATCCTGCGCCCCCTTAACTACCCGGACGGCAATATTGGCGGCGGCTCGACAATCATTGAACTTGAAAGCAAACTAAAAATTGGCGTGATAAATTTGCAGGGACGAACTTTTATGACTTCGATCGATTGCCCTTTCAAAAAGGGATTGGAGGAAGCTCGTAAGCTGCAAAGTCAGACAAATATTATTGTTGTGGACTTTCACGCAGAGGCCACGGCGGAAAAAATGGCCATGGGGTGGTGGTTAGATGGAAAAGTCAGTGCGGTGCTAGGTACTCACACCCATGTTCCCACTGCTGATGAAAGAGTGCTTCCCCAGGGAACCGCTTACATCACCGATGTCGGTATGACCGGCCCGTTTGACTCAGTAATCGGTTTGAAAAAGGAACTGGCGATCAAACGGTTTTTGCATCAAAGCTACGTTCGCTATAAACCTGCAGAAGAGAATATCCGGCTTTGCGGCGTGGTTGTAGAGATTGACCAGGAAAGTGGCAAAGCAGAAAGTATTGAAAGAATAAATTTACCTTAACTCGGTTCTGTCATTCACAACGTTCGGGTCATGGCTAAAATTATTGACGGTAAACAAATAGCTCAGGAAATCAAGGACGAACTTAAAGAGAAAATAAAGGAGCTTAAAAGTTCAGGCTGCGTTCCGGGCTTAACCGTTGTGATTGTCGGCGAAGACCCGGCTTCTCAAATTTACGTGAGGATGAAAACCAAAGCCTCGCAGGAACTGGGGATTAACTCAGAAACCATCGCATTGCCAGCGGGCACCTCACAAACCAGGCTTTTAGAGCTGGTCGATAAACTGAATAACGATGACAGCGTACATGGAATGTTGGTGCAGCTTCCTTTGCCCGATCAGATCGATGAAGATGTGATTATTAATTCTATCTCACCGGAAAAAGATGTGGATGGCTTCCATCCGCTCAATCGCGGCAGATTGGTGGCGGCAGAAGACACATTTGTGCCGTGCACGCCTTTAGGCATTCAGGAAATGTTAATTCGTAGTAATTTCGATCCAAACGGCAAGCACGTCGTTATTGTTGGCAGGAGCAAAATTGTCGGAATGCCCTTGGCAATCATGCTGGCCCAAAAAAAAGCCGGTGCGAACGCGACGGTCACGCTTTGCCACACCGGCACAAAAGATATAAGTCATTTTACCAAGCAGGCTGATATTTTGGTTGCGGCAGTTGGACGTCCTGAGGTCATAAAAGGTGATATGCTTAAAGAAGGCGCAGTGGTTATCGACGTGGGTGTCAACCGTGTCAATGCGCCCGAGATGGAAAAAGGGTACCGAATTGTCGGGGATGTGGAGTTCGAGTCGGCATCTAAAAGAGCAGCTGCAATCAGTCCCGTTCCCGGCGGGGTTGGCCCGATGACGATCGCGATGCTGCTTAGCAATACGGTGAAAGCCGCAAGTAATTTTTGCGCCAGTAGCTCAACTGGATAGAGCGTTGGCCTCCGGAGCCAAAGGTTGAGGGTTCGAATCCCCCCTGGCGTACAAGGCTAATTTCAATAGGAATAGGAGAAATACTCTCATTTATTGAGAGCTTTTTCTTTCTTTGTATTCTCCAAATTACCCATGCTACCCAAATTTGAACGCAACTTTAACGAAACCGCTCCTGCACCTCGGGATGCTTCTTGAGTTCGTCTCGGAATTTGGCATGGAGGATTTTGGCGACAGCTCTTTCGGGCATGAGATAGAGCCTCTGGGCAGGTAACCAGCGTTTGCTGTCAGCGATGGGCGCTTCTAGTGTGTCGCAACGGGTGAGCCTTCCCTAAAAAAGTGAACAAGATATTGAAAAAGGAGGTCATATGTCATTCTATCTGATGATTTTTCTAATTGTCGCCGGTTTCGTTATTTTGATCGCGGGCTTTAAGCTGCTCAAAAGGACTCTTGATAGATATCAAGACCCTTTTACTGGCAAAAATATTGAGTACCTGGGTGACTTGAATAAAATCAGGGTCACCACACCAGACGGCAGCACTGCGGAATTTCTGGTCAATCAAAGAACCCGCAGGTTTGTTGCAGATAATCCCCAAGAGGCCACGGATCTGTTTAAGGCTAATCTGCAAAAAGCTGAAAATAGTTTCCGATTTGATAGTCAGGGGCAGGCATTTGATGATTTACCTGAATTTAGGTTTGAAACATTCAACGCAGCAGAAGCTAAGCTCTACAAGAGATTTCTGGATAACGCTGGCGAATGGCCACGTGAGCATTACATCAATCAGTTTACAGAGCTCGGTTAACAGTAAATGGCTATAGGTTATATATCAGGGTGGAGCGTTTTCGAAATAACGTTGCAATGGGTCGGTGGGATGTGTTTGGGTGTTAGAAGTGTTAGAGTGTTAGAGACTTTTCTTCCTAAGTCCGTTTATTTTTTGATATTTGCATCCTTTAACACCCAAATACCAGAACACCAGAACACCAGAACACTTCTCTCCTCAATGCTGCCCTATTTGCGGAGGCGTTGCACTAGAGTGGGATTATGCCACAACAAACAAAAGAGGCCCGGTTATGTTGAAGGTTGACGAGTTTGAAAGTGCCTTCCGTTCATCGATTAAAGAGACCTACCAGCATCAGGATATAAAAATTGAGTCCGTGCTTTTGGTGACGGATTTAGAGGCGGAGGCTACTGCGAAATTATTGAATCAGGTGAAGGGTTTTTGTCAAAGTCTAAAGCAAGCTGAAAATATTGCCTGGAACACCGCCAAGCACAATGATTTCAAATCCGCACAAGATCTGCTTGAAATTATAAACCACTCCACTATGGACCTGATCGTTACTTATCGCAACCTGCACAGTGAAACCTGGCGCTACCCTTACAGTCTGGGGGAGCATCTGGATGTCATGTTGCAAAAGACCAAAATACCGGTTCTTGTCATTCCACATCCCAAAGCTGGCTATGGCCGTGATAATGCTTTAGATAATTGTCATTCAGTGGTTGTGATAACCGACCACATGGTCAATGACCACCATTTGGTGCAATATGGCTTGGCTTTATTGGATAAGCCGGGCCGTCTTTATTTATCCCATATCGAAGATCAAGTTAATTTTGACCGCGTGATGGAGGCCATTAGTAAAATTCCAACCATTGACACGGATGACGCCAGACATAAACTCAGCCAACAATTGTTAAAGGAACCGGCGGAGTACATCCAATCCGTAAAATTCGAATTGGATAAATTGAAGCGTTCGGTTGAAGTGATACCTATGGTAAGCTTCGGTCACCAGATGAAAGACTATTTAAAACACATTGATGAAAAACAGGTCGATTTATTGGTTCTCAATACCAAAGACGGGGATCAGTTGGCCATGCACGGATTGGCTTACCCGTTAGCTGTTGAAGTTCGGCAAATTCCCCTTTTAATGTTGTAGGAAGGCAAAATAATGCAAGCAGAAACCTTGATAGCCGGCGTCGAACACGCTACTCAACAAGTTTCCATGAGTATCACATTATTCTTTACCGGGTTGTTGATCTTAATGATCGTTTGCCTGGCATTAGAAGAAAAAATTCACGCCAAAAAATCTCTCATTGTCGGCAGTTTTGCGACAATTGCCCTTCTGGCAGGTGGCTTCATGCATATTTTACCTTTTGGTCATGTGATACTTCCGGGGGGGCACACAATAGAAATGCCCGTGTACATCCCCGGAGTGGACTGGGGGGTCATTGCCATCATCTTAGGCTCCAGTTTATTTATCGATGTTGTTTCTAAATCAGGGCTTTTTACCTGGATTGCGGTCAAACTCACCAAGGCTTCTAAAGGGGAGCCGGCCACCCTACTTTGGTATTATGGCGTTATGACCGTGGTATTTTCCGCTGTGCTGAACAACGTAACAGCTATGATCATCGTCGGTTCGCTCACGGGGGTATCCTTAAAGAAGCTCAACAAAATGGACCTGTTGCTCAGTTTTTTATTGATCGAAGGTTTGCTGACCAATATCGGGGGCTTACTCACTCTAATTTCTTCGGTACCCAATATTATCGTAGGCAATGCTGCGGGTATTTCATTTGTCACCTTTTTTATCAAAGCCGCGCCGTATGTGGCTATCACAACCTGCATTACCCTGTTCATGGGCGCCAAATTATTTGGTATCAAAAAATTGGGCTCGGAAGAGGAACGTAGCGAAGCCAAAACGTTAGTGGGTAGTTTTGACGAAAACGACGGTATCCATTCGAAAGGGTTTTTCATTTTTTCTACCCTTATGTTGTTTGCATTTATTGGCGTTATTGCCACCACCTCTATTTTACCAACCGTGTCTGATTTAGGCATGGGGTTTGTGGCTTTGGCATTTGCCGTCGTAATGTTGTCTTGCTATAGATCCGAAGTGGATCAATTTTACAAGGCAATCGATTGGGATCTGATAATTTTCTTTATGTCACTCTTTGTCGTGATTGCGGTGATGGAACACGCTCACGTGCTAAATCTGATTGGGCAGGGCATTACCTTCATTATTGGCACAGACGAGAGCGCGTTTGGTACCGGCATGTTACTGGTTGTATCGGCGGCCTTTAGTTCCGTGACAGACAATATACCCCTGGCGGCTATGCTTGCTAAAATCTTACAAACCAACGGTACAGCGGGAGATTCATCACTTTGGTGGTCCGTCATTTTTGGCGCTAATCTGGGCGGTAACTTAACTCCCATTGGTAGCGCCTCGACCTTAGTAGCTGTGACTATTATGCATAAATATAACCTGCCCTTGTCATTCCTCGGTTTTATCAAAAAAGCTCTGCCATTTGCGGCGATACATATTGCCCTGGCGGTCATATATGTGTTGGCATTCGGTTGATTTAGTACCTGAGAAGTCAAATTCTGCCATCCTCGATAAAAGCAATTCGAGTACAAGACTCTTTGGCAGAATTTGAAATCTCAAATATCAAATCCTGAATAACAAGAAATTTCCAAAAACCAATTTTCAAATTTTAAAACAAAATCACTGAATGTTATGGTTTTATTGGACATTTGGATTTGGTATTTGAGTTTTATTTGTAAATTGTAGCTTGTTTTGGGATTTGCGGCTTGTCCGCGTTAAGTGTTATGCGGGTAGAGCAACAATTATAGCGAATGCAACCCCTCTTGTTTATTTTATGTGATATTGTTGACTTTTTGTTTAGTATTCTTAATCTTAAAAATGTTGAGGCGGAGGTGAGAGGTATCAAGTGTTTCCTATGGATGATAAAACAGCTGCACGAAGTCGGATATCATGACAAATGACCGCCTATGCAGCTAGAAGATAAATAAATCGGCGGAGATCATGTTCGTTTGGTATGATCTCAGGAAACTAATGAATTACTTGTTAGCGCCGGTCAGCTTTGGCGCACGGCACTCAAAAAAACAGGCCGGGCGCAAGTCAGGTTCAGGTTTAAAAATCGACGGGTGTTTTTCCGGTCAGCATTTTTGTTTCAGTGCGCCGGGGTTTTAAATATCAACAAATCTTGCGGCTTTGTTTCCGGGTTGTTTTCGACACTTGCGGGTAAACTGAAACGGTTGA
>SMVB01081262.1_pt1 | contig 22771 bp, 19 predicted proteins | sample 2456461 | NCBI WGS metagenome assembly SMVB01 (sample SAMN11095934, study PRJNA526329) | marine sediment metagenome | biome: Marine sediment; feature: Surficial sediment; material: Deep marine sediment; isolation source: Hadal surficial sediment | place: Pacific Ocean | collected 2014-05 | depth...
CCGGAGTCCCAACCCAACTCCACAGCGAACCCGGCGGCCTGCACGGGTTTCTCGGCTCAACCCAAAGACGGACCCGAGTCCAAAGAATCGCCGCGGAGGCAATCCGCCAAGCCCTACACGACTAAAGGCAGAAGCCCATCCAACGGGCCGGAACCAACCGCGGCTGCCCCGCCTCTCGCCGATTCTGGCGTGTTCCGCCAACCCCAATCCCCAATTTCCCCTTCGAGAACCTCCTAAATTTTTCAGTTGACTAGAGGCGAATAAAAGACGAAAGTACTCAAATGCCTTCACACCCTCCCCGACTCCAAACCCTGCTCCATGAACTCAATCAGGAGCTAAGCCCCGAACTCCAAGGAACGATTCAGCGAGCCAACCGCGCCCGAAACAACTCGGCCAATAATTCCGTCAGATACCCCAGCGGCCTGGCCGAAATCGACGAGTTGGTTGGCGGCGGCTTCCCCGTCGGTTGTTTGAGTGAAATTTCCGGACCGATCTCCTCGGGTCGCACCAGCCTGGTGCTCGCCTTGCTCGCCAGAGCAACCCGCAATGGCGCCCACGTCGCCTGGGTAGACCATGCCGAGGCTTTCGATCCGGCATCGGCCGATGCTGCAGGCGTCGTGCTCGAACGCGTGCTCTGGGTGCGGGCCCAGCAATCCCTTGCTGCTCTGCGCTGCACCGAACGCATCCTCGAAACCGAAGGCTTCGCCCTCGTGGTATTGGATCTCACCCGCCGGCTTCAAGCACGAAATTCAAAGCTGGATCAAAGAGACAGAAAAACATCCATCCCCCAAGCGGCATGGCTACGCCTCACGCGACTCACTGCGGGGAAGCAGAACACCCTCATCCTGCTTTCCGATCAGCGACTCGCGGGATCCCGAGCTGCACTCGCCCTCGAGATGCAGCCCGCGATCGCGCACTTCACCGGGACACCTGTTCTACTCGAATCTCTCGAGACCCACGCGCTGCTGACTCGCCGACGGCCAGAGTATTCGAAAGCAGCTTCTCGCGCGGCTTGAGCCCGGTGCGCATCGCTTGTCTCCTCATTCCCGACCTTCCCCTGCGCGCCGAACTGCGCGCCCACCCCGACCTCGCCGGCAAGCCCCTCGCCATCGCCACGGGCAGCGACGCCCGGGCGGAGATCATCGCGCTCTCCCCCGAAGCCCAGGCCACAGGCCTTGTCACCCCCTGCAGCGTGAGCCATGTCCGCAACCTGTCTCCCCAAGTGACGATTCGCACCGCTTCCCCCGCACTCGAACGCACGAGCCGAGAGGCCCTGCGCGACATCGCCCTCTCCTTCTCACCCAGAGTGGCACTCGCGCCAAGGGCTGCGGGGATTTTCGTTTGCGAAGGCGCGGTTTTTCTCGACGCCACCGGGGTCTCTTCGATCTATCACTCCGAAGCCGGCTTTGCAGCGGCACTCGCAGCACGCGCACTAGCCCTCGGGCTTCCGGGAACCATCGCCATCGCCTCCACCCGGGGCATCGCCAAGATCGTCGCGCGCAAGTTGGCCATCCCCACACTCACCCCGGAGAGCGGCCATTCAAAAGCGAGAGGAAGCGCGGGAGAACCCGAGTGCTGCATTCTCTCGTCGAGGGACCAAGCCAAGATCCTCGCCCCTCTTCCCATCGATCTGTTGAGCCCGAGTGACGAACTCGCACAGAAGTTGACCCGCTTCGGTGTCCACAGCGTGAGGGACTTGCTCGCCCTGCCCGCCCGGGCGTTGGCCCAGCGCCTGGGCCCAGACGTCTTGCTGCTGGTCGCCCGAGCCCAGGGCCTTGAAGTCGAAGCTCCTTTGCCCGAGCCCCGGGACGCGTGTCTGCGCGAAGCGATCGATCTCGAATACCCGATCGAGATCCTCGAACCCCTTTCCTTCGTGTTGCGGGGCATGCTCGCAAGACTCGCCGAGCGCTTGACCCTGCGCGGCCTGGCCAGCGGCCCGATCGACCTCCAACTCGACCTCTGCGGCGGGGGACGAGACCATCGCCGAATCGGCGTCGCAGCCCCTACCCGGGATCACCGGGTGCTGCTGCGCCTGGTCACTCGGGACCTCGAAGCCCATCCCCCCGAAGCGCCGATCGAGGGGATTGCGGTCAGCACCGAAGGGCGGGTTCCGCGCAGCGATCAACTGGACCTGTTCCGCACCCCGGGACCCGACCCGGCTGCCCTTGACCGCACCTTGGCAGAACTTGAATCTCTCTGTGGTCCGGGCAAGGTCGGTGCCCCTGCTGTGGTGGACGACAACCACCCCAATGCATTTGAACTCAAACCCTTCTCTGGCAACCCGAGTTCGGGCAACTCGAGTTCAGGCAACGCAGCTTCAGACAATGCAGGTTTGCAAAACGGCATCTCGAAACAAGCAGTCGCGGCTTCAGCCGGCGCCTCTCTCGTCGTTCGAGCCCTGCGTCCTCCCGTGCTGGCCGAGGTGCAGGTTCAAGACGGCCGTCCCCGTGCCATTCGCAGCGCAGTAGCTTCTGGTCGAGTCGTCAACGTCGCAGGACCGTGGCGCACGACCGGACGTTGGTGGGCTGATGAGGGGCGCTTTGCACTGGATCATTTCGACGTACAAGTCAGCGACGGAACAATCCTTCGCCTGTGTTTTGATTGGGTGCATCGAGACTGGCAGATCGATGCGATCTACGACTAACATCCGCCGCCAATAGACCAGAACCGCAGTCCATTCACACAGCCGAGTCAAGCAACCGAAAGGACGCCCCCCTCGATGAATGCAACCCGAAACGCCCCGCGCGAAGACCACCAGCTCGCCTTCTTGCGCGGCTTCCTGAATCGCCCAAAAGAAGTTGGCTCGATCATTCCCAGCTCGCGCTTCCTTGAAAAGCGGATCGTCAATACCGCCGGCCTGGCCAATGCCAAACTCGCAATCGAACTCGGGCCCGGAACCGGCGGCACGACCAAGGCCCTGCTGCGCGAAATGGCACCCGACGCCAAGCTGCTCGCGATCGAGATCAATCCAGATTTCGTGAAGTTGCTGAAGAAGACCCTCCGCGACCCGCGCCTGATCGTGCACGAAGGCAGCGCCGCTGACATTCCCGCGGCGCTCGACAAGTACGGGCTCGAGCAACCCGAGGTGATTCTCTCGGGAATTCCATTCTCTACCATGGACTTGAAGCTCAGCATGAGCATTCTGCGCTCGGTTCACGCGGCGCTTTCCGTCGACGGGCGCTTTGTCGCCTACCAGTTTCGCGATCGGGTCGAAAGTCTGGGGAACAACGTGTTCGGCCGTGCCAACGTCCAGACCGAACTGCTCAACATGCCCCCGATGCGCGTCTACTGCTGGGAAAAACTGGTCGATTAAGAGTCGTCGAGCTTTTCGCCGCGCTTGATCTGCATCGAAAGTCCCGCCCGCTCCGCCGTGCCCTGGCTCGCGCGTTGCAATGCCTTCGCACCGAAGCGATCCGCAATTTTGTCCAGCGCCCGATTGAGTTCGCCCCGTCGTTTTTTCTCCGGCGCTTCACCGAACAACGAGAGTTGAGGTGCCTCGCGGCTCTCGAGTCCCTCGGCACCCACTCCGATCAGACGAACGGGTCCTCTGAGATCCGACTTCAGCAACAACTTGCGCGCTTCGCGTGCGATCATGTCGCCGTCGTCTGTCGCTTCGGGAAGGGTGATCCGCCGCGAGCGGGAGGGATACCCACGCGGACCCGGAGCGCGTCGTTCGGCCTCGCACCACTTCAACACCACCACCCGAGCTTTGAGTTCGTCCCGACGCAACCGCCGCGCCACGGACTCTGCGTGCGTGAGGATCGTGGCTTCGAGTAGCACTGTGTCAGAGACGTCGTGAGAGAAGGTGTTCTCTTCGCTGTAGGACTTGGGCTCACGGTACGCCTCTACGTCGCGGATGTCCTCGCCCCGGGCCAGACGGGCGATCTCGAGGCCCCACTGCCCGACACTGCGACGCACCCGCTCGGGATCACAGCCGGCCAACTGGCCCAGGGTCGCAAACCCCGCGGCGTGCAGACGTTCGGCGCCCACCGGTCCCACACCCCAGATCGCGCGCACGGGAAGTTCTGCCAGAAACGAGCGCACTTCGTTTCGGGGCACTTCGCAGATTCCGTCGGGTTTGGCCGCGGCGCTGGCGATCTTCGCGACCATCTTCACCGGTCCGATCCCGACCGAAACCGCCAACTGAGTTTCTTCCCGGACTCGGGCGCGCAAGCGCGTGGCGACGTCGAAAGCCGCTCCGAGCAGCCGCTGGGTGCCGGTCAAATCGAGAAAGGCTTCGTCGAGCGAAAGGCCCTCGACGCTGGGAGAAAACTCGTCAAAGATTGCAAAGATGCGTCGCGACTCCCGGGCGTAGAGGGCCATGTTGCCGCGCAGGAAGATCAACTCTGGACACAACCTGCGGGCTTCGAACGAGGGCATGGCGGAACGCACGCCGAACTCTCTGGCCTCATAGCTCGCAGCGGCCACGACACCCCGTCGTCCTTCGCCCCCGACCGCGACCGGCAAGCCGCGCAGTTCCGGACGTTCGCGTTGCTCGACCGACGCGTAGAAGGCATCCATGTCCGCGTGGAGGATGACCCGTTGGAACTGGGCCGAGGCGGGAATTGAGCGGTCCAATCAGCCGAACTCGTGGGCGATCTGCGAGGCCGCTCGCATGCCGCTGGTCAGGGCGGCTTCGGCCCCACTCCCAACCTGATAGTCACCGCAGTAGGCGATTCGTGGAGAGCGCCTGGAACGCTCGGCAAAGCGTTGCAGGCTCGGGAGATAGCCGGGATAAAACACCGGCGACGATGCTTTAGCCCGATGTACGACGACGCGACGAGGCGAGAGGGTCCCGAACGGCGTTGAATTGAGATCGTCGAGAACCGCGGCGCTCACTTCGGCGTCGGAGGCTCGAGCGAATCGTTCGCTGGCCGACTCGGTCAGGCTCGCGCGCAACAATCCTGCTCCCCTCGGTGCAGTACCGCGTTTGTGGTGGCTTGCCTGTACGGCATAGAGCCCAAAACCCTCGCGACGGGAAAATGCAACACTGCGATACGGAAATGACGGCGCTTCGTCGAACAACAAGTGCGCCACGACCCCCCGCGCGTAGCGAACCCCTTCAAAGAAGCCCCGCTCGTCCGGCGTGAGCTTGGGACAGAGGTCTGCAACCTCGCATCCGGGGACCGCCACCACCACCGCGTTTGCGGCGACACTGCCGTGCCGCTCTCCCGCGCGGTAGAGCAGGCGCGCACCGTCGTCCTGGGTTTCGATGCTCGTCACTTCGCAACCATGGCGAATGGATAGCCCTCGGGCGAGGAGCGCCGTGAGCTGCGCCATACCTCCAATCAGATACTGGGGTCGCGCACCCGCTGCGCGGTCGATCAGCAGATGCAAATATGTTGCCGAAAGATTCTCCGCGTCCAACTCCAGAGCCGCTGACAGGTAGGGCAGAAAGATCTGATCGCGAACCTTTTCTCCGATGATTCGATCGAGATAACTCGCGAGGTCTTGAGCTTCGAGGCCCGCGATCGCGTCCGAATCTGCTGCGGCCAGTGGCCCGCGGAAGCGTTTGCGTTCGAAGCCCAGGCGAAGCAAGCGGAGACTCGCCATCGGCGAAATGAGCTTCGAGCGAAACAGCAACGAATCTTCATTGGGTCGCAGCGCGGCAAACTCGCCGACCCGAACCAATGCGTCCGGGTACCGCTCTTCCGTCTGGACCAGGCTCGCGAGATCAAGGTGATCGAACATCGAATGGAGATTGCGATCGCGGCTGGTAAAGAACGCCGAATCTCGTTCGAGAAGATATCCATCGACCTGCTCGCAGCTCAGCCGTCCCCCTGAACGTTGCGCCCGTTCGAGAATTTCGACGTCAAAGCCCGCGCGCTGCAGACGCCAGCCACAACACAGTCCAGCGAGACCCGCACCGACGATGACGATGGAAGCCACGCTCAATCTTCTTCGTGTTCGAGGCCGGGAACCGGTTCGTCGTGGCCTGTGTCCGGCTTTGGCTGATGCCGCGCCTCGAGTCGAGTCTCGAGCAACTCGATCAGCACCTTGGGCATGAACGGCTTGCGCAGGAATGCACCTCCATGACTCTTGAGTCGCGCGATCAGTTCGGGTTCGGGACTGTCCCCGCTCGAGAGAATCAAAACCAGATCGCCGCGAGCGGCAATCATGTGGTCCATCACCTCGGCTCCGCCGTTGGGCGGGATGACAAGGTCGAGAAGAACGGCGTCGATCGTGTCGAGGTGTTTGTCGAACAGGTCAATGGCTTCGCCACCGTCGGTTGCAGAGAGCACATTGAAACCGTGCCGGTCGAGCACTCGGGTGACCAGCCGCAGCAGAGGCGGTTCGTCGTCGACGACAAGAATGGTGGCCGGCACTGGGTCCCGAGACATCTCGACCATCATACTCCGTAAGTCGCTTCTCGCAGCCACTTCGCGAGAATTCCAGGGGTTTTCGCGCCTATGTCCCGGCGCGGGTTGAGGATCGAACCCGAGCTACTAACTTTGTTGGATGACAAAATCCGAAACGCTGTGCGCTGCCGATCTCGAAAAACACCTCAGCGCCATCGCGGACCAGGGCTACACGGTCGTCGAAGACGCTCTCGACCCCGACCTGATGAACGCGATTTCCGAAACGCTGGAACGCACCGAGCGGGACGCCGGAATCGTCCCCGCCAACAACGATTTCGAAGGCCGAGACACGGTTCGCATCTACAACCTGCTGGCTCACGGCGGTGTCTTCGAACAGGTTCCCGTTCATCCAATGGTATTGCCCGTGATCGAAGGCGTTCTCGACGACGGTTGTCTGATTTCGTCCTTGTCGTCGATCGCGATAGGACCCGGAGAAACACCCCAGCTGATCCACTCGGACGATCAGGTGATCGGAATCGCGCGACCCCATCAGGCGGTCGTCTGCAACAGCATGTGGGCTCTCACCGACTTCACCGAAGCCAATGGCGCCACCCGGCTGGTTCCCGGAAGTCATCGCTGGGATCACGGACCCGACCTCGACGTCGACGTCGATGCAATCTCGGCGACGATGAAACGCGGCAGTGTATTGGTCTGGCACGGCAGCCTGTGGCATGGGGGCGGTGCCAATACGACCGACGAGCGCCGGCTCGGACTTGCAATGAACTACTGTGCGGGTTTCATTCGACAGCAAGAGAATCAACAACTCGGAATACCCCGGGAGGTGGCGCGTGGCTTTTCATCGCGACTCAAACAGTTGGTCGGATACGGGGTCTACCGCTCCCTGATCGGACACGTGAACAAGCGCGATCCGGTCGAACTGTTGGGGGAGCGAGGGGATCTCAAGGTGATCTGGGAAAATTGAAAGAGGGGCGATTTGCCCCATGGGGCAGACATGCCGCAGCATGATTGAAGCTGTGGAACAGCGACGCTGTTCGGTGCACAAAGTGCAGATTCTGGTCGATTTGCATGCCGTCGGGCACCGAAGTTGCAGTAGTATCCCTCACTTGTACCCACCTAGCGACCGATAAGGACGCCGATGTACGAAGCATTTTTCGGCTTCCGCGAGCCGCCTTTCTCGCTAACCCCCGACCCGCGTTTCCTGTGGCTTTCCGATACCCATCAGGAAGGACTGGCGACCCTCATCTACGGCATCACCCGCCACAAGGGTTTCCTGTTGCTCACCGGAGAAGTCGGCACCGGAAAGACGACGCTCCTGCGCGCGGCCCTGGCCCAGATTCCTGCGGACACCGACACCGCTTTGGTGCTCAACACCGTGGGACTTTCGCCCTTGAACCTACTGAAACTGATCGCTGCGGAATTTGGCATCGAGGAAAACCTCGAATCGACGGCAGACCACATCATCGCCCTGAATCGTATGTTGCTCGAGCAGCTGCGCCTGGGTCGCAACACCGTGCTGATCATCGACGAGGCGCAAAACCTCGATGAGGAGACCCTCGAAGAAGTGCGGCTGCTCTCCAACCTGGAAACCGACACCTCGAAGCTGATGCAAATCGTTTTGACCGGCCAGCCCGAGTTGCTGCGCAAGTTGTCGGGTCCCGCGATGCGTCAATTGCGTCAGCGAATTGCCGTAGAGCATCACGTGGAAGCCCTCGGTGCCGACCAGATTCGACCCTACCTCGCTCACCGCATGAAGGTCGCGGGGGCTGAGTTCGATGCTGTCTTTGAAGCCGGTGTCGAAGCTCCCTTTTACTCGTTTTCCCGAGGTTGCCCGCGCTTGATCAGTCTGTTGGCCGACCGGGTTTTGCTGTCGGCCTATGCCAAGGGCTTGAAGCCGATCGGGCCCGAGTTTGTCGAGAAGAAGGCGAAAGACATGGACGCGATTCGGCAAGCCAGCGTTCCGCCCACGCACGAGACTGGAACACACAGTGGGTGAGATCGCCGACGCCCTGCGCAGAGCGAATCAGGCGGCTAACGCATCCAGGCCGGAACCCGATGCGGAGCGACGCCACGAGGAAAGGCCTTCGGGAGACATTGCGGCGGCGATGAAACGCGCCAATGCGGCTTCCGATTCCGCCGAGGTCGATGGCAATAGCGAAGTCAGCATCTCCGAGCCGTCGCCTGGCGACTCCGGAAATGCGTCGAGCGAACGCGAATCACAGTCCGTGATTCCCGAAAACCTCGGCAAAGTGATCTTTCATGTCGAACGCCACCGGCATCTCGGCTTGAAGCTGCGAACCGAACTCGACCGCAGATCGGCGCGAAGCCTCGCGATCGTGAGTGCTGGTCGCAACGAGGGCAAAACCGTCGTCGCCTGCAATATTGCCGCTTCGATCGCTTCCCTGTACAGCGAGCGCAAGGTTGCCCTGGTGGATCTCGATCTGCGCAATCCATCGCTGGCCCGAGTGTTTGATGCTGAGGTTTGCATCGGAATCGAACAGGTTCTGCAGGGGCGAGCCACCCTCGACCAAACCCGAATTCGTTTGCTCGAACCGGAGATCGACCTGTACCCGGCCGCCCAACCTCATCGAGCGGCCCACGAGTTGTTGGTCCTTCCGGCCTTCGAGAAATTCATTCGAGATCTCGAGGCGCGCTACGCGGTCGTGATCATCGACACCCCACCCAGCTTGCTGGTGCCCGACTCCAGCTTGATCATGCGAAGTGCCGGATACTGCGTCGTCGTCGCTCGAGCGGGCTTGACTCGAGCACATCGGTTCGAAGAGATGCTCGATCGCCTGCCGGCCGAGAAAATTCTCGGCAAGGTGCTCGACGACGTATCGTTGCCGAGTCACTCCAAAAACGACTACTACTACTACACGGATGAGGGCCAGCAGTGAGTTTCGACCAGGATTGGGGCGAGGACGTTGCCGGCAGCGGTGCTCTCGTCGCCCAGATCAAAGCCATCGCGCTCGATCCCCTGGGCCTGATCCGTCGACGCTGGATCTGGATGGTCAGTTTTTTTGCGGTCGGCATTCTCGCGACCGCGTCTATCTACCTGAATCTCAAGCCGATGTTCGCCGCCCAGGCCACGGTCCTCGTCTCCAATCAACAGATTCCAGAGGAATTCGTCCGCTCGACGGTGTCCGGACTCGATTCGCTTTCGAACATCAACGCCATGGCGGGCGAAATCCTCTCCTACAAGAATCTGGGCAGGCTGATCGAAGAGAACGACCTGTATTTGGAGAAACGCGAAACGCTGGGGCTTCCGGACATCATCCTTTTGATGCGCACCTTCATTTCAATTGAGGCCAAAGAAAGCGTTGGCGGGGGAAGACGCCGACAGGAAAACGCCTCGATTTTTTCCATTGAATACATCTCCTCCGATCCGCAAGCCGCCGCTCTGATCGCCAATCATCTCGCGGCCGGTTTCATCAACTCGAGCATCCGCCGGCGGAACCAACAGGCGCGAACCACCACCGAGTTCATGCAACGCGAACTCCGGCGTTCAGAAACCGAGCTTCGCAAAATCAAGGCAGAGATCACTCAGTTTCATTTGGCTCACCGCGGGGCGATGCCGATGGACCAGGAAACCATCCTGCGAAAACTCGAGCGCCTCGAGACCCACCGGCAAAGTCTGAACGACCGGCTCTTGTCCGAAGAAGAGCGACTGGCAGCCCTCCGTTCCACCGGCAGTTGGGGAGGTGGGGAGACACCCCAGGCTCGACTCGCCGAATTGAAGCTCGCTCTCGTCTCTCAGGTCGTACTTCACACGGATGAACACCCGAACGTCATTGTGTTAAAGCGTCAGATCGAAGAACTCGAAGCCCAACTCGAGGAAGTGGGCCAGGTCTATGCGGAGTCGAAACTCGCGTTCGAGAAACGCCTCTCGGTCATCGAGCGAGGCCTCGAGAACACGCGAAACGAACTCTTGCTGCTCGGCGCAGAAATGACGAGTCTGGATCAGCGCGCGTCTCAGATTCCCAAGAATTCCGAAGCCTTTGAAGCCCTCAGCCAAAACTCTCGCGTACTCGAAGAAAACTACCTCGAGTTTTTGCGCAAGGTGCAGGACGCAAAGTTGGCGGAGGAGCTCGAGAGCTCGCAGCAGGGGCCACGGGTGACCGTACTCGATCGGGCGATACCGCCGACGGAGCCGTTGCGCTCGAGTACGCGCTACCTGCAGCTGGGCCTGATCGCCAGCTTTGCCCTGGCGATTCTGATCGCGCTGCTCGCCGAAATCGTCGATCCCACGGTGCTCAACTCCGAACACTTCGAACACATCGGCGATCTGCCGGTTTTGGGCAGCATCTACACCCTGTAGCCCTGTAGAGGCCGCCGGCCCTAGACCCGTCTATATCTTCTGGCTTGACGAAAAGCGAAAGTAAGACGAAACTAGGTAGATGTCCCCCAGCACCCCGCTGCGCAGTCGCGCACGAGCAAGCGATTACGTCGAGTTGCGCGCCCGCAGTGCGTTTTGCTTTCTCGAGGGGGCGTCCCTTCCCGAAGCCATGGCCCTGCGCGCGGCCGAGTTCGAGTACCCGGCCCTGGCTTTGGCGGATCGCGATGGGGTCTACGCGAGCCCGCGCTTTCACCGGGCTTGCGCGGCCAACGGCGTTCGCGCGATCCACGGTGCAGAGATCCGGCTGAGAAGCCCCGGTCAACCGATTGAGGGCGAGTTGCTTTTGTTGGTCGAGTCGCCGAAGGGTTGGCGCAACCTTTCGCGACTCCTCACCTTGGGACAACAGAGGAAGGGCAAGGACTCACAGAACCGACCACGCGCGGAGTCGGCTCCCTTCCTCACTTGGGATCAACTCGAGCAGCACGCCGACGGCCTCACCGCGCTCGCCCGGGGAGATGCAACCCTCGATGCGACGTTTCTCGACCGGAGCCACGCCCTCTTTGGTGCGCGTGCGGGACAGCGGGGTGAGGGGGCACGTCTGTGGGTCGACGTTTCGCGACATCTCGATCGCGAGCATGAACGCGCGGCGCGGCGCGCCAGCGCCATGGCCGAAGCACAGGGGGTGCAGGTCGTCGCCAGTGGTGACGTGCGCGCGGCCCGACCCGAAGAACGAAACCTGCTCGACGCACTGACGTGTCTCTATGCCAGGACGACCCTTGACCGCGCGGGCAGACATCTACTGCGCAATGGCGAACGCCACCTCAAAGCGCGCCACGAAATGGCGGCGCGCTTTGCCGATCGTCCCGACTGGATCCACGCAACCCGAACCATCGCGGAGCGCTGTCACTTCGGGATGGATCTTCTCGAGTATCACTTTCCCCAATACCCCCTCGAGGGCGGCGAGAGCCAGGACGCAGCGCTAAGGCGACTCACCTACGAGGGCGCGCGAAGCCGCTACGGTGCTCCGTTGCCGAACCCCGTGCGAAACCAGCTCGAACATGAACTCAAAATCATTGCCAGGCTCGAGCTGGCGGGATACTTCCTGATCGTCCACGACATCAGCTGCTTTGCCCGCAGCCAGAACATCCTGGTTCAAGGTCGTGGCTCGGCAGCCAACAGCGCCGTTTGTTACTCCCTCGCCATCACCGCCGTCGATCCGGTGGGGATGAAGCTCTTGTTCGAGCGCTTCCTTTCGGAGGAGCGCGGCGAGTGGCCCGACATCGATCTGGACCTGCCTTCCGGGGAGAAACGCGAAACCGTCATCCAATACGTCTTCAAAAAGTACGGCGAGCGCGGCGCCGCGATGACGGCAAACGTCATTACCTACCGCACTCGACTCGCAGTGCGGGAGATGGGCAAAGTGCTGGGCATGGGACCCGAGACAATTGGCCGCCTCTCCAAACTGATCGCGACCATCGACCACCGCGACGAGTTCGACACCCTCAAGACCACACTCAGCCAAGCGGGAGTCGACCCCACGGCCCCGAGCATTCGTCGACTGCTCGGCCTGGTCGAACAGATCCGCGGCTTGCCGCGACACCTCGGACAACACAGCGGCGGGGTCGTGATCGCCGCGGGCCATCTCGACGAAGTCGTCCCGATCGAACCCGCCCGCATGAAGAACCGCTCGGTGGTGCAGTGGGACAAAGACGATTGCTCACAGATGGGCATCATCAAGATCGACCTGCTCGGCCTGGGCATGTTGGCGGCATTGGAAATCACGACGAGCCTGATCCGGGAACAACAGGGCATCGAGATCGATCTCGCAAAGCTTCCGAAAGACGACCCCGCGACCTACGCCATGATGCGCGCCGCCGACACGGTTGGCGTGTTTCAGATCGAGAGCCGGGCCCAGATGGCGACGCTGCCCCGGCTGAAACCCGAATGCTTCTACGATCTGGTGGTCGAGATCGCCCTGATTCGCCCGGGCCCCATCGTGGGACAAATGGTCAACCCGTACCTTGAACGGCGCGCGGGCAGACAAGAGGTCACGTATCCCCATCCCTCGCTCGAACCCGTGCTCGAGCGAACCTTGGGAGTGCCCCTGTTTCAAGAACAAATTCTTCGCATCGCCATGATCGCCGCGGGCTTCAGCGGTGGCGAAGCAGAAGAATTGCGCCGGGCGATGGGTTTCAAGCGCTCGGAAGAGAGAATGGATCAGATCGAAGCGCGCCTGCGCGCGGGTATGAAAGAGCGCGGGGTGACGGCGGAAGCTCGGGATGAGATCGTGCGGTACATCTCCTCTTTTGCGCTCTACGGGTTCCCCGAATCTCATTCTGCGTCCTTCGCGCTGATCGCCTACGCCTCGGCCTACCTGAAACGACATCACCCCGCGGCCTTTCTCGCCGGGCTCTTGAACAGCTACCCCCTCGGCTTCTACAACCCCGCAACCCTGGTGAAGGATGCCCAGCGACACGGGGTGGAGGTGCGTCCTGTGGATGTCACGACTTCGGCTTGGCTGTGCACACTCGAGCCCGGTGATCCGGGCGATGCCGGTGTCGAGCGCCCGGAGCCCGCGGTGCGTATCGGGCTGCGCTACGTCGGTGGCCTGGGTCAAAGAGCGGCGGAACAGTTGATCGAGCAACGCGCCGCGGCCCCCTTCGACGGCATGCCCGACCTCACCAAACGGGTGAAGCTTGCGCGAGACGAGATCACGGCACTCGCCGAGTTGGGGGCGCTGGCGAAGCTTCCCGAAGCGCCCGGGCGAGAGCAGCGCCGGGCTGCCCTGTGGCAGGTTGCGGCCCTGGAACGCGACCCGCGCTCGCTGTTTGCCGGGCTGCCTCCAGAAGCGAAAACCCAAGCCCGCAGCCAAGGAGGCCGGGGCCACAAAGGCCAAGCGGGCGCTTCTCCGCTGCAGGAGTTGTCGCCCATCGAACGAACCCTGGCCGACTACCGACTGTCGGGGCTCACGACCGGCCCGCAGATCCTGGCCTACTTGCGAGAGGGCTTGCGTCGCCGGAACGTGCTCTCCGCCGTCGAGTTGCGGTGCGTCAAAGACGGACGCTTCGTACGCACGGCGGGCCATGTGATCGTCCGCCAGCACCCGGGCACGGCCAAGGGCTTCACGTTCTTGACCCTCGAAGACGAAACCGGCACTTCAAACGCCATCTTGACCCCGGACATGTTCCGCCGCTTCCGGGTACCGCTTTCGACCAGCGCCATCATCGAGATCGCGGGCCCCCTGCAAAATGCCCAGGGTGTAATCCACGTAAAGGTCAGACACGTTGCTGCGCTGACCTCGAAGGCAGCCCATGCAATCGGGACCCCAACGGCTGACACCGATTCGATCGAAACCGGCTCCGGGAACGCGCTTTCCCGCAACAAGCTCCCCCCCGGACGACACTTCCGCTGAGTCGACTCCCCCCACAGGTCGACCCAATAGATTGACGCGCCCAGCCACATTGCGGATCATCCAGCCGCCAAATCTCAGGGGCTTTAGACCAGATGAAAGTTGTGCTCGACAAAGAACGCTGCACGGGCCATGGACGCTGTTACGTTCTCGCGCCCGAAGTTTTCGACGAAGACGAACCCGGTTACTGCGTGTTGAAGCTCGAGACGGTTCCCGAAAACCTTCACGACAGCACCCGGACCGCGGTCGACAGCTGCCCAGAACACGCACTCAGCATCGTCGGGTCGACCGAAGGCTAGATGGCCCGCACCCCATACCGGACGGCCCCCAGAAGCACCAGCGAGATGCCCACGGGCATCCCCTTCATCATCGGCAACGAAGCGGCCGAACGCTTCAGCTTTTACGGCATGCGGACCGTGCTGGTGATCTTCATGACCCAGTACCTGCGCGACTCGAGCGGCGAGCTTGCGCTGCTGAGCGAGGCCGACGCGACCAGCTACTTCCACTGGTTCGTGATGGCGGTGTACCTCACCCCGATCGCCGGTGCGCTGCTTGCCGACGTCTTCTTTGGAAAGTATCGAACCATCTTGAGCCTCTCGCTCGTCTACTGCCTGGGCCACGCGGTGCTGGCCATGAACGATACGTTCTGGGGGCTCGCGCTCGGACTTGGATTGATTTCGATCGGAGCCGGTGGCATCAAGCCCTGCGTTTCAGCGCACGTCGGGGACCAGTTCGGCGACGCCAACGCGAGACTGTTGCCGAGGGTCTATGCGTATTTTTACTTTGCAATCAATCTCGGGGCGGCGATCTCGACGGTGCTGACTCCGCTACTGCTCGAACACTACGGACCCCACGCCGCCTTCGGCCTGCCCGGTGGATTGATGATCTTGGCGACCTGGGTTTTCTGGTTTGGACGCCAGCGTTTCATCCACATTCCGCCCGGGGGACGAGAGTTCTTCAAGGAGGCTTTTAGCAGCGAAGGAATCGCTGCGATGTTGCGCTTGTTGCCGATCTATCTCTTCATCGCAATTTTCTGGTCACTCTTCGACCAGTCGGGCTCGACCTGGGTTTTTCAGGCGCAGAAGATGGATCTCACCATCATGGGATTCGAGTTCTTGCCCTCGCAGTTCCAGGCACTCAATCCTATTCTAGTGATGCTCATCATTCCCCTGTTCACCCTGGTCGTCTACCCGAGGGTCGAACGGTTCGTCGTCCTCACGCCTCTGCGCAAGATCTCGGCCGGACTGTTTCTCGCGACGGCGTCGTACCTGGTCTGCGCGTTGATCCAAAGCTGGATCGACGGGGGCCAAACCCCAAGCATCGGCTGGCAGCTCGTCGCCTACGTGATCATTACCGCGGCAGAAGTCCTCGTATCCATCACCGCGCTCGAATTTTCCTACACCCAGGCACCACGCAAGACCAAGTCCTTCATCATGGCGCTCTTCTTGATGAGCGCGTCTCTCGGCAACCTCGTGACCGCAGGAATCAACGTGGTCATCAAGAACCCCGATGGATCCGCAAGCCTTGAGGGCGCGAGCTACTTCCTTTTCTTCGCGGGGATGATGTTCGCCGCGGCAGTCGTCTTTGTACCCGTCGCGATGCGATTCAAGGAAAAGACCTACATCCAGGAAGTGGACGATGAAATCGTGGGCCAGGTCTAAGAGTCTGCACGACCGAAGACAGAGATCAACTCTCGGGCTGCTTTAGGCTACGATCGGCTCCGCATCGTGTAGGAGCATGCCGTGACCTTCGAGCGAGATCAGTTTGTGGCAGATTGCATTGCAGCAGTCGCCCAGCCCACACCGGAGCCCGTGATCCGCGAACTCGTGGCCGCCGCGGTGTCGGACTCCCGGGCGCTGCTCCGCGAACTCGGAGAGCCGGAACAGGCGGGGGTCCAGCGCATCCACGTCTCCGACACCCTCACGATCATCAACGTCATCTGGGGACCGCGCATGACCCTGATGCCGCACAACCACGAGATGTGGGCGACCATTGGCGTCTATGCGGGGCGCGAGGACAACATCTTCTGGCGTCGCACGGACGCTGGCAACGACAATGGCGATCGAGGGCTGATCGAGGCCGCTGGGGCAAAGTCCCTGGGTGCGGGCGAGGCCATGCCTCTCGGCCGCGACATCATCCACTCCGTCACAAACCCCGTCCCGCGCCTCACCGGGGCGATTCACGTCTACGGAGGTGACTTTTTCGCCACCGAGCGAAGCGAGTGGGAGCCCGAGACCTTGGAAGAGCGCCCGTATGACATCGAAAAGAACATGAAGTACTTCATCGAGTCCAACGCGATGTTGGGCCGGACCTGATCTCCGCCAGGAGACAATGCCGAGCTGATGTCCAACCCGGTCGGTCCGCCTATTCGCAGAGCCGCTTTCCATTGCCTTTGGGTCGCAGCCCTCGTCGCGCAGCTGGGAATCGCGTGCGATGGCGCTGAGACAGAATCGAGCCCCTCGCCGCATCCCAACATCCTGCTGGTGGTGATCGACTCCCTGCGCGCCGATCATCTGAAGAGCTACGGCTACGTGCGAGAAACCAGTCCGACCCTCGACCGCCTCGCCCGGGAAGGCGCGCGCTTCGAAATCGCGTTTTCCCCTACCTCGTGGGCCCTGCCCTCCCTCGTCACCCTGCTAACCGGCTTGCCCCCAGAGCAACACCGAGTCGACCGAGCCGACCTCGCGCTCAGTGACGACGCGCTGACCCTGACCGAGGTGCTGAAGGATGCCGACTTCGTCACAGCAGCCTTTGTTGGGGGCCGGGATTCCGAACCCAGCCGCGGACTCTCACAGGGTTTTGATCGCTACAAATTCGTCTCGCAGAACACTCCGGATGGGGGCGAGGTGGGGAGCGAGGCCGTCTCCTGGTTGACCGGTTGGAATCTAGCGGGGCGAGCCAAGCCCTTCTTCCTGTTCGTCCAGTTGCCGCTCGACGCGAGTGACGGCGCTCTACTGCCGATCGCGTCGCCCGGCCCCGTGGCTTCCGATGCAACCACACTCGAGGCGGCCATTTCAAGCTACGAGCGCGGGATCGGTTACGCGGACTCTCAACTCGAAGTCATACTGCAGAAGCTTTCGCAACTCGAACTCAGTCGCGAAACCGTGGTCGTGGTGACTGCAAGCCACGGCGAAGAGTTCCTCGAGCGAGGAAGCATCGGCCACGGCAACACACTTCATTGGGAGAGCGTTCGAGTGCCGCTGATCGTGAGATATCCGCGCCTGATTGACGCCGGCAAGCTCATTGTCCAACCCGCGCGCCTGATGGACATCGGGACCACCCTCTTGATGCTCGCCCGAGTACGAGAGCCGGTAGAGTTTGGTTTTAGCTTTCGTGATCGCAATTTGAATCGAGACCTGACGGAGTTCTTGGTGGGAGAATGGAATGGCGAAGACGTATTGATCGGGGGTGATCTCGCCGGCAAGAGCCAATCGATTCAACACGCCGGCTACAAATTGATCAAGCGCGGCGACGAACAGATCGAATTGTTCGATATGACGCTCGACCCCGACGAGAAGCACGATCTCTCCGGGTCCGAAATCCGACGCACAGAGGTCTACCTGAAGAAACTCAGAACCTGGCGCGGGGTTTGCGAAGAACGACCGCATTTCGCAAGGGCACAGCTTGCGGACGGCCAGCCGTGAAAATGGGCATCTTGCACGAATGCAGCGCTTGACCCTGGCCATGCTGATGTCCCTGGCGCTGGTCGCTTGCCGGGACGCCCCGCCGAACATCGTGCTCATCACCCTCGATCACACGCGTGCCGGCGACTTTGGAAGCTACGGCAACAAAAGCGCGCGGACCGCGAACTTCGATCGCTTCGCCCGGGATGCCGTGCTCTTCGAGCGCGCCTACTCGACCTCGAGCGAAAGCTTGTCTTCCCACGCATCGCTTTTGACCGGCCTGTATCCGATGCAGCACGGTGCTCGTGCGCGTCTCGACAGCCATTCCACGGGTACACGATTGCAACCGCTTACCGATCGTGTGACGACCCTGGCGGAAGCCCTCCGCGGGCGGGGTCACGCAACCGCCGCCGTCGTCGCGAACCCCAAGCTGCGCCGGGAGTTGGGACTTGCCCAGGGGTTCGAACATTTTGACGATTCCCTCGTCGAATCGGGAGCCGGTGCGACCGGCCGGCGCCCGGAGCGCATCGTCGACCTCGCCATAGAGAGGCTGGCGACTTTCGGGACAAAACCCTTTCTGCTCTTCGTCAACTTGTTTGATTCTCACGACGTGGATGCTTCCCAGATCGTGGAGTTGGACATTCAACTCGGACGATTGCTGGCGGCGCTCACCGCTGCACCGCGCGGCCGAGAAACCCTGATTGCCATCACCTCCGACTCCGGCGGAACCCGGGACGATGCATCGCGGGCTCCGCTGCTCTACGAGGAGGCCGTGCGGGTGCCCCTCGCCCTTCGTTACCCGGTTGGTGCAAGTGTTCCGGCGGGCCTCGAACCCGGCACCCGGGTCGACACCGCGACCCAGAACCACCGCCTGTTCGCGACGTTGCTCAAGATCGCGGGAGTCGCGCAACCAAAAGAAGTCGGACTCCATCCGCTCGGCGGCCGAGACACGTTGATCTTCACGGAACTCCGCCAGCCGGCAGCCGAAGGGTCGCAGGGCGCGGATCAATCCCGCGACTTGCGCGCGATCTACGTGTTTCCGTTCAAGCTGATTCAAACCGCCTCGGGGCAATCCGAGTTCTACAACCTCGACAAGGACCCGACAGAGGCGCACGGTGACGCGACGCGAATACCTAAGGCCTATAGCCGGTTGCTCAAGATGCTGATCCAGTTTACAGAGGCGCACCCTCCCCTCTTCTATGATGATCAGGGCGATGAGCAGGGCGACGGGCACGACTCCAACCTGTGGCCGGCATCCGTCGCCAAGCTGGACGCGCTGGGAACCGTCGAGTAGCGGGCGCACGACCCGGGCGGTACCGCGTGCGCAATCCTACCTGCCGGTTCTCATCCTACCCGACAAGATGGGCGAGCGCGCAAAGGCGCGCTTCGGTAAGAGACAGCAACCAACCCTGCAAGCGAACGGTCCGCCGCTCCCGCAGGTCGAGTCTGTGCTGCTCACGCATCACTCGATCGACCTCACTCTGTGATGCTGTCGCTAGCTCGAAGTCGGGCCGCCGAAGCATGAGTTCGCGCAGCAACAAGTTCAGATCGCGCTCGAGCGGAAACGCCTCGACGTACGTCACCCCCACGGAAGCGGCGCTATCGAGCTGCTCGAACAGGCCCGTTGCCCTCATCGCCGACACCCGATTCGAATCACCCGAGCTGCAGTGAAGAGCACCGAGACTCCCGATCAAGGGAATCGTTCTCAAGAGTTTCAAGAACTCGCGCCGGGTGTGTCGTGTGTATCCTGGATAGGTGTCGAGATTCACGCTGGCCCACCCTTCAGATGATCTGCGAGACGGATCGCCAGCGCGACAATGGTCAGTGTCGGGTTGACCGCGCCCCCTGTCGGAAACACCGAGCTACCCGCAATGAATAGATTCGCTACTCCGTGGACCCGACAGTTTTCGTCCACCACGCCCAGGCTGGGGTCGCGATGCATGCGGGTCGTACCCATGTGGTGGTTCCCGATGCTCAAGCCTCGCGGCCACTCGGTGCTCAGGACTGGAGGTTCGCCTCGCAACCTTCCAAGCCGCGCATAGGCCAGTTCCTCACCGACGACTTCCAGCGAACGACGCAGGGACCACAGGTCATAGTCGTGCATTCTCCAATCCAACACCGACTTGCGCAGACCGAGGGCATCCAACTCCCCTCCGAGAGTGATGCGGCTGTCCCGGTTCGGTGTCTGCTCGGCTTGGCAATACAGGCTTGCGAGTCGCGGCACCGCCGGGCGGGGGTGACTCCGCTCGTCCATCGCCGCAACAGCCTCTGCTAGCGGCCCCCACGGCGTGAGCTGCGCTTTCTCTCGTAGCGTGGGAAAAATCCAAGCACCGAAACTCGCAACCCTCTCCTTCTCCATCGATTGGTCCGATAGCGCAAGACAACCGTGGACCAGGCGTTCACCCTCATACAGCGCAATCGATTGCGTGCGATCGGACAAGAGCAGGCAATCGGACTCGAATACGTGGGGGTGTTCCATGAAGTAGCGCCCGACCAGGTCGTGGTCGTTGCCGAGTCCCCCTCGGACCTGCGCGTCCGAGTTCAACAACAGGCGCGGGTTCTCGATGCCACCGGTCGCGAGTACATAGAACTTGGCTTTGATGGAGAACTCGTTGCCCGAAAGGGTGGCCGCGCGAATCCGCTCGACTTCGAGACTCGTGCGCCCCGTTTCGATGGAAACGGCGTTGGAATGGAGGAGAACTTCGACGTTCTTCGACCGCTCCATTTCCTCTCGATAGACTTCGCCGAAGCGCGTTGGCTTGCGGTTGAACATCTTGGTGACCACTGCCCGACTGTCGAAGGGAAGAGGCTGCGGGTCCGACTCGGCCGACCCGGAAGTCTCATCGCCCCGGGACGGCAGCTGGCATACCTGCTCGGCGCGTGCGTAGTAGGGTTCGATCTCCTCAAGGCCAAAGGGCCACCCGCTTTGCGGGATCCAGTCGCGCTCGGCAAAGTCCATCGCTCCGAGCCGACTGCAAAAGCCGTTCCAGCAATTGGTCGAGCCGCCGAAGAAGCGCGTTCGGCAACGATCGAGAGACGTGTAGGACTGACCGATGGTTGTGCCCGCGTACAGGGCTTGGGTGTCGGCCTCTGATTCGAAACCACCGCTTTCGAGGATCACCACCGACGTCTGCAGGTTGTTCAGCTCGAGCGCGAGGGTCAAACCCGCCGCGCCGGCGCCAATCACGCATATGTCGGCTTCGAGTGCGTCTCCTCGGGGTATCAAGCGGCCATCACGAAATGCCATTGCAGGTCGAAGGCTCCACGTTGATCGGTTTGAGAGAATGCCATGGAGCCATTGCTTGTCAACGCGGTGTCCGGAGGTCGTCAGTGGCAGCAAGAAACTGTTGGGCCAAGCTGGAGCGATTGGAACAAAAAGAACTTCTTCTCCAAGTAACTGGGTGAGCCCCCAAGTGCGTTGGCATTGATCAACAATTGGCCGTCGTGCTGTACGAGACGGGCGCTCTTGAACTTGTTCGGGTTCTGTTCGACGAACTGTCTTACCTGGTAGTGCAAGACCGGCTCTCCGATCGGCTCGCCCGAAGCATCGGCTTGCCAATAAATTTTTTGGTAGTCAAAAATCTGAACACCGGCTCCGACCAGGAGGTGATTCGAAAGGCCGCCGATCGTCCGAAGATTGCTGAACATGGCAAAGGAAGTCTCGGTTTTGAGGCCCAGGTACGGGCTCGAACCGTTGAGAATTACGAGCATGGGGAGGAGCATCAGAGTCCGGTGCTCTTTGTTTGGCAGGAAGAACCGCGCGCCGGGCAGAGATGTCGACCACGCAGCCCGGGATGGGATCAGCGACAGCGTTGCCAGAACGTAGAGAAGCCCATACGCGTTGAAGAGCGCCCGTCCCGCAGCGACAGAATCGACGCCGCCAAAGGCAATCCCGGCCAGCAGCAAGACCAGGATGATCTTTCCGACACGAAAGCCAATACGCTGCATCGATGGATTCGAGAGCTCGCCTTCCCCAACCAGGTCCTTCCAGCGCCGAATCAGTGCCGCTACCGCTTCCGGAACAAAGAGTGGAAAGACGGCAAACAGCATCGCGGAGAAGTTGTAGAAATCGTTCAATGCCAACGTAAAGTGAAAGACGCTGGCGATCGCGATACCCAGCAGCCTGAGCCGGGGCACGACCAGACAGATCAGAATCAACCCCTCGATCGCCAAGGTTCCGTAGATGGCCCAATACGAGACCCAATCGCCCATCGGAAGGAAGCTCCATTGCTGCGCCAGATCCCGATAGTGGCTCGCCGCACAACTGGTTTCGGGCGAAAGGAAATCGGAATTCAATTTGTGAAAAACCACGAAGAAATAGAGAATCACGAGCTCGATGCGGACGATCGGCGCAAAACACTCGAAGAGCTCTTCTTTGCCGCAACCCGCCCGCTTCGAACGCAATCGCAGACTCGCGTACGCTGCGAGGATTGTGATTGCGACGAAGAACGAGAACAGCCAATGATTGGTCACCCGCGGAAGATCTACGAAGATGCTGAGTGTTTGAGCCAGGATGAAGAACAAAAACTTCTTCAAGGACTGCGGATCAATCAGGTAGACGGTCGCTGCCAGGGTGAGGACCAGGGCCGGCGGGTTTTTGGCCCAGTCGTCGAACTGGGCTAGATGGAACAGGGTTGCGAGGGACCACAAGATTCCGAACGCAACGAACAGCTCCGAAGACCGGGGAGAACGAATCGAATTCTCTGCCTCCGTCATGGCGATGGGATAGCACGTCGGCCGAGGGCAGTCGTGGGCGACTGGGCAAGCACGGTTCATGGGCCGATTGAATTCGAGGCCACCACTGCTCAACCGCTTCGATGTGTTGCAATACGGTGGCCATTGGGCCAGGGGCAATAGTAGACTTGCAACACAGGGGTCCTGCAACCAAACGGAGAGATGCGGTCGCGATGTCGAATGAGCCTCCACTTGGCCAATTGAATCCGGTACAGAAGGCGGGGCGCGTGCTGCTCGTCGTGGTTGTGAACCTCGTCATGGCTGCGGCCCTGTGCGAGGTCGGAGCGTTTCTATACCACCGCGTCGCGCTGGGAGAGCTGCACTCCTACACCCAGGCGGCGCTCGATCGATC
>SMVB01142368.1_pt1 | contig 22758 bp, 22 predicted proteins | sample 2456461 | NCBI WGS metagenome assembly SMVB01 (sample SAMN11095934, study PRJNA526329) | marine sediment metagenome | biome: Marine sediment; feature: Surficial sediment; material: Deep marine sediment; isolation source: Hadal surficial sediment | place: Pacific Ocean | collected 2014-05 | depth...
CCAGTCATCCCCAACCGACAATATAAAATCCCAATCCTCATTGTCCAACCAATGCCTAACCGCTCTTCCCTTGTTAATGCCTGTGTTTTTTATCTCCACTACCTTATTTCCTTCAAGAACCCCAAGGTTTAAATTAGCAGTTGCATGTATTAGAATGTATTTCAGCTCCCCTACCCTGACACTAGCTAATGAAGGATCTACCTTGCGGTAATGCCATACCAAAGAAAATTCCTTTTCTTCTAAAAATGATCCAGGTGTTCTGTCTACAAAAATCTCTAAGATTGATCGTATTTCATCTTTCCAAATGTTATCTAGTTTTTCAATAGTCTTCCAGCTACCATTCTTAATCCAAACTCCATGTTCAGCCACCATACCGTGACTTAAGTGTCCAAGCCATGACTCCAGCGTCTCCTTGTCCCTGCCGCTAACAATTATAGTAGTATTTCTATTATCTTTATTCAGATTTCTAAGTATTTCAGTAACTTCTTTATCAGGTTTAACATTTGCCGGATTTTCATTAAAGGGCATTAAGGTACCGTCATAGTCTAAAAGAAATAGTCTTTTCGAGGCTTTCGAATAATCTTTTATTAGATTATTTTTACCTTGTACAGAAAGTACTTTTGATTTTATATGCTTTTGAACATCCTTAATTTGACCAAGTCTATCCATAAAATCATTAGTCCATTTTTTAATGTCATATCTTTTAAGCCTTTTTTGCATAGATCTCATTCTTGCGACTTTGTCATTTATATGCATTTCCAAAGCTTTTTTTAATGCATTGGCAGTTTTCTCAATGTCATTAGGGTTTATTATTATTGCTTCTCCAAGTTCTTTGGCAGTACCAGCCATCTCACCCAGGATCAGTACCCCATTGCCATCATTCTTAACTGCTACATACTCCTTAGCAACCAGATTCATTCCATCTCTTATTGGAGTAATAAATAAGATGTCTGCAATTGAATATAGGGCTATTAGATCATGAAACTCAAAAGATCTATATAAATACCAAATTGGTGTCCATCCAATAGACCCGTGTTTACCGTTAATTTTACCGGTTAAATATTCAACTTTTTCCTTCAATATTTTATAATGCTCTACTTGTGTTCTAGACGGTACTGCAACTACAATAAAAATGACCTTTTGCTTATATTTAGGGTTTTTATCCAGAAAATGTTCTATTGCATTCAGTCTATTAGGTATACCTTTTGTATAATCCAGCCTGTCAATTGAGAGTATTATTTTATAATCACCACCAATTTCGCGCTTAAGTTCAGTAATTTTATTTTTCACTACAGCTTCTAGAGGTGCCTTAGAAAACTTTTGAAAATCAATTCCCATAGGAAATGTATCTACGCGAACAGCTCTGCTCCCAAGCGTAAACTGGCCAAGCGTATGTTCAATTCCAAGTATTCTTCTTACACTCTCTGCAAAATGCCTTACATAATCAAAGGTGTGAAATCCTACTAAATCTGCCCCAAGAAGTCCGTCGATAATCTCTTTGCACCATGGAATTAACCTGAAAATCTCTGAGGAAGGAAAAGGTATATGCAGGAAAAAACCAATTTTTACATCCGGCATTCTCTGTCTAATCATATTGGGAAGAAGCATGAGGTGATAATCATGAATCCAGATAATAGAATCCGGTTCAGCTTCTTTTAAGACTGCTTCGCAAAACTTCTGGTTTACAGTTTTATACGTATCCCAGAATCTCTTTTCATAAATACCATATTGAACAAAATAATGAAACAAAGGCCAAATAGTCTCATTGCAAAACCCATCATAATACTCTTTAATCTGTTTTCTATTAAGAAAAATAGGTTTATAATCGTATTCATGTAATAATTCCTTTATTTCTTCAGCCTCAGCTTTGTTTCTCCTGTCAATTACTCCGGGCCACCCTATCCATACTTTCTTAGCCATTTTTTCAAATGAGCTAAGGGCTGTGACTAACCCTCCAGAACTGGCTTTAACCTCCATGTGAGCGTTCTTTCTATTAATGGTTACAGGAAGCCTATTTGATACAAATATTATTTTATTCATTGTATATTGATAATAAATTGATATTTTTATTAAATATATTAATGCTAGTTATTGTAATTGTATAAATTAATAATGAATAATTAATAAAAATGATTAGTATATAAAGAAGACTATTTAAATATTATATATGTAGTGGATACTTAATTAAATAAAAAATGAATATTATTCCAAGAGTGCTTCAGATTTCAACATTTTTATTAATTGCATTTTTTATTGGTATACTAGGATTATCAATTATAGGAAAAAAGAATAATAACAATCCAGTTTCTCCTCTAATTGGCAAACAGTTCCCCGATTATGAAATTCAACTTTTTAACGGTAACAAACTAAGTATAAGCAATCTAAAGGGAAACGTTATCCTAATAAATTTTTGGGCTTCCTGGTGTAGCCCCTGTAAGGAAGAATTTCCTGCTTTAGAAGCCTCGTGGTTGAAACACAAAGATAAACAAGTTGTGTTCTTAGGTATAAATATTTTAGATGATAAAAACCATGCAAAACGATATCTACAAACTTATAAGAGCAATTATCTAAATGGCGTAGATTCAGATGGCAGTATTGCAGTTGATTTAGGGGTTGCCGGGGTGCCTGAAACTTTTTTTGTAAATGAAAAAGGGATTATTATAGATAAATATGTTGGCCCTCTTTCTGAAGAAATAATAGACTATTATATAAATAAAACTAAATCTTCCAATGGTTAAATTTATTATTAAAATTAAATACATCTCAGTTATATCATGCCTTGCAGTTTCTTTCTATTTAGCTTCCAATTCAGTTAATTCTTTTTCTGAATCAATTGACGTACAAGTGAGAGAGATTTCTTTACATCTAATGTGTCCGGTTTGCAGTGGTCAATCAGTGGCTGAATCAAATGCACAGCTGGCAAAAGACATGAGAACAGCTATAAGAAAACAACTAGAGCAAGGTAAGACGAAGGATGAGATATTGCAATACTTTGTAAACCGATACGGAGAGACAATTTTATCAAGCCCACCTGCAAGGGGTTTTAATTTATTAATATGGTTACTTCCTACTTTAGGAATAATACTTTTTGGATTAATTTTAGGTAATTTTGTTTATAAATCTAAACTTCAAAATAAAAACAAAGTAATTAGGGATGGGATTAATGATTCTGAATTTAGTGACATAGAAAATGATTTAAAGAAATATGATCTTTAATTGTTAAGTTGTGTCTTTAAAAATTCTTTAAGCCTGTACCTGATTTCGGGTGTTACAAAAGTCTTGTCCTTAAGTTTTCCTGACAGTTCAAGCATGCGTTTATAAGTATTAGCAAATGATTTACATTCAGGGCATTCTCCAAGATGGCCTTCCAGAGCTTCTAACGTATTATAATCAAGTTCTGAATCAATATAGTCCATAATGTTTTCGACTACATCTTTACAAAGCATATTATTGATATTCTCTCCTTCAAATCTATCATTAAATTCTTATACTAATTAAGTTAGATGTACTATATTAAATTAAGACTCAAAGTTTCTTAATTATTTTATTTTACACAATTTAATTAGCATAGATAGTTTTTACCTAGTCTGTAATTATATATTTGATTACTATTGTATTTAGCCTTAGTATGATTTCTGGATTTCATATCTAATATATTACTTCCACATTTAAGACTTATAATAAATGATTCAGAATCTTTAAACCCGAGCAGTTCAGTACGAACTGACGATATATTTAAAAAAACAGTATTTTTATATTCAGGTCTGTTTGTTAAATTATTTTTGATCGAATGAGGAATATGGAGGTGTCCCGATATCCAAAGATCTACCCCGTATTTATTTAAAACTTTTCTAAACCTCTTTGAATCTATTATATGCCTTCTCTCAAAAGATGAAAAGGTTATCCCGCTTCCGTTAAGCGGGGCATGAGTAACCACTATAATTATTTTATCCTGGTTTTGTACTACCAGCTCTTTCCACCACTTAAATGTATCATCAGAAATATCCGTAGCAGAACTCCTTTTTTCATCAGACATTAAAATAATCAGCAAATTATTCCTTATTATAGAATAATTCAGATTTTCATTCAGTTTTTCTTTAAATAGTAATCCCTCATCGGGTTTAAGGTCATGATTTCCCGCTATTTCGTACCACTTTTTTATATAAGATTTATTTCTTGTATCTATATACCAATCGAAACTGCTATTAGTTGCTCTATCCACAATATCTCCTGCAACTATTGCAAAATCGATGTCTTTCACGTTTTTATTAATATCTTTTATTGCTCGTTCAAAATCTTTTCTTTCTGATTGTTTTCTGGGCTGAATATCTGAAAGCATCCACATTTTCAATTCGTTATCGGGGTTTGTTGCGTTTATTTCAGTGGGAGGAAAAACTATACCAATTAAAAAGATGTAAAATAGAAATAGTAAATATTTAAATTTCATTACAAATGTTTTATTAAATAATGAATCAGTGAATATATTTGGTTGCAATAACCATGTCATCTTCTAAATCCGATATAACAACATCTATCAATTCACCCTTACTATAATCATCTTTATGTAGTTTAACCGAAATGTAGTTTCTGGAAGTTCCTTTTGAGTTATTTTCTACCAACACTTCCAACTCTTTACCTACAAATTTTTTATTAAACTCTATTTTTTTCTTCATTCCTAAATCACGGATTATTTTACTTCTCTGTTTAATTACACCAGGGTCTATTTGATTATCCATAATTGCAGCTTTGGTACCTTTTCTTTTAGAATATGGAAATACGTGAAAATATGTGAGCTCCGACTCATCTAATAAATTATATGAATTATTAAATTCTACTTCTGTCTCACCTGGAAATCCAACCATTATGTCAGTACCTATGCTGCTGTCCGGCATTGCTTGTCTAATTTGATATGTAATATCTAAAAACTGTTTCGGTTTATATCTTCTTCTCATATTTTTTAAGACTTGCTCATCACCGCTTTGCAGGGATATATGAAAGCTTGGACAAATCGTTTGGGAATTAGAGACAAAATTTATAAAATCCTGATTAATATCAGCAGGATCTAAAGAGCTTAGTCTTATTCTGCTCAGTATTTTTTCATCTTCTATTCTACTTAAAAGTTCAATCAAATTCGAACCGATATCCCTTCCATAACTTGCCAAATGAATTCCGGTAAGCACTGTTTCTTTATAACCTGACTGTCTTAAAACTCTTATACGTTTTATCACATCATCTATTCCTAAGCTTCGTGATCTGCCTCTTGCATAAGGAATAATACAAAAAGTACATGCATAATTGCACCCATCCTGTACTTTTAGAAATGCTCTTGTTCTCCCTGGGAAAAATTCAATTTCAGGCGATTCAAATTTCCTCTTTTTTTCTTTAAATATATCATTAATAAAAACTTTTGGTTCTTTTTGCAGTGAGCCCTGTCTGAGTATTTTCATAAGTGAAGTAAATTTATCTGAATTTCCTACCACATAGTCTACACCCTTTAAATTGCTGATTTCCTCAGCAGACACCTGTGCATAACAACCTGTTACTACAACAACTCCGTTTGGATTAATCCTCTTTGCCCTGTTTATGTATTGCCGTGCCTCTGCATCTGCCTTATGGGTAACCGTGCATGTGTCTATAACATATATGTCGGCTTTCCCAGGAAAAGGGACGGTGGTATATTTACTCTTGGGAAGCTTGTTAATAAGTACAGCAGTATCATACTGATTAACCTTACAGCCAAGCGTAACAAATGAGATACTCTTCATCAGTGAAGCACCTCACTTATCCAGCCCCCACCAAGTACTTCACTTTCTTTATAAAATACTATGGCTTGTCCAGGAGTAATGGCTCTTTGAGGTTCAGTAAAAGTAACAACAGCTTCATTTTCATTTTTTAAAACTAAACTGGCTTCATTTTCTTTGTGACGGTATCTGATCTTGGCACTTATTTTCATCTCTTTATCTGAGATGTTATTTACCCAGCTCAAATTATTAACAAAAAGAGATTTACTATAAATATCTTCTTCACTGCCTACCACAATCCGGTTGCTCTTTGGATCAATTCTGACAACATACTGCGGCTTTCCTTTTGCTATGCCAAGCCCTCTCCTCTGCCCTATTGTATAAGAAAAAATACCATCGTGGTTTCCAACTATATTGCCATCAGTATCTACTATTTCTCCAGCTGTATTAGAGGCAGCAGTATGATCCTTTAAAAAATCTTTGTAGCTGTTACCAGTAATAAAGCAAATACCCTGACTATCCGGCTTATTTGCTACTTTTAAATTAAAGGTTTGTGCTAACTTGCGAACTTCTTGTTTTGTTTTGTCCCCTAACGGAAACATTACTCTTGATAACTCTTTTTGTTTAAGGGTGAAAAGAAAATAGGATTGGTCTTTGTTACTGTCTAGTGCTTTTTGCAGATAGTAATTTCCACTATCTTTATCCAATACGACTCTTGCATAATGACCAGTGGCCAAAAAATCAGCATCTAATTCAAGCGATCTTTTCATTAGAAACTCAAACTTCATATATTCGTTACACAAAACACAGGGACTAGGTGTTTTTCCATCCATATATTTATTTATAAAATCTTCGACTATAAACTCCTTAAACTTATCCATATAGTTTACAACATAATGAGGAATTCCGATTTGGTCTGCTACCCTTCTGGCATCTCTTACTTCATCAACAGAACAGCACCCCCCTTCTGCATCCCCGTAATCCCAGAGCTGCATAGTAACTCCTATCACTTCATGCCCTTCTTCTTTTAATAAAGCAGCGGTTGTAGCGCTATCGACCCCGCCACTCATAGCAACCATTATTCTCTTTCTCATAATTGACTCGGAATTTTACCAGAATATGTATTTTAAACAATAATAATATAAATTGGTTACAAGTGTGTTTTGAAAAAATGTATATCAACTTTCGCTCCCTTTATTAGAATCTCAAATATTCATTAATTCCACCGGATATGGACTGAAAAAGGTTTGCTCCATTAAATAGTTGTGTTCATATTTTAAAACCCATGATTTAAGCAGCATTAGTATACTGGTAATTGCTATTTCATTATTTCTATATTTATCGAGATTTTCTAAAAATAATGCTTTCTCCTTGGAATTCAGATTCTTAGACAAATAACCGAAAGCATGCATAAGCATATTAATATTCGAACCTTTTCTTGCAACACTTTTAAGGGCAATTTTTAATTTCTCTTCATAGTTATTAAATATATCCTCCAGATTATTGTTATTATAACTGCCAATTATATTTCCTAGCTCTCTCGTTTTTGATTGATTGTGTGACATAAGAATAAACTTATTAACAGAATGAAATTTGATAAGACCTGCAATACTTTGTTTTTTCTTTAAATGGCGAAAACTTGCTAATAAAAATAATTTAGTTAGAAAATGTTCTCTTATTCTATGATTTGCAAGTCGTGCTTCGTCTTCAATAGCTAAACCCTCAAACTTCTTTAATACTTCTTTAGCAAACAGTCCCGTTGTCTTTCCTATCAGATGTCCCTTATCGAGCTTATCGTATAAATTCACATCTTTAATTCCACATGACGGCGAACTGCTCTTTAAAATAAATCCGTCGACTTCTGTAAGTGAATCATTAAATTTTATGGCAAAATCATTCATAACAAATGTATAATCGTTTCCTGTTGATGGCTGTACCAGATTTTGCTTATTATTTTTAGTTACAATTTTTATCGGGTCCCTTGGTACTCCCAGCCCTATTTCTATTTCTGGGCATATGGGTTTATAGATTACAAAAGGTTGTAGAGTCTTAACAAAACTATTAGTGATTAATTTGCCATTATATCTGCAAGCTTTAAATTCAAGGCAGTTACTTATTACTACTATTGGTTTAATTTTCTTTTCATACATAGTTATATTCTGATTATAATAACCTAGATTAAATTATAGCCTCAACGTAGAAGCAATAAAAATAATTTAAAGGACTGATAGAATGGAAACATTAAATCTTACATTTAAGAATAGAAACAATATGGAGTTATCGGCAAGATTAGATTTGCCAACTGGAAAGCCAAAAACTTATGCTTTATTTGCACACTGCTTCAGCTGCTCAAAAAACATAAAAGCTGCTTATCATATAAGCCATTCATTGGCACATAAAGGAATAGCGGTATTAAGATTTGATTTCACAGGAATAGGCGACAGCGAAGGACAATTTGAAGATACAAACTTTTCATCCAACGTTGACGACATAGTAGATGCTTCAAATTATCTTGTAGACCACTATGAGTCCCCAAAAATATTAATTGGCCATTCGCTCGGTGGTACCGCTGTCATCAAAGCTGCTAAATCATTAAAAGATTTAAAAGCCATTGTTACTATAGGTTCGCCCTTCAAGCCTTCGCATGTTGAAAAGATAATTACAAATAGCGGAGAAACCGACAAACAAATGGATTATTCAATAAAGTTAGGAAATAAAACTTTCAAAATAAAAAAACAGTTCCTGGATGATCTTAAAAATTCTGACATTAACGATGATTTAAGTTCTTTAAATAAGGCACTTTTAGTAATGCATTCTCCCTTTGATAATGTTGTCTCAATCGATAGCGCCTCTGATATTTTCCTGAAAGCAAAACACCCTAAAAGCTTTATATCCCTCGATAATGCCGATCACTTACTATCAGAACAGTCTGATTCAATTTATGTAGGGAAATTAATTTCAGAATGGGCCTCTAAATATATCGATATAAATAATGAAAAAGAAGAAATTTTATCAAAAGATAATAAAGTAGTAGTTCAAACTGCAAATAACAATTTAAAAACAAACATTTTTGTAGGACGACACCATATTGTAGCAGATGAACCAAAATCAGTTGGGGGTACCGATCTTGGACCTAACCCCTATGATTATCTATTAGCTTCTCTAGGCTCTTGTACAACAATGACATTGAAAATGTATGCAAATAGAAAAGGTTGGAATTTAGATTCGGCAAAAGTTATTCTGAATCACCAAAAAATATATGCTAAAGATTGTGAAGAATGTGAAACTGAAATCGGCAAGATCGATTATATAGAAAGGGAAATTGAACTTCTGGGTGATTTGGATAAAGATCAAAGAAATAGACTATTAGAAATAGCAGATAGATGTCCGGTTCACAGAACTCTACATTCAGAAATAGTTGTTAAAACAAAATTATTAGAATAAAATCTACTTCCTCTTTATATTTATTCACAGTCAATCTACTTTTTATTATTAATGGAGTAATTAATGAACTCTGAAAATAGCAGCCACGATTTTATAAGGGAGATAATAGACGAGGACATAAAAGACAATAAACACGGTGGAAAGATTGTAACGAGATTTCCTCCGGAGCCAAACGGTTATCTCCATATAGGTCATGCAAAATCAATCTGTCTCAATTTTGGCATTGCAAAAGAATACGGCGGTATATGTAGTTTAAGATTTGATGATACTAATCCCGCAAAAGAAGAATCTGAATATGTTGAATCTATTAAAGAAGACGTAAAATGGCTTGGTTTTGATTGGCAAGACCGCCTTTATTTTACTTCAGATTATTTTGATAAATTATATGAATTTGCAATAAAACTTATTAGTGAAGGCAAGGCTTATGTAGACAGTTTATCAATGGAACAGATAAGAGATTACAGGGGAACATTAAAAGAACCTGGTAAAGACAGCCCTTATAGAAGTCGATCGGTAGAGGAAAATGTTGAACTTTTTGAAAAAATGAAAGATGGACAATTTAATGAAGGTTCACATGTACTAAGAGCAAAAATTGATATGTCATCGGCAAATATCAATATGCGTGACCCTGTAATTTATAGAATTATAAAAACCTCTCATCACAGAACAGCCAGTAAATTTAATATATATCCAACTTATGATTTTGCCCACGGTCAGTCTGATTCACTTGAAGGAGTAACTCATTCACTTTGCACACTCGAATTTGAAGATCACAGACCACTATATGACTGGTTTATTAAAGAACTCGGTATTCATGTATCCAGGCAAATTGAATTTGCAAGGCTCAATCTCAGCTTTACAATCCTGAGCAAAAGAAAACTCAGTGAGCTTGTTAAAAATAATCATGTATCTGGGTGGGACGACCCGAGAATGCCAACAATTTCAGGACTCAGAAGGAGAGGATTCACACCCGAGTCTATTATAAATTTTTGTAATCAAATTGGAGTATCAAAAAATAACAGTCTCATTGATATTTCTCTTTTAGAATACTGCATAAGAATAGACTTAAACAAAAAAGCGTTAAGGGTAATGGCTGTTTTAAATCCATTAAAAGTAATAATAGACAACTATCCAGATGATTTAGAAGAACAACTCGACGCTATCAACAATCCTGAAGATGAGAGTATGGGTACAAGAAAAGTACCTTTTTCAAAAATACTTTATATAGAAAGAGATGATTTCAGAGAGCAATCTTCAAAAAAATATTTCAGGCTTTCTCCTGGAAAAGAAGTAAGACTTCGTTATGCATATTTTGTAACCTGCACAGGTTTTACAAAAGACGAGTCAACTGGGCAAGTTACTGAAGTTCACTGTACATACGATCCCAGGACTAAAGGTGGTTCATCTCCTGACGGTAGAAAAGTAAAAGGAACAATTCACTGGGTATCTCAAAAACATTGTATTGAATCTGAAGTAAGGCTATATGACAGACTCTTTTCAGTTTCTGAACCCGATTCTGTAAAAAACGGAAAAGATTATAAAGAATATTTCAATCAAGACTCTTTAAAAACACTAAAATCATGCAAACTAGAGCCATCACTAAGAGAAGTAAGACCTTATTGTAATTACCAATTTGAAAGACTCGGCTATTTTTGTATCGACCCAGTAGAATATGAAAACAATAAAATTGTTTTCAATAGAACTATCAGTTTAAGAGATACCTGGGCAAAGATTCAGGATAGCAATAAATAAATTGCATCTATATAAACATAGCTCTTCTCTAATCTCTTATTAAATTCATTTGGAGGTTATATATGTATAGATTAACCAAACTAACAGTTTTAAGTATTTTGCCAGCATTATTGTTTGTCTTATCTATCAATACTGGATTTACAGCTGATGAGATGATAGATAAAGCTGATAAAATGATGGAAGAAGGCGAGAAGATGATGGATTCTGGGGATAAAATAATGGGTGAAGAAGGAATGAATGAGAATGATATATTAAAGGGAAATGTCATATGTCTTCTTCCGGAATACAAAAGTGGTACAGTAAAACCTGTTATTGCAACATCCCCATGTGATGGTTATGCCCCACACGCTCATGTAATACTCGATACACGATCAAAAGTTGGCAATGTTTATGCAGTGCAGGGTTCACCGGAAGCCATAAAAAGACTTCAGCAAACATCTAATAGAAAAGATGTTGAAATTAAGGGTAAAATAAGCGGAAATGCTACAGGATGGGTAATAACTGTAGAATAATTAATGGCTTAGATAAGGGGAGTGCAATATCTCCCCTTTAAACTATTGTCCTGTTTTAGTAGGATAATAATGATTACTGAACTAAAAAGCTTTGCTTCTTAAAACTGGTTTTATATCCATATCTCAGTGTAATTTCAAAATGGTATTCCCCATTTTGTGCATCAGGAGGCACTTCTATAAAAACATCCACAGCCCATGTTCCGGGTTTATAAGTATAACTATCAGAGTCTGAAAAAATAATGTTACCTTTGTATTTTAATATCCTTTTTATATTGCCGTTTACATTTTTACCTGAACAAAAAGCAAACTGTACCCTTTGATTAAATTCTTCGCCTCTAGTTACAATCGAGGGGACAATCTCCAATTTTTCTACAAAAAGTCTATATGGATTATATTTAGAGCAACCGTAATTCAAGTCAGTCTTTTGTTGTGAGAGAATTAAATGATCCCCAGGGTCTCTGATTGATCTCACAAATTTCTGACTTAACTGCGAAATTTTAGAAGTAGTCTTATAATAACCGGATTTAGCTTGAGCACATGAAATAGAATTTATGAGGGGAAGAAAAGAAAGAAGAACTAAATATATAAATTTTTTAGAATTTAGAGTTTTAATATTTATTACTTCCTTATTCTCCATTTTTTCTGACCCCTCTTCTCGGCTATTTTATTCTTTTTGGGTTTGTAGTAAACCTTTTTGTATACAGGGGTAGCTCTATTTCTTGACTTTATATTACTAATACTGATTATATTGGAGGTATTTACCTTATTTCGGACTTTCTTTTCATCTACCTCAATATTTTTGGATTTTTCAGTACTATTATCTTTGTTAAGTTTTGATAAATCTTCTTGGGGTTCAAAAATAACATATTTGTTATTAAAAAGCATATTATCGTCAATCTTATCAATGAGATAGTTTGTAACTTTAATATCTTTTTGCTTTAATGTTTCAGCATCAATACTAATTTTTAATATCTCATCATCTCTGTGTGATTCATTATTAGATATTTTTGCAATTGCAAAATTTATAAGAGCTATAGATAGGACAAATCCAACAAATAGTACAATTAAGTTTCTTGGTCCAAAATTATAAACATTTTCTATTTTATCATTTATGTAAAAGGAAACATTTTTAAATATACTATCTTTGTTATTAACGCTTTTAAGTGATTGTATAAGATCAAAAACCGAAGAATATCTTTTTTCAGGATCTTTAGAAATAGACTTTAATATTATTTTATTAAGTGATTTAGAGATATTGTTATTAAATTTTATTGGTGATATTGGTTTTTCCTTTAAGTGGCCCTGCATTACTACATATTCAGAGCTTCCCCGGAACGGAGCTCTTCCAGTTACCATTTTATATAAAGTAATCCCGAATGAATAGATATCAGTTGTAATGCTTGTTTTTTCACCAAGAATTTGTTCTGGAGATATATAAGCAACAGAACCAAGCATGCCTGTTTTAGTATGTTTTGTCGCTTCATTCATAACCTTTGCGATCCCAAAATCGGTTACTTTCACAACCCCAGTATCTGTAAACATTATGTTACTTGGCTTAATATCCCTGTGTACTACTCCTTTAGAATGCATAAACTGTAGTGCGCTTAATACCTGAAGTGAAATCTTTATAGACTCGTCCTGTGATAAAACACCATTTTGCTCTAAATGGCCTTCAAGGGTACCACCATTTATATATTCCATTACGATGAAGACGTTATTGTCCTGCTCGATTAAATTAAAAATATTTACCATGTTGGGATGAGAAAATTTTGCCTGTATTTTCGCTTCATTAATGAAGCGTTTTCTCATAGAAGGATTTAACGAATATTCTGAGGAAAGAACTTTTACTGCTACAGTTTGATCAAGTTTGGTATGAACGGCTTTGTAAACTTCTCCCATACCTCCCTGACCAATCTTTTCTATTATATTATAATCAGCAACAAGCTTACCAATCACTTAAAATAAGCTGTCTCCTAATGTTGATATACCATCTTGGCATTTCCTACTTCAATAACGTCTCCGTTATATAAAACTTTTTGCCTAATTGAAGCTCCATTAACCTTAGTAGGAGCAAGAAAAGATCCATAGCTAATTATTTTATAAGTTCTTGGGTTTAACTTAATAATATTTGCATGGAGATTCTTAATAAAAAATCCTTTTACTTTCAAATTATTCCCTACGCTTTTGCCAATAGTAAAATGATTATTATTTATTTGAAACTCTCGGTTGTTTGAATCCACAAGAGTTGGAATTGTAGTAAATCTTTCAGATTTAACCCTATCTAAAATCTTCTGTTTATCCTGTTCATTAACCATGAAAGTACCTTCGGGAAAGTCTTCGTTATCACTTTCGCTTTGAAATGCAAGGTCAATTACAGTATCATCTTCAGATTCAAAATCTTTTAATTTATATTTGAACAGCATTTTACCAATAATTATTTCATCGTTAACCTCTAGCTGTTTTTCGACAATTCTTTTATTATTTACAAATGTCCCGTTTGTGCTTCCTGCATCTACAATTACTATTGTATTAACGTTTGTAAAGATTGTAGCGTGATGTCTTGATACAGCAGGGTTATTAATCACTATATCATTCTCTGAACCCCTGCCAATGGTAAGCTCAGGCTTATCTAATCTCTTTGAATCCAATAGCATTGAATTTAAAGATATTTCCAAGATTTGTTCCATCATAATTTTTACTCCAAATATACTGATATATTAAATGATATTATACTATATAAGTCTTAAAAGTAAAAGCGATATTTGTAAAACTTTAGATTTATATAGATATTAACAAAGTTAAGTTAAATAAAAAGATATTTATTTATATAACTTATTGTAATCATTATATTATTAACTAAAAAAAATGTTCAAATACAGTTTGAGAAAATACTCTTTGATTGATAAGTAAGTTAGAGATAAAGTTGGGGAAATCTTGTAAATTGAAAAAATCATTATTATTAGAAATATAATAATAAATACGTGCAGGTTTCTTTTTAAAAATAACCTAAAAGAATCAACATTCTCACCTATATTTAGAAAATTGAGATTAATCCTAAAATTTTCTTTTTTAGATGACCTCAATTTCTGAGAAAATGCCGATGCAGAGGAATACCTTTTTTTAGGGTCTTTAGATATAGATTTTAATATCACTTTACTAAGAGATTTAGATATATAATCGTTGTATTCATTAGGCGGCACGGGTTGTTTTTCAAGGTGGCTTTTCATTATCTCAAATTCAGATTTGCTTGTAAAAGGAGTTCTTCCCGTAAGCATTTTATATAAAGTAATACCAAAAGAATAAATGTCTGTTGAAGCACTTGTTTGATCTCCTAAAATCTGCTCAGGGGTAAGATACATAACTGATCCGAGCATACCTGTCTTAGTATGTTTTGTTTTTTCATCTACTGACTTTGCGATTCCAAAATCAGCAACCTTCACTACCTTGCTCTTTGTAAACATTATGTTTGCTGGTTTTATATCCCTGTGTATTACCCCCTTTGAATGCATAAACATAAGTGCATTCAATACTGAATATGAGATATTCAATGCTTCATCAATATGTAAAATACCTTTTCTTTGAAGCATTTTTTCCAGCGTATCACCCTCAATATATTCCATAACCAGATAAGCTTTGTTATCTATTTCGAAAAAATTTAGAACATTTACGACATTGGGGTGAGAAAACTTAGCCTGTATCCTGGCTTCATTTATAAAGCGTTTTCTCATTGAAGGATTATCGGAAAATTCAGAAGAAAGAACCTTTATAGCTACTGTTTGGTCGAGTTTGGAATGAACAGCCCTATAGACGCTGCCCATGCCACCCTGGCCAACCTTTTCAACTATTTTATATTCCCCTATACTATTTCCAATCACTTTTTAATTTATTCCCTCAATGCTACATTTTAGACCTTCAAATAACAGTTATAGTAGCAATTATTTGCAAAACAGTAAACATATATTTTGTTAATTCTAATTTAGTCATTCGTGTAATTATCCATAATATTAAACAACTATTTATGTCCAGACAACCGGTATTTGAATACCATGCAAAAAGCATAAAAATTCCATTGGAGCTTCCAAATGCTCAAAATCAAATTATTCAAATTGAATCAGGCTATGCTTTTGGAGCAGGAAATCACTTTACTACCAAACTTTGCCTAGAGATGATACAAACTTTATATATTGAAAGAAGCTTTATAAACGTACTCGATGTAGGCTGTGGCAGCGGGATACTAGCAATCTGTGCAATTGCACTTGGCAGCAGCAGCGCTATAGCTATTGATATAGAGCTAGCAGTAATTGGAGAAACAAAAAAAAATGTGTATAAAAATGGATTTAGTTCACAAATTAAAGTTCAAAATACAAGTATTGATAATATAAATGATAGCTATGATTTAGTTATTGCAAACATCCTGACTGAAGAAATTGTAAATATAGGTAAACAACTTGTTTCAAGGTTAAACAAAAACGCATTATTAATACTTTCTGGTATTAGAATTGATGAAAAACAAATAATTATCGATGAATTTTCACAACTTAGAACTCATTTTAAAAAAATCTTGACTGAACATGATTGGTGCTCATTATTGTTTTGTAGAAAGTAGTATTTAAAACTGTTGATCTCGTATCCTGCCCAGCTATTACTTAATAAATAAAATTTGAGGAAAATAAAATAGATAATAAAAGTTTAGATAAGTCTGCGCTCAGTAAATATTTTTCTGAAGGATGTAAACCATTTAAAAACTGGAAAATTGGCGCAGAATACGAAGCGTTAGGAGTTTATCAAGAAGATGGCAAGGCAGTGAAGTATTCCGGACAGCGGGGAATTGAACAGATACTAAAGCTTCTTTCACAAGAAAATGAATATATTCCGCAGTTAAATGAAAGCCATATCATAGCTCTAAATGGTAACGAATCCAGCATCACGCTTGAGCCCGGAAGTCAAATTGAATTATCAGGAAAACAGCACGATTCGGTACATTCTATAAAAAATGAAATTGAAAATCATTTCAGAAGTTTATTAGAAATATCTAAAGACCTAAACATTCTGTTTATTAACAGTGCCCTACAGCCTTTAAGCGAGTTAGATGAAATAGAGCTTATCCCAAAACAGCGCTATTCAATCATGTATCCGTATATGGACAAAGTTGGAACACTTGGTCACAGGATGATGAAACAGTCATCTGCTATCCAAATTAGCATAGACTATTCAGATGAATCAGATGCAATGATAAAATTTAAAACTGCTATGGGAATTGTTCCGATTTTTTATTCTATTTTTGCAAATTCTCCTATTCTAGGCGGTAAGTTAAACGGATATAAGTCATACCGTGGTCATGTGTGGACTAATACTGATAATGACAGGTGCGGAATTCTTCCTTTCGCTTTTGATGATAACCTTTCATTTAATTCATATGTTGATTATGCACTTGATGCAGGCATGTATTTTGTCGAGCGTGGTGGACAGCTCCACAATATGACAGGAGTTACCTTTGATCATTTTATTATAAATGGTCATAATGATTTTACCGCTACACAGCAGGACTGGGAACTACATATTTCAACACTATTTCCTGAAGTCAGGTTTAAGAAATATATTGAGATCAGGTGTTTTGACAGCCAGCCATATGAAAATATGCTCGCTGTCCCGGCAATGATAAAAGGGATATTTTATGATACTGAGTGTCTTGATGCTGCCTGGGAGTTAGTAAAAGACTGGGGCTGGGAAGAAAGGCTGCAAGCTTATAATTCAGTTCATAAATATGCATTACAAGCCGAAGTCAGAGGTAAGTCATTTCAAGAGCTTGCAATCGAACTTATCAATATAGCTAAAAATGGGCTTTTAAAACATAATGATCTAAACAAAAATGGTGAAAATGAAACAATTTATTTAAACAGTATAGAGCAAGATGTTACAAACGGCATTTGCCCTGCTGATAAGCTCATCCAGAAATGGGAAAATGAATGGAAGGGAGATATAAAAAAATTAATTAAATACTGTGCATATGAGATTTAACTAAATCCCACTTTACAATTGACTCTTCTACTATGGGAGTAATTGTACAATCACAACGCTTAAAACCCGGAAGAAGAAATTTGTGAATCACATCCTGACTATCAGACCCATACAACATAATAAATCAAATGCTCCGTACATGTCTCTTAGCTTTATCCCCTCAGCATTTGCATTATAAAGCAGCCCCCCCTTCATCCTTAGGACAGGATTTTGGAACATGGGTTTGGGTGATTAGAAATAATATCCACGTTCCTCCTATTAATATAGATTAAGGGCATTAGACGTTGTATGGAGTAGTATATTTTAAAGATCAATGATAAAGCGGTATTCAGTGCAATTAACAGAGTGAAAAATATCACGATTTTTTTCACAGGCAAAATACAGCAAAAACAAAACATGCAACGGCTGCAAATCAAGGGTTTTATACAAGTTTAAGATGGACAGCATAAATGCTCAAAATGTCACTTTAGTTTCTCACTTAGAACAAATACATATCTTAAACACAGCAGAGCAGCGCTGGATGTTTGGTATGAACTGATGTGGTGGTTTGTATATGGATTTACGGCAAACAAGACAGCAAAAGAAACTGAGGTATCACAAAAGCTGGTACACAGGTGTTTTATAATAATAAGAAAAGCGCTGTATGAGTATGAAGAAGAAAATATAAAACCAGTGTTTGGGTTTTATCAGAGAAATGGTGTTGTATATGTAGAATTTGTATGTGATGCAAAAAAGAAGACTCTTCAGGATATAATAAAAGGGAAAAATAGTTTTATAGAGTAATATATACAAAGATACCTGGAAGTCATATAAGGGTTTAAATAAAAAAGGCTATAAGCATCAAACAATTGATCACGGTAAAGGGGAATATGTAAAAGTAAAAAAAGGTAAAAAGATCCATATTAATGGAATAGAGGGGTTTTGGGGTTATTTAAAAGAGCAGTTATTAAAACATCATGGAGTAAGCAAAACTAATCTGATATAATTATGTAAAGGAACAGGAGTTTAGGTTTAATAACAGACATCTGTCTACAGATGATATGATTAATAAAATAATCAAAATATTAATGAATTCTACTCCACCAGATGTCTAATGCCCTACTTAATTGTCAATCGGATCAATGTTATCCTTTTAAAATAAACTAAAAACAACAAAAAAAGTTTCGATTTAAATCTCTTTTATTATTATTTTTCACTAATTTGTTGCGATAATTGATTTATTAGGCAACAATTGCAATAATTATTCATCTAACAAAGTAATAATTAAAATAAAATTTTTATTAATAAAAACCATTACAATAATATGAATATTTTTATAACGGGCGCTACAGGATTTATTGGTAAGCAACTTACTAAAAAATTAGTCGAAAACAAATTTAATGTTACAGCACTTGTCAGAAACAAATATAAGGCAAAAAAGTTAATTGAATTAGGCGTTAAGATACATCAAGGCGATATCACAGATACAAAATCGATTGAGGGTATGCTTGATGGTTGTGACACACTTTTTCATTTAGCTAATATATCAAGATGGTGGTTAAGGGATAAAAATAAATATATAGACGTCAACGTTAAAGGCACAAAAAATCTACTGTCTGAAGCATCTAAATCTGGAGTAAGCAAAGTAGTATTTACAAGCTCTGTAGCAGCCATAAGACAGCCTCATGGGATACTGTCAACAGAAGACCTGGAGCATTGTGGTAATTTTGAAAGCTTATACGGAAGGTCAAAATATCTTGCTGAGCAGGAAGTTCTAGAATTTGGTAAAAATTCCAAACTCGATGTTGTTGTACTTAACCCCGGTGTTGTTATTGGTCCAGGAGATTTTAAAACTTTTGGCAAAATAATTATAGAATTTCTTAATAGAAGGCTTAAATTCAGGGCGTTTGATCAAAGTTTTGTGCCTGTTGTGTACATTGATGACGTTGTCGATGCTCATATAATAGCCGCCGAAAAGGCAAAACCGGGTGAAAAATATATACTTGTTAGTGAAAATATTAGAATAATTGATTTATATAAAATGATTAAAAAGATTACGGGAGATCCCATACCACCATTTCAAATACCACCATTTATTATTAAGACCATGGCTCACTTATCAGAATTAAAGGCAGCAATTAAAGGCACTTCACCAAAAATTGCAGTTGATGCAGTAAATGCAATGCAAAAGGGCGCAAGCGCATCAAATAAAAAAGCGATTAGCGAATTAGGAATAAAATTTTTGCCTATTAAACAAGCTCTGGAAAAAACTATTGACTGGTATAAACAAAATGGCTATGTGAGCTAAGTTTACCCCCCTCTACCACCTAAAGAGCCACAACTGGTTGTACACACCCCTCATGTCTCATAACTGCCTCCTCCTCTGCCGCAACTCCCACTTTCTCCGTAAGACTTAAAAAATATGTAAAAAACCAGGAAACTAAACGCAAAAATACCAAATATTATTTTTTTGGAGTTTATTTCAATAATTTCCATTAAGCCACGTGAGCTGGATGCATTTTAAGTTTTTGTAATTTCATCTAAGGAGAAAGAGGTTGTTCAGATTTAGCACATAGATATAAAAACTTCTTATATTAACCTACAACTTTTTGTGTGAATTTGTATTTCCAATTGTTTTCAAAGGACAGCTTTAGTGCATAAGTAAATTGGCCATCTTCTTTCTCAAATTGAAAATCTCGGATATTTATCCAAAGAGGGTTATTTTTATCAAGCATCGGATACTGAAATCGAAGCTGTGTAATTAAATGATTTGAGAGCTATTACTTAGTAATAGAATCTAGTATTTCTTTTCCCTTATCTGTATTTAAAGAGATCATTGCTTTTTTTTCGCATTTAGGACATGTTAAAGTTTTGTTTCCAGAACCAAATATAGAACCAATAAAACCCGACAGTCCCCCTGAATCACTTTTTTCATCTTCATTAGGCGATCCAGAATAATAACAGAGTGAACAAATATACATTTTCTTTCTCCTCAAAATGTAATTTAGATAAAGTAATTATATAGCAATAAGCAATAAAAATAAAAAATATCAATTACAAGACTATCAGAATTATTTATTTTTGATATAGATATTTTTTATAAAATCTATATTACATACCAAAGTATACATGTTCACTAAAGTATATTTTTGGTCTTACAACCTCAAACTATATTGACAATTATAGAAACTCAGTTCAATTTGCAAACAGTAATGCTGAAATTAGCGGAGACGGGAAATTTGCTGTCTATGAAGTTTCTGCCGGCGGAAATCAAGAAAGGCTCAAAATTAGAGACTGGATGAATGGCCGGTCTCACATTATAAGTCCTGGCTTAGCCTTATTACAAGAGCATCATCATATTTACCGACATGTTATAAGTTGTGATGGCAGGTGGATTTTCTTTGGTGTGGGCGGTATTGAAGACCCGGCATCACAAACTCTTTATGTAGCGCCAAATGCCTTATATTAAGTTTAGTTCAATAATCAATTATATAAACAATATTCAATCTCAGGCATCGACGGAAGCGATGCAATAGCGAGTTAAAAGTGTTAGGATTAAGAATAAAAATATTAACATAATTAAACCTATAACTTATCATGCTGCATGATAATAATGATATATAATTAATAACGTGCAATTTCGGCAAATAATCTGTTATTTATTGTCATAAAGATCACTTTGGTACTATTATAATAATAATTAATGCATAAACATATGCATCAGCATAAAAATATATGTTATGCAAAAGAACAATATGAACCAACAGCAAAAGGATAAGCAGGTTTACGATGAAGCAAGAAGCTTCCTACTTTCTAGTACACCTGACGAAATTACAGAAGAAATACTTGAGTCTTACTTGTCATTGCCATCACCAACACATGACAACATATCGCTAAAAGATCTCTATCACAGGCTCTTGGCATCGGCCCAAAATGCCAACATGAAGGTAGATGTAATTGGCGGATCAATTGGTGGAGTGCAAAATATTGGTCAGGTTTTGTTTGATTTTGAACATGAAAAGGTATTAGAAGAATATTCAGGCAATACTGAACGGATGCTTGATAACATCATTAAAATATTAAAGCCAAAAGGTAAGATTAGAAGAACACCAAAAAGCATATGGCCTAAATATTGCCGCACAATAATATCAGGAGCAGAATTCTTTGCTCAGTTTCGTGATTCAAAAGCATTTCTTGATTGGGTTGATCATTTTTATAAAGATAAAAAATCATTAGCAGCTCTGCCAATGATTTTGGAGGCAGAAATTTATGGCATAGGATTTCCTTTGGCTTGTGATTTTCTTAAAGAGCTTGGCTATATTAATTATGGAAAGCCTGATGTTCACATTATTGAAATATTTGAGGCGACAGGGCTAACTGAAAAAGGTGCAAGCAACTATCAAGTATTGAAAGCAATCACAAGAATCTCAGAAAATATTAATCTAAGTGCATATAATGTTGATAAATTATTTTGGCTTATTGGAAGTGGCTATTTCTACGATCATATTCACATAGGAAATAAAGGTAGAGTTGGAAGAATGAAAGAATCATTTATTGAGCATATGGAGTCAAAAATTGCATAACAAGGCGCTGCACTCGGACAAAATAAAGCTACGTTCGTTCCTCACTACACTTTATTTTGCCGGTGAGCTTGGTCGTTATATGCCTTTAGATTATGCTTTACATAGTACCATATAGTGGTACTATTAATCAATGAAGCGCAAGCATCAGAAAACATTAGAGAGAATTTACAAACGACCAACTAGTGGCAATGTCCCATGGACGGATATTGAAGCTTTATTTAAGGCGCTGGGCGCGGATGTGTCTGAAAGGACAGGATTACGGGTTGCAGTAGTGCTTTTTGATGAAGTTCGAGTATATCATAGGCCGCATCCCTCTCCTGATACGGACAAAGGAACAATTGCGAGTATCTGGAAGTGGTTAGAATTGTATGAGGTGAAACCATGAATATGATGGAAATTGACGGTTATAAGGCAAAGATTGAATATGACCCTGAGCTTGATCAGTTTCGAGGAGAAATCCTTGGAATAAATGGAAGCGCGGATTTTTATGGAAAAACGCCAGTTAGCCTTAGAAGGGAGTTCAAAAATTCATTAAAGGTATTTCTTGAAGTTTGTGAAGAAAAGGGTATTGACCCAACTAAAAATTATTCGGGAAAGTTTAATCTCAGAATTCCTTCCAGATTACACCGTGAAATAGCCGCACGAGCTACGGCCGCAGATAAAAGTATAAATGAGTGGATATCGGAAATGCTTAAGCTTTCAGTAAACGAGTAGAGTGGCATATAACCA